>Ga0182749_1000149_pt1 | contig 79744 bp, 69 predicted proteins | sample eDN3rd37CKraftMG_FD_128875 | JGI IMG/M metagenome (GOLD analysis project Ga0182749, IMG submission 128875) | Enriched Miracle-Growth compost microbial communities from Emeryville, California, USA - eDNA 3rd pass 37_C Kraft MG (version 2) (version 2) ...
GCCCTCGGAGCAGCATTGCCGAATCCACAACACTACGGTGAGAGTCGGCTCCGGTCCGATCTCGATTTCCCACTAGAACGGAATATCGTCGTCCTCGAACGTTTCCGCCGGCTTCTGCGCCGGACGCGACGAAGGCGCGGCGCCGCGCGGCGCGCCGCCGCCGGACCGCTCGCCGCGATCGCGGCTCCAGCTGCCTCCTTCGCCACCACCGCCGCCACCTCCCGGTCCGCCGAGCATCTGCATCTCGTTGGCGACGATGTCGGTCGAGTAGCGCTCGATGCCGTCCTTGTCGGTGTACTTGTTCGTGCGCAGCGAGCCTTCGATGTAGACCTGCCGGCCCTTCTTGAGGTACTCGCCGGCGATCTCGCCGAGCTTGCCGAACAGCACGACGCGGTGCCATTCGGTGCGCTCCTGCTGCTCGCCGGTCTGCTTGTCGCGCCAGCTTTCCGACGTGGCGACGCGGATGTTGGTGATCGCGCCGCCGTTCGCGGTGTAGCGCGTCTCGGGATCGGCACCGAGGTTGCCGATCAGGATGACCTTGTTGATGCCGCGTGCCATGGCGAAATGTCCTCTGTCGAAGCCGCTCGATGGTGCGCAGGATAGCATCGCCGGCGCGGCGGTCCGCCGGCGCCGGGCGCCCATTCGCGTCGGACCAGATCGGCCGCCTCTGTCAGCCTTCGGCTCGCCCGCATCGAGGCGCGGAACCGCGTGTTTCCGATCCGGTCGACAAAGCCTTCCGGAGCAGATCGCTATACTCGCCATTCCCCTCAGGAAAGACCGCCTTGAGTTCGACCGCCGCCCTCTCCGCCCCCCCGATCGCTGGCTTCGCCGACGTGCAGGCGCTTGCGTCCGCCGACATGCAGGCCGTGAATGCGCTGATCCGCGCGCGGCTCGCCTCGGACGTGGTGCTGGTCAACCAGATCGCCGAGCACATCGTCGGCGGCGGCGGCAAGCGCCTCAGGCCGCTGCTGCACCTCGTTGCGGCGCAGGCGGCGGGCTACCGCGGCCGCGATCACATCACGCTCGCCGCCGTGATCGAGTTCATCCATACCGCGACGCTGCTGCACGATGACGTCGTCGACGAATCGGACCTGCGTCGCGGGCGGCGCACCGCGAATGCGGTCTGGGGCAACGCGGCCAGCGTCCTGGTCGGCGACTTTCTCTATTCGCGCTCGTTCCAGATGATGGTGGAGCTGGACCGCATGCGTGTCATGCGCATCCTCGCCGACACCACGAACCGGATCGCGGAAGGCGAGGTCCTTCAGCTCCTCAACATCGGCAATCCCGAGACCAGCGAGGCGGCGTATCTCGAAGTCATCGAGCGCAAGACCGCCGTCCTGTTCGCCGCGGCAACGCGGCTCGGCGCCGTGCTGGCGGAACTGCCGCGTGAACAGGAGGAAGCGCTGGCGCGCTACGGCCTCGATCTCGGCTTCGCGTTCCAGATCGCCGACGACGTGCTCGATTACGTCTCCGACGCCGGCACGCTCGGCAAGAACATCGGCGACGACCTTGCCGAGGGCAAGCCGACGCTGCCTCTGATCCACGCCATCGCGCGCAGCGATCCATCGCAAGCCGAGCGTCTGAAGCGCGCGATCACCCGCGACGGCATCGACGCGCTGCCGGACGTGCTCGCCGCGATCCGCGCCACGGGCGCGCTCGACCTCGCACGCGAGCGCGCAGAGGCCTATGCGCGCTCGGCGCGCGAGACTCTTGCCGCGCTGCCGCCGTCCCGAGCCTGCGACGCGCTGGCCGTGCTCGCTGATTACGCGATCGACCGGACGCGCTAGCGCTTCTCCGCTGCGGCATCCTCCTCCGGCGGCTCGTTCGCGGGCGACGCCTCGTCATCGTCGTCGACATCGTCGCAGCCGATGTCGACCTTGCCGGAGCGGATGTCATCGCGCGCTTTCGCGGCGAGCTTCCGGTAGCGGCTGCGGATCGTGTCCAGCGTCTTTTCGTCGAGCTCCTCGAGGTCGAGCAGCGCGTTGTGAGCGCCTTCCAGCGCGCGGATCAGCTCGTCCATCTTGACGTGCATCGCTTCGGAATCGCGGTTCTGCGTGTTCTGGATCAGGAACACCATCAGGAACGTCACGATCGTCGTGCCGGTATTGATGACGAGCTGCCAGGTGTCGCTGAAGTGGAACAGCGGGCCGGACACCGCCCAGACCACGACGACCAGCAGCGCCAGCGCGAACGTCCCCGCGCGCCCCGTCATGCGCGCTGCGCCGTTGGCGAAGCGCGTGAACCACGAAGCCGTGGCCATCGTGCCCTCCCTCAGCCCTGGCGGGCCGCGAAGACTTCGTCGAAGAAGAGATGCATCTGCGCGGTTCCGCGCCTGGCCGCGCGCTCGTCGTACTTGCAGCCCTTGATCGAGCCGTCGGCGGAAGGAATCGCGAAGCAGTGCACCGCACCGCCGAACTCGAGGAACTGCCAGTCGACCTTCGCGTCGCTCATTTCCTTCTTGAAGCCGGCGATCTGCTCGGGCGACTCGAAGAAATCGTCGGCGCCGTGCAGCACGAGCACCTTCGCCTTGATGTTCTTCGCCATCGCGGGATCGTCACTCGAGAGATTTGCGTGGAAGGTGACGACGCCGGCGATGTCAGCGCCGCTCCGCGCCAGATCGAGCACGGTCGCGCCGCCGAAGCAGAAGCCGAAGGCGCCCCAGTGGCGCCCGTCGAGCGGCGCGCTGCCGGCCTGCTTCTTCAGCGTGTCCAGCGCGGCATTGATGCGTGCACGAAGGTCGCCGCGGTGCTCGTACAGGTTCTTGGTGGCCTTGCCGGCCTCGTCCGGCGTCTTCGGCCGTGCGTCGACGCCGTAGACGTCGGCGAGCAGGATCACGTAATCCCTGCCGGCAAATTGTTTCGCCAGCGCGATGTTGTCATCGTTGATGCCGAGCCAGTCGGGCGCCATGACCAGGCCCGGCCGCGGCGTCTTCACGGCGTCGTCGTAGACGAGCACGCTCTGCATCGGCTTGCCGCCGACTTCGTACGCGATGGGCCTGGTCACCATCGCCGCGTGCAGCGGCGCGGCGGCGAAAAGAGCGAGAGCCAGGCTGGCGATATATGCGCGCATGGTGACCTCCGGGCGGAACCTTGCGTGCATGTTAGTGCTTCCGCCGCCGGCGGGCACGTGCTCCGGATGCGCGGAGATCGCTGCTACACTCGCGCCGGATTCAGACTTCCCATGGATGTTCCGATGCGCAAGATCGCCGTGCTCACCAGCGCCGCCGCCCTGCTCGCGACCGCAGTCACCGCCGCCGCCGTCAAGCCGGAAGCGGCCATCCATTACCGCCAGAGCGTCTACACGATGATCGGCTGGAACTTCGGCCCGATGGTCAACATGGTGAAGAACAAGACGCCGTGGGATTCCGCCGAGTTCGCGCAGCGCGCCGAGCGCATCGCGTTTCTCGCGCCGCAACTGCTCGAGGGGTTCCCGGAAGGCTCGGACCAGGGCGCCGAGACCGAGGCGAAGCCCGAGATCTGGCAGAACATGGACGACTTCAAGAGCAAGATGAGCGACCTCGTCCGCGAGACGAAGGCTCTGGCCGAAGTCGCCAAGGCCGGCGACGAGGCGAAGACGCGCGAGCAGTTCAAGAAGACGGCCGGAGCGTGCAAGAGCTGCCACGACAAATACCGCTCCGAGGAATAGCTGGGCTCAACCGCTGTCGCCCAGCATCACCACGAGTGCGACGGCCGCCACGCTGACAGCGAGCAGCAGCAGAGCCCGCCCGAGCGGCGCCAGGGCGACGCGCCCATCGGCGCGTCCGCGGCCGTGCAGCATGGCCGCGACGAGATTGTCGCGGCGGATCACCCAGTGCATGAGCACCGCGGTCACGTGCAGGCCGATCAGCAGCACGAGCAGCCAGCGGTTGAGATGGTGCACGCGTGTCATCCATTCGACCGCCGCGTCCGAGACGCGTCCGGCAAGCGGCCCCGTTTCCATGATGTCGTCGCTGGCGAAGAGCCCGCTGACCGACTGCACGAGAACGCTCGCCAGCATCAGCAGCACCGACCAGCCACCGAGGGGATTGTGTCCGACCCTTTCGACGTGGCGGCCCGCGGCGGTTTCGCGGACGTAGCGCAGCACCGCGCCGGGACCGCGCACGAACGAGACGAAGCGGCTCGTCTGCGAGCCGAAAAATCCCCAGAGCACGCGGAAGACGACGAGCGCGAGCGTCGCATAGCCGAGCCAGTAGTGCCACTCCATCGGAATCAGCCCGAACTCTCCGCTGAGGAATTGCAGCAGGATCAGAGCGACGAGGGCCCAGTGGAAGAAGCGGGTCGGCAGATCCCAGACGGTCGTTGCGGAGGAGTCGGTCGGCATCACGGAAGATTACAGCCGCTTAGGCATGCGCTGCATTTCGCAGACGCACACTGCAACGAAACACAGCGCCACGCGGACCTCAGGCGATGCCCAGCCCGGGGATCCCGCCGATCGTTTCGCCGTCGAATCCGCCCAGGCTCGCGAATGCGGCGCCGCGCTCGGCATAGTCGCGGAACTGGTCGAAGCTCGGCGCGCCGGGCGAGAGGAGGATCGTGCCTCCGGCGGGCGTCAGGCAACGTGCCGCCGACACCGCATCGGCCAGCGTGCCCGCGGATTCCAGCACGTAGCCGCCGCCGGCCTCGCGCAGCACGCCTGCGATGCGCGGGCCGTTCGCACCCATCGTCACGATTGCGTGCGGCGGGTGCTGCCGCACTCTGTCGGCGAAGACGCTCCAGTCGAGACCGCGCTCATGGCCGCCGATCAGCACGGTCATCGCGCGGTTGCCGAGGCTCGACAATGCTTCGAGCGTCGCCTGCGGCGTGGTCGCGATGCTGTCGTCGATCCAGATCATGCCTTTCCGCTCGCCGAGCACCTGCAGCCGGTGCGGCAGCGGCCGGAAGGCCGCGATGTGCGGCAGCGCGGCGGCGGCGGCCTCGCCGGCTGCTTCGATGGCGGCGAGCGCGGCGCAGACATTGAGCGCATTGTGGACGCCCGGGAGCGGCAGGCCGTCGAGGTCGAGCCATTTTTGCGACGCACGGAAGATCGCGCCGTCGCGTACGTGCCAGGTGTCCGCGCTGCCGAATGTCACGCGTCGCGGATGGGCCGACGTGCACGCCATCAGTTCGGACTGCGCGGCGTTGACGACGAGCGCGAGCGCCGCTTCCGCGAGCGCGAGCTTGTCGGCGCGGTAGCGCTCGCGCGTGCCGTGCCAATCCAGGTGTTCCTCGTGAAGATTCACGATCACGCCGATGTCGACGCGCGGCGCTGCGCGCGTCTGGAAGCTCGACAGCTCGATCACCCACCATGCCGGCGGCTCGGGCGGATCGAGCAGCTCCAGCAGCGGCAATCCGATGTTGCCCGCGAGCGCCGTGCGCCTGCCGAGGCTGCGCAGCAGATGTGCGATCAGCGCGCTGACCGTGCTCTTGCCCTTGGTGCCGGTCACGGCGATCACGCGCGCCTGCGGGTTTTCGGCGAACCAGAGCGCCGTGCCCGACGTGAACAGCGTGCCGTTGTGCTGCGCTTCGAGCACCTCGGGCCGGTAGGCGCTGATGCCGGGCGACTTGATCACGACGTCGAACGCCGACAGCGCGGCCGCGTCCGGCGGCGTCGTGACCGCGAGCGGCCGCGCCGATCCGTACGTGTCGCGCGCACGGCGAAGTGCCTCCGCCTCCGTGTCGGAACAGAACACCGTGACGGCGAGCGCCGGCAACCGCGCGCGCAGCGCGGCGAGCGCGGCGCGGCCCTCGCGTCCGTAACCCCACACCGCGACGCGGCGGCTGGCGAGATCAGCGAGGCGCATCGATCAGCGCCTGCAGGCGTGGCGGAACGAGATGCTCGCCTTCGGCGACGAGCAGCGGCGCCAGCGCGAGCGCCGCCGGATCGAGCGCAGGGAAAATCTCGTCCGCGAAGCGAGCGACGACGGCGTCCTCGCGCCACTCGGCGCGCGCGGCGAGCGCTGCCATGGCGGCACGCGACTCGATGCCTTCGCCGACGCATTCGAACGGCTTGTGGTCGCGGTATTCCATCAGCGCATCGAACGCGGGCGCGAGCGCGGGATCGTCAAGCAGGTTGCGCCCGAAGATCGCGAGCAGGCGCGGCTTCGGCATGAAGGGCGCGAGCGCAAGGAAGACGAAATGGCACTTCGGACATTGCCCGCACCAGCGGTCGGCTGGCCGCGGGCCGAGGATGCGGAAGTTCCGGTTGCAGCTCGAGAATACGTCGTCGTAGCGCGACGTGCGTGCAAAGCGCTCGGCTACGGCAAGCTCCGACAGCGGCCGCAGCAGCGAGCAGTAGTGCAGATCGCCTGCCACGCGCGACTTCAGGAGATCATGGAAGGCGCGCTCGAACGCCCAGCCCTTGCTCCACTGGTGATTGACCGGCTGGCCGTCGTATTCGAGCGTCGCGCTCGATGCCGAGCGCTCGTTCGAGAACGCGATCGTGTCGAAGCCGTACAGTACCGCCGCGACCGCGAGGATGGCCGAGTTGATCGCCGTGACCGGGATGTGCCCGTTGTACGCGCCGCCACGGTTGTACTCGAACAGGATCGGCGACAGCTGGCGGCCGATGTTCAGTGTCGGCAGGCCGGTGCGCGCTGCGCAGGCCGCGATCAGCGGCGAATTGCCGACCCAGACGGCAGTCGCCGGCTCGCGCGCGGCTTTCAGGATTTCGACGCTGACCAGCGAATCCTTGCCGCCGCCGATCGGGACCAGTGTGCGGCGCGCGGCCTCGTCGTTCCCCCGCAGGCGGGGACCCGTCGCCTGGCTTGCGGTTACACCGCTGGAAGACGCCGGATCCCCGTCGCGGGCGCGAGGAAATCGGATGCGGCCACGGAGATCGAGCTTGTTGTGATACGCGAACTCGCCGAGCCCGTGCAGATAGAGCGCGTCGAGAAAATCCGCGGCCCCGGCAGGCGGCGCACGCGTCTCGACGGTGATCGCCGGAGGCACGCCGGCTTTGTAGTAACTCACGCCCGCGACGAAGTGCAGGATATCGAGCGCCGCCTCGAGCGCCGCGAGCCGCTCGCTCGGCAATGCCGGTGCGTCGGGAAACACGATGCGCTCGACCATCTCGGGGCCGTCGTCGAACGCGTAGACGAGCGATGCGACGCCGTCCGCGTATTCGCGGCGGACGAAGCGGAACGCGCGCGCCTGGCGAGGATCGGCGAGGCTCATGGCAGCACCGCTTCTTCCGCCGGCTCGCGCAGATTGTAGCGCGACGCCATCACGTGCCCGTAGGCGCCGGCCTGTGCGATCAGCAGCACGTCGCCTTCGCGGCACGCGGGCAGGCGGCGGTTCGCGCCGAGCACATCGCCCGATTCGCAGATCGGCCCGACCACCTGCACGAGCTCCGACGCATCCTCGTCGAGCCGCGTCAGGTTGACGATCTCGTGCCACGCTTCGTAGAGCGCGGGGCGGATCAGCGAGTTGATGCCGGCGTCGATGCCGACGTAGCGCACGCCGCCCTTGCGCTTGGTCTGCGTCACGCGCGCGAGCAGCACGCCTGCGTCGGCGACGAGATACCGCCCGGGTTCGAGCCAGAGCGCGAAGCGCGGGTACGCGCGCTTGACCTCGGCCAGCGCCTCGCCGAGCGCGGCGAGATCGAGCGGCGCCTCGTCGGGCCGCGCGGGCACGCCGAGGCCGCCGCCGATGTCCAGCGATTCGATGCGGCTGAAATCCTCGGCGAGACTCGCGAGCTGCGCATACACCGAGCGCCAGTGCGCGGCATCGAGGATGCCGGAGCCGAGGTGCGCGTGCAGCCCGACGATGCGCGCGCCCTGCCGCCGCGCGAGCGCGCGGAACTCATCGATCTGATCGAGCGCGACGCCGAACTTCGACGCCGCGCCGCCCGTCTTGACCTTGTCGTGATGGCCGCGGCCGACGCCGAGGTCGACGCGGAGATGGATGTCGCGGCCGGCGAACAGGCCGTCCCATTCGGCGAGCGGATGCAGCGCATCCAGCGTGACGCGCACCCCCGCGGCGAGCGCCGCCGCGTATTCGTCGCGCGGCGCGAAGTTCGGCGTGAACAGGATGCGCTCGGCTTCGATGCCGGGAACGGCGGCGCGCACCGCTTCGATCTCGGCGAGCGAGACGCATTCGAACGAAAACCCTTCATCCGCGAGCGCGCGCAGGATCGCCGGATGCGGATTCGCCTTCAGCGCGTAGAGCCAGCGATCGACGATGCCGCCGTCCCGCGCAGGTGGACGGGATGAAAGCGTGCGCAGCGCGCGCGCCTGCCTGCGTACCTGTTCGATGGCATACACGTAACGCGGGGAGCGTTCGCTTGCGAGCGCGAGCAATTCGGCGCGACGGTGCCGCCACCAGTCGTCGCGCTTCGGTGTCTCGCCATCGTCCGAAAGTGCGCGCCAGCTCGGACCGAACACGGCGCCGTCCTCGACACGCAGCGCATCGGCGCGGATCAAAAGCGCGTGCAGACGCGGAATCAGCTCGTCGGCCAGCGCCTCGTCGATCACGAACGTGAGATTGAGATTGTTGGACGACTGGCTGATCAGGTGCACGTCCAGCGCGCCGAACTCGGCGAGCACGGCCGACAGCCGGTGCAGCAGCGCGCGCATGCCGCGGCCGACCAACGTGATCGCCGCGCACGGCGCGATGACCTTGACGCGGCAGACCTTGGCGAGATCGGCCGCGAGCGCGGACAGCACGTCGGAGTTGACGAGGTTCTCGGTCGGATCGAGCGACACGGTGACATTCGTCTCGGCCGAGCCGATCAGGTCGACCGACAGCCCGTGACGCTTGAATTCGCCGAACACGTCGGCGAGGAAGCCGACCTGCTGCCACATGCCGACGGTTTCCATCGACACCAGCGTCACACCCTTGCGCGAGCTGATCGCCTTGACGCACGGCGCCGCGTCCGCTGCCGCAGCACGGATTTCGGTGCCGGCGAGATCCGGGCGATTGGTGTCCTTGATCACCAGCGGAACGCCGGCCCGGCGCAGCGGGCTCAGCGCGCGCGGGTGCAGCACCTTCGCGCCGGTCGTGGCGATTTCCTGCGCCTCTTCGTAATCGAGCCGTGCGAGCAGCCGCGCCTCGGGAACCTGGCGCGGATTGGCGCTGAACATGCCGGGCACGTCGGTCCAGATTTCCACCAGCTCGGCCTTCAGCAAGGCGCCGAAGCAGCCCGCCGACGTGTCCGATCCGCCGCGGCCGAGCACCACGGTTTCGCCGGCCGCGTTGCGCGCGATGAAGCCCTGGGTCAGGAACACGTCGCCGCGCGCCGCAAGCGCTCGCGCGAGCGCGGGATCGGGTGCCGCCGCGACCGAGGCGGAAAGATAACGTCCCCACAGGTTCTGGTTCGGCAACGCTTCCGCGCAGAGGTGCTCGCGCGCGTCGAGCCAGCGCGTCGCCAGCGCGCCCGCGCCGACTTCGGACAGGAACGCAGCGCCGAGCGTGGAGGACATGAGCTCGCCGAGCGCGAACACTTCGGCCTGCCAGGCGACGTGCGCCTCGGCACAGCGCGGATCGGCGATCAGCGCGTCGAGGCGCGCGAGCCAGCGGTCGAGCGGGTCGCGCGAAGACGCTTCGAGCTCGCGCAACATCGCTTCGTGGCGCCCGGCGATCACCGCGCGCACATCGGCACAGCGCGCACGGTCGCCGCGCGATTCCGCAATCGCCTTCAACTGGTCCGTGATGCCGGACAGCGCCGAGACGACGATCAGCACGCGCCGCCCGCGCGCGCGGTGCGCGGCGGCGATGCGGCGGATCGTTTCCCAGCGCGGACGCGTGGAAACGCTGGTGCCGCCGAACTTGACGACGACCCACGGCGCGGTCGGCGCCAGCACGGGCGCGATGTCTTCGGTCACGTTGTCGGATTTCGCTGCGGCTCGCGGGCCGGGCATTCTTTCTTGCGTCGCAGCAAAACGCAATGGAATGGCGCACCGGTGGCGCGGCGAGGGCGACACGCGGGCGTCGATGCGGAACACGACATGCGTGCGGCAATCGTGCGCATCGCTCCTTGTGTGCCCTGCTCGCAGGCAGCAGGAGCCGCCTCGCAGCAAGTGCGGTCCATCGATGTCTCGACAGGCTCGCGCCGAGCGGCGATCCTGTGCGCCTTTGTGCGGGGGACCGATGGACACGCAGCCAGTCAGCTATGCGCGCCGCCTCGGCGTCTGGGACGCGACGATGGTGGTCGTCGGCGGCGTCATCGGCTCCGGCATCTTCCTGACGCCGGCGGCGATCGCGCGCCAGACGGGATCGGGCACCGAGCAACTGCTCGCCTGGGGATGCGGCGGCGTGCTCGCGCTGATTGGCGCGCTCTGCTACGCCGAGCTTGGCGCGCGGCGGCCGAACGCGGGCGGCGGCTACGTCAACCTGCGCGAGGCGTTCGGGCTCATCGTTGCGTTCGTGTACGGCTGGAACATGCTGGTGGTGAACTATTCGGGCAGCCTCGCCGCGGTGGCGACGGTGTTCGTGCAGTACGCGGCCGCGGCGTTCGGCATCACGCTCGCGGACGGACGTCCATATGCAGTGGGCGCGATCGTGTTTCTCGCCGGCATCAACTGGTTCGGCATCCGCGCCGGCGCGCTGGCGCAGAACATCCTGACCGTGCTCAAGCTTGCCGCGGTGGCCTCGCTCATCGCGATCGGCCTCGCCGCGCGCGGCGCGCCGCCACCGAGCACGCCGCCGCAGCCGCTCAATCCGCTCGCGTTCGGCAGCGTGCTGCTGCCGGTCCTGTTCGCGTACGGCGGCTGGGCGTACATCAACAACATCGCCGGCGAGATCCGCGAGCCGCAAAGAAACCTGCCGCGCGCTCTGTTCTTCGGCATGCTGCTGGTAGCGACCTGCTATCTCCTGACGAACCTCGCGTACCTGCTCGTGCTCGGCCACGACGGCCTCGCGGCGAGCACGGCCCCGGCCGCGGACCTGATGCGTCGCGTGTTCGGCGAAACGGGCGCGCGGCTGATCGCCGCCGGCATCGCGATCTCGACGTTCGGTTTCTGCAACATCTCACTGATCGGCGCCGCGCGCGTGTTCCAGGCGATGGGCGCGGACGGCGTGTTCTTCCGCGTCGCGGGACGCCTGCACCCGCGCTGGCGCACGCCGAACATCGCGCTGCTGATGCTGGCCGGCTGGGGCTGCGTGCTGGCCTGGACCGGCACGTTCGACCAGCTCCTCAATTATTCGACGACCGGCGACTGGCTCGGCTACGCGGCGGTGGTCGCGACGCTGTTCTGGTACCGACGCTATGACACGGCCGACACGACGCCGTTCCGCGCGCCGCTGTTTCCACTGCTGCCGCTCGTGTTCCTGATCGCGGTGCTCTGGGTCGTCGCGGTGACGATCCACGAATCGCCGCGTGACGCCGGCATGGGCGCGCTGATCACGCTGGCGGGCCTTCCGGTGTATTTTGTCTGGCGGCGCGTTCTCGAACGCAAGGCGGCGTCCGACGCAGCATCCTGAGGTGTCGCGTGCGGCCGCGGCGGCTTTCACGGCTTCTTCACCGCGCGCTGGAATGGCTATCTTTATACAAAAGGCATGGATCCGGCGTGAAAGTCCGGGGCGATTCGCCCTGTAAGGACTAACAGGTTGTCAGCATCTCCTCCGCTCGCCGAATCTGTTCGCGCAGGCAAGAACCGGAGGAGGTGTTCCATGTCTTTTCGTCACGTTTCACGTGATGGGACGCGGCTGTCCATGCTGGCTGCCGCGGCATTGATGGCATTCTCGGCGGTACAGGCGAACGCGGAGACCGGCAGCGCGCACGCCCGCGACATGTCGGTGCATATCAGCCTGCTCGGCATCGCGAACCTCGACATCGACCCGCAGATCACGTCGGGCTTCGACAATACATTCGACGCGGCGCAGGATCAGGATTCGACGCCGTCCCTCGATATCGGCACGCCCCTGCTCCATCTGTCGTCGGGGCTCATTACCACAGAAGCGGAATACGCGCCGGGCGTGTCGATCGCGGCCGCGGGCTCCCGCGTCAACATCGAGAACCTCGAACTGTCGGCCGTCGGCCTTCTGGGCGAGAGTCTCCTGTCGGTGACGGCAGACACGATCCGCGCGCAGTCGCTGGTCGCAGGCTACTGCCTGCCCGCCCAGCAGACCCGAAGCCTGGTGGACGACATCACGTTCTTCAACGGCTTCGACGAGGGCAACCTGCATCCCGGCGGCATCGGCGGCGGCGGCGATCCCGGCGACGACGTCACGCTCACCGGCCTCGGCATCTCGATCCTCGGCATTCCGGTGCCCGATCTTCCGCTCAACCCGCCGCCGAACACCGTCGTCGACCTTGCGCAACTCGGCATCGCCGATGTGACGTTGATCCTCAACGAACGCACGATCGGCGGCGACGGCGTGACCAACGCATCGCTGTCGACGAACGCGATCCATCTGACCCTGAACGTCGCGGGTGTCATCACCGGCGACGTGGTTTTCGCACACAGCGACAGCACGCTCGCCTGCGAGCAGTAGCGACACAGGAAACGTTGCCGGCGGCGGCGCACGGAAGTGCCGCCGCCTCGGACGCGAGTCCTGCACGCCGAAGGAACGGCGCGGAGCCGGCAGCCCGGTCCGGCCCCAGCCGCGAGGATCCCTCGCGGTCCCCTGGATGCCGCCGTCGGCAGGACGCCTCCGGCGGCGTCCGCCTCACGGGTCTCGTTTTCGGCTGCGCGCCGGGCGGTGCAACCCGCCCGCAACATCCACCGGCACCGTCCGGCGCGTTTCTCGCCGCAACCATTGCCGCGGCTGGCGGCTTGCCGGCCAGCTGGCTTTCGTCGCCACTGTGGTCCCGGTGCAAACGATGCGAGATGCCTCGCCGGCGCGAGACAATTCCGCGTCGAACGCAAGCCAGCGCCCTGTGCCATCGCGCGCACGGATGCGACAATCGGCCTAGCGCGCATCACACGAGAGGATCGCATGCACGACCGGACCGAGCGCCCCGCCCCGCCGCCATCAAAGCATCCCGGCGCCCCGGCGCCGCTCACGCTCACCGTGAACGGCAAGCCCTACGAGCACGACGGCGATCCGACGATGCCGCTGCTCTGGTTCCTTCGTGACATGCTGCGCCTCACCGGCACGAAGTTCGGCTGCGGCGTCGGCGCGTGCGGCGCGTGCACCGTGCTGCTCGACGGCAAGGCAACCCGCTCATGCCTCCTCCCGATGCAGAACGCGGCCGGCCACCAGGTGACGACCATCGAAGGCCTCGCCGGCAACGGGCTGCACCCCGTGCAGCAGGCGTGGATCGAGGAGGACGTGCCACAGTGCGGCTATTGCCAGTCGGGACAGATCATCGCCGCGGTCGACCTGCTCCAGCGCAAGCCGAAGCCGAACGACGACGACATCGCGTCGATCACGAATCTCTGCCGCTGCGGAACGTATCCGCGCATCCGCCGCGCGATCCTGCGCGCGGCCGAGACCATGCAGGCCAGGAAATGAGCCGCGCGATCGATCTTGGCCGCCGTCGCTTCCTCACCGTCGCGCTGTCCGCGTCCGGCGCGCTCCTCGTCGGCGTGCGCCTCGGTTTCGCGCAGGACGAGCTTCCCGTCGAGCTGCTCGGCGACGACCTGACGCCGCTCGGACCGTTCATCCGCATCGAGCGCGACAACCGCGTCGTCATCGGTGCGCGCGGCTGCGAGATCGGCCAGGGCGTGATGACCTCGCTGCCGATGCTGATCGCCGAAGAGCTCGATGTCGACTGGTCGCAGGTGCGCGTGATCCAGCTGCCTTACGGCTACATCGATACCGGCAAGGGCCCTTCGAACCGGTACGGCGACCAGGGTGCCGGCGGCAGCACGAGCGTGCCCGACGGCTGGAAGGAGCTGCGCCAGGCCGGCGCGACCGCGCGCTGGCTGCTCGTCGAAGCCGCCGCGCGAGAATGGAACCTGCCCGCCGCGCAGCTGCGCACGGAATCGGGACAGGTCATCGCCGGAGACGGCCGCAAGCTCACCTACGGCGCGCTCGCGCGCAGTGCCGCGGCGATCGATCCGCCGGCCGAACCGCCGCCGCTCAAGAAGCCCGAGCAGTTCCGCATCATCGGCCGGCCGACGCGCGTCGCCGACGCGCACGCGATCGTCACCGGCCAGAGCCGCTACGGTATCGACTCGTATCTCGCCGGCGCGCTGACCGCGGTGATGCTGCGCTGCCCGTATCTCGACGGCACGCTCGACACCCTCGATGACAGCGAGGCGCGCAAGGTCGCCGGCGTGCGAGACGTCATCCGCATTCCGGGGCCGAAGCCCGGGCAGCCGTTCACGGCGCAGCTCGCCGACGGCGTCGCCGTGCTCGCCGACAACACCTGGGCCGCGATACGCGGCCGCGATGCGCTGAAGGCGGCCTGGAAACAGGGTCCGTGGTCACAGGAATCGACCAGCGCGCTCGCCGCGAAGGCGAACGAATTGCTCGACCGCAACGAGGACGGTGTCGTCGTGCGCCGCGACGGCGACGTGGCGAAAGCGAAGAAACAGGCGCGCTACAAGGTCGCGGCGCGTTACGAGATGCCGTTTCTTGCGCACGCGACGATGGAGCCGCCCGGCGCGCTGATCGACCTCAAGCAGGACAGCGCGCTACTGATCGCCTCGCTGCAAAGCCCAGGCGGCGCATCGGCGATGATCAGCGATCTCACCGGCATTCCGCGCAAGGCGATCGAGATCCGCATGACGCGCGCCGGCGGCGGCTTCGGGCGCCGGCTGGAAAACGACTTCGTCGCCGAAGCCGTGCTGATCGCGAAGGCGGCCGGCAAGCCCGTCAAGCTGATCTGGACGCGCGAAGACGACCTGCAGCACGATTTCTACCGGCCGTTCGGCGTGCACGCGCTGTCGGCGACGCTGGATCGGCGCAAGCGCGTGACGAGCTGGTCGCATTACTGCGCCGCGACACCGCGCGCGTATCGCGAATCGCGCCAGCGGCGCATCTTCGACGGCTGCCTCGAACCCGACGACTTTCCGGCCGGCCTCGTCGCGAACCTCGACAAGACGTTTTTTCCGGTGCCGTCGGGCATGCCGCGCGGCTGGTGGCGCGCGCCGATCCACACTTTCCACGCCTTCGCGGTGCAGAGCTTCGTCGACGAGATCGCCGTCGAGACCAAGCAGGACGCGGTGAAGCTTCGCCTCGCGATGCTGGGCGAGCCGCGGCAGATTCCGTTCTCGGGACACGGCGGCCCATACTTCGACACCGGCCGGCTCGCCCATGTGCTGACGCGCTGCGCGGAGAAGATCGGCTGGGGCATCCGTCGCGATGACGGCCACGGCATCGGCATTGCCTGTCACTTCACGTTCGGCGGCTACGCGGCACACGCATTCGAGGTCTCGACCGAGGGCGGCGATCTCAGGATCCACCGCGCCGTCTGCGTCGTCGACGTCGGCCGTGTCGTGAACCCGCTCGGCCTCGAAGCACAGATGATGGGCGGCACGATCGACGCCGTGTCCACCGCATTGAATCTCGCCATCACCGTCAAGGACGGCGAAGTGCAGCAGAAGAATTTCCCGGATTATCCGTTGCTGCACATGGCGCAGTCGCCTCGATCGGTGGAAGTGGAGATCGTCGAGTCCACCGCCGAGCCGTCCGGAGCCGGCGAGATCGGCGTACCGAGCGCCGCCCCGGCGCTCGCCAACGCGATCTACGCCGCGACGACGGTTCGCGTGCGCAAGCTGCCGATCATGCCGGAGCTGCGGCGGATGCTTTGAGCCGTCCGGCGCTGCCGCTTGGCTGCGGCAGCGCGAGGATATTCGCGCTGCTCGAACGCGCGAAGGCGGGTAACCGATTTGTCTCGCATGGCCGCACGATCGCGGCAGCGGACCCGGCGGCTGCGGCGACGACTCGTATGGCCCGGGGTGCTTCGACTGGAGCTACGGTTTCCTCACGCCCGAGTTCGGAGCGGGGAAACCCACCGCTGCCTCATCGAGTGCAGCCCTACGTCGATCCGCTGTCGTTTCCGATCGGCGTCGATATCGGGGACCTCTACGCGGTCGGCTTCTACCTTCTTGACACCAAGCCGGGAACAATGAAGCCTTATTGCGGCTTGCACCGCAAGCAAATGACGCAGACGTGCAAGCCGTGACGGCACTCCGCGTCGGCAGCAACGTGTCTCGTCATCGCGGTGCTCTGCTCTGCATCTGCCGGATTCGAAGGAAGCAGTGACGCCGAACCTCTAGGACAGGCTCGCCGATGCCGGAAGTACCCGTCGCTCAACGAGCGACCGCAACCGCAAGAACGCGACCGAGGCCTTAGTCACCCTGATGACCGTGGCCGCACAGAAAGTCGAGGCCACACCGCTGTCGAAGCCTAGGAATCACGCTGACTCGCGGGTCGGCTGCATCAAGCCGGCACGCCGCAGCGTCGATGCAAGCGCGAAAAAAAAACGGGGCGCCGGGCCCCGTCTCGAACGCACTCAAACGCCAGATCATTCATCCGGTGTGATGCTGTAGTCGTAGTTCACGCGGACGCGCAGGCGATTGCCGGGATCGTGATCCATGCGCGTCGTGTATTCGCGGCCGCCGTAGCGGTAGGTCACTTCGTAGCCCAGCACGCGGTCGCTCGTGCGCCAGTCGGTTTCCGTGCGGCAATGCTGCTGCGATCCGCTGACGACACGCGAGCTGCTCTCGATCGTCACCGCGTCCGGCAGATCGTCACCGTCGTAGTCCCTGTAATAGGTATAGCTCGGCCGGTCGCGATAAGTCGGTTCTTCCCAGCAGGTTTCGCGGCTGACCGGACGGCTGGCGTGATTGACGATCGCGTCGACCTTGAGGACGCGGGCATAACCATAGCGTACGTCCGCGCCGTCATAGCCGTAACCCATCTGCGCGGCGGCGGGCAACGCGGCAGCCAACGCGCCGGCTGCGATCGCAGGTTGCAGGATGTGGTGCATCTTCATTCGATTCCTCCTCGACAAGCGTTCCGTCTTGTCCGGTTTCGGAGAAATCATGCTCAGGCGATGGCGGTGAATCCGCTCTTAATCGACACGTTCATGCTGAATCGCATCGCGTCCTGTTGCCCCGCATTTCGCCTTGCGCGCGTAGGCAACTGAACTTGCTATAAGCGACGATCGCAACCTCACTGCACGGGGTCGCAACCTTCGGCGGCGCGCCGCTCGCGCTGCTCGGCGCGGTGACGGATCGCTTCGGCGTCGGCGAGGCCGATCCATTTGAGATACTTGCGCGAGACGGCGTCGCCGAGCGATTCGTCGGGCCTGAATGCGCCTGCAAAGCGTGTGCGCTTGCAATCGAGCGGATTCTCGCCGCGCTTTTCGATCTCCGCCCAGCGCTGCTTCGCCGCTTCCTGCGGATTCATCGGCTGCGCGGGCGCTACGGGCGGCGGCGCGAGCCGGATCGAACCGTCGGGATTGAAGAGTTGCGGTGTCTGCATGCCGCTCTCGCCGATGCGCGCACGCATCGCGTCATCGCTTTCCTCGGCCGTGTGCGGCGGCGGGGGCAGCTTCACTTCCGGCGCTTCGACGCGCACCTTGCTTTTGCGCGGCGCGAACGGCGGCGGCTCGGGTTCTGGCGGCAGCGGAAATGCCGGCGGCGGCTCGATCAGCACGACCTCGACGGTACGCGGACGCGCCGGGCGTACTTCGCGAGCGATCTGACGCTGCATGCCGAGGCCGAAGCCGACCAGCTCGATCACGGTGAACGCGACCGCGATCAGAAGGCCGGCGAGCAGCAGCCGTCGATCGATCGGCGCCTTCTTCCAGCGCAGGCTGCGCTGCCACGGCAGACGATCGCTGGCGAAGCGCACGCGGCCGATTTCTCGCAGGCCAGGCTGCGCGACTCCGGCGGCGTTATGCGGCATGAGCGGCTGGCGGGGCGTGCGCTGGGGAATCACGAAGGATGCGGCGGCCGCAGACGCGCGCAAGCATAGTGAGCGCCCGATGAGCCTTTGCTAAAGCCGGGTTAAGCACTGTCGGCGACGGCACGCGCGGACAGCCATTGCGCCACCTGCTCCGCCGTGCGCGCGGCACTCCAGCCGAGCAGCGGTCCGACGTGGCTGGCGCCCGGAATCGCGTGGAAGTCCGCGGCGAGGCGCGTGGCGAGGGCGCGCGCCACCGGCAGCGGCACGTCGGCATCGCGCTCGCTTCCGAGCAGCAGGATCGGACAGCGCGGCGCTTCCACCGCAATGCCGTCGCGCGCTTCGTTGAGCACCGTGCCCGACTCGTCGCGCCAGCGGCGGAACGCATGGAGCCGCGCGGCGTCGTCCGCATCGGGCATGGCGCGCCGGGTCGTGGCGAGCGAGCGTTCGCGACCCCAGGGCACCACCGGCGGACACGCTTCGTGCAGCGGTCGCGCGAGCACGCCGGCAGGCGGCAGCGGATTCACCAGAACCAGCGCAGCCGGTCTCGCACGCGGCGCGGCGGCGAGCGCGAGCAGGCCGCCGAGGCTCGCGCCCGCCAGCACGATGTCGCTGCCGGCGCCTGCGCACCAGTCCAGAACCTGTGCGCGGTAATCGAGGAACGACGTGTGCGCGATGCCCGCGCTGCTCGGCATCAGGTCGGGCGCGATGACGCCGTAGCCGCGCACCGTCAGCACGCGCGCCCAAATGCCCCACTCCCACCCGCCGCCGCCGGCACCGTGCACGCAGACGATCGTCGCCGGACTTTTTGGAGTGCGCTGCGGTCCATCCATCGGGCTCGCATTATGCGGCACCGCGCCTGCCGATGCGGTCGCGGCAGCAGATCGTCGTGCGCGGCGAGACGCCGCTTCCGTCGAAGCGGCGATTCCGCCCGCGCTGGCCCGGCGAGCGTGCGTGGCGCGCCGCTCCTTGACCGACCACCGCTATCGCGCAAGGCTATCGGCAAGACGGTCACGCGCCTGCACGCCTGCGTGATCCCCGCTCCGCGACGGCCTACCGCCAGCGCGATCCGCGCAGGAGGTCGCGTCGGTCGCGCGGGCATCGACGAGCCGGAGATCACCATGTCCTATACCACCGAAGGCATCCGCAACATTGCACTCGCGGGTCAAGCGGGCGCCGGCAAAACCACGCTGTTCGAAGCCCTGCTGCATGCCGGCGGCGCGATCCAGACGGCAGGCTCAGTGGAGCGCGGCACGACGGTGTCGGACCACGATCCGCTCGAAAAGGAACGCAAGCATTCGCTGGGTACGTCAATCGCTTCGGTCGACATCGGGGACGTGCACATCAATCTGATCGACACGCCAGGGTCGCCCGATTTCCGCGGGCCGACGCTGTCGGCGCTGGCCGCAGTGGAGACCTGTGCCATCGTCGTCGACGCGGCCACCGGCATCGGGCACCAGACGCGGCGGCTGATGGAGCGCGCCAAGCAGCGCAATCTCTGCCGCATTCTCATCGTCAACAAGATCGATCATGAGGGTATCGACCTCGCCGGCGTGGTCGAGGCGCTGCGCGACGAATTCGGCAGCGAGTGCCTGCCGATCAACCTGCCCGCGAACAACGGCAGCACGGTCGTCGACTGCTTCTTCCAGCCGAGCGGCGAGAGCGATTTCTCGTCGGTCGCCGACGCGCACCAGCACATCATCGATCAGGTCGTCGAGATCAACGAGACCGTCATGGGCCATTACCTCGACGACGGCGAATCGGGCCTCTCCGGCCAGGAGCTCCACGATGCGTTCGAGCAGTGCCTGCGCGAAGGGCACCTCGTGCCGATCTGCTTCACGTCTGCGCGCACCGGCGCCGGCGTCCGCGAGCTTCTGACGCTCGCCGCGAAGCTGCTGCCGAACCCGAAGGAAGGCAATCCACCCGAGTTCATCAAGGGCACCGGCGCCAACGCGCAGCCGATCCGCGCCGAGCCCGATCCCGCGAAGCACGTCATCGCGGACGTGTTCAAGATCGTCAACGATCCCTTCGTCGGCAAGCTCAGCGTGTTCCGCGTCTATCAAGGCACGGTCAGAAAGGACACGCAACTTCTCGTCGACGACGGCAAGAAGCCGTTCAAGGTCGGCCACCTCTTCAAGCTCAGGGGCAAGGACCACACCGAGATCGAGCAGGCGATTCCGGGCGATATCGCGGCGGTCGCGAAGGTCGAGGAAATCCACTTCGACGCCGTGCTGCACGATTCCCACGACGAGGACCAGATTCACCTCAAGCCGCTCGACTTTCCCGTGCCGATGTTCGGCCTTGCCGTGGAGCCTGCGCACAAGGGCCAGGAGCAGAAGCTCGCTACCGCGCTCGCCAGGCTCGGCGAGGAAGATCCGTGCTTCCGCGTCGAACACAACAAGGAGCTCAACGAGAGCGTGATCCGCGGCCTTTCCGACCTGCACCTCAAGCTGATGCTCGAGCGGATGAAGGAGCGTTACGGCGTCGAGGTGAAGACGCGGCCGCCCAAGATCGCGTATCGCGAGACGATTGCCGCGAAAGCCGAGGGCCACCACCGGCACAAGAAGCAGACCGGCGGCGCCGGCCAGTTCGGCGAGGTGTTCCTGCGTATCGAGCCGCTGCCGCGCGGCGCCGGCTTCGAGTTCGCCGACGAGGTCAAGGGCGGCACAATACCCAACCAGTTCATTCCGGCCGTCGAGAAGGGCGTGCGCCAGGTGCTCGAGCACGGCGCGATCGCCGGCTATCAGATGCAGGACGTCAAGGTCACCGTCTACGACGGCAAGTACCATCCGGTGGACTCGAAGGAAGTCGCCTTCGTCACCGCCGGCAAGAAAGCGTTCCTCGACGCGATCACGAAGGCGAAGCCGCAGGTGCTGGAGCCGATCGTCAACCTCGACGTGTTCGTCCCCGACGCGCACATGGGCGACGTCACCGGCGGCCTCGCGTCGAAGCGCGCCCGCATCAACGGCACCGATTCGCTGCGCGGCGGCGAGATCATCATCAAGGCGCAGGTGCCGCTGGCCGAAGTCACCGACTACCAGACCGAGCTGAAGGCGATGACTGGCGGCCAGGGCCGCTATGCGATCGAATTCAGCCACTACGAGCCGGTGCCCGCCCACGTGCAGAAGCAGCTCACCGAGGCCTACAAGCCGCGCGTCGAGGAAGACTGACCGCAACGCAGCAACCATTCGGCGCAAACCGCGCCGGATCGGCATTCGCTCCCGCGCGCCCGCGCCGACAATGCGTGCAGCGGTCGGCTGTCGCGCCTGCGACGTCACGCAGCAGGCGGCGCCGCTCGCGCAATCGGGAGCTCAGACATGTTCGCAAGCACGAAGCAATTCCTCGCGCGCACCGCGTTGTGCGCGCTGATCTCGGCCGGCGTCTGCGCAAGCGCCCTTGCCGCCGACATCTACGATCAGGCCGTCGCACACAAGGGACGCAGCGCGCAGGATCTCAAGCGCGACACGGTCGACAAGCCGGCCGACGTGTTGCGCCTCGCCGGCATCAAACCCGGCATGCAGGTCGCCGACGTGCTCGCATCGGACGGCTACTACAGCGAGCTGGCGAGTTACGTCGTCGGGCCGCAGGGCCACGTCCTTCTGCTCAACAACGCCGCGTACGACAACTATTCGAACAACGGCTGGCGCGAGCGCATCGAGCAGCACCATCTCGCGAACGTCGAGCATCGCACGATCGACATGGCCGACATGGGCCTCGGCGATGCGACGCTCGATGCCGTGCTGCTGATCAAGGTGTATCACGATCTCTACTGGGTAGATCCCGCCAACGGCTGGCCGAAGATCGATGCCGGCGCGGTGCTCGATCAGATTGCGCGCGCGCTGAAGCCGGGCGGCGTCGTGGTCCTCGTCGATCATTCGGCGAAGCCGGGCACGGGCAGCTCGGCGGCTCAGGACCTGCACCGCATCGACGAAGCTTACGCCCGGCGCGATTTCGAGTCGCGCGGCCTAGAATTCGTCCGCAGCAGCGACATCTTCCGCCGGCCCGAGGACAAGCGCGACCAGATCTCGTACAAGCCGCCGATGCTGGGCAAGACCGATCGCTTCGTCATGGTCTTCCGCAAGCCGGCGAAGACATAGCGAGACACTGCGCAGGAACCCACGCAAGCAAGCTCAGGCTTCGCCGCGCTGCATGACCGCCGCCCGCACTGTCGAGCTCGTGGCGGCGATCCCGTTCAGCGCGCGGAAACCTGCGATTGTCCGCAAATTCAGCGGCCCTTTGCTGGAATGCTCCCGTGTAGAGCATCACGGGAGAACGTCATGAAGACACGCGAATTCCTCCTCGCGACGCTGCTCGGTGTGACCGTCATCGGCTCGGGCGGCGCTGCGGCGCAGGACCGCGATCGCGACTACGTCTCGCGCTGCGGCAACTGCGGGACGGTGACCGGCATCGAGCAGGTCGAGCACAAAGACAGTCACGTGGGCGCGGGCACAGCCATCGGAGCGGTAGCCGGCGGCGTGCTCGACAGCACGGTCGGCAAGGGCAAAGGCCGCACGGCCGCGACGATCGGCGGTGCCGTGGCCGGCGGCGCCGTCGGGCACAAGATCGAGAAGGACCGCCGCGGGCGCGACGTCGCCTGGCGGTTCGACGTCGAGATGGACAGCGGACGCCACGTCACCGTGATGCAGGACGACAATCCCGACATCCGCAGCGGTGACCGCGTGCGGGTGTTCAACGGGAGGCTGGAGCGCCTGTGACGCCGCGCGCGGCGGCACGGGTGGCATAAAGCGCCTGATCGGCGCGGCGCAGAGTCGCGTCGAGCGATTCCTGCGTCCGACGAACCGCCCATCCGATCGTGAAACCGCACGGCGCCTGCGCTGCGCCGGCGCGCAGGCGGATTGCGAAATCGGACATCGAGGCGTCATCGGTCGACTCGAGCAACAACAGAAACTCGTCGCCGCCCAGACGCACGACGACAGCGTCCGGCGGCGCGCGCTCGCGCAGGAAGCTCGCCATTTCGACCAGCACCTGATCGCCGCGCTCGTGGCCTTGGGTGTCGTTGATCTGCTTGAAGTGGTCGAGATCGATCAGGAGGCAACCCCAACGAGACTCGCCCAGCCCGGCGACGTGCTCGCCGAGGAAGCGGCGGTTGCGGCAGCCTGTGAGCGGATCGATCGTGCTCAGCTCGATGAGGCGCCGTTCGTAGATGCGACGGTCGGTGACGTCCTGGGCATGGCCCAGCACGTAAGGCTCGTCCGCGTCGCTGTCCAGCACGTTGTGGTACTGCCAGATGCGCAGCGTGCCGTTGCGGGTCAGCACCGGCAGCAGGCCGGAATCGACGCCGTTGGCCACGATGCGCTGAAGGTACTCGGGAAATTCGCCGCGTCGCTCGACCGGCATCAGGTCCGCGATGTTGCGGCCCATGAGGTCGCCGACGGAATAGTCGAGCGCACGCGCCGCGGCCGGATTCACCGAGAGCAATACGCCCTCGAGATCGTGCGTGCAGATGAGGCCCAGGCTGTACTGGAACAGCTTGCGGAACCGTCCTTCGCTCTGCTCGAGCGCGCGGATCGCACGCTTGCGCAGGGTGATGTCCCTCGCGAGCACGATGCGCGCGGGTCGGCCGCGGAAATCGATCGCCTGCGCGTTGATCTCGACGTCGAACACGCTGCCGTCCTTGCGGCGGTGGCGCCACTCGTGGACGACTAGGCCAGCCATCTTGGATTCCTCGATCGAGGCGATGAGCTTCGCCGCGACCTCGGGTGACTGGATGTCGAGCAACGTCATCCTGAGGAATTCCTCGCGCGTGTAGCCGTACTCGCAGACCGCGGCTTCGTTGACGGCGAGAAAGCGCAGCGTGTAGCTGTCGTAGACCCAGACCGGGAAAGGATGGTTCTCGAACAGCGTGCGGTGTTCCTCGGCGCTCTGCCTGAGGCCGCCTTCCATGCGCTGCCGTTCGATCGCGTAGTGCAGCGAGCGCGCCAGCGCATCGGTATCGAAGCTGCCCTTGACCAGCATGTCCTGCGCGCCGCTCGCCATGGCGTCGACGCCGAGTTGCTCGTCGTCGCGGCCGGTCAGCACGATGATCACTGTCTCGGGGAAGCGCTGGCGCAGCGCCTGTACCGCGGAAAGACCCTGGGAATCTGACAGACCGAGATCGAGCAGAACCGCGTCGTACGCGCACTGGCCGAGCGCCTCGAACGCGCCCGCCAGCGTCTCGGCGTGATCGACGTGCACGCAGCCTACCGCCGGCGCCGCGAGCTGCTTGCGCAGCAGCATCGCGTCGAAGCGCTGGTCCTCCACCATCAGCAGCCAGAGGCCGCTGCGCGGAGGCGCCTGCCCCGGTAGCTCGAACGTGCTCTGCATCGCCTCCTCTGCCCGGCGCGGTTTCGGCGCGCAGACTCGCACAAATCCGATTCACTCACTGTGAAATGGCGCAGGACCGGCGATTTGTGGAAATGTCTACTCCGCGCGCTGCATGCGGCACTCGAGGGTTCCGCCTGATCGTCCTGCAGAGGACGCCGCGTTCCCCCGTCGTTGTCGAAATCGCGTAACGTACCGGGCCGTTCAGGTCTGTCACTTTCGTCCCCGGGAGATGCTTCCATGTCCGTGCACGTCGCCCTGCAACCGCTGATCGCGCTCATCGCCGGCATCCTGATCCTGATCGTGCCGCGGCTTCTCAATTATGTGGTCGCCATCTACCTCATCATCATCGGCCTGATCGGCCTTGCGCCCGTGCTGCGCCTTTGACTAGGCTGCCGTACGCCGGCAGGGCGGAGCGGAGTGCGACCATGACGGGACTGCGATCGGGTTCGGGCGTGCACATCGCCGTGGCCGCGTTCTGCGTGCAGGCGCTCGCGGGCGCAGGCATGGCGTGCGCGGCGGAGCCTTCCGTCGCAACGAAGCCGCCTCTCGAGTTCCACGCGAAGCGGAATGCGCCGCCGGGCATGAGCCTGCCGTTCTCCGAAGCCGTGCGGGCCGGCGACATGCTCTATCTCTCGGGCGAGATCGGTACCGACGCCAGCGGCAAGCTCGTCGCCGGCGGCATCAAGGCCGAGGCGAAGCAGGTCATGGACAACATCGGAGCGAGCCTTGCGCGCCACGGCTCGTCGTTCGATCGCGTCGTGCAGTGCACGGTCGCGCTGGCCGACATGGCCGAGTGGCCGGCGTTCAACGAGGTATATCGCGGCTATTTCAAGGACCACTTCCCGGCGCGCATGGCGTTCGGCGCGAACGGGCTTGCGCTCGGCGCGCGCGTCGAAGTGCAGTGCAATGCCCTGGTCAGTGCGGCGCGCTGAGGCTCAGCGCGTCAGCAGCGCCGCCGCGAGCAATCGCGTGGGCTGCGCGCGCTGCCCGTCGGCCGCGGCCGACGCCGCATAGCGCGACTTGCGCGGCTCCCACTCGAGCAGCCCGATCGCGTCATACGCGTTGACGACGTCGAACACCTCGACCATCTTCGCGCTCGCCTTGCGCGCGATCTCGTGCAGGCGCAGCGGACGCAGCATCATCGTCGCGATGCGGTACTGCTTGCGGTACTCGCCGTACACGCTGAGCCAGCGCCTCACCTTGTACGTGCCGCCCGGATCCAGGTGCGCGCCGAGGCAGCCATTGGAGCGCAGCAGCGCGCTCATCCAGTGCAGATGCACGAGCGGTCGCCCGGGCGCCGTCGCGCGCATCTCTTCGAGCCGCGACGATGGAACCTGCCGGCACTCGGACGGCTTCAGCGGATCGAGGAAGTACGGCTCGAGCCGCGACAGCGGCGCGTTCGCGTGATAGTTGCCCGCGGCGGGATCAATGACGAGCCGCGGCAGCCCCGCGCGCTCGATCATCAGCGCGCCGCGCTGCACGAGCGCGTGAAAGTCCGTGCACACGCGAGGTGCCCGCGGTGCTTCGAACGAGGCGCGCGTGTTCGCCGCCTCCCCGACCGGAGCAGGCGCCGCCGCGGCGGTCTTCGCGCGACCGGCTTCCGGCGCACTGTCGCAGCAGCTCGCGCGGTTCAGCATTTCCACGAGCGCCTCCGTCGACAGCGGCCGGCGCAGCACGAGCCAGGCTTCCGGCGTTTCCGCGCCGGCATCGATGACGACGGCGAAATTCGTGCGCTCGTTCAAGGCACGCACGCGTGCCACGCGGCCGGCGAACTGCTCGGGATCGAGGATGACGAGATCGGCGCGGCCTTCGCCTTCGTGCAGGGACCAGGGTTCGTCGAGCGTCGTGCCGGCCCGCGCCAGCAGCCGCAGCAGTTCGCTGCGCTCCTGCTCCGAAAGGCCGGCCATGGCGAAGCGTTTCATGGGAGAGACCGCGCTAAGGCTGAGTTCGACACGCGGAAGCGGTGCAATTGGCGCGCCACGTGCGAGAGTCGTGGCTGCAGGTCGTTTTCACGTGCTCTTTGCGCGGCCGGGCGCGTTCCGTCACGAAGCGTTGACATTTGTACGGCCGGGACACCGCGGCGCCGCAGCTTTTGTCGGCATGTGACGCAGGTCGCGCAACCGGCCGACTGGCCGCCGTCTGGAAGCGCCGTTTTCGGACGAGATGCATCCGGACTCGGGGGGCGTTGCAGCCGGCGCTGCTGCGCCCGTTCGATCTGCGGTGCCCCTAACACGGGCTCGCCGCAGCACCTGATATAACTGCGCTCATGCGCCCGTTTGACGGCGGTACACGCCAGCGCCGCATGGCTCGCTCGCTGCTCGCTTTCTGGCTGTTCGCGGCCGGCAGCGCGCACGCGGCGCGCATCACCGTGCAACTCGACGGCGTCGACGGCCCGCCGCGCGATGCGGCTCTCGCCGGGCTCGAGCTCAACCAGTACACGTCGCGCGACGTGACCGCCGCGCAGGCGCATCGTCTGTACGATCGCGCCGCCGAGCAGATCCGTTCCGCACTCGAGCCTTACGGCTATTACCACGCGGAAGTCACCGGCGAGCTGCGCGAGAGCGGGCCCGACTACGTCGCCGTCCTGCACGTCGCCGCCGGCGAGCCGGTCCGCGTCGGCGCGATCGACATCAAGCTCGACGGCGACGCCGAAGGCCAGCGCAGCGTGCAGAAGGCGGTCGCCGCGTTCGCTCCGGCGAAAGGTCAGCCGCTGGATCACGCCGCCTACGAAAAAAGCAAGGCCGCGGTCCAGGCCGCCCTGTTCGGCACGGGCTATCTCGAAGCCGAGCTCGTCGAGCATCGCGTCGAGGTCAGCCGCTCCGCCAACACCGCGGACATCCGTCTCGCGTGGAAGGTCGGCCCTCGGTACCGCCTCGGCACCACCACGTTCGAAGGCGGCCAGTTTCCCGACACGTACCTGCAGCGCTACGTGCCCTGGCGCGAAGGCGACTTCTACACGCAGGACAAGGTGCTCGAGCTCCAGCAGCGGCTGATCGATGCCGACTACTTCGCGATCGCGCAGGTGCAACCGGACATCGAGCACGCGCACGACGCGACCGTGCCGATCAAGGTGATGCTCGCGCCGGCCAAGCGCACGATCTACACCGGCGGCCTCTTCATCGGCACCGACACCGGCGTCGGCGTGCGTGGTGGCATCCAGCGGCGCTGGATCAATCGGCGCGGCCACAAGGCGAAAGTCGAGGCGATCGTCGCCCAGCGCCTTGCCACGCTGAATGCGGAATACCAGATTCCGCTCGCGGGGCCGGACAACCACAGCATCAATTTCGGCTTCAACTTCCGCGACGAGAACACCGACACGAGCCAGTCGCGCACGTTCGGGCTCGCCGCGACCGATTCGGCGATCTGGCGCGGCTGGACGCGCACCTACGGCATCAAGTTCCTGACCGGCGACTTCGAGGTCGCCAACATTCCCGGCGACACGACGCTGCTCTATCCGGAGGTGTCGATCGCGCGCAAGCGCGCCGACGACCCGACCTTCGTGCGCGACGGCTACTCGCTGACCCTCGCCGCGCGCGCGAGCGCCTTCATCGCCGACGCCGACTTCGCGCAGGTCACGGCCGACGCCAAGTGGATACACGGGCTCGGCGAAAGCGGGCGCTTCATCGCGCGCGGCTCGTTCGGCGCCACCCAGGTGGACGATTTCGACAAGCTGCCGCCGGAGCTGCGTTTCTTCGCCGGCGGCGACCGCTCGATCCGCGGCTACTCGTATCAGACGATCGGCCCGCCGCTGCCGGATGCGCTGGTGCCGGAAGCGCAGGCGCGCTGCGCGGCCGATCCGGACAGCGACTGCCAGGCCTTCATCATCGGCGGCAAGAACCTGCTCGTCGCGAGCGCGGAGTACGAGTATTACTTCCTGCCGAACTGGGGCATCGCGACCTTCATCGACACCGGCGATGCGTTCACCACGTTCCGCGATTACCGGCAGAAGATCGGCGCCGGCATCGGCGCGCGCTGGCGCTCGCCGGTCGGCATGGTGCGTGTCGACCTCGGCGTCCCGGTGAACGACAGCGAGAACCACGGCGTCGAGCTGCACATCGTGATCGGGCCGGATCTATGAAGACGAGTCTGCGCCGGCACACGCTGCGCCCGTTCTCCCGCTTCCGGGCGAGCGCCGGGGCGGATCGCATGCGCGGCATCGCGACGATGCGCCTCCTCAAATGGATCGGCGTCGCATTCGCCGCGCTCGTCGTCATCGTCGGCGTGCTGCTCTTCTGGGTGCTCGGCACCGAATCCGGCGCGCGCTTCGCCCTCGCGCGCGCGGTCGGCGCCATGGAAGGCAAGCTCGCGATACAAGGATCGCGCGGATCACTCGCGGGGCCGCTGACGCTTTCCGGCGTGCGTTACGCCGATGCCGCGTCGGGCGTGGATGCGCGCGTGGGCAAGGTCGTCCTCGACATCGCGCCGTTCGCGCTGCTCGGCAAGCGTCTGCACATCGTCGCTCTCGAAGTCGACGACGTCGACGTTGCGCTGAGCACCGTGCCGCCGCAACCGGAGGAACCTTCATCCGAATTCTCGCTCGCGGCCCCGATCGACATCGTGCTCGACCGCCTTTCGCTGAAGAAGGCCGCGATCATGCAGGACGGCGCGCCGGTGTTCGCCGCCGACAGCCTCGACCTCGCCGGTGCATGGACGCGCGGAGGCGCGGTCGTCCGCTCGCTTGCGCTGCGCGCGCCCGACGGCAGCGTCGACCTGCACGGCACGGTGTCATCCGCGCCGGGCTTCCCCGGCGAAGGCGAAACCACGTTCCGCTGGAACGCCGCCGACCGCGAAATCGCCGGCACGCTGAAAGCTCGCGGTGACGGACGGAGAGCGAGGCTCGATCTCGTGCTGAGCGCGCCGACACCCGCGACCGTTGCCGCGACGCTGACACAATCGCGCGAATTCCCGTGGACCGCGAAGATCAGCGTGCCGCGTTTCGATCCGAAGCGCGTGCAACCCGATTCGACGCTGACCGCGCTGGCGCTGTCGCTCGAAGGATCGGGCGACAGGCAAAGCGGCGCGCTCAGCGGCGAAGTCGACGTCAACGAGCACCGCGTGCAGCTCGATCCGTTGCGCTACGCGCTGTCCGGGCAGACGCTGACGATCGAGACGCTCGTGCTGAAAACGCCGGAGGCCGCCGGCGCGCTGCACGCGAACGGCGAAGTGAAGCTCGATGCGAAACCCGTCGCGGCGACGCTCGCGCTCGACTGGGACGGCGTCGAGCTGCCGGCCGATCTCGTAGGCCAGCCGCTTGCGACCCACGGCAAGCTCACCGCTTCCGGCAGCGCGGAGGCATTCCACGCCGACGGCACGCTTTCGCTCGGCGCACCCGGCAAGCTCTCGGACATCGCGCTGAATCTCGACGGCACGCCTGACGCGATCGCGCTGAACCAGCTCGCGCTGAAGCAGCCGAAAGGCGGCCTCGATGCGCGCGGCACGATCACGCTGCAGCCCGCCATCGGCTGGCAGCTCACGGCGAAGGCCGACCGGCTCGATCCCGGCGCGTTCGCCGCGGAGTGGCCTGGCGCACTCGATTTCGAGCTCGCAACCGGCGGCTCGATGACCGACCAGGGACCCGACGCGACGATCAAGCTCGCGAAGCTCCGCGGCACGCTGCGCAAGCGACCCGTGTCCGGCCACGCGGACCTCGCGGTGAAGCCGGGCTATGTCGTCGACGGCACCCTGCAGCTCGCTTCCGGCAGAAGCCGCGTCGACGTCACCGGCCGCGGCAGCAGCGGGCAGACCGATGCGACGATCCGGCTGACCATCGCCTCGCTGGCCGACTGGGCGCCGGATGCGGCCGGCAGCCTCGACGGCGATTTCCGCGTGCAGGGCAAGTGGCCGCATCTCGCGGTGTCGGGCACGGCGCACGGCGCGAAGCTCGCAAGCGGATCGGCGCAGATCGGTGCGCTCGAACTGTCAGCGAACATCGCCGAGCTGCAGCCGCCGCGGGGCACGCTGACGCTGCGCGCACAGAACGTCGTCGCGGGTGCTCTCGCGTTCGACACGCTCGATGTCAGCGGCGGCGGCGATCCGGCATCGCACCAGCTCGAGCTTTCCGCAACCGGCACGCCGCTCGCGCTCGATCTCGCGCTCAGCGGCAGGAGCGGCGACAGCGGGACATGGAACGGCACGCTGAGCACGCTCGACGTCGCGGTCAAGGATGCGCCGAAACTCGCGCTCGAGCAGCCGGCGCAGCTCGCTTGGAACGGCAGCGAATTCAGCGCCACCGAGGTGTGCCTCGCGGGCGGCGGGCCGAAACTCTGTATCGCGGGCAACGGAGCCGCCGCGGGCGCATTCGCCGCGCGCTACCGCATCGAGCAGCTGCCGCTCGCGCTCGCGGTCAGGCTTGCTTCGCCCGACGCCCCGCTGCGTGTGGAAGGGGTGATCGGCGGCAGCGGCGACATCCGCCGCGACGCCGCGGGCGCGCTCGACGGCCGCGCCTCGCTCGCATCGGACAGAGGCAGCGTCGCCTATCCCGATAATGCGAGCCAGCCGCTGATCGCCTACACCGGCCTCGCCGTCGATGCGGATCTCGCGCCGCAGTCGATGCGCGCGACCGTGCGCGCGGCGCTCGATCACGATGGCAGGCTCGACGGCGAAGTCACGTTGTCTGGACCGCCGCAATCGGCACAAGCCTTGTCGGGGCGTCTCGACGCCAGCCTCAACAGCCTCGCCTTCGTCGAGCTGCTCACCACGCAGGTCGCCAACGTCAGGGGCCGCGTCGAAGCGCACTACACATTCGCGGGAACGACCGCGGCGCCCGAGCTTGCCGGATCGCTCGCACTGAAGGAATTCGCGACCGAGGTGCCGGAAGCGGGGCTCAAGCTGCACGACGGCGAGATCAGCGTGCGGGCCAGCGATCCCGAACACTTCGCGCTCGACGGCACGCTGAAATCCGGCGACGGCACGCTGACGCTGTCGGGTTCCGGTGGCATCGGCGCGACCGCGCCGGCGAAAGCGAGCATCAAGGGCGAGAATTTCCTCGCCGCCGACATCCCGGCCGCGCGTGTCGTGATCTCGCCCGATCTCGTGATCGAGCGCAGCGCCGAGAACATCCACGTCGGCGGCAGCGTGACGATTCCAAAGGCGAACGTCGATCTCGGCAAGCTGCCGGGCGGCGGCGTCAACAAGTCCTCGCCCGACGTCGTCGTCACCGACGCCGAGCAGCCCGAGCCGGGCAAGGCGCTACCGGTCGTCGTCGCGGTGACGGTGAAGCTCGGCGACGAGGTGAAGCTCGCGGGCTTCGGCCTCGACGGCTCGATCGGCGGCCAGCTTGCCGTCGACCAGCGGCCCGGCCGTGTCGCCACCGGCACCGGCACGCTCAACGTCGGCGGCACGTACAAGGCGTACGGACAGGACCTCAAGATCGAGAGCGGGCGCCTCCTCTTCGCCGGCACCGCGCTGGACAATCCCGGCCTCGACATCCGCGCCGTGCGCACGATCGCAGGCGCGTCGGGCGAGGAGCTCGGCGACGTCATCAAGGCCGGGCTGCAAGTGCGCGGCACCGCGCTCGTGCCGGTGCTGACCGTGTTCTCGCAACCGCCGATGGAACAGTCCGAAGCGCTCTCCTATCTCATCACCGGCAAGCCGCTCTCGGGTCTCAAGAGCGGCGAAGGCGACATGCTCGGCAGCGCCGCGCGCGCGCTCGGCAGCGCGACCGGCGACCTGCTCGCCAAAGGCATCGGCGCGCGCACCGGCCTCGAAGCCGGTGTTGCCGACTCGACCGCGCTCGGCGGCGCCGCGTTCACCGTCGGCAAGTATCTCTCGCCGAAGCTCTACCTCAGCTACGGCGTCGGCCTGTTCACGCCCGGCGAAGTCGTGAGCCTCAAATACCTCTTCAGCAAGCGCTGGAACTTCGAGGCACAGAACGCGACCACGGGCAACCGGGCCGGCATCAACTACCGCTGGGAGAAGTAGCTTTCCGCACTCGCCGCCGGCTCACCGGTGCAGCCGGCCCGCCGCAGCGAAGACGACGAGGTCGCGCAACGGCCGTGCGCGCCCGGCGAGCTTGAGACCGGCTCCGCGCGCGGCGGCGACGATCGCATTGTCCGAACCGAATACGCGCTGTATCGCGTCGAGCCCGCGCGCGGCGAGAGCGTTCTCGCTGCGCCGCTCGCGTTCGTACCGCCGCAGCACGTGTGCGGCCCCGATATCGCTGCCGCGCTCGCGCGCCTCGCGCAGCACACGGCGCAGGCAGGCGACGTCGCGAAAACCGAGATTCATGCCCTGCCCTGCCAGCGGATGCACGACGTGTGCGGCATCGCCGGCGAGCACCGAGCGTCCGGCGACATAGCGTTCGGCCAGGCGCAGCCGCAGCGGGAACGCCGCCCGCGGCGTCGATGCGGTGATCTCGCCGAGCCGGAAATCGAACGCGCCGCCGAGCTCGGCGCGGAAGGCGGCATCATCCAGCGCAAGGATGCGTGCGGCTTCGCCGTCCGGCAGCGACCACACGATCGAGCTGCGCCCGTCGGCGAGCGGCAGGAATGCAAGCGGCCCGCCAGAGAGGAAACGCTGCCAGGCCGTGTCCTCGTGCGGCCGCGCGGTCGCGACGTTTGCGACGACGGCACGCTGCGCGTAGTCGCGTCCGCTGCAGTCGATGCCGAGGCGAGTGCGCAGCGGCGACTCGGCGCCGTCCGCTGCGACGAGCACGCGCGCGCGAAGCCGCGTTCCGTCGCCGAGCACCGCAACGACGCCGTCGGCCTGCGTCTCGACGTCGGCGACTTCGGCGGGGCAGCGCACGCCGGCTCCCGGCTCCGCACCCAGCGCCGACCAGAGCACATGCTGGATCAGCCGGTTCTCGACGATCCAGCCGAGCGCGGCCGCGCCGTCGTCGGCAGCATCCAGCACGAGCTCGCCGGGCGCCTGCGCATCCCACACGCGCATGCGGCGATACGGCCCGACGCGGGCGGCGACGATGGCCGGCCACGCACCGAGATCCTGGAGCAGATCGCGCGCGTCGGGCGCGAGCGCGACCACGCGCAGATCCACGTCGTCTTCCACACGCCACGGCTTCGGCGCGCGCGCCTCGACGAGCGCGACGTCGAAACCGTCGCGCGCCAGCGCGAGCGCGAGCGCCGCGCCGATCGCGCCACCGCCGGCCACCACGACATCGAGCGCGCCGCGCCGGCTCACGGCATCAGCGCCAGCAGCGGTGTGTCGCCGCGGAATCCCATGCCGCGCAGCGCGAAGCGCCGCTTCAGCGGCGCGCTGCGATCGAGCGCTTGGAAGCCGAGCGAGCGCAGGACGCGCAGCGGCGCGAAGTCGTTTCCCATGAGGCGCACGAGATCGTCGCTGAAACGCGTCGTCGCGGAGCGATCGGCCTTGCGTCGTTCGACATATCGCGCCAGCAGAGCCGCGTCGCCGGGATCGCCGTCCGCCAGTGCCGCATCGCGCAGGAGCTCCGCCAGCGTCAGCGCGTCGCGCAGGCCAAGATTGAATCCCTGCGCGCCGGTCGGGTGCACCGTCTGTGCGGCATTGCCGACCAGCACGGTGCGCGCGGCGGTCGTCCGTTCGGCCAGCGCACGCGCCAGCGGATACGGCTTGCGACGGCCGGGCCGCGCGAAGCGGCCGGCGCGCCAGCCGAAACGCTCGTGCACGAAGGCGAGAAACGCAGCGTCATCGAGAGCGGCGACGCCTGCGGCAATGGACGACGGCACGCTCAGCACCAGCCCTGCGCGATTCGCTCCGAGCGGCAGCAGCGCGACCGGACCGGAATCGGTGAAGCGCTCGTACGCGGTGTCGCCGAGCGGCGGGTCCACCGTCAGCGTCGTCACGATGGCCGATTGTCCGTAATCGTGCCGCTCGACGCCGATGCCGAGCGCGCGGCGCACGAACGATTCCGTGCCGTCGGCACCGACGAGAAGGCGTGCGCGCACGCGGCGCTCGCCTTCGCTCGTGCGCAAGGTGAGTTCGACGGCGTCGTCCCGCGGCACGATCGCCACGACCTCCGCCGGCGCGAGTCGCGCCAGCGTGCGACAGCCATCGAGCCGCCGCAGCAATGCGTTGCCGAGCTCGCGCGCGGGCATCGTCGCGCCGAAGGCGTCGACGCCGAGCCCCGCCGCATCGAGTCGCACGCTGCCGAAATCGCCGCGGCGACTGACATGGATGCGCCTGATCGGCTGCCCGGGCGAGTCCGCGTCGAGCACACCGAGAGCGCGCAGCGCGTTGACGCTCGAGGCGGCCAGCGCGAGGTTGCGCTCGTCGTAGCTCGGCTGCAGGTCCACGCGCGGCGGCACGGCTTCGGCGAGCGCAACCGCGAGGCCCGCACCATCGAGCGCGATGGCGAGGCTTGCGCCGACGAGGCCGCCGCCGGCGATCAGGACGTCGCAGTCGTCGCTTGCGGTCGTCGCTTCGGTCATCGCCCGATGATAGCGGCTGGCGCGCGGCGATGCCGGCGGCGATGGTACGCTGCCGATCCGTTCCGCCGATCCTGCCTTGCCCCGATGGACCTGATCCTCGTTCGCCATGGCGGCGTCGACGCCTCGCCCGGGCTGTGCCTCGGACACACCGACGAGCCTCTCTCCGCGGAGGGGTTCATGGCGATGCAGCGGCTGGCCGCGAGCTGGGACGGCCCGGCCCCGCGCTTCCTGTTCTCCAGCGATCTCAAGCGCGCGCAGCAGTCCGCGCAGGTGTTCGCGGCACGCTTCGCGATCGAGCCCCTGGCCGACGCGCGCCTGCGCGAAGTCGCGCTGGGCGCCTGGGACGGCAAGCGGTGGGACGAAGTGGCGGACTCGGACGCGGCGCGCTACCGGCACTGGTCCGACAACTGGGTGATCCAGGAAGCACCGGGCGGCGAGAGCTTCGCCGACGTCATCCGCCGCACCGGCGCGTGGTTTTCCGCGCTGCTCGGCTCGACGCAGGCGGATGACTGCGTGCTCGCGGTCGCGCATGCCGGCTCGATCCGCGCGCTGCTCTGCCATGCGCTCGGCCTCCCGCCCGCCCGCGCGCTCGCGCTGGTGGTCGATCATGCGCGCGCGAGCCGCATCGGTTACCGCGCCGGGCAGTTCGAGGTGCGCTACATGAATGCGCCGCGGTTTCACGCGGACGCTTGAGTGCGCACCCTTGCCTGCGTCCGACCGACCGGAGGCGGCACTCCGACTTGGAGAAAGCCGCCCGTGATTCGTAGAATGACCCGAAGCTCGTCCAAGGATTCGCCATGACTCTCACCGACCTCCAGCGCGCCGGCATTCTCCTGATCCTCGCACTGGTCATGACGGCGACGCGCGTCAATCATTTCGCCGCCCTTCCGGACGCGTCGTGGGCGGTGTTCTTCGTTGCGGGGTTCTATCTCCGCGGCAGTGCCCGCTGGGCATTGCCGCTGCTGCTCACGCTCGCGGTGCTGATCGATTTCTTCGTGATCACCGGCCAGGGCATCGACTTCTGGAGCCACTACTGCGTGTCCGCGGCGTACTGGTTCCTGCTGCCGGCGTATCTCGTACTGTGGCTCGGCGGCAGCATGCTGCGCCGGCTGTACGGCGGGCCGGGGCTGCGCGAGTTCGGCCTGCTCGCCGCGCTGCTCGCGATCTCGGTCAGCCTCTCCTATCTCGTGTCGAACGGCAGCTACTACTGGCTGAGCGATACCTGGATGGCCGGCGGCAAGCTGCGCAGCTTCGGTGGCTGGATCAAGAACCTCGGCGACTGGTACCTCCCGTATCTGCGCACGAGCGTGATCTACGTCGGCGTCGCGGCGGCGCTGCATGCCGGCGTCGTACTGGCCGTGCGCAGCGTGCTGGGCATTGCGGCACCTGGTGCGCGATCGCTGCGCGGCTGAGCGGACGCACTCTCCCGACCGCCCTTCCCGGCAGGAAGGGTTTACGAAGCCGAACCCGTGGGCAATCGCCTTTCGAAGATCTATACACGCACCGGCGATGACGGCACGACGGGCCTCGGCGACGGCACGCGCGTCGCCAAGGATTCGGCGCGCGTCAGCGCCTACGGCACGGTCGACGAGCTCAACAGCGCGATCGGGCTCGTGCTCGCGAGCGACATACCGGAGGAGCGCGTGCGCGAAGTGCTGACGCAGATCCAGCACGATCTCTTCGACCTCGGCGGCGAGCTGTGCATTCCGGGCATGGCGATGATCACCGACGCCGACATCGAGCGGCTCGAGCAGACCCTCGACGCCTTCAACGACACGCTGCCGCCGCTCAGGGATTTCATCCTGCCGGGCGGCGGCCTCGCCGCGGCGCATTGCCATCTCGCCCGCACGATCTGCCGGCGCGCCGAGCGCGAAGTCATCACGCTGTCACGCCACGATGCGGTGCGCGGCGAGGCGGTGCGCTATCTCAATCGCCTGTCCGATCTCCTGTTCGTGCTCGCACGCGTGCTGGCGCGCGCAGGCGGGCACGGCGAGGTGCTGTGGCAGCATGAACGGCGCAAGCGCTCCGATACGAAATGACGCCGGCCGAGGCGCTCCGCTTCGTCGAGCGGCATGGCCTCGTGCTCGAATCCGCGCGCGACGCGGAAATTCCCTCGCTGGCCGAAGCGGTCGCGGGCGGGCCGATACACGGCAGCTGGTGGTCACACCCGAAGGGCCGCGCGATCTTCGCGGTGACGCGCGCGGTGCGCAGAGCGCCCGAGGTGCTGGTCTGCCGGCTGATCGACGGCAAGATCACGTTCGCGCACGAGCGCGTGTGGCCTGCGCTGGTGCGCCTCGCCGATCGCCTTCCGCAGGAGGGGCTCGCGCGCATCCGGGAAGTTCACATGGAGAGCGGCGCGCATCGCGTCGAGGCTGTGCCGTTTCCGCGCTGGGTACCCGCAAAGATGCATGCCGCTGCCGAACGCCTTGGCGAAACCGAAGCGAGCGCGGTCCTCGCGCCGCTGCGCGCCATGCTTGAGCACGCACGATGACCACGGCGATCTACACGCACGACGCCTGCCTCGCTCACGACCCGGGGCCCGGCCATCCCGAATCGCCGTCGCGCCTCGCGGCCGTGCTCGAAGCGCTCGACGATCCGCGATTTTCATCGCTCGCCCGCATCGAAGCGCCGCCGGCGACGCGCGATCAGCTGGCGCGGGTGCACGCAAGCTCGCTGCTCGGAGAGGTGCTCGACACGCCGGTCGCGACGGGCTGGCGGCGGCTCGATCCCGACACCGTGATATCGCCTGCGTCGGCCGAGGCCGCATTGCGGGCGGCCGGTGCGGTCTGCGCGGCGGTCGACACGACACTCGACGGCGCGCACCGCCGCGCATTCTGCGCAGTGCGTCCGCCCGGCCATCACGCGACGCGCGACACGGCCATGGGTTTCTGCCTCTTCAACAGCGTCGCCGCCGGCGCAGCGCACGCGCTCGCCGCGCGCGGCCTTTCGCGCGTCGCGATCGTCGATTTCGATGTACATCACGGCAACGGCACGCAGAACATCTTCTGGTCCGACCCACGCGTCCTGTATGCCTCCTCGCACCAGTGGCCACTCTATCCCGGCACCGGTGCGCGAGAGGAAACCGGCGCCGGCAACATCGTCAACGCGCCGCTGCGGCCCGGCGCGGGCTCGGCGGAATTCCGCGCGGCGTACGAGGAAACTGTGCTGCCCGCGATCGAGCGCTTTGCGCCGGAGCTGGTGCTAATTTCCGCCGGTTTCGACGCACACCGGCTCGATCCGCTCGCGAATCTCAATCTCGACACCGATGATTACGCGTGGGTCACGCGGCGTCTCGTCGAGCTTGCCGACCGCCATGCCGGGGGCCGCATCGTGTCCAGCCTGGAAGGCGGCTACAGCCTGAACGCGTTGCGCGAATCGGTCACGGCGCACGTGGCTGCGCTGATCGGCTGATCAGTCCGCCGCTACGGAAACGCATCACGCCCGAATCCGCGCCCGCACCGGAGCTGCCGTAGCGTTGCTGGAGTATGCTCGCGGCGGAAGCGGAGGGACCTCCGATGCGCTGGGGCTGTCTGATCGCGGCGATGCTGCTGGCGGCACATGCCATGGCGTCGGCAGAGGATACGCCGGCGGCCGCGGCGCCTGCCGCGGCACGCGCCCGCCCGGTGCTGGCCGTGCTGAAGTTCCAGGACGAGACCGGCGCGATGCCGTTCCAGGGCGGCATCGGGCGCGTGGTCACCAACATGCTGGCGAGCGAGCTCGCGGCGCGCGACGCGTTCACCGTGGTCGAGCGGCGCAAGCTGCGCGCCTTGCTGGAGGAGCAGGACCTCGCCGAGGCGGGTCTCCTGAAGCCGGGCGACGGCGCGAAGATCGGACAGCTCACCGGCGCGCAATATCTCGTCATGGGCACGATCACCGCGTTCGAGCCCGACACCGAAACGAAAGTCAGCGGCGGCGGCTTGTTCCGCCACGCACGCGTCGAGCAGACGCGCCGCGGCTCGTACCTCGCCGTCGACCTCCGCGTCGTCGACACGACCTCGGGCGAAGTGAACTACGCGCGCACGATCGAGGGACACACGACCGATCGCGAGACGAAAGTCGATCTTGCCGATCGCAGCGCGGGTTTCGAGATGATCGACGACGAAGCGGACGCGCAGGCGGTGCGCGGCGCCGTGCTCGAGATCATCGACTATCTCGAATGCGTGATGGTGCGGCGCGATGCCTGCGTCACCGCATTCGAGAGCAAGGAAACCCAGCGCCGCGACAGGACACGCAGGACGTTCAGACCGGACACGCGACGACGCTGAGCCAACGGAGATTCGCAATGACGAAGACGCTCGCCGCTGCTGCGCTCGCGCTCGCCGCGCTGGAGTTCGCCGCGAACGCGCACGCCGACAGCACGCTCGACTATCGCAGCGAGGGTGGCTGCGCCGGCGACTTCGACCGGGTGCAAGTCAAGGCCGGCTGGCTGCGCGTCGATTCGGACGAACGCGGCGAGAACGCCGGCAGCATGATCTACGACCACACGGAGAAGCTCGGGTACTTCATCGATCACCGCGAGCGGTCTTTCATGCAGACCGAGATGGACGAGGACGCCACCGATCTTCAGGCCGATATCATGAAGAGCCTGCGCATCCGTATGCGGCGCGAGACGGGCATCGATCCGTTCGCGATGGCGAAGGCGCTCTGCCCCGGGCTCGCCGGCGCGAGCGGCCGCGACCGACTGCCGGACGAGCCGCTGGACTGCGGCAACGGAATGAGCGTCAGCGGCACGCCGGCAGGCGCCGACGGCAAGCCGATGAGCCGCGACGAGGAGATGGAAGCCGCAATCAGGAGCGGCCATCTGCCGCTGGACGCCGATTCGCAACGGATGGTGCAGAACCTGATCGAGCAGCAGCTCGCGAACCTGCCGCCGGAGCAGCGCGCCGAGATGCAGCGCATGCTGGCAGGCCGCGGCGGGGCATCGCTCATGACCGGCGCGCCGCCGGCGAAGGCGCCGCCGCAACGCATCGATCACGACGCCGGCGAAATCGAAGTCGGCGGCATCCCCTGCCTGCGCCGCCAGCATCTGCGCGACGGCGAGATGCTGCGCGAGGATTGCTACGCGCCGGTCGCCGCACTTCGCCTCGGTGATGTCGAGACGCGGCGCATCGCGAGGTTCTCGAAGGCGATGCAGGCCTGGAGCCGCAGCCTGATGCCCGACGACCCGCCGGATCAGGCCGACGATCGCGTGCTGGTGCGCCGCGTGTGCTATGCCGCGGGGCACGAGAGCGGACGCGCGACTCTGGCGATCGATCACGCGCCGATCGCCGACTCGCGGTTCGAGGTGCCGTCGGGCTACAAGCCGATGGATCTCGGGTTTGGCCGATCCGCCCGCCGGGACGACGACTGACGCAAGCGCTGCCGAAATCGGCGCGTATCATGAACTGCTGCTGAGCAGGACGGCTGCAGCTTTCGGGCAGTCGGGCCGAACGCGGCGGGGGTTTGCCGCCGGACGGGCGTTTCCGGCAAGCTAGCGGCCCTCGCGTCCGACGAACCGGCTTCCGTGCCCGAGACTCCTCGTACTGCGCGCCGCCTCGCTCCGGCGCTCGCTCTCCTGCTGGCAGCCGGCTTCGCGCACGCGGAGGACGCACCGGCGCCGAGCTGCCCGCTCGGCGTGCTGAAGTGTCCGAAGAAGCCGGTCGACTGGTCGATGTGCAGGAAGAACGACCTGCTCGACTTCTACGTCGGGGGCCTGCCGACCGAAGGCGATCGTGCCTCCGTCGAGGCCACTGCGAACGCGAACGCGGTGAGCAGCACCGACGCGAAGCACTATCTCTTCGAAGGCGACGCCGAGATCCTGCGCCTGGACCAGCTTCTGCGCGCCGACACGATCCGCTACGACGGCGAGACCACCGACTACGACGCCGAGGGTCACGTGCGCTACCAGGACCGCGGCATGCTGATGTCGGCGGACAGCGCGAAAGGCAATGCCGACCTCGACCAGTGCGCGCTCGAGAACGTGCGCTATCAGCTGCTCGGTTCGCGCGGCAACGGCGTCGCCGGCACCGCGACGATGGAGGACAAGAGCCTCGCGCACCTGACGCAGTCGACGTACAGCACCTGCGATCTTTCCGATCCGCAGTGGTCGATCCGCGCCGACGACATGGTGCTGGACCGCGACGAAGGCGTCGGCCGCGGGCACGATGTCACGTTCCGCGTGCGCGACGTGCCGGTGTTCTGGCTGCCGTACGCGCGCTTCCCGCTGGACGACCGGCGCGAATCGGGCTTCCTCTATCCGACCATCGGCTACAGCGACAAGCGCGGCCTCGACCTGACGCTGCCGTATTACCTCAATCTTGCGCCGAACTACGACGCGACGCTGCTGCCGCGCCTGATGACCGATCGCGGCCTGATGATCGGCGGCGAGTTCCGCTATCTCACCGACGTCGGCACCGGTGCGTTCAACTTCGAGGTGCTGCCGAACGATCGCGAGGTCGACGACGAGAACGCGCTCTACGGCGAATCGCTGCCGGACACGCGCTGGTGGTACAAGTGGAGCAACTACACGGGCCTCGGCGCGAACTGGAGTGCTGCGATCAACCTCAACCGCGTGTCTGACGACCGCTACTTCGAGGATTTCGGCCGCGGCCTCTACGCATCTGCGATCGGCTTTCTGCCTTCGAGCGCGTACCTCAACGGCCACGGCGAGTGGTGGCGAGCGAGCATCGGCGGCGACGAATACCAGATCACCGATCCGACCATCGCCGACCGCTTCGAGCCCTACCACCGCCTGCCGCGCATGACCTTCGACGGCGAGAAGGCGTTCCTCGGCGATCTCGCCTGGGGCATCGATTCGGAGTTCATCGCGTTCTCGAAGGACCATGCCGTCGAAGGGCAGCGCTTCGACGCATTTCCGTATCTCGCGCTGCCGATCGAGACATCGGCGTATTTCGTCCGACCGCAGCTCGGCTACCGGTACACCGCGTACAGCCTTGATCACCTCGACTACTCGACGAACCCGCTGCTCGACGACCGGCACCCGAGCCGAGGCGTGCCGATCTTCAGCCTCGACACCGGGCTCGTCTTCGAGCGCAGCCTCTCGATCGGCGATTCGGCCTGGACGCAGACGCTGGAGCCACGCGCGTACTACCTGCGCGTCCCGTACCGCAATCAGGACGAGCTGCCGATCTTCGACACGCAGGAAATCCCGTTCAGCTTCGGCGAGCTGTTCCGCACCAACCGCTTCGTCGGCGCGGACCGGCAGATGGACGCCAACAACCTCTCGCTCGCGCTCACGACGCGCCTGCTCGAGGACGCGACCGGCGAGGAGCGTGTCTCGGCTTCGATCGGCGAGATCCGCTACTTCGACGATCAGCGTGTGCAGCTGCCGAACGCGCCGCGCACCGACTTCTCGGGATCCACCTACGCGGGCGAGCTCGACTTGCGCATCAACGACCGCTGGCGCGTGACCCTGGACCAGCAGTGGAACCCGAACACCGACCGCACGGATCTCTCCGCGGTCAGCCTGCAGAACCGCTTCGGCGACGGCGGCGTCGTGAACCTCTCCTACCGCTACCGTCGCGACTTCCTCGAGCAGGTGGACGTCTCGGCGCTGGTGCCGATCACACCGGCCTGGCGGCTGATCGGGCGCTGGAACTACGCGCTCAACAACCCGCTGGCTCCGCCGACGGACCCGCGCGGTACCGACGGCCGCACGCTGGAGCGCTTCTTCGGCGTCGAGCACGAAGGCTGCTGCGTCGCCTGGCGCGTACTGGCACGGCACTGGGTGCGCAACGCAGAGGGCGATACCGACAACGCGGTCTATTTCGAGCTCGAGTTCAAGGGCATCGGCTCGATCGGCCAGAAGACCGACGACTTCCTCCAGCGTGGTATCCTTGGCTATCAGTGAGTTAGCGGAGCGAAGGGCCGGTGATTTTCCCTTCTCCCGCTTGTGGCAGAAGAGCCTGCCCGGGCGTGATCCGGGGCGCCGGAGGCGGATGAGGGAAGTCCTCGGATGACGCCAGTTTCCCCTCACCCGCGCCGTCGGCGCCACGTCTCCCGCAAGCGGATACATAACGGCCGCCTCCGGCCGCACCCTCCCGGAACATGCACATGAAGACTCTGCTTTCCATTTTCGCCCTCCTTCTCGCCGCGGCATCCGTGCTGCCGCGCAGCGCGCACGCGCAGCTCGCGCCCGGCGAGCCGCTGGACCGCATCGTCGCCGTCGTCGACGAGGACGTCGTGCTCAAGAGCGAGCTCGACCGGCAGGTGAACCGCGTCATGGCGCAGTACGCCGCGAGCCCGCAGCAGCTGCCCCCGCGCGACGTGCTCGAGCGCCAGGTGCTGGAGCGGCTGATCCTGCAGAAGCTGCAGATTACCCGCGCCGACAACAACGGCGTCAAGGTGTCTGATGCCGAGATCGACCAGGCGCTCGCCGCTCTTGCCGCACAGAACAAGATGGATGTTTCGCAACTGCGCATGGCGCTGCAGCAGCAGGGCATGGACTATGAGCAGTTCCGCCGCAGCGTGCGTGACGAGCTGGTCGTGCAGCACCTGCGCCAGCGCGTCGTGCAGAGCCGCGTGCAGGTGAGCGATGCCGAAGTCGAGACGCTGCTCAAGAACGGCGCGCTGCACCGCGGCCAGCTGCACCTCGGCTACATCCTGATCGCGCTGCCGGACGGCGCGACGCCCGACCAGATCGAGACCGCGCGCAAGAAGGCCGAGGAAACCAAGCAGCAGATCGATGGCGGCATGGATTTCGCCGCGGCCGCGATCCGCTACTCCGATGCGCCGAACGCGCTCGAAGGCGGCGATCTCGGCTGGCGCAACGCCGACGAGCTGCCGCAGGCGTTCGCCGAGATGGCGGACAGGATGCAGGACGGCGAAGTCTCCGTGCCGATCCGCGGGCCCAACGGCTTCCACATCATCAAGCTGATCGGCAAGCGCGCCGACAACGCCGCGCAGGTCGTGACCGAGTACCACGCGCGCCACATCCTCATCAAGACGAGCGAGCTCGTGAGCAGCGAGCAGGCGGAGAAGAACATCGAGGCCGTGCGCCAGCGCCTCGTCGCCGGCGAGGATTTCGCGAAGGTCGCCAAGGAGACGTCCGAGGACACGGCGACCGCGGCGCTCGGCGGCGACCTCGGCTGGTTCGCGGCCGGCGCCTACGGGCCGCGCGTCGCCGAGGTCGTGCAGAAACTCGGCAACGGCGAGATCTCGCAGCCGTTCCAGACCGAAGCAGGCTGGCACGTGCTGCAGCTCGTCGACACGCGCACGACCGACAAGACCAGCGACCTGCAGCGCGACCAGGCCCGCAACATGATCTTCCAGCGGAAGGCCGAGGACGAGTACGAGAGCTTCCTGCGCCAGATCCGCAGCGAGGCCTACGTCGAGATCCGCCTGCCGGGCGCGAACGCGGACGCGGCGACGCCGTCCGCGGGACTCTGAACGCCCATCCGGTGACGGAGAGGCAGGCGCTTCCGCGCATCGCGATCACGGCCGGCGAGCCCGCCGGCATCGGGCCCGAGATCGTCGCGCGACTGGCGGCGACCGACATCGCCGCCGATCTCGTCGCCATCGCCGATCCGGACCTGATGGCGCAGGCGGCGCGCGCGATCGGTGTCGATCTGCGCTGGCGCGTCTTCGATGCCGCTGCCGCGCCGGCGACGCGCGCCCCGGGCGAGCTTCGCATCGTGCCGATGTCGCTCACCGCCGCGGCCGTGCCCGGCACGCTCGATCCGCGCAACGCGTCCTACGTGCTCGCGACGCTCGCGCGCGCGGCAGACGGCGCGACGAGCGGCGAGTTCGACGCGATCGTCACGGCGCCCGTGCACAAGGGCGTGATCAACGACGCCGGTGTGCCCTTCACGGGCCACACCGAATTCTTCGCGCAGCGCGCGCGCCGCGAAGTCGTGATGATGCTCGTCGTCACCGGCGGACATGGCGCGCGCAACGGCGGCGACCTGCGCGTCGCGCTCGCGACCACGCACCTTCCGCTGGCGAAGGTTCCCGGGGCAATCACGCGCGCCGCACTCGTGCGCACGCTGCGCATCCTCTGCGACGAGCTGATCCTGCGCTTTGGCATCGCGGCGCCTCGCATCGCCGTGCTCGGCCTCAATCCGCACGCCGGCGAAGGCGGCCATCTCGGTCGCGAAGAAATCGACGAGATCGCGCCGGCGATCGTGCAACTGCGCGCCGCCGGCTTCGACGTGGCCGGTCCGCTGCCCGCCGACACTGCGTTCGTGCCGGCGCAGCTCGCGCGCTTCGACGCCGTGCTCGCGATGTACCACGACCAGGGCCTGCCGGTGTTGAAGCACGCGGGCTTCGGCCACGCCGTCAACGTGACGCTCGGCCTGCCCTATGTGCGCACTTCGGTCGACCACGGCACGGCGCTCGACCTCGCCGGCACGGGCCGTGCCGACGCGGGCAGCCTGATCGCCGCGACCCGGCTCGCGATCCGGCTCGCGCGACCGGCGTGACGTCGAGCAGCGCATGCACGCCCACGTTCCCCGCAAGCGCTTCGGCCAGCATTTCCTCCACGACGCCGGCATCCTGCGCAGGATCGTGCAGACGGTCGCGCCGAAACCCGGCGACAACCTCGTCGAAATCGGGCCCGGCGAAGGCGCGCTGACGCTGCCGCTGCTGCACGAGGCCGGCCGGCTGATCGCGATCGAGCTCGATCGCGATCTCGTGCCGCGCCTGCACGCCGTGGCCGAAAGCGTCGGCGAGCTCGAGATCATCAGCGCCGACGTGCTGACCGTCGACTTCACGGCGCTCGCGCGGAGCGGCCCGCTGCGCATCGTGGGCAACCTGCCGTACAACATCTCCTCGTCGATCCTCTTTCATTGCATCGAGCACATCGACGCGATTCGCGACATGCATTTCATGCTGCAGAAGGAAGTCGTCGACCGCATGGCCGCCGCGCCGGGCAGCAAGGTCTACGGCAGGCTTTCGGTCATGCTGCAGCTCGCGTGTCGTGTCGATCCGCTGCTGCGCGTGCCGCCCGGCGCGTTCCGTCCGCCGCCGAAGGTCGAGTCGGCAGTCGTGCGGCTCGTGCCGCGCGCGCCGTCCGAGCGCACGTTCGCCGATCCCGCGCTGCTGTCGCGCATCGTCAAGGCCGCCTTCGGCCAGCGGCGCAAGACGCTGGCGAATGCTCTGCGCGACCTCGCGAGCACCGACACTATCGCCGCGGCCGGTATCGATCCGCGGACGCGGGCGGAGCAGCTCGCGCCGTCAGCGTTCGTGGCGCTGGCGGACGTTCTGAAAGACGGCAGCCGATAGTGGTACCGCTCGCCTCCGGCTCTCGGCTGCGCGCCCCGATTCCCGCCGCCTTGCCGCAAACCCCTGCTCGCGGGAAAATCGCGTCATGAGCGGCAAGAAGCCCTATGACATCGCGATCACGGTCGATACGCGCTTCCTCGATGAGCAGTCGGCGCCCGCCGACAACCGCTACGCCTTCGCGTACACGATCACGATCGAGAACCGCGGCACGGTCGGTGCGCGGCTCGTCTCGCGTCACTGGGTGATCACCGACGGCAACGGCAAGGTGCGCGAGGTGCGCGGCGATGGCGTGGTCGGCGAGCAGCCGTGGGTCAGGCCCGGTGACGGCTACGAATACACCTCCGGCGCCGTGCTCGAAACCGCGCTCGGCACGATGCGCGGCAGTTACCAGATGATCGCCGACGACGGCACGCACTTCGACGCTGACATTCCCGCTTTCGTGCTCTCGGTACCGAGGACGCTGCACTGATGGCTACCTGGGCCATCGGCGATGTCCAGGGTTGTCACGACGAACTTGTCCGCCTGATCGAGAAGATCAAGTTCGATCCCGCCGCCGATAGGCTCTGGTTCTGCGGTGACCTCGTCAACCGCGGCGGGCAATCGCTCGCCGTGCTGCGCTACGTCAAAGGTTTCGGCGACCGCGCGATCGTCACGCTCGGCAATCATGATCTCTCGCTGCTCGCGGTCGGCGAGCGCAAACGCGAAGACCAGCAGCGCGTCAATCCGGAGCTGCGCGAAGTGCTGTTCGCGCCCGATCGCGACGAGCTGCTCGAATGGCTCAGGACGCGCAACATCGCGCACGTCGACCGCTCGCTGAATTTCATGCTCGTGCATGCGGGCCTGTTTCCGCGCTGGACCACCGCGCAGGCGCTCGAGGCCGCGCGCGAAGTCGAGGAACGGTTGCGCGGCGAAGGCCACCGCCGTCTCCTGAAGCAGCTCTTCGGCAACAAGCCGGACCTCTGGAATCCGAAGCTGCGCGGCATTGATCGCCTGCGCGCTTGCATCAACGTGTTCACGCGCATGCGCTACTGCGACGTGCGCGGGCGCATCGCGTTCGGCGAGAAAGGCGCACCGGGCACGCAACGGCCCGGCCTCTATCCCTGGTTCGAGGTACCGGGCCAGGTTGCGCGCGACATCCGCGTCGTCTGCGGGCACTGGTCGACGCTCGGCCGCTTCGCGGGACTCGGCGTCTACGCGATCGACACGGGTTGCGTCTGGGGTGGCGCGCTGACGGCCCTGCGGCTGGACGGCGACGAGCTCGAATTCGTGACGATCAAGTCGTCCCGGAAGCCTGCGCCCGGCAAGGACATCGACTGAGCGCGCCGTCGCGAACCGCAAGCGACTATCGCCGCACGTAATCGACGAAATCGAACGCGAACGCATGCCTCGCGTCCGCCGGATGATGGGTGCGCGCGACCTCGATCCAGTCGCGCTCGTCAAAGCGGGGAAAGAACGCGTCGGCGTTCGCCACCTCGGCATCGATCCAGGTGAGGTAAAGCCTGGTCGCGCGCGGCAGCGCCAGCGCAAAGATCTCGCCGCCGCCGATCACCGCGAGCTCCGCGCCGTCGGCGATCGCGACCGCCTCGTCCAGCGAGTGCACGACGCGCTGGCCGGGATACGGCGCCGCCGTGCCGCGCGTCATCACGAGATTCTCGCGCCCCGGCAGCGCGCGGCCGATCGCGCGTGCGGTCTTGCTGCCCATGAGCGTCGGCTTGCCGAGCGTGAGCGCCTTGAAGCGATTGAGGTCGTCCGGAAGGTGCCAGGGCATGGCGCCGTCGCGACCGATGGCTCGTTCGCGGTCGAGCGCAACGATGAGCGAAATTTCCATGGCATATTGTCGCCGCGGCGCGCCCGCGTGTCAGCCGCATGACCTCCTGCACGTCACCCGGCGGCTATGGCGCGGCAGAGTCGACAGGCACATCCGGAGAACGGCCGTGACGACGATTCTGCTTCGGGCACTCTTCGCCATACCCGCCGCGAATTCGGCGGGCCCCACCGTCCTGCCCGCGCATTTCGAGGCGAATCTTGTCCGGCTCACGCCCGAGACGCTCGACGGCAAGGCGCTGACACTTTATACCGACACGGGCGGCGGCCTCTTTCTCAAGGAAACCGCCGTAAAGCGCCTCGGACTCGAAGTCGAAAAGAAGCCCGGCGATGCGGAATCGGACGGCAAGCCTTACGAAGTCGCAAAGCTGCCCGCGTTCATGCCCGGCGCGTGGATTCCGCCGCCGCAGGGCAACGAGGGTCGCCTGTTCGTGATGCCCGCCGTACCGCCCGAGAAGGACGTCCTGCCGAACGAGGACGGCATGCTCGGCCAGGCCTGGTTCGGCGGACGCGTCTGGACCTGGGACTATCCGGCCGGACGGCTCACGCTGGAAGGCCATGGCTGGACACCAGGTTTTTCCATGACGCACGTGCCGGTCGGGCTGCGCAAGGACCTCGCCTTTCCGCGTATCGCGATCCGCGTCGACGGCGAGGATTTCGACATGCTGCTCGACACCGGCGCGATGACGGTGCTGGAGCCGGCGGCGCTGGCGAAGCTCGGCGACGGCGGACCCGCGCGTCGCGCGACGAGCATGATCGTCGACAGCCGGTTCCAGGCATGGCGCAAGAAGCATCCCGACTGGCGCGTGGTGGAAAACGCGCAGGAACACACGCACGCGGCGATGATCGAGGTGCCGGAGGTCGGCATCGCCGGCGCGACGGTCGGCCCGGTCTGGTTCACGTGGCGGGCCGACCGGAACTTCCACGAGTACATGTCCGGCATGATGGACGGCAAGGTCGAGGGCGCGATCGGCGGCAACGCCCTTTCGCACTTCGTAATGACCGTCGATTATCCCAGCCGCGCGGCGTACTTCCGCTGCGCGCGGGACTGCAAGGCTACACCGCGACCGGCGCCCGGATCACCGGATGCGGGTCGTAGCCGGTGATCGCGACGTCGCCGTAGCGGAAGTCGAACAGCGAGCGCACGCCTGGATTCAGCTCGAGCTTCGGCAGGGGCCGAGGCTTGCGTGAAAGCTGCTCGCGCGCCTGCTCGAAATGGTTCGAATAGAGGTGCGCATCACCCAGCGTGTGCACGAAATCGCCGGGTGCGAGGCCGGTCACCTGAGCGACCATGTGCGTCAACAAGGCGTAGCTCGCGATGTTGAACGGCACGCCGAGGAAGATGTCGCCCGAGCGCTGGTAGAGCTGACACGAAAGCCGGCCATTCGCGACATAGAACTGGAACAGCGTGTGGCACGGCTGCAGTGCCATGCGCGGCAGGTCGGCCACGTTCCACGCGCTCACGATCAGGCGGCGCGAATCGGGGTTGCGCCGGATCTCGTCGACGACCCAGGCCATCTGATCGACCGTGCGGCCGTCAGGGCAGCTCCACGAGCGCCACTGCTTGCCGTAGACGGGGCCGAGCTCCCCCTCGTCGTCGGCCCATTCGTCCCAGATCGTCACGCCGTTTTCGACGAGATAGCGCGTGTTCGTATCGCCGCGCAGGAACCAGATCAGCTCATGCACGATCGATTTCAGATGCAGCTTCTTCGTCGTGACCAGCGGAAAGCCCTGCGAAAGGTCGAAGCGCATCTGCCGCCCGAACACGCTGCGCGTGCCGGTGCCGGTGCGGTCCGCCTTCTCGGCGCCGTTCTCGAGGATGTCGCGGAGGAGGTCGAGGTAGGGCTTCATTCAGGGCTGAGGGCTGAGGGCTGAGGGCTGGGAGTGGAGCGCTGAACCGGCCTCGGGACCGTATGTCGCCGTGTTCTCTGCCACGCCATTGCGTAAAGATCGGCCAATCGATCGCAGGAGCCGTCCGACTTCGTCGGCGAGACCCACCGCATCATCGATAAGGCTCCGATCCATCCGGTGAAGTCGACATGCCAGATCGAGCTGCGTTTCGAGTTCCGCCACCGAGCCGCACGCAATGTTGATGAACCGATGGTAGTCCGCACGCGAGCGTCGCTCATGGCCTTCGGCGATGTTGGAAGGAATCGATACAGCGCTGCGCCGGATTTGCGCAGACAGGCCGTATCGTTCGGTCTCCGGCAAACCTCGTGCGACGGCATAGGCCGCTTCGGCCAGCTTCATCGCCTTCTGCCACACGATCAATTCCCGATAACTCACGGCCATGATGCCCTCAGCCCTCGGCCCTCACGCCTCAACCCTCCGTCTTCCATGCGCCATTGAAAGCAAAATCGCACCTATCACGACCAGCGGCAGCGACAGGATCTGCCCCATCGTCAGCCAGCCGAACGCGATGTAGCCCATCTGCACATCGGGCTCGCGCACGAACTCGACCGCGAAGCGGAACGCGCCGTAGAGCAGCGCGAAGAGGCCCGACACGGCATAGCGGGGACGCGGCTTGCGGGAGTAGAGCCAGAGCACCGCGAAGAGCACAATGCCTTCGAGCCCGAGCTCGTAGAGCTGCGAAGGATGGCGCGCCTCTCCGTCCAGCTGGCCTGCGAGGTACATCTGGTGGAGGTCCTCTTTCGTCTTGCCGAGCGATTCGAGCGCGCGCGGGAAGATCATGCCCCAGGGGAGATCGGTGTGCCGTCCCCACAGCTCGCCGCCGATGAAGTTGCCGAGCCGGCCGAGACCGAGGCCGATCGGCACCAGCGGCGCGACGAAATCGACGACGTCGAAGAAATTGAGCTTGTGTCGCCGCGTCCAGATCAGCGTGGCCGCGAGCACACCGAGCAGCCCGCCGTGGAACGACATGCCGCCTTCCCAGACTCGGAACAGGCTCGCCGGGTGATGAACGAGCTCGCTCGTGTCATAGAAAACCATGTAGCCGACGCGGCCGCCGATGATCACGCCGAGCATCACGTAGAACGCGAGATCGGAGAACTGATCGGCCGTCACTGGCAGGCGTCCCGCCGCACGGCGCCGCTGACCCAGCCACCATGCGACCGCGAAGCCAATGAGGTACATGATGCCGTACCAGTGCACCTGCACGGGTCCGAGCGAGAAGGCGATCGGATCGATGTCGACGAAGTAGTGGCTCACGAGTCGCTACCGCGGGCGGGCCCGTACATTGTGCCCGGTTCGCCCCCGCGTCGCCTACCGTCTCAGGCCGGCACCACGCGGCAGACGAACCCCTTGAGGTAGTCCGTTTCGGGAATCGCCGGATGCACCGGATGATCCGGCGCCTGCTGCAGCTGCATCAGCGACTGCACGTTGCGGTCGAGATGGCGTGCGGCTTGCTGCACCGTTTCGAGCAGTGCCGCACGTGGCATGTGATAGGAGCACGAGCAGGTGACGAGGATACCGTCTCTGGCCAGCACCTGCATGCCGAGCTCGTTGAGCCGCCGGTACGCGAGCCGCCCTTCGGCGAAATCCTTCCTGCGCTTGACGAATGCGGGCGGATCGAGAACGACGATATCGAAGCGCTCGCGCGCCTCGCGCAGCGACTTGAGGTGATCGAAGGCGTCTGCGCGCACCGCGCGCACGCGATCGGCGAGGCCGCTGCGCCCGGCATTGCGGGCGATCGCGTCGACCGCGGCTTGCGACGCGTCGACGCAAACGACTTCGCCCGCGCCGGCGGCTGCGGCGCGCAGGCCCCATGCGCCAAGATAGCTGAACACGTCGAGCACGCGCTTGCCGCGGGCGAGGCGTGCGATGCGATCGCGGTTGTTGCGCTGGTCGTAGAACCAGCCGGTCTTCTGGCCGCCCACCGGATCGATCTCGAATTCGAGCCCGCCTTCGCGCACGATCGGCTGCGCGCCGTACTCGCCGTAGCCGAGATCCGCGTAGCTCGGCAGGTTCTCCAGCGTGCGGATCGACGCGTCGTTCTTCCACCAGATCTGGCGCGGCTTCAGCACCTTGGCGATCGCGTCGGTGATCGGTTCCTTGAGGCGTTCCATGCCGGCGGTGGTGGTCTGTCCGACAACAACGTCGCCGAAGCGATCCAGCGTCAGTCCTGGCAGGCCATCCGACTCACCGAACGCGAGCCGGTAATACGGCTCTTCGCAGAGACGCTCGCGCAGGGCCAGCGCGATGTTGAGGCGGTGCACGATCAGCGAGCGGTCCAGGGCGTGGTCGAGGCCGCGCGCGACCAAGCGCGCGGCGATCAGCGAATGCGGGTTGACGTAGCCGACGCCGATCGGCTTGCCGTGGTAATCGACGATCGCGCACGGCTCGCCGGGCTCGAACGCGGTCAGCGGCGTGCGCGCGACATCGACTTCGTTCGAGAACACCCAGAGATGTCCCGCGCGCAGCCGCGCGTCCTCGCCGCGCTTGAGCTGCAGCGCGGGATAGGCGATGTCGGTCGTCACGATCGTTCCGTTCAGCGGCGAAGGCGCACGGTAGCGGCTCCGCCAGCGCGCGACAAGCGAGGCGGTAGACTCGACACGACCGGAACGGAACGATCATGCCCAACCGTCTCGCCGACGAAGCCAGCCCCTACCTCCGCCAGCACGCCGACAATCCGGTGGATTGGTGGCCGTGGTGCGACGAAGCGCTCGCGGCCGCGCGCGCCGAGTGCAAGCCGATCCTTCTCTCGATCGGCTACGCTGCCTGCCACTGGTGCCACGTGATGGCGCACGAAAGCTTCGAGGACGAGGCGACCGCGCGCGTCATGAACGCGCTCTACGTCAACGTCAAGGTCGATCGCGAGGAGCGGCCCGACATCGACAAGGTCTATCAGCTCGCGCACCAGGCGCTCACCAGACGCGGCGGCGGCTGGCCGCTGACCGTATTCCTGACGCCAGACGAGCTCCTGCCGTTCTTCGCCGGGACGTATTTTCCGAAGACACCGCGCTACGGTGTGCCTGCGTTCGTGCAGGTGCTGGAAGGCGTGCGCGCATGGTTCGACACGAGATCCGACGAGTTGCGCGCGCAGACGGGCGCGCTGGCGCAGTTCCTCGCCGACTACGGCAAAGGCGCGGCGTATGCCGACGTGCTGGACGACGCTCCGATCCAGGACGCGCTCGATCACATCGCCGCATCGTTCGATCGTGAGAACGGCGGTCACCTCGGCGCGCCCAAGTTCCCGCACGCGAGCGAGATCGAGCTCATGCTCGGCCGCAAGGAGCGGCCGGACGCGCCGACGCCGTCGGCGCACGGCATGGCCCTGCTCACGCTATCTCGCATGGCCGAGCGCGGTCTCCGCGACCATGTGGCGGGCGGCTTCTTCCGCTACTGCGTCGACGCCCGCTGGACCATTCCACATTTCGAAAAAATGCTTTACGACAATGCCCAGCTGCTGCCGCTCTACGCGCGCACCGCACGCGAAACCGGCGAAGCCGACTTTGCGGCGGCGGCGCGCGAGGCCACGGCGTGGCTCATCGGCGAGATGAGCGCGCCCGAGGGCGGCTTCTTCAGCTCGCTGGACGCAGACTCGGAGGGCGAGGAAGGACGCTACTACGTCTGGCAGCGTGATGAGATCCGCACTGCGCTGGACGATCCCGAGCTCGCGCTCGTCGAACGTCGCTTCGGATTCGACGCGCCACCGAATTTCGAGGACCGCGCCTGGCATCTTTCCGCGGTCGCCTCGATGGATTCCGTCGCGTCCTCGCTCGGCCTTTCCCGCGAAGAAGCCGATGCGGTCTGGCAGCGCGCACGACAGCGTCTGCTTGAGGCCCGAAGCAAGCGGGCGCGCCCGGGGCTCGACGACAAGATCCTGACCGCATGGAACGCGCTGATGATCGGCGGCATCGCACGGGCGAGGCGCTGCAGCGAAGACTTCGAGACAGCATTCGCCGCTGCGGAGCGGGCCCTCGATTTCCTCCACGAGAACGCCTGGCGCGACGGCCGCCTTTTCGCGTCGCACGCGCGCGGCGAGACGCGTTTTGCCGCCTATCTCGATGATCATGCCTTCCTCCTCGATGCGCTGCTCGCGATGCTGCAGGTTCGCTGGAATCCGCGCGACCTCGACTGGGCGAAAGCGCTAGCGGATGCACTGCTCGATCGCTTCGGGGACAAGGACAGCGGCGGCTTCTTCTTCACCGCACACGATGCCGAGTCGTTACCGCAGCGGCCGAAGCCGTTCATGGACGAGTCGCTGCCGGCCGGCAACGGCATCGCGGCGCGCGCGCTGCTGAGGCTCGGCCGTCTCCTCGGGGAGCCGCGCTATCTCGACGCCGCCGAGCGGACGCTTCGTGCCGGATGGGCGACGCTGAGCGAAATTCCGCACGCGTGCAGCGCGATGCTGCTCGCGCTCGACGAGTTCCTGAATCCGCCGGCGCATGTCGTGATCCGCTATCGGGAGGAGCGCGACGCGCTGGCATGGCGGAAGCTGGCGGCGGATGGAAGCTCTCCCGCCATCGACATCTACTTTATTCCTTTCGCCGCGCACGGCCTCCCGGGTGTGCTGGCGCAGCAGGAAGCGCCCGCGGACGTCGCGGCATTCCTATGCCGCGGAACGTCGTGTGACCCGCCGCTCACAACGACGGGCGCCTTCGCGGCAGCATTGCGGCGCATCGACTAGCACTCCGCGAGGCGCGATGTACCGGATCACGGTGCGGCACCTGCTCGCCGCCGGCCTGCTCCTGCGCAGCGCCGCGCTCTGCGCCGCCGAGATCGAAATCGGCCCCGGCGACGATTTCCGCGCGGCGATGCAGAATCTTGCTGCCGGCGACACGCTCGTCATGCATGGCGGCACCTATCCGCTGTCGAGCCATTTCGAGCTGAATCTCGCCGGCACTGCCGAGCGCCCGATCACGATCCGCGCTGCGGCCGGCGAGCAACCCGTGCTGCACTACGTCGACGACAGCCAGAACATCGTCAACATCGCCGATTCGAACTTTCTCGTCATCGACGGAATCGAGTTCAGCGGCGGGTCGCGCGGCATCCGGCTGACGAATTCGTCGGATATCACGATCCGCAACTGTCACGTGCACGACACTGCGGCGAATGCGATCAGCGCGAACGATGCGGGCAACGTCTATGCGCGGCTCGCTTTCGTCCACAACGAGATCGATCATGCCGGCGGCACGGCCGAAGGCTTCTATCTCGGCTGCAACGACGACGCCTGCCGCGTCCACGATTCGCTGGTCGCGAACAACTACATCCATGATCTCAACGGCCCGGGCGTGAGCCAGGGCGACGGCATCGAAATCAAGGCCGGCAGCTACGCGAACGTCGTGCGCGACAACGTGATCCACGACACCGCGTATCCCGGCATCACGCTCTACCACACGAACGGCAACGGCGCGCCGAACGTCATCGAGCGCAACCTAATCTGGAACTCGGGCGACAACGGCATCCAGGTCACCGGCGATGCGGTCGTGCGCAACAACGTCGTGCTCGGCGCCGCCGCGCACGGCATCGGCATTCACACCTCGCAGGGCGGCGGCGTCGGCAATCTCGCGATCGTCAACAACACGGTGCTCAAGGCGAGCGGTGACGCGCTGCACATCAGCGGGGTCGCCGGCGCCGTGCTCGTCGCGAACAACGCGCTCTATGCGGCCAGCGGCAACGCCGTGTTCGCCACCGGCGCGACGAATCTCGTCACGCTCGTCGCCAACGTCGGCACGGGCTCGCTGAGCGGCGTCTCGGGTGGCTTCGACGCGAGCGGCGAGATCACGACCGACTTCAGCGACGCGAATTTCTCGGGCGTGCCGCCGCAGGACCTGGTGCCGCGCAGCGGCCGGCTCGTCGGCTCCGCCGATGCCGCAACACTGGCGACGGACGACTTCAACGCAGAGCCGAGAACGCCCATGCTGGATGTCGGCGCGTACCGCAACGACCCATCCGGCAATCACGGCTGGCCGCTGCAGGCAGGATTCAAGCAGCTGGGCGATACGGTCTTCGCGGACGGATTCGAGGGGCGGTGACGCGTTCAGCGCAACCCGCAGCCCGCCCGATTCAGAGGAACACCGGCCGGTCCGGCAGCTCGTCCGGATTGCGCGACCCGTCCGCCGGGAAATGCCTGGCGAGAATCTCGCCGATCGCCTCGACACCGGCGAGCGCGCCCTTTTCGTACTCGCCGGCGGCGAAATGGTCGCGCATCAGCGTGCAGATCGCGCTCCATTCGGCTTCGCCGACCTTCGCCGCGATGCCGCGATCGGCGACGATCTCGATGGCGTGATCGGCAAGAAGGATATAGACGAGCACACCGGTGTTCTGCTCGGTGTCCCACACGCGCAGGCGCGCAAACGCGTCGACCGCGCGCTCGCGCGGGCTGCGGCGCGCGAAGATCTCGCCGATCGGCAGGCCGCCCTCGACGGCGAAGCAGATCTCGCCGAGATGACGGTGCTCGCTCGCGGCGATCGCGTGCTGGATCGCATCGAGCGTCGCGGGCGGAAAGTGCCGCTCCGCGCCTAATCTAGCCCACAGGTGCTTGATCCAGCGCATCGTCTTCGCGTCCTCACCAGCTGCCCGAGGCGCCGCCGCCGGCGGAAATCCCGCCACCGCCGCTGAAGCCGCCGCCACCGCCGCCGCTCCAACCGCCGCCGCCGAATCCGCCCCCGCCGAATCCGCCGCCGCCCCAGCCGCCCCAGCCCCCTCGATTGGCGAAGCCGCCACCGCCGCCGCCGAAAAGACCGAGCACGAGGCCGAAGATGCCGATGCCGATGCCGAGCGGGACGAGGCCGCTGACCAGCCAGGCCGTGCCACCCGAGGCGAGGCCGACGAGGCCCGCGCGCGGCGGCGTCGGCAGGCGGCCGAACATCGCCCGCGCCCAGAGCCCGACGAAGAACGCCCAGACGACCGCGTTGAATAGATTGCGCTCGCTCCTGCGATCGTGCGCGTCGTCGGTGAGCGGCGGCGGCAACTCCTCGCCGTCGACGAGGCGCGTCAATACGCCGATGGCGTCGTGGATGCCGCCGAAAAAGTCGCCCGTGCGGAAGCGCGGCGTGATGTATTCGCGGATGATGCGCGCCGCAGCCGCGTCGGGTATCGCGGCTTCGAGTCCGCGCGCGACCTCGATGCGGACGCGGTGGTCGTTCTTCGCGACGATCAGCAGCACGCCGTCGTCGACATTCTTGCGGCCGAGCTTCCACTGGTCGAACACGCGGATCGCGTATGCGGCAATGTCCTCGGGCTGCGTCGTCGGTACGATCAGCACGGCGATCTGCGCGCCCTTGCGCTGCTCGAGCACGGCGAGCTCGTTTTCGAGCGTCTCCTTCTGCCCCGCGTCTAGCGTGCCGGTGAGATCAGTGACACGCGCGGACAGCGGGGGGATCGGCTGGAGGTCGCCTTCGGCGGCCCGGCCACTCGCCGCAAGCAGGAAGGCGAGCACGCACGCCATCGTCATCCCGGCGAAAGCCGGTAACCATCTTGCTCTGGCGCGTCCGGCAACAAGCAGGAAGGGTCCCGGCATTCTTCGGGACGACGGCACTGGCGCGGTACGACCGGGCAACTACTGCTGCGGCTGCGGTTCGGTCTGCGGCGGTTGCTGCGCCGGCTGCTGCGGCTGCGCGGGTTTCGAGAAATCGACTGTCGGCGCCGTTGAGATCTGGCGCTCGTTCTCGACCGAGAAGTTCGCCTTGGTCTTGTAGCCGAAGATCATCGCCGTCAGGTTCTGCGGGAAGCTGCGCACGAAGGTGTTGTAGTCCTGCACGGCCTGGATGTAGCGGTTGCGTGCGACGGTGATGCGGTTCTCGGTGCCTTCGAGCTGCGCCTGCAGGTTCTGGAACAGGCCGTCGGCCTTGAGCTGCGGATAGTTTTCGCTGACCGCCATCAGGCGCGACAGCGCGCTCGAAAGCTCGCCCTGTGCGGCCTGGAATCGCTGCAGCGCCGCGGCGTCGTCGAGCTGATCCGCCGTGATGGTGACCTTGCCGACGTTCGCCCGCGCTTCGGTCACCCGCGTGAACACTTCCTCCTCGTGCGCCGCATAACCCTTCACGGTGTTCACGAGGTTAGGCACGAGATCGGCGCGACGCTGGTACTGGTTCACGACCTCGGACCAGGCTGCCTTGATCGCCTCGTCCTTCGACTGGATCGCGTTGTAGCCGCAACCGGAGACGAGGCTGGTGAGAACGAGCAGCAGTGCGAGCTTGAGCAGGCGCATGGCGATTCCCTCCTCGAATACAGGCGACACTGTGGAGACTGCGCGCCTCCGGTGCAAGAGGGAGGGAATGGGGAATGGGAAGAGCCGGCACCCCGCGATCTTTCCCTATTCCCTATCCCTATTCCCTCCCCCGCCCCTGCGCCTGCGCCGCGCAAGCAGATTCAGCGACTCCACGGCCGCCGAGAACGCCATCGCGAAATAGAGATAGGCACGCGCGATGTGGATGCCGAGGCCGTCGCAGATCAGCGCGACGCCGACCAGGATGATGAATGCGAGCGCAAGCATCTTGATGGTCGGATGCCGGTCGATGAACTCGCCGATCGGATCGGCGACGAAGATCATGACCAGGACCGCGAGGATGATCGCGGCGACCATGATCGGCAGGACGTTGACCATGCCGACGGCGGTGATCACCGAATCAAGCGAGAACACGATGTCGATGAGCGCGATCTGCGCGATGACGAGGCCGAAGCTCGCGAACGCGGTCTTGCCTTCGGACGGCTGCGACGGCTCGCCGATCGCGTCCAGGATCTCCAGGACGCCCTTGACGACGAGGAAGATGCCGCCGCCGATCAGCACGAGATCACGGATGGAGATGATCTGCCCGAAGAAGTGGAACAGGCTGGACGAGCGGTCGTCCATGCGCGCGAGGTGCGCAAGCGAGATCAGCAGCAGAATGCGCGTGACGCAGGCGAAGGCGAGGCCGATCCGGCGCGCGTTCGAACGGCGCTCGTGCGGCAGCCGGCCGACCGCGATCGAGATGAACACCAGGTTGTCGACGCCGAGCACGATTTCCAGCGTCGACAGCGTCAGCAGCGCGATCCAGGCTTGCGGGTCGGCGAGAAAATCCAAGAACGAACGTCTCCCTCGGGATCCTGCGCGATACGGCTAGCCGCCGCTCGGCCCCTCGCGGCATGGGGCGATGATGTCGCGGGCAATGCCCGCGGCGCTCAGGCGAATCGCGGCCACAGTATCAGAGCCCAGCAGAACACCACGTTGACCATCAGCAGCAGCACGGCCGCCGAGCCCATGTCCTTGGCGCGGCCGGCGAGCTCGTGAAATTCGGGGCTCGCCCGGTCCGTGATCGCCTCGATCGCGGAATTGAGCAGCTCGGCGGACAGCACCAGCACCAGGCTGCCGCAGAGAATCGATTTCTCGATCGGCCCCTGCCCGAGCCAGAGCCCGATGGGAAACAGGATCACGCACAGATAGCTCTCGAGGCGGAACGACGATTCGTGGCGCCACGCTGCGCGCAGGCCCGCCAGCGACCATTTGAACGCGCGCCAGATCTGGCGCGGCCCCCGCGGCTCGGTGCTCGGCATGCGCGATCAGGCCGCAGCCTTCGTCGACGGCGTGTCGCCGCGCCAGGCGACGTCGAGTTCTTTCGCCGCCTTGACGTCGTCGAGACGCCGCACGGGCGTGGTCACCGGTGCGTCCTTCATCGCCTGCGGATTGCTCGCGGAAAGCTCGAGCAGGGCGCCCATGACCTCGACGAACTCGTCCAGCGTTTCCTTGCTCTCGGTTTCGGTCGGCTCGATGAGAAGGCACTCGGGCACGAGCAGCGGGAAATAATTGGTCGGCGCGTGGATGCCGTGGTCGAGCAGGCTCTTGGAGAAATCGAGCGCCGTCACGCCGTGCGCTTTCTTCTGCCGGGCGACCGTGACGATGAACTCGTGGCTCGCGCGCCGCTTCGGGTAGGCGAGATCGAAGCCCTTCTTCGCGAGTTCGGCAGCGAGGTAATTCGCGTTGAGCGTCGCGTACTCGGCGACGCGCCGCATGCCCTCGCGGCCGAGCATGCGCGCGTAGACGTACGCGCGCAGCAGCACGCCCGCGTTGCCGGCGAACGTGGTGAGGCGGCCGATCGATTGCGGGCGATCCTTCTTGCGCACCCAGCCGTATCTGCCGTCGGCTCGCTTCTCGATCATCGGAATCGGAAGGAACGGCTTCAGACGCTCCGACACGCCGACCGCGCCGGCGCCCGGCCCGCCGCCGCCGTGCGGCGTCGAGAACGTCTTGTGCAGGTTCATGTGGATCGCGTCGAAGCCCATGTCGCCCGGCCGCACCTTGCCGAGGATCGCATTGAGGTTCGCGCCGTCGTAGTACAGCAGGCCGCCCGCTTCGTGCACGAGCTTGGCGATCTCGACGATGCGCCGCTCGAAGACGCCGATGGTCGACGGGTTGGTCAGCATGATGCCCGCGGTCCTCGGGCCGAGCACCTTGCGCAAGGCGTCGATGTCGATGTCGCCGTCGTCCCTGGTGGGAATCTCGCGCACCGTGCAGCCGCACATCGAAGCCGTCGCCGGATTCGTGCCGTGCGCGGCGTCGGGAACGATGATCTCGGTGCGCTCGCGGTCGCCGCGATGGCGGTGATACGCCATGATCATCGCAACGCCGGCCAGCTCGCCCTGCGCGCCGGCCATCGGCGCGAGCGAAACGCCGCCCTTCATGCCGGTCACGCCGGCGAGGATCTCCTGCAGCTCGTACATGCAGGAGAGGAAGCCCTGCGACAGCGATTCCGGCGCGTAGGGATGGCGCGCGAGAAATCCGTCGAGCATCGCCAGCGAATTGCACGCGCGCGGGTTGTACTTCATCGTGCACGAGCCGAGCGGGTAGAACTGCGTGTCGATCGAGAAGTTCTTGCGCGAGAGATTCGTGTAGTGCCGGAGCACCTGGAGCTCCGAGACCTCCGGCAGCCCGATCGGCGTCGTGCGGCGGAACTCGTCGGGAAGATCAGCCGGCACGGGCGTGTCCGCGGGAAGCTGCGCCGCCGCGGTGCGGCCGGGCTGAGAGAGCTCGAAGATCAGCATGGAAGGGCTGTGGCAAGGCGGAAAATGTGGCGCCGTATGATGCCACAGAGCGGCGCATGACGATCGTCAGCTGTGTTGCGCGGGCCGGCGTGGCAGAGTCGCGTTGGCTCGCCGCGGCTGGCGAGCCGCATCCTTTCTCGTCCGGGAGCTTTCGATGGCGCAGTGGTTCCTGAGCTATGACGGCCGGCAGGTCGGCCCTCTCGATCATGCGGCCGCGGTTGCGCAGGCGCGCCAGAACCCGAACGGCTTCGCCTGGCGCGACGGGTTTTCCGGCTGGAAGCCGATCCGCGAGGTCGGCGAGCTTGCCGAAGCGTCCGGCAGCGGCATCGTCGCCGCCGGCACGCCTCCGCCGATGCCGGGCGCCGCGGGCACGCGCCGCTCCGACGAGGTCGATTACCGCATCGTCGGCAACGACATGCAGTTCGTCGAGATCGAGCTCGATCCGGGCGAAAGCGTCGTCGCCGAAGCGGGCGCGCTGATGTACAAGGATGCGGTGGTCGAGCTCCAGACCGTGTTCGGCGACTCGTCCTACGCAACGCAGAACGGCAGCTTCATGGACAAGCTGCTCTCGGCGGGCAGACGCGTCATCACCGGCGAAGGTCTGTTCACGACGCTGTTCACGCACAAGGGATCCGGCGGCAAGGCGCACGCCGCATTCGCCGCGCCCTATCCCGGCACGATCCACGCGATGCGCCTCACCGACTACGGCGGGCGCGTGATCTGCCAGAAGGACAGTTTCCTCTGCGGCGCGCGCGGCGTCTCGCTGGGCATCTACTTCCAGCGCAAGATCCTGACGGGCCTCTTCGGCGGCGAAGGCTTCATCATGGAGAAGCTGGAAGGCGACGGCCTCGTCTTCATCCACGCGGGCGGCACGGTCGTCGAGCGCGAGCTGGCCGCCGGCGAGCGGATCGACGTCGATACGGGCTGCGTCGTCGCGTTCGCCGGCAACATCGATTTCGACGTGCGCGCCGTCGGCGGCATCAAGAGCATGCTGTTCGGCGGCGAGGGCGTGTTCCTCGCGACGCTGACCGGCCCCGGCAAGGTCTGGCTGCAGTCCCTGCCGTTCTCGCGCCTCGCGGGCCGCATGCTGGCATCGGCGCCGCAGCGCGGCGGGCATCGCGACGAGGGCTCGGTGCTGGGCGGTCTCGGCAACATCCTCGGCGGCGACCGGAATTTCTGAACGCTCGGCCTGCCTTTCGCCTCCAGCGCTTGCGGAAACGAGCGGGGTGCCGGCAGGCCCGTTCAGCCATTGACGATCCTCTGCGTCGAGCGCCGCGCATGTGCAATCGCACACGCGAAACCGCGCGTCATGCGCTACGCTCCGCGCGTTTTTCTGCTTTGGGAACTCCCGATGAACACCGCCGCACCTGCCCGACCCAGCCAGACCCGCTCGTTCTCCACCATTTTCCTGATCGAACTGTGGGAGCGGTTCGGCTACTACGGCATGGCAGCCATCCTCGTCCTGTTCATGGTCGAGAAAGTCGGCTTCGACGACACGAGGGCGAATCTCGTCTGGGGCGCGTTCACGGGTCTTGTCTACGCCGCGCCGGCGATCGGCGGCTGGATCGGCGACAACGTGCTGGGCACGCGCCGCACGATGCCGATCGGCGCCGCTGTCCTCGCGATCGGCTACCTCATGCTGTCGATCCCGAGCGACAACCTGTATCTCCTCTACGCCTCGATGGGCGTGGTCGTCGTCGGCAACGGCCTTTTCAAGGCCAATGCCGCGAACATGGTGCGCCGCATCTACGAAGGCGATGACGCCAAGATCGACAGCGCATTCACTCTCTACTACATGGCGGTCAACGTCGGCTCGACCGCCTCGATGCTGCTGACGCCCTGGATCAAGGACAACTGGGGCTGGCACGCGGGCTTCGGCGTCTGCTGCGCGGGCCTCGTGCTCGGCCTGATCAATTACGCGATGATGATCCGCACGCTCAAGGGCATCGGCTCGGTGCCGGACGAGCAGCCGGTGCGCTGGAACCGCCTGGCGGCGGTGCTCGGCGTCGGCTTCGCCTCGGTCTTCGTCGTCGCGTACATCGTGCAACACGAAGCCGTGTCCGACTGGTGCGTCAAGCTCGCCGGCCTCGTCGTGCTGGGCATCTTCGTCTACATGATCGTGAAAGGCACGAAGAGCGAGCGCGCCGGGCTCGTCGCCGCGCTGGTGCTCGTCGTCGAGACGCTGCTCTTCTTCATCTTCTACGGCCAGATGTCGACGTCGCTGACGCTGTTCGCGCTGCGCAATGTCGATCTCGACCAGCACCTGTTCGGCATGACGCTGTTCACCTGGTCGCCTGGCCAGTATCAGGCGCTGAATCCGATCTGGATCATGCTGCTTTCGCCCGTGCTGGCGTGGACCTACACCCACTTCGGCAAGACCGGACGCGACCTGCCCATCGCAGCCAAGTTCGCGCTCGGCTTCGTCGTCGTCGCGCTGGGCTTCTTCATCTTCGGCATCAGCGGCGGAACCGCCGTCAACGGCAAGATCTCGTCGTGGTACATGATCTGGGGCTACGGCTTCTACTCGCTCGGCGAGCTGCTCGTCAGCGGCCTCGGTCTCGCGATGATCGCGCGCTATGTGCCGGCGCGCATGGGCGGCTTCATGATGGGCGCGTACTTCGTCGCAACCGGCATCTCGCAGTACGCGGCGAGCAAGGTCGCCAACCTCGCCGCGATTCCGCAGAACATCACCGATCCGCTCGAGAGCCTCGCGATCTACACCAGGCTCTTCAACAACCTCGGCCTGCTCGCGGTCGGCGGCGTCGTGCTTGCCGTCGTGCTGCTGCCGCTGATGAAGCGCCTCTCCGCGACGCACAGCGCCAGGGAGAACGTGGAGCATTCGGCCGCGGGCGGCCTGCGCGCCGTCACGGCGGAGGAATAGCCGGGAGTAGCAGGGATTCGGGATTGGGATTGACGTAACGATCGCCATTCCCTGTCCCGCTTCGCCGACGTAAATCTATGCAAAGGCACGCAAGCGCCTGAAAAGCGGCGATTCCGCCCCGATTTGGGGGCGGTATGCTTGTTGTCATGAGCCGCTATCGCATCCTGCTGGCCGATGACGACCAGGAACTGGCGCAACTCCTGCGCGATTTCCTGACGCGCGACGGGTTCGACGTCGTGCTTGCCCACGACGCCGACTCGACCGTCGCCGCGATGCGCGGCGAGACGTTCGACGCGCTGGTGCTCGACGTCATGATGCCGGGCCGCTCCGGGCTCGACGTGCTGCGCGACTTGCGCCGCGAATCGGCGACGCCGGTGCTGATGCTCACCGCGCTCGGCGAGGACATCGACCGTATCCTCGGACTCGAGCTCGGCGCCGACGACTACATCCCCAAGCCCTGCAATCCGCGCGAGCTCGCGGCGCGCCTGCGCGCGGTGCTGCGGCGCGCGCGCGGCGAAGGCGGCGAGGCGCTGACCGATCTGCGCAACGGGCCGATCTGGCTGCGTGCCTCGTCACGCAGCGTCACCGTCGATGACAAGCCCGTCTCGCTGACTGCGACCGAGTTCGACCTGCTCGCGCTGCTCCTGCGCGAAGCCGGCCGCGTCGTCAGCAAGGAGCGCATTTCGCAGAGCGTGCTGGGCCGACCGCTCGGGCCCTTCGACCGCTCGATCGACGTGCACGTGTCCAACCTGCGCCGCAAGCTCGGCAACACGGCCGACGGCACGTCGCCGATCACGACGATCCATCGCAGCGGCTACATGTTCCGTCAGCTCGGGGATTCCGCTTGATCGCAGCGGGACTTGCGTCCCCGCCCGCCTTCCGAGCACTCTTGCCGCGAGGGGGAGGACACTCGAATCCATGATGCGACGCCTGTTCTGGCGCATCTTCGCGGCATTCTGGCTCGCGACCGTCGTCGTGCTGGTCGCGTTCGCGTGGATCACGACCCTCAATTTCGAGACCGAGAAGATTCCCGGGCTCGGCGTCACGCGGCTGCAGGCCGCGATGGATGATCTCCTTTCGCGCACGTCGCGCGAGCTGCGCCACGACGGCGAAAACGATACGCGGCGCTGGCTGCAGAACGCGTCCGATTTCGGTCCGATCGCGATCTACGTCTTCGACCCCCGCGGGCACGAGATGCTGGGACGCACGCCATCCGATGCGATCCGTACCGCCGCGGAAGAAGTCATGACGGAAGCCGCGTTGCTGGATGAGAACGAGCTGCCGCCGACGCACGGCGCCGACCGCCTGCGCGCGCGTGCCGTGCGCGTCAAGGATTCCGGCATCTACGGCGCCGTGGCGACGCTCGAAGGCACGTTCTTCTCGCGGCTCGTCTCGCGGCGGCCGCGCACGTTCTGGTCGAACATCGCGGCTGGCATGGTCGTGAGCGCCGTGTTCAGCCTGTTGCTGGCCTGGTACGTCGCGGCGCCGCTGACGCAGATCCGCGCATCGACGCGACGCTTCGCCGCGGGCGATCTCGACGCGCGCGTCGGCGAGCTCCGATTCGGCCGCAGCGCGGAGATGACCGCGCTCGCGTCGGAATTCGACGACATGGCCGGGCGCATCAAGGCCCTGATCGAGAGCCATCGCCGGCTCGTGCGCGACGTCTCGCACGAATTGCGCTCGCCGCTGGCGCGGCTGCGCGTCGCGCTGGAGCTGGCGCGCGACGGCGACGCGGCGCAGCTGCACGCGTCGCTGGACCGCATCGAAAGCGAGTCGGCACGACTAGAGGCCATGCTGTCGCAGGCGCTCGAGCTGTCGCGCCTCGAAACGCAGCAGGGCGCGGCGCAGGACGTCGTCGCGCTCGATCAGCTGCTCGAAGACGTGATCACCAACGCCGATTACGAGGGCGCGCCGCGGGGGCGAAAGGTCGTGCTCGCCGAGTGCGACCGGCAGGTGCTGACCGGCTCTCGCGACGCGCTGTACAGCGCGTTCGAAAACGTCATCCGCAATGCGCTCGCGTATACGCAGGACGGCACCACGGTGAAAGTACGCCTGGCGCGCGATCCGCGCGATCCGAAGCGCGCGCTGATCACCGTGCGCGATCACGGACCCGGCGTTCCCCAAAGCGAGCTCGCACGCATCTTCGAGCCGTTCTACCGCACGGATTCCGCGCGCACGCGCGCGAGCGGCGGCACCGGCCTCGGCCTTGCGATTGCCCGGCGCGCGGTCGAGCGCCATGGCGGCTGCATCGTGGCGCAGAACGCCGAGGGCGGCGGGCTGGAAGTGGCAATCCGCTTGCCGATCGCGTTCGGCGCGGCGACACAGGACCGCGCCTAGCTTCTTCGCCGGCGAGGCGCGCGCGGTGTGCCGGCTGCTTCAGGCATCTTCGCGCTGCGCTTCGTGGTTCAATCTCCGCTCCTCCGCGCAGGCCACCGATGCAAGCTCCGACGCCCCAGCGCACCGGCTTCCACAACGCACGCGAACTGACCTGGACGCTCGCGTGGCTGCGCCTGTGTGCCGTCGCGGGACAGGCGTTGACGGTGGCGGTCGTCGCGTTCGGCATGCGGCTGCCGATTCCGGCGACGGCGCTCGCGCTCGGCATCCTCGCGCTGCTCGCGTTCGCGCTGCTCGTGTTCTGGCGGCTGCGCCGGCCCTGGCGGGTGACCTCGCTCGAAGCCGTCGCGCATATCGCCGTCGACATCGCGGCGCTGTCCTGGCTGCTGTACCTGACGGGCGGTGCGACCAATCCGTTCGTGTCGCTGCTGGTGCTGCCGATCACGCTGGCGGCGGCGGCGCTGCCGCTGGGGCACGTTGCGATCGTCGCGCTGCTTGCGGCGGCGTGCTATCTCGTGCTGATTCCGTGGCACATGCCGCTCCCGATGCTGCACTCGGCCGACGGCGGCGATTTCAACCTGCACGTGCTCGGCATGGCGATCAATTTCGTGATCATGGCGGCGGCGCTGGCGTTTTTCGTATCGCGCCTCGCACGGCTGTTGCGCTCGCGCGAGAGCGAGATACAGCGAGAGCGCGAGCGCGCGCTGCGGGACGAAGGCATTCTCGCCATCGCGACGCAGGCGGCGGGCACGGCGCATGAGCTCAACACGCCGCTTTCGACGATGCGCACGCTGCTGGCGGAGCTTCGGCGCGAGCATGCGGACGACCGCTCGCTGGCGGACGATCTCGCGCTGCTCGCAGGCCAGGCCGAGCGTTGCCGCGACATCCTGCGCGAGCTCGTCGCGCTGGGCAGCCGGCAGCTTGCCGGCACGCCGCAGCAGATGTCGCTGGCCGAGCTCGTGCGTGATTGCGAGGCGCGCTTTCACCTGCTGCGTCCCGAAGTCGAGCTCGCGGTCTCGCTCGAAGGCGATGCCGCGGCGCGCGAGATCGAGGCCGAGCCGAGCCTGCGCCACGCGCTGATCAACCTGCTCAGCAATGCGGCGGACGCTTCGCTCGCGGCCGGCAGCGAGCGCGTCGAGCTGCGCGTAGCCGCAAATACGAGCCAGGTCGAGTTCGGCGTGCGCGACTTCGGCGCGGGTACCGAAGCCGAGCTCGTCGCGCGCTCGGCATTCACGTCCAGCAAGCGTGACGGTCTCGGCCTTGGCCTCGCGCTCGCGCATGCGACCGCCGAGCGCCTCGGCGGCGAGCTCCGCGCGGAGCTGCAGCCCGATCGCGGTCTCCTGCAGCGTTTGCGCGTGCCGCTGCGGGCCGCTCGCCGTTCGGGAAATAGGGATTAGAGAATCACGAATCGATGTCGTAGCGTTACCATTCCCCATTCCCCCATTTCATTCCATCCGATGTCCGAACACGTTCTCCTGATCGACGACGACGAAGTGTTCGCGCGCGTGCTGGCGCGCGCGCTCGGTGCGCGAGGCTTCGAGGTCGGCATTGCTGCCAACCGCGCGCAGGCGCTCGCGAGCGTGCGCGAGCTTCGTCCCGACTACGCGGTGCTCGACCTCAAGCTCGGCGAGGAGAACGGTCTCACGCTGATTCCGGAGCTGCTCGAGGCGAAGCCCGAGCTGCGCATCCTGCTGCTGACGGGCTACGCATCGATCGCGACCGCGGTCGAGGCGATCAAGCGCGGCGCCTGGGACTATCTCGCCAAGCCCGTCGACGCGGATCAGGTGGTGCAGGCCCTGCGCGGCGGCGGTCATGCCGGCGGCGAAGAGCCGGCGCCGGTGTTCGCCGCGCCGCCGCTCAAGCGGCTGGAATGGGAGCACATCCAGCGCGTGCTCGCCGAATGCGAGGGCAACATCTCCGAAGCCGCGCGCCGGCTCGGCCTGCACCGCCGGACGCTGCAGCGCAAGCTATCCAAGCGGCCGGTGCGCGAAGCGGGCGGAAAGCCGCGCTGACGCTCCCGCGCCGTGGGTGAAAGACCTCAGGCGTGGCGCAAGCGGCATGGTTATAGTGGTCAGGCGGCATTTCGCCGCGATGGCGCCGTGCGCTCCAGGCCGCATACTTGACCGCATGACGATACGCAAGCTCGAGCGGCAGCGTTTGCTCGCATGGACGGCCGTAGTGGCCATCCTGCTGCTCTCGGCCGTCCCCACCGTCTCGCAGCTCATGCACGCGCACGTGTCGCATGCACACGCGGCGATGACGCTCGCCGGACATGCGGAACATCACGGCGGCGATACCGGCAGCGATCCCGACGAATGCTGGCGCAAGTGCGGCTACTGCGATTTCCTCGCACACTCGCCGGCGCTCGCGACGATCGCATACGTGCCGGCCTTCGCCGGCGCGGTCGCGCCGGTGCTCATCGACCGCGGACGCGCCCAGCCCCGTTGTGCCCAACCGCTGCGCATCGCGCAGCCGCGCGGGCCGCCTTCGATCCTCGCCTAGAAAAGCCCTGATCGCGGCAGACGGCACGACCGTTTCCGCTTCGCTTTCTTCTGCGAGGAAAAACATCATGACGACGATGGCGATACGACGCAGCCTCGCGGCTGCGCTGGCTTGCGCCGCGCTCCCGGCGAGCGCGTGCGATCTCTGTTCCGTCTACACGGCTGGCATGGCGCGCGGCGAAACCTCCGGCGCGTTCGCCGGAGTATCGGAGCAATTCACGCGCTACGACGAGCTGCGCGACGGCGGGCACCGCATCCATGAGGACTCCGGACAGTATCTCGACAGCTCGATCACACAGCTCTTCGCCGGCTACGGCTTCGGCAACGGCTTGAGCCTGCAGCTCAACGTCCCGTACATCCATCGCAAGTTCAAGCGGCCCGACCACGACGGTATCGAAAAAGGAACCGAGTCCGGCCTCGGCGACATCACGGCCGTCGCCGAATACACGCTGCTGCGACACGACGGCGAGGAACGCACCTGGGTCTGGCGGGCGCTGGGCGGCGTCAAGCTCGGCACCGGCGACAGCGACCGGCTGATGGAAGAGCTGGATGAAGGCCACGAGGCCGATGCGCACGCGACGCCGAAGCACGGCGGCGATCCGCACGACGGTCCGACCAGCGGCATCCACGGCCACGATCTCGCGCTGGGCTCCGGCTCGACGGATTTCCTGATCGGCACGACGGGATTCTTTCGCGACGGCCGCTGGTACGCGCGCGGCGATCTTCAATACGCGATCCGCCGCAGCGGCGATTTCGATTACCGGTTCGGCAACGATTTGCAATGGACACTGTCGGGCGGCCGCTATCTCGTGCTGGAGCACGATCGCACGGTGTCGCTGCAGCTCAATCTCGCCGGCGAGGACAAGGACTACGACGAGCTGGACGGCGTCCGGCTCGACGACACGCATTCGCGCGTGCTGTTCCTCGGGCCCGAGCTCGGCTTCACGTTCGGGCCGCGCTGGTCGCTGCAGTTCCGCGCCGACCTGCCGATCGACACGGACACGAGTTCGATCCAGACGACGGCTGGCTGGCGCGCGAGAGCGGCGCTGGTCGCGGCGTTCTAGCTCGCTCCCGCTCGCGGGAAACGGCCGGACTTGAGGTCAGGCGGAACGGAGCGTGCCCTCTCCCGCAAGAGGGAGAGGAAGGCCCGAACCTAGTCTTTCAGCAGCGCGACGTGCTTCCTGCCGTCGCGATCGACCCAGCCGCGGTACATGCCGTCCGTGTTGAACGGCGTCGCGAAATTACCGTCGGCGTCGAGCGCGATCACGCCGCCGTCGCCGCCGAGCTTCGGGATCACGTTCATCACGACTTCGTGCGCGGCTTCGGCGACGGGCGTCTTCGCGTAGGCGACGCGCGCGCAGATGTCGTGCGCGGCAGTCGCGCGGATGTAGAACTCGCCCCAGCCGGTCGCCGACACCGCGCAGCTCGCGTTCGCGTAGGTGCCTGCCCCGATGATGGGCGAGTCGCCGATGCGTCCCCAGCGCTTGTTGGTCATGCCGCCGGTCGAAGTCGCGGCGGCGAGCCGGCCTTTCGCATCGAGCGCGACGGCGCCGACGGTGCCGTAGTGGATCGCGCGGCCGAGCGTCGAGGCCTGCCGGTTCTTGTCGGCCGTCAGAGCGTCCTGCAGCTGCTTCCAGCGTTCGTCCGTGCGGAAGTAGGCGGGATCGACCAGCTCGATGCCGACGGTCTTCGCGAATTCCTCCGCGCCGTCGCCGCTCAGCATCACGTGCGGCGATTTCTCCATCACGGCACGCGCCAGCAGGATCGGATTCTTCACGCGGTGCACGCCGGCCACCGCGCCGGCGCGCAAGGTCGGGCCGTCCATGATGGCGGCGTCCATCTCGTTTCTGCCGTCGTGCGCGAACACCGCGCCCTTGCCGGCGTTGAAGCGCGGCGAATCCTCCAGCACGACGATGGCCCTGGCGACCGCATCGAGGCTGCTGCCGCCCGCTTTCAGCACGCCGTAGCCGGCATCGAGCGCGGCCTCGAGATCGGCGCGCACGAGCTTTTCCTTCTCCGGCGTCAGATCCTTGCGGATCACGCCGGCACCGCCGTGGATGACGAGGACGGGCGTTGCGGCCATGGATGCGTTACCGGTCAGCAAGGCCGCGATGAAGAGACAACGGACAAGACGCACGCAACGATTCCTCCATCGCGAATCCGTCGAGTATAACGGCGCGGGCGGCGCAGGCGCTAAGCGCCGGCGGGCGTTTCGCGTCACAGCCGCTGCGTGTCGGGGAACACGACCGTGACGATCGTGCCGATGCCGAGCTCGCTCGACATGCCGACCTCCCAGCCGAACCGATCGGCGAGGCGCTTGACGATCGTGAGCCCGATGCCGTGACCGTTGCCGCGGCCCTGATCGCCGCGAAAGAACGAGACGAAGGCGCGCGCGAGCTCTTGCTCGCTCATGCCGACGCCGGTGTCGCGCACGGTGACGCGATCGGATTCGACCGTCACGGTGACACGGCCGCGCTCGGTGTACTGGCAGGCGTTGCGGATCAGATTGCCGATCAGCACGCTGAACGCGCGCGGTGACGAGTACAGCGCGAGCTCGGCTTTCTCCTCGCGGACGATGTGGACGGGCTTGCCTTCGCAGAGCGGCTGCGCGTGCTCGATCTCCTCGCGCACGGCAGCGTTCACGCTGAACTCCTCCTCGGGCAGGCCGCTGTCCGATTCGCGCGCCAGGATCAGGAACGACTCGATCAGCGATTCCATGTCGCGCACCGCGCGCAGGATGCGCTCGGCCGCACGCTGCGTGAACGGCGGCACGTCGTCGTCGAGCAGCATGTCGGCGGAGGCCTTGATCACGGTCAGCGGCGTGCGCAGCTCATGACTCGCGTCGCGCGTGAACGCCCGCTCGCGCTCGACGAACTCCTCGAGCCGCGTGGCGAAGCCGTGCAGCGCGTAGGCGAGGCTTTCGACATCGCGGTCGGCGCGCACCGGCAGGTTTTCCGGCAGCAGCGCGTCGAGGTCCGGCCGCTTCGGGTCCCAGTCGCGCACGGCATTCGCAAGGGCGATCACGGGAGACAGGGCGCGCCGCGAAGCGCGATACGTCATCCACGTGGTGAGATAGACGATCACGACGATGACGCCGCAGAGCGCCGTGCCGAACAGCAGCACGGGATGGTGCGTGCGCGTCGCGTCGAGATCGAGATAGAGCCGGCCGGCCGGCGCATCGGCCACGTAGACGACGTGCGGATGGCTGCCGCTGCCGCGATGGTAGCCGGGCTCGAGGCCACGCAGCGGCGCCGGCAACGCCGCCGCATCGGCGCCGGCCTTCTGGAAATAGCCGCGCACGAAGTACGTGTCGGGCGGCGCCGCATCGGGATCTCGCGCGACGTGGTCGAGGAAATAACCGGCCTCGCGTTCGAGGACGCGCTCGACCAGCGCGTCCTCGATCACCGTCGCCACCGCGTAGACACCGAGCACCGCGGCGAAGCTGATCGCGATCATCTGCAGGATGAAGGCGACCCAGATCTTGCGGCGCAGTCCGCTGGCGTCAGTCATCGGGCATGGCTCGCATGCACGGACGAAGGCGGACGCTCGGCGGTCAGCGGTGAGCGGCCGGCAGGACACTGCGCCCTTGCCGATCGCCGTTCGCGATCACGCCGTCGTGCGCTCCTGCGCAAGCTCGGCATCGAGGTCGGCAAGGCGGTACCCGGCACTGTGGATGGTATGCAGCAGCTGGCGCGGGAACGGCTTGTCGATGACCTTGCGCAGGTTGTAGAGGTGGCTGCGCAGCGTGTCCGAGTCGGGCAGGAGATCGCCCCAGACCTCGCGCTCGATGTCGCGCCGGCTGACGACGCGCGGCGATTCGCGCATCAGGATGGTCAGGAGCTTGACGCCGATCGGCGACAGCGGCAGGTCCTTGCCGGCGCGTGTGACGCGCAGCGTCGCGGTATCCAGCACGAGGTCGCCCACCTTGAGCACCTCGGTCGAAACCTGGCGACGGTCGCGGCGGATCAGCGAGCGGATGCGGGCTTCGAGTTCGCGGATCTCGAACGGCTTGACGAGGTAGTCGTCGGCACCGGCGTCCAGACCCACCAGCTTGTCTTCCACCGTGTCGCGGGCGGTCAGCATCAGCACGGGCGTCGAAAGCTTGGCCTCGCCACGCAGCTTGCGGCAGAGCTCGATGCCGTCCAGGCCCGGCAGCATCAGGTCCAGCACGATGACGTCGTAGCTGTTGGTGATGGCGATGTGAAGTCCGGTGATGCCGTCGGCGGCGTAGTCGACCGAATAACCACGCCGCTCCAGGAATTCGCCGACGGTCTCGGAAATTCCGCGGTTATCCTCGATCAGGAGGATCAATCCCGATTGGTCGTCGCGCTTTCCCATCTGCGCCCCCTTTTAACGCCACCTTCACCTGCGCACCCTACCGACACGCGAACGTTAGTCAAGCGTGAAGATACGCTTTTCGTGAAGTCAAGCAGTGGCCGGCGCGGGGCGGCCAACGTCGATTCCGCCTTTCGCTGGGAAGTCGATGGGGGCGACGCGCGGCGTGGGGAGCGGGAGCGTCGCAAAGTTCACTCTTACCGGCCCTCTCCCGCGAGCGGGAGAGGGCAAGGCAAGACGGTGGGCTTCAGCCCACCTGCGTCAATGCGCCGCCGCTGCCGGCGACGCGGCGTCCGTCGAGGCAGTCTTGAGCCCGCGCTCCTCGAGGAGCGGCTCGACGCTGGGATCGCGGCCGCGGAAATCGCGATACAGCTTGGCCATGTCCTCCGTGCTGCCGCGCGAAAGCACCATCTCGCGGAAGCGCTGTCCGTTCTCGCGCGTCATGCCGCCGTGCTCCTTGAACCAGTAGTACGCGTCGTCGTCGAGCACTTCGCTCCAGAGGTAGGCGTAATAGCCGGCCGAATAGCCGCCGCCCCAGATGTGGGCGAAATACGGCGTCCGGTAGCGCGGCGGCACGGCCGGCACGTCGATGTTGTACTTCCTGAGCGCTTCCTTCTCGAACTTCTCGACGTCCTGCGTCGGCGCGTCCGCCGGCAGCGAATGCCAGGCCATGTCGAGCAGCGCGGCGGCGAGGTATTCGGTCGTCGCGAAGCCCTGGTTGAACGTGTGCGACTTCCTGATCTTCTCGACCAGGTCGGCCGGCATCGGCGCGCCGGTCTTGTAGTGCTTGGCGTAGTTCGCGAACACGGTCGGCTCGAGCGCCCAGTGCTCGTTGAACTGCGACGGGAACTCGACGAAATCGCGCGGCACGTTGGTGCCGGCCAGCGTCGGGTACTTCACGTTCGACAGCATGCCGTGCAGCGCATGGCCGAACTCGTGGAACATCGTCGTCACGTCATCGAACGAGATCAGCGCGGGCTGCCCCGGCGCGGGCTTGGTGAAGTTGCAGACGTTGAACACGACCGGCTTGTTGCCGAGCAGACCCGACTGGTCAACGAAGCTGTCCATCCAGGCGCCGCCTGATTTCGAGTCGCGCTTGAAGTAGTCGGCGTACCAGAGCGCGAGCGACGACCCGTCGGCGTCGAACACCTCGAAGACGCGCACGTCGGGCTGATAGACCGGAATGTCCTTGCGCTCCTTGAAGGTGAGGCCGTAGAGCTTGTTCGCGGCGAAGAAGACGCCGTTCTTGAGCACGTTGTCGAGCTCGAAATACGGCTTGATCTGCGACTCGTCGAGGTCGTACTGCTGCTTGCGCACCTGCTCGGCGTAGAACTGCCAGTCCCACGGCGCGATCTTGAAGCCGCCCTTCTGCTTGTCGACGAGCGCCTGCATGTCCGCCTGCTCGCCGGCCGCCTTCGCGGTCGCGGCCGGCAGCATGTCGGTCATCAGCTTGATCGCGTTCTCGGGTGTCTTCGCCATCTGGTCGTCGAGCGAGTACGAGGCGTAGTTCTTGTACCCGAGCAGCTCGGCGCGCTCGGCGCGCAGCTTCGCCAGGCGCTGGATGATCGCGCGCGTGTCGTTCGCGTCGCCTCGGTCGGCGCGGTGGATCGAGGCATCGAAGAGCTTCTCGCGTGTCGCGCGGTCCTTCAGCGACACCTGCGCGGGCTGCTGCGTCGTGTTCTGCAGCACGACCACCCACTTGCCGTCTAGCTTGCGTGACTTGGCGGCTTCGGCCGCTGCGGCGAGGTCCGCTTCGCTGAAACCGGCAAGCTGTTTCTTGTCGTCGATCACGAGCGCCGCCGCGTTGGTCGCCGCGAGGAGCTTGGTCTGGAACTCCGTCGTGAGCTTCGATTCCTCTTCGTTGAGCTTGCGCAGCGTCGCCTTGTCGGCGTCGCTGAGCAGCGCGCCGACGCGCACGAAGGTCTGGTAGTAACGCTCGACGAGGCGCTTCTGCTCCGGGTCTTTCAGCGAGTCGCGCGTGTCGTAAAGCGCCTTCACGCGCGCGAACAGCTTCGGATTCAGGCCGATCTCGTCCTGATGCGCGGCCAGCTTGGGCGCGAGCTCCGCCTGCAGCTTCTGGATGTCCTCGTTCGTGTTCGACTGCGCGAGATTGAAGAACACCTTGGCGACGCGGTTGAGGAGCTGACCCGCGCGCTCGGCTTTTTCGATCGTGTTTTCGAACGTCGGCTTGGCCGGATCGTCCGCGATCGCCTGCATTTCAGCCAGGTGCACGCGCATGCCTTCCTCGAAGGCGGGGGCGTAGTCGCTGAACTTGATCTTGTCGAACGGCGGCGCGTGGAACGGCAGCGTCGATTCGGTCGCGAAAGGATTGCTGGCGGGCAGCTTGCTGCTGCTGGCCGGCGTCTCCGCCGCGCCGGCCAGGATCGCCGTGGTCAGGAAAGCGAGGCTCATCGCCATCGCTATACCGCGTGCTCGCGTCATGGAAAAGGCCCTCTCGGAAATCAGGTCGCCGCACGCAGGCGCAAGGCGGCCGGCGCGGGTCTGGTCGCAGCCTACCGGCGCCGCATGAGAACCGGCATGTGCCGTTAGACCCGGTCGCGCGCGGCGGCCCTGCGATCCATCGCGGATCCCGTGCAGCCGGGCGTATGCAGGCGGCCACGCGCCTCGCCGAAGCCGCCTCTGCAACGGATACCATGGCCGCCTTCGACGCGCGGGGACCGCAACGATGGTGACTCATCTCACGCCGATCCTGCTGCTGATCGGCTCGAACCTCTTCATGACCTTCGCCTGGTACGGCCACCTGAAGTACACCGACCGGCCGCTCTGGCTCGTCGTCGTGGTCAGCTGGGCCATCGCATTCTTCGAGTACTGCCTGCAGGTGCCCGCCAACCGCTACGGCTATGCCGTCTACAATCCCGCCCAGCTGAAGGCGATCCAGGAGATCGTGACGCTGTGCGTCTTCGTCGCGTTCTCGGCGCTGTACCTCGGCGCGCCGGTGCGGTGGAACCAGGTCGCCGGCTTCGCCTTGATCGTCGTCGCGGCCTTCCTCATCTTCAAAGACTGATCTTCCAAAGACCGATGATTCCGATTTCCTTGCCCCGTCGATTCGCCGTCCTCGCCTGCCTGCTGTTGGTCGCCGCCTGCACAGGCACGACGAGCACGACGAAGCCCCGCGAGGACGTGCGCATCGAGCGCGTCGATCGCGAATTCGACATCCCGTCGGGCGTCACGCGCGTCGCGATCGACAATCCCTGGGGCGAGATCAACGTCCGCGGCCACGACGAGCGCGAAGTCGGCATCCATGCCGTCATTCAGCGCCTGCCGCCGCGGTTTCCCAAGGTGGAATTCCGCTCGCGGCGCGAGGGCGACACGTTGCGCATCGAAATCTCGGCCTCCGGCGAGCCGCGACCGGCGAGCGAGGCTGCGCCCGGCGCGCGCGTCGACATCGCGGTGTTCGTGCCGGGCGATCTCGCGCTCGCGCTCGCGACCACCAGCGGGCGCATCTCGGCCAAGCGTCGCCCGGGCGCGGTCGAGGCGACGACCGAGTCGGGCGACATCCACGCCGGTTCGCTCGGCCGCCTCACGCTGAAGAGCCGCTCCGGACAGATCCGCGCGATGGCGATCGGCAGGAGATGGCAGGGCGCGAGCGAGATCGTCACTGAATCGGGACGCATCGTGCTGCTGGTGCCGACCTTCGGCGACGTTGCGCTGGAAGCGCGCACCGGCGGCGAGCTCAGCACGGGCTTCGGCCTCAGCGTCCATTCGCTTCCGGATGGAGGTCGCGAAGCGCACGCGCGCTACGGCGCCGGCACGTCGACTTTGCGTGCACAGAGCACAAAAGGGGAAATCGTGCTTGAACAACTCGTCCTGCTGGGGGACGATAAGCAGTTGCCGGAGGATGACGACTGAATCAGCCCCGAGGCTGAACGAAGGAAGTTGATTTCCGGCCTTACCGACCTCTGGTCTTTGGGGATCTCCGCGATGAACCTTCTTCTCAAGCTCGCCGCTGCGTGCCTGCTCGCATCCGGCCCGGCGGCGATGGCAGCACAGGCCACGCCTCAGCAAGCGTCCGCCACCGTCTCACGCGGTGCCGACTACGTCAGCCCGCCTTCGATTCCGGACAGGTTCTTCCTCGATGCGCGCACGCAGCCCATCGTGCCGGCCTGGCGTCCCGGCGACCCGATCCGCGAGGTTCCGCGCCGCTTCCACGGCGAAGAAGATCTCCAGCGCAACCCGCCGGCACCCGCCAATCCGGTGACTGCCGGCATGGACGTGCTCGTCGAGCTGCAGCGCGCATTCGGCGCCGGCATCGAGGGCGGCGGCTTCACGACGCCGCTCGTCAACAAGGACGGCCAGACCTTCAACGGCGTGTTCCCGCCCGATTCCACCGGCGACGTCGGCGGCGGGTATTACATCGAGACGATCAACGGCGCCGGCGGCACCAGCATCGTCATCTACAACACGGCCGATGGCAGCGTCGCCGCCGGCCCGTTCTCGATGGCCAGCCTCGGCAGCGGCGGTCCCTGCGCCAACGGCCTTGGTGATCCGATTCCGATCTATGACCATCTCGCCGAGCGCTGGCTCCTGACGGAATTCTCCGCCTCGAGCAACACGCTCTGCGTCTACGTCAGCTCCGGCTCCGATCCGGTGGCGACGACCTGGACGCGGTACGCGTTCAATACGCCGGGCTTCCCCGACTATCCGAAATACGGCGTCTGGACCGACGCCTATTACGTCGGCGCGAACGAGGGACCGGCGGTCTACGCGCTCGACCGCACCAGCATGCTGGCCGGCCTTCCGGCGACGCTGCAGCGCAAGTCCGTGCAGCGCCTGAACGGCCTCGGCTTCCAGATGCTGCCGCCGATCTCGGTGTTCGGCTCCACGCCGCCGCCGCCCGGCGCGCCCGGCATCTTCATCCGCGACAACGACGACGAGCGCAACAGCCCGTCGTCGAACGATCCGAACCACGATTTCCTCGAACTCTTCACGCTCACGGTCGACTGGACGACGCCGAGCAACACGACGCTGACCGGTCCGATCCGGATCGAGGAAAGCGAGTTCGATTCCGAGTTCCAGGTTTTCAGCGGCTTCGGCGCGATTCATCAGCCCGGTACCTCGCAGACGCTCGATCCTCTGCTCGAAGTGCCGATGGTGCCGGTCGCGTACCGCAACTTCGGCGCATACGAGGTGATGGTCGGCAACCACGTCACGCGCCTGCCGGACGACACCACCAACAACATTGCCGGCGTGCGCTGGTTCGAGCTGCGCCGCACGGGCGGCGCGGCGAACCCCTGGGTGCTGCACCAGGAAGGCACCTACGCGCCCGCCGACGCGGGTGGCCAGATCAGCCGCTGGATGGCAGCGATCGGCATGGACGAATCCGGCAATATCGCGATGGGCTACAGCGTCGCACGCGACCCCGGCGTCTTCCCCGGCCTGCGCTACGTCGGCCGCGAGGCGACCGATCCGCTCGGCGTGATGACGACGGCCGAGACCACGCTCGTCGACGGCGGCAGCTCGCAGACGACCTTCGACCGCTGGGGCGACTACTTCGGCATGGGCGTCGACCCGATCGACGGATGCACGTTCTGGTTCACCGGCATGTACATGCCGCCCGGCGGCCAGTGGCGCACGCGTTTCGCCTCGTTCCGCTTCGACACCTGCGGCACGCCGACATTCACGATGGCAGCGGACAACCTGAGCCAGGGCGTCTGCGCGAATTCGTCGACGCCGGTCGCGCTGCAGCCAATCACGATCGACGTGAACGCGCGCAACGGCTTCAGCGATCCGGTGACGATGAGTTTCGAACCGGGGCTGCCGACCGGGTTCTCGGGCAACTACAGTGTCAATCCGGTGAATCCGCCCGGCACGACCGTCGCCAGCATCTCGGTCGACAACACCGCGACACCGGGTCCGACATCGTTCATCCTGCGCGGCAGCAGCGGCGCCGTCGACCGCGATCTCGAGCTCGAGGTCAACGTCTCTACGGCCGTGGCCGGCGCACCGGTGCTGACCGCACCCGCCGACGGCGCGAGCAACGTGCCGGCGCAGCCCGTGTTTACCTGGAACGCTTCCGACCAGGCAAGCTCGTATCTCATCGAGATCGCGACTGACGCCGATTTCAACAACATCATCCTGTCGCAGACCGTCACTGAGACAAGCTTCCAGCCGACGGCGGCGCTGCCGCTCGACACCCCGATCTGGTGGCGCGTCACGGCGAACAATGATTGCGGCTCTGCGGTGAGCGCCGTGTTCACGTTCATCACGCAGCCCGGCCCCGGCCAGTGCAGCACGGGCTCGACGACGGAAGTGCTGTTCACCGACAACGTCGAAAGCGGCCCGAACGGCTGGACGCACGACGCGGCGGCCGGGACCGACACCTGGTCGATCTCGGGCAGCCGTCCGTTCGACGGCGTGGCGTCGTGGAAGGCGATGGATCCCTCCTCGATTTCCGATCAGCGCCTGACCTCGCCCGTCGTGTCGCTGCCGGACGATCTCAGCGGCCTCAACTTCCAGTTCCAGCATTGGGTGCTGATGGAAGGCAGCGGCAGCACCTGCGCCGACGGCGGCGTCCTCGAAGTCGCGATCGACGGTGGCGCGTTCACGCAGATCCCGGCCAACCAGTTCGTCGTCGGCGCCTACAACGGCACCGTCTCTAGCGGCAGCGGCAACCCGCTCGCCGGCAGCCCGGCCTGGTGCGGCCTCGACACGGCCTACGATCAGGTCGTCGTCGACCTCTCGAACTATGCCGGCCACGACGCGCAGTTCCGCTTCCGCCTCGGCAGCAACAACTCGAGCCCGCGCGAAGGCTGGTACATCGACGCCATCAAGGTGCAGGGATGCGGCAGCGGCAGCGGGACGGATCAGATCTTCGCGGACGGCTTCGACGGACCGTAACGGTTCGTCCGATTCGATCCGCTTGCGGATCTTCGATCAAGGCGCCCACGGATTCGTGGGCGCTTTTTTTGTGCGCGGTCTGCGCTCGGGTTGTGATGCGTCCGTGGGCATCGGACGGAAGTCCGATGCGGTCAGCGGTTTCGTAGCGCGGATACGTGTTCGCAGACCCGACCCGCCTCCCCGCGGGTCTTGCCGGCCATCCTGGCCGGCGCGTGACTTTCTCTTGCTCGTGCAAGAGAAAGTCACCAAAGAGAACACGCCCTCGGTGACGCGCCCTTCGCTGCGCGAAGGGTGCGCTCTGGGCGGCCGGGGTTTTGCCGACAGGCCCTCCCTGGCCTGCGGCAACTGCGGCGCGATCCCTCGCGCCGCCCGCGCGCTGAGCGCGGCCTCTTCCGTCCGCCCTCCGCCGCGTCACAGAGGGAACCCAAAGCAAAAGCGTTTGTTCTTCCCGGGTTCCCTCTCGGC
>Ga0182749_1000152_pt1 | contig 78501 bp, 79 predicted proteins | sample eDN3rd37CKraftMG_FD_128875 | JGI IMG/M metagenome (GOLD analysis project Ga0182749, IMG submission 128875) | Enriched Miracle-Growth compost microbial communities from Emeryville, California, USA - eDNA 3rd pass 37_C Kraft MG (version 2) (version 2) ...
CAGGGCCGCGCCGGCCCGTCCGTTGCGGGCCATCTGGTGTCCATCCAGGACGGTCACCACTGCGGATGTCTCGCCCGGCAAGGCAACCAGAATAGCGGTTGTCGAGCCGCCATATTGGGCGCCATAGTAGATGCCGGCAAGCATGATCAGGCCGGCCACAGGTGGCAGCACGTAGGTGATGGGCAGCAGCATGGCGATGGTGGGCACCGGGCCGATACCCGGCAGCACGCCGATCAGCGTCCCCAGCAGGCAACCAAGCAAGCAATAGGCAACATTCTGCAGCGTGAACGCCACGGAAAAGCCAAGGGATAAGTGTTCAAGCAATTCCATTTATTTGGCGCTCCTTACTTAATTGCCAAGAAAGCTGGGCCACAGCGGGAAGATCAGGCCCAGGCCTTTGATGAAGGCCAGCCAAACGAAAACGGTCATGCACAGCCCGTTGATGGCAGCCACTTTCCAGCTAAATACATGGCTGGCAAAGCTGCTCAGGAATACGAGCAGGAAAACCGAAATGTAGACGCCCAGAAAATTCATCAGCAGGCCAGTCAACGCAACCGAACCGATAATGATGAACGCGATGCTGAAGTCGAACTTCTCCATCTGCACCGATTCGGCCCTGCGTGAAAGGCTGCCCAGCCCGACGACCGCGCCCAGCGCGGCCAGGCACAAGCCCAGCCAGAAAGGGAAATAGCCGGGGCCCATGCGTGCCGCAGTGCCCATGGAGTATCGCGTAGCGATGATGGCAAATCCCAGGCCTAGCACGACGAACATCACGCCGGCCCAGAAATCCTGTTTGTTTTTGATTTTCATTGTCGTGCAGTCTCTCCGCTCTCTGATATTGAAAGCCGCCGGCGGCAGGCCCCGAAAAGCCCCCGCCAGAAGCAGGAAATAAAGCAGGCATCATAGGAGAGATGAGGGCGCTTGGGCCGCCCTCAGGATTACCAGAACATTACTGAACGGTAATGTTTCAGGCCAGCGCGGCCGGCAGCTCGACCCGTACCCGGAAACCGGGGTTCGCGGTCTCAAACCAGACCTGGCCATCGTGCAGGGAAATAATGGCCTTGACCGAGGCAAGACCCAGGCCAAAGCCAGGAGCGCCTGGGCTCAGCCGATAGAAGCGGGTGCCGATCTGCTCAAGGTGCTGGTCTTGCACACCGGGGCCATTATCTTCGATCAGCAGCCTGGCAATCCGCCCCTGCTGGCTGGTTCGTATCGTGACACGGGCGCCCTGGCCGGCGTATTTCAGGGCGTTTTCGATCACATTGACCACGACGCCGGCAAGCAGGTCGGCATCCGCCCAAACCTGGGGGCCTGGATCGGGAGGGGGATCAAAGATGGATTTATGGGCCGCAAGGGTGGCCGAGGAAACTGACGGGGCGGCATCGTCGCTCATCCGGCAATAATCGAACAGAATACCTTTCTCGCTGGCCAGCGGCTCAAACAGATCGATGGCATCCTGGACGATATCGTCCAGCCGGACTTTATGAAAGGCCTGGCGGCGTACGCCCGACTCAGCCTCGGCGATCAGCAGCAGCTTTTCCGTTACCGCGATCAGATCCATGATCTCCTGTGTCGATTCCTCAATGGCCGTCACGCGGGCCTTGGAATCAAGCTGGGCATTGCGCGCTGTATGTAGTTTGGCCAGAACCCGCGCCAGCGGAGTCCGCAGATTGTGGGCTATGGAGTCGGATACGTTCCGCACGCCGCTCATCAAGGCTTCGATGCGATCCAGCATCTGGTTGATATCGCCGCGCAGGCCGGCGAATTCGTCCTCTTCTTCGGCGTCAGGCACGCGATGGGTGAGCTTGCCCGTGCCGACCTGCGTGGCCGTGTCGCGGATATCTTGCACCCGCCACATCAGCGCCACCCGAAAAATATATGTGCCGGCAGTCACCAGGAGCAGGGCGACAAACGCCATCACCAGCATCGCCTGGCCTATGAGTGACTTGATCTCCCGGAGGTCGCGCACATCATGCCCCACGATCAGTGTCCAGCCATTGTCCAGGGCCTCGGCGCGCAGGAATCCATCGCTCGCGACGCCATTGCGGAACACGGGCTCGTCCTGAGACGTCGCGTAAGCCAGCCGGTGCTGTCCCGCCGCGGGCACGTCCAGGTTGCCGGCGAGCTTGCGGCCCTGGCTGTCCAGCAGCAAATACATTTCGGAATCCACATCGGTCTGGTCTGACAATAAGGTCTTGATCGCGCTTTCAAGCGATTCCGGGCCTTCCTGTTCATAAATCGCGACCAGCCGATGAGCGGTCAGGGAAATCTGCCGTGAAAACTGCATCTGCAGCAGATTCACGATCTGTATGTAGACAAACAACAGCACGATGACAGTGGTGCAGGCCGCAAGCAGGCTGTAGTTGAAGGTAAGGCGGAACGCGACCGACCCCCAGAGCTTGCGCCATGCCGCCGAGATCTGCTCGGGCGTCATGTGTCGCCGCGGGGGCTGCCCGAAGGATGGTCACGCTCTTGCAGGACGTAGCCCGCCCCGCGAACCGTGTGTATCAGCCATGGCGGCGCGTGCTCGCCGTCGACTTTCTGCCGCAGGCGGCTGATCGCCGCGTCGATCACATTGGTCTGGGGGTTGAACTGGTATCCCCAGACCGACCCCAGGAGCATGGCGCGCGTCAGCGTCTGCTCCGCATGGGTCATCATGTAGGACATCAGCCTGTATTCGCGCGGCTGCAAGGCAATGATCTTGCCATTGCGCGTCAGGCGCGGCACGGTCAGATCGAGGCGCAGGCTTGCATATTCCAGTATCCGGGATGAGGGATCGGTTTCGGTTCGGCGGATCAGCGCTTCTGTGCGCGCGAGCAGTTCCATGAGCGCAAAAGGCTTCACCAGATAATCATCACCGCCAGATTTCAGCCCGCGAACCCGCTCGTCCAGGGTGGTCAGCGCGCTAAGCACCAGCACGGGCACTTTCTTGCCCAGGCTGCGCAGCGTGGTGAGGATGCTCAGGCCGTCGATTTGGTTGGGCAACATGCGATCCAGGATAATCACGTCCCAGGTTTCGGAGGTGGCGCGCCTCAGCCCCTCCACACCGTCGTAGCAGATGGTGGCATGGTGCCCCAGCTCGCGGAAGCCTTCCGCAATGTAATGGGCATTTTCCCTGTCGTCTTCGATGATGAGGCAATTCCACATGAACGCGTTCCTGGCCTGTCCGGCACCGGTGGCATATCGGCAAAGCGACGATTCTACCCCTTATGCCCAAACCATCCCGTTTGCCGCCGGCCCCGCATGGGTTCCGAGCCAGCCGGTTCCTGCCAGTTTCCGCGACAAACCGATAAACATTCCGCAACCATAACCCTTTTCTCAGGGCAAGGCGGAAGATCGCGCCAATATTTCACTGACCTCTTCGTCCCGCGTCTGAGGGAAGGCGGCGTACCAGAGGCCAACAGCGCGGAACAGGGAAGGGGTGTGCAGGCAGATAATGTCATCGGCCAGCCGCCGCAAGCTTTCCCAGGCTTCCTCGGATGAAACCGGCACAGCCACCACAAGTTGCGCAGGGTGTTGCCGCCGTGCGGCAGCCACGGCTGCGCGCATGGTGCTGCCAGTGGCCAGGCCGTCGTCGACCAGGATGACTGTTTTTCCCTCCAGCGCCGCAGGCGGGCCGCCCGCCCGCCACATCTGCGCGCGGCGCGCCATCTCTGCCTGTTCGGCCGCCTGGATCGCTTCCACAGCTTCGGCTTGGACGCCATGTGCGTCGAGCACCTGCTTATCGACGACAACCACGCCGCCTTCGGCAATAGCGCCCATGGCGTATTCCTTATGGCCTGGCAGGCCCAGCTTGCGCACCAGAAGAATATCCAGCGGCGCATGCAAAGCCTGGGCCACCTCATAGGCCACCGGAACCCCGCCACGGGGCAGGCCAAGAACGATCAGATCCGATGTCGCCGGAAAAGCGTCCTTGAGCGTTTCCCCCAACTGGCGGCCGGCATCCCGCCGGTCGTCAAATAAAGCTTGCATCGCTGCCTCCTGAAGTGAATGGAGGATATCACGCCGTGCCTGTGCCGCCCCAGCGGCAATGCTCGCCCATTCCTTGCCGCGGCTTACTCCTTGGCGGGTATGACGACCACCGGAAGGGAAGGGGAGGCAATGCGTGTCACAAGTACCTGGTCGACCCGATAGGTATCCACATCCATGACCTCGAACTTGTAATCGCCCAGCGTGACAGTATCCGTGCGGCGAGGCACACGCCGCAACTGATCCATCAGAAAACCGGCCAGTGTCTCGTATTCTTCGTCATGCGGCAGTTCTTCGATGCCCAATACACGGCACACGTCAGTGATAGGCGTCACGCCATCGATCAGCCAGGAATGTTCGTCGCGCTGGACAATGAGATCTTCATCCGAGGGCGCCACCAAGTCACCCATGACAGTGCTCATGACATCATTGAGCGTCACGACACCGACAACCAGGCTGTATTCATTGACAATGACGGCAAAATCCTCACCGACCTGGCGAAACTGTTCAAGCACCTCGGCCAGCGTAAGCCGGTCAGGCACGATCAATACTTTGTGGATCAGCGTGCGCTCCGCGAGCGAGATCGGCTGTCCATTGAGCACGCGCTGGAAAAGATCGTGCGCATCAACATAGCCAATGATGTGATCGATATCGCCCTGGCATACTGGATAGGTTGAATAAGGCTCTTCGGAAATGCGGGCGCGGATAATGCTGTCGGGATCGTCAAGATGGAAAAAGGCGATGCGATCCCGTGGCGTCATGGCGCTTGGCACGGTGCGCGTTCCCAGTTCGAAAATATTCTCGATAATCTGCTGCTCGCCGCGCGCCAGCGCACCCGAGCGGGCGCCCGCCTCGGTGAGCGCCAGGATGTCATCGGATGTAATGCGTTCGTCGCGGCGTTGCGGCAGGCGCATGAGCCGCATCAGCCCATTGGAAAGGCGCGCATAGATCCAGACAAGCGGCCTGAACAGCTTGGCCAGGAACAGCATGATGCCCACGACACGCACGGCATAGCGCTCCGGCTCCGCCATGCCCGTCTGCTTGGGGATGATATCGGTCAGCACAATGAACAGCGACATCACCAGTGTGAACGACACCAGAAAACCCATGTTTGCCGCCATCTCTGGCGACAGCCAGTGTTCGAGCACCTTTGTGGCATATGGGCTGAAGACACCTTCGCCTACGATGCCGCCCAGTATGGCAAGGGCATTGATGCAAATCTGCACGACAGTGAAATAGTCGCCGGGCTGCTGCTGTACCGCGATGACGGTTTCGGCGCGCGCATCCCCATCTTCCGCCATTTGCCTGAGGCGCAGCCGCCGCGATGCAGCCAGTGAAATCTCGGCAATGGAAAAAAAGGCGGCGGCTACGATCAGCACGCCAAGAAGCAGCAGGTTCTCTCCGAACGTCATGCGCAAGGCGGCGCCCTTGCGGGACGCCGCGGCAGTTGGACACGATGTTCAGTTTACCGGAAGATCAGCCGAAGCTGCGCTTGGGGGCGGTCTTCATATGCGTGGCGTAAAGCGTCAGGCCTGTCAGGGAAATGCCGCCTATCATATTGCCCAGCACGACAGGAAGCTCATTCCAGATCAGATAGTCCATGACCGAGAAATTGCCACCCATGATCAAAGCAGAAGGGAAGAGAAACATATTCACCACCGAATGCTCGAAGCCCATGGCAAAAAAGAGCATGACCGGCATCCACATGGCGATGACCTTGCCGCCGACGGTGTTCGATACCATTGCGCCGACTACGCCGAGCGATACCATCCAGTTGCAGAGTATGCCGCGAATAAAGATGGTCAGCATGCCCGCCGCGCCGAATTCCTTGTAGCCCAGTGTCCGGTTTTCGCCGATATGCGAGATGAGCTCGCCCACATTGCTCGGCTTTGTGGAAAAGCCGTAGGTAAAGACGATGGACATCAGCACCGCCACCATCAGCGCACCCAGAAAATTACCCACAAAGACCACGCCCCAGTGCTTGAGGACGGTATTGACTGTGACGCCTGGCCGCTTCTCGAATAGCGCCAGCGGCGTCAGCACAAATATGCCCGTCAGCAGGTCAAACCCCATCAGGTAAAGAATGCAGAATCCGACGGGAAACAGCGCCGCACCCAGGATGGACGATCCCGTCTGCGCGGTCACCGTCACCGCGAACACTGCTGCAATGGCGAGGATGGCGCCAGCCATGAAGGCGCGGATCAGAACATCGCGGTTCGCCATGTGCAGCTTGGACTCTCCCGCGTCAACCATCTTGCTCACGAGTTCGGGTGGAGAAATATAAGACATCTTGCGTGTTCCTGTATTTGAGTGATGATCTGGATAAATCTTCTGGCTGGCTTGCGGGCAGACCGCACGGGTGGCGCGGCGCCGTTGCGAATCAGGCTATTTCCACCCTGTCGGCGTTGAATCGCACCCGCCAGGTGCGCAGGTGCAGGCCAGGGTCCTGAAGGCACGCGCCATCGCTCAGGCGAAACTGCTGCTTATACAGCGGAGAGGCCACAAACAATTCGCCGTCCAGGCATCCGACGATGCCACGGCCAATGACGTTGGCGCCGGATCGGGGGTCATGGTTATCAATGGCATACAGCGTCGGGCCGTCGAACTCCGGCAAATAAAACAGGGCCACCTGATCCTCGCCGTCCAGTGCGACAACGCCGGAATTGGGCACCAGGTCCTGGCGCCGGCACAGGGGACGCCACGAGGAGGCGGCTGGGGAAAGCGTCTCTTTGCTCATCATGCAATCTCCTCTGCAGTGGAAACCGAATGCTCCACGGTGATGGGTATGACGCGGGGCGAGGCGGGGGCAGGGCGGCGCTGCTTTCTTTCCTCGACAAACTGTATGCCAGGGTCCGCGCCAAGATCGTTGACAAAGGTGCGGAAGCGCTTGAGTTTTTCGGGATCACTGATGGCATTGGCCCACTCGCACTCATAACTGTCGACCACACTTTGCATCTGCGCTTCAAGCTCGGCCGCCACGCCCAGGCTATCCTCGATGACCACCGCTTTGAGATAATCCAGGCCCCCTTCCAGGGATTCGCGCCATACCGACGTGCGCTGCAGCTTGTCCGCGGTGCGGATATAGAACATCAGCAGCCTGTCTATGTAGCGAATCAGCGTTTCATCATCGAGATCCGTGGCAAACAGTTCCGCATGACGCGGGCGCATGCCGCCATTGCCGCATACATACAGGTTCCAGCCTTTGTCGGTGGCGATCACGCCGATGTCCTTGCTTTGCGCTTCCGCACATTCGCGCGTGCAGCCCGACACGGCAAACTTGAGCTTATGCGGTGAGCGCAGCCCTTTGTAGCGATGTTCGAGGTCCATGGCCATCTTGACACTGTCCTGCACCCCGTAACGGCACCAGGTACTCCCCACGCATGATTTCACCGTGCGGGTCGACTTGCCATAAGCATGTCCCGTTTCAAATCCGGCATTGATCAGCTCCTCCCAAATGGCAGGCAACTCATGCAGCTGCGCGCCGAACAGATCAATGCGCTGGCCGCCGGTGATCTTGGTGTAGAGTTTGTACTTGGCCGCCACCTGGCCGATGGCAATCAGGCCTTCAGGTGTTATCTCGCCGGCCGGAATACGTGGCACAACAGAGTAGGTGCCATTTTTTTGCATATTGGCCATGAAGGTATCGTTGGTATCCTGCAGCGGAACAAGATCGGGATCCTGAATTGGACGGTTCCAGCATGAAGCCAGGATGGAGCCCACCGCAGGCTTGCAGATTTCACAGCCAATCTTGCCCCGCCCATGGCGGGCCAGAAGCTCTTCAAATGTCTGGATGCGGCCTACGCGCACAATGTCGTACAGTTCCTGGCGGGTATAGGCAAAGTGTTCGCACAAACTATGGTCAACCTCGACCCCCCGGCTGGCCAGCTCATGCTCGAAAACCTGCTTGAGCAGCGCGGCACAGCCACCGCAGCCGGTCGCAGCCTTGGTGCATGCCTTTACCCCTGCGAGGTCGGTACAGCCATTGTCTATCGCATCACAGATCGCACCCTTGCTGACGTTGTGGCAAGAGCAGATGGTGGCAGTCGCGGGCAGCGCGTCGACGCCCAGGGCGGGAGCGCCTTCGCGCGCGGGAAGTATCAATGATTCGGGGTCGGCAGGCGCCGCGATGCCGTTCTGCACATATTGCAGCAGTGTGTCGTAATAGCTGTTGTCGCCTACCAGCACGGCTCCCAGCACGCGCTTGCGGTCGCCCGAGACGACGACGCGGCGGTAGCTGGCGCCTGCTTCGTCAATGTAGCGATAGCTCACTGCATCAGGCGTGGCGCCATGCGCATCGCCAATGGATCCCACATCCACGCCCAGCAGCTTGAGCTTGGTCGACATGTCGGCCCCCGCGAAGTCTTCTCCAGGCTCGCCGCAAAGCGCTGCCGCGGCAACGCGCGCCATCTGGTACCCAGGCGCGACCAGGCCGAATACGCTGCCATTCCACACTGCGCACTCGCCAATGGCGTAGATGTCTTTGTCGCTGCTTCGGCATTGATTATCGATGACAACACCGCCGCGTTCGCCCACCAACAGCGCTGCCTTTTTGGCGAGCCAGTCCTTGGGGCGGATTCCCGCCGAAAACACAATCAAATCGGTCTCCAGCGCAGCGCCTTCCGTGAACACCATACGATAGCGGTAGCGCGTGCCGGTATTGATCTCTTTGGTGGCACGCGACAAATGGACCTTCACACCCAGCGCTTCGATGCGCGCCTTCAAGGCAGCACCGCCCGGCTCGTCCAGCTGAACCGGCATCAGGCGCGGCGCGAACTCCACCACATGCGCTTCGAGGTTCAGCGACTTGAGTGCATTGGCCGCCTCCAGGCCCAGCAGCCCGCCGCCAACCACCACACCCCGCCTGGCGCCCTGGGCCGCCTCGCGGATCAGATCAAGGTCATCAAGGGTGCGATACACCAGTCTTGCGTTGTCCTGTGCGCCCGCAATAGGCGGCACGAAAGGATAGGAACCGGTCGCAAGTACGATTTTGTCATAGTGATAGCGGCCATCCTCCGTCACCACCTCACGCTGGGCGCGGTCGATTTCCAGCACCGTCACACCCAGATGTAGCGTAATCCCAGGCTGCTCATAGAAGGATGCTTCTCCCATGGACATGGATTCCGCATCGCGCCCGGCAAGATATTCAGACAGATGTACACGGTCATAGGCGCGGCGGTCTTCCTCGCCAAAGACCAGGATGTTGTAATGCTCAAGCGCCCCTTTTGCCAGCAACTGCTCGATACAGTGGTGGCCAACCATGCCATTGCCGATGATAATCAGCGTTTTCATGGCGTTTGAGGTATCCGCGTCGTTCATGATGATTTCCAGCTTGATCGTTCACATTTCAGCGGCAGGGCAGTGTTCCGGGCCACCAGGGCCAGTGGGGTTGCCTGCGCCGCACAGAGCGTGTCGCCGGACAGACTGTCCCGGCATAGCTGTTAACGCAAAACGCGTGCCAGCTTTGTCCGGGACGGAATATTTCTGAATCCGGCGCGCACACGGGAGCGCCGGCTGACTGTGAAGTGGCGGGCAGGGAAGGGGCTGGGGCCGGATCTGTGCGCCCCGCCAAGGGGTGCCAGTGTTTGGTGCATATTATTGTGCGCCGCACCGGTTTGAAGCAGTGCGTGGCCCGTCGCGCCACACTGGTGGTCAGTCAGTCAAGACAGCGGCATTTTGATCCCAGTCCGGCTCACTGGAGAACAAGGGCAGCATGGATGCCGGGACGATGCCAAAGGGAGCCAGCGCATCGGCCAGCGCGGCGGCATTGCTGGCCAGCGCCTGCTTGCCTGGAAGCGGGCCGAGCGGAGCAATAATGACGCGATTGGCGCTGAGGTCCTGGCGCTCGGCGCGTAAGTTGAAGAAAGCGCCGAAGACTGCCGCGTAGGTGGCGGATTCGCGGTCATACATGGTGCTGGTCGTAAAGGAATTGGACACCAGCACGCCGTCCGGCGCGATGATAGACCGCAAAATCTGGAAAAATTCTATCGTCAGCAGATGCGGCGGAATATAGTCGACATCGAAGGCATCCAGCATCACCATATCGTATTGCCTGCCTTCCCGTTGCGCGCGTTCGACGAAAGCGCGGCCATCCTCCAGAAACAGGCGCTGACGGTCGTTCTGCCTGTAGCCGAAATAAAGCTCCGCCACGCGCGCCACGGCGGGATCTATTTCGACGCTGTCAATGACAGCGTGAGGCAATATTTTTTCCAGCGCGAGCGGCAATGTCGCGCCGCCCAGGCCGACAATCAGCACATGTTTGGGATCAGGCCGCACGAAAAGCGCACTGGCCATCATGCGTGTGTATGCAAAAACCATCCGGTCCGGGTCCGCCAGACTGACACAGGTCTGCCGCCCATTGTCTTGCATAGTGTTGAAGTTCATGCAGCGCTCGCCATATTCCTCGAAAACCAGCACCGGCGCGAACTCCGAAGGCTCGGTGTGCAGAAGGCGAGCGGAAGGCGCGGCAACGAGGGTGCAAAGCGCAATCATCGCCGCGGCGGCCAGCGCGGCGCCCGCCATGGCAATCAGAAAGCGCGTGTGTCTGATTTTCATAAGTATGCAGCCTAGATGTCCGGCGGAGCAGAGGCCCGGCTTGCGGGTCGGTTCACGCCGCGCCTCTTGCGCGGCGTATTCATATGCCGATGATATCCGTGCTCAGGCTGATTGCCAAAGAGACTTGTTTTGGCGGCTTGCAATGCCAGCCAGACACGCCTGTATGCGAACCCGCCACAGCGGCATCGGCGACGCTTACCGGCTGCGGGGCATTCTGCTGTCCAGAAGGCCAATGAATACGCCCAGCCAGGCCACGGCAGCCAGGATCATGAACAGGGATGACAGCGTATGGGCGAAGGGCACACGGAAGATGCGGGCCATGTGGTAGGTGCAGATTGAATACATGGCCAGGGGAAACACGCCGCCCCAGTACAGCGAATCGTATGTGAAGGCAATGCTTCGCCTTACGTGGCGCCAATAGCTGAGAACAACCAGCATGGGTATCCACCAGCTGGCGATGGCCCAGAAAAACACCACGAAGCCTTTGACGAATGGCAGGATATCCGTCACGACGTTTGAGAGCGGCGCATGCTCCACCAGCAAAGCCCCCGCAAGCGTGGAGATGGCGACCGCGCCCATATTGATCCAGTAGGGCGGGGTAAGGTCCTCTGGAATCATGTGCACGAAGGTATAGCGCAGGAAGATCAGTGTCATGATCCACAGGTACAGCGCGCCGCCGCCCATCCACAGTGCCAGGGCAATGAAATCCAGCTCATGGCGAAATTGCGGAAACGCTCCATGGCCCAGCAGCACGACAGTCAGCACTACGAGCGATTGCACCGCCACCACGACCAGCAGCCAGGCGCCGTTCAGCCCGTGCTCGAGCGAGGGCTTGTCAGCCTTGGCGGTCAAGGCCGCGAGCACACCGTAGTTGATAAACACCCAAAGCACGGCGGAAACAATCCAAAGGCCTATACCTAGCCAGAGCGCGTGCGTCTGCAAACCGATCTGGGTGCCGTATGTGGCGGTGCCTGCGACCAGGGTGAAAAAACCCATGCCCCTGCTGTGGCTGAAGATGTCGTCGCGGAACTCCGGCCAGTATCGGCATGCTCGCAGCACATAGGCGCAGGCCAGCACCAGGAAGAAGAGGGTGTTCAGGCCAAGCAGCAGCGCGGGCAGAACGGGCACTTCGTGATGGTGCAGGGAAATGGAAAGCGCACTGGTGGCCATGATCATGGCGAAATAGCCCGGATGCAAGGTCCGCAACCGATCGCGCGCACCGTGCTCGAAACGTATGGTCATTGTCTTGTTCTTGTGTAGCTTGCGGTATTTTTCTTGTGTGCCCGCGCCGCCGAATGCAGCCGAAAACCGTAGCAGCCATGGAGGCAGGCGAAGCCGCTAGTGTAACGCCGCCGCCAAGCCGCCTTGGGCGACGCCTTGCGATGGCGCACTATCATATCCGGCTTGCCTGCCGCCCAGGCTAGAGGCTGGCCGTGTTTCCCGCTCAGCCCTTGGCGGCGTCCCCGCCATGCATGTGGCTGAGCGTATCCAGGGCCAAGGCTGAATGCGCATAAGCTCCGCCAGCGCGCATTTCGGCCGCGACCCAGATTGCCTCCATGATCTGCGCATCGCTCGCACCGGCACGGGAGGCGGCTTCGGTATGCCCCTTGATGCAATAAGGGCATTGCGTAACATGCGCCACGGCCACCGCGATAAGCTGTTTGGTCTGGGCATCCAGCGCGCCGGGCGCGAACACTGCCTTGCTGAACGCCTTGAAGGCTGCCAGCGGCTCGGGGGCAAGCTCCTTGCGCTTGCTGGCGATTTCAGCGGTCGGATTGGGGAACATTGGATGATCCATGACGTACAGGTCCTTTCTTTATCGTTGGTATCAACGATGATAGACCTGTTCCCCCAGCATGTGGGGGAAAGCCCCTAGCGGCGCCGTGCAGCATGGGCGAATACACATGTGAATGCAAGAGACAGAAGCACGACAATGGTCGGGGCCGGAGCACTGTCGAGATAGAAGCTTAGCCAGACACCGGCCACTGCGGCCGCAACGGAAACCGCCACGGCCACAGCCAGCATGCGGCCGAAACTGCGCGTTGTCAGCAGGGCGATGGCCCCCGGCGCAATAAGCAGTGCGATTGCCAGGATGATGCCAACGGCTTTGAGCGCCGCCACGATCGTCAGCGAGAGCAGGGCGAGCAGGCCGTAATGCAGAAGGCGTGTGGGCAGGCCAATCGTCCGGGCGAGAATAGGGTCGAAGGCATGGAGCAGGAGGTCTTTCCGGCGCAATGCAATGACGCCGATCACCACAGCGCTGATGACGGCGGTTTCGGCGATATCCGCCCACCCGGCGCCCAGCATGTCGCCAAACAGGATGTGATCCAGATGGACATCGCTCTGGATTTTCGTATAGAGCACCATGCCTAATCCGAACATGCCCGAAAAAACGATGCCCATAATGGTGTCTCTTTTGACCCGGCAGTTGTCCGCCAGATACCCCACCGACAGCGCGCAGCACATGCCGGCCGAAAAGGCGCCTACGGCAAAGGGCAGCCCCGCCATATAAGCCAGCACCACGCCGGGAAATACGGCATGCGAAATGGCGTCGCCCATCAGGGCCCAGCCCTTGAGGACGAGAAAACATGACAGCAGCGCGGCGGGCACCGCAACCAGGACGGAAATCAGCAGGGCCTGCTGCATGAAATCGATCTGCAGCGGCAGCAGCATGCTTGAAATACTGTTCATTTTGTATACGCTGGCGCTGCCAGGTGACGGGCCATGCGCCGGTTGGCCGCCAGCCGGCCATGTTTAGGCGCAAAAACAAAGGCCGCCAGGAATACCAGGGTTTGCAGGACGATAATGACACCACCCGTCGCGCCGTCGAGGAAATAGCTGATATAGGCGCCGAGGAAGCTGGTGCCGGCGCCGATCGCCACGCTCAGCTGCAACAACCGTGAAAACCGGTCAGCCAGCATGTATGCGGTCGCTCCGGGGGTCACCACCATGGCGATGACGAGGAAGGCCCCCACGGTCTGCATCGCCGCCACAGCGCATGTCGAGAGCAGGGTAAAGAACAGTGCCTTGAGCCTGGCAGGGCTCAGCCCTATGGAACGCGCGTGGCTTTCATCGAAGAAGACGGCCATCAGGTCGCGCCATTTGAGCAGAAGCAGCGCCAGCGACACGAAGCCGATGACGGCCAGCTGCAAGGTGTCGCCCGGCGTGATCGCAAGCACATTGCCCAGCACAATGGTCCGGATGTTCACCGACGCGGGGGATAGCGATGCCATGAACAGCCCAAGCCCGAAGAAAGCGGAAAACACCAGGCCAATGATGACGTCTTCTTTCAGCATTGTCCGCTGGTTGAGAAACACCATGGCGCCGGCGGCCAATGCGCCCGAAAAGAATGCGCCGAGCGAAAATGGCAAGCCGAGCATATAGGCCCCGGCCACGCCTGGAACGATGGAGTGGGACAGTGCGTCGCCTATCAGGGACCAGCCCTTGAGCATCAGGTAGCACGAAAGAAACGCGCAGACACCGCCGACCAGCGCGCTGACCCACATTGCGTTGATCATGTACTGATAAGCAAAAGGCTCCAGGAGGAGGGCGGCCATTATTGCGCCCCGTCCCAATCGGCGGCACGCTCTTCCTTGTCCGCCGGGCCGGTGCGTTCGCGCACCGCCGACCGGCCTCTGAAGATGACCAGGGGCCGCTCATCATCGGTGATGATGCCGACGGTGCCGCGCGGCATATGGGTGCTTGCCGGCGGCAGCTCAAAGTGGCGCAGCATCCCGCCGAATGTCTTCGCGAGGTTTTGCGGGGTGAATACTTCGGAAGTCAGTCCCTGGGCCAGAACGGTCCGGTTGATGAGGACGGTGCGGTCACAGAACTCGGGCACGCTACCCAGGTTGTGGGTGGACACCAGCAGCACCCGGCCCTCGTCGCGCAAGCCGCCCAATAGCTGGATAATCGCATCCTCGGTCGTCACATCGACACCGGTGAAGGGTTCATCGAGCAGAATGACACGCCCGTCCTGAGCCAGCGCCCGGGCCAGGAAAACCCTTTTTCTCTGGCCCCCGGACAGTTCGCCGATCTGGCGCTTGCGGAAATCTGCCATGCCGACGCGTGCCAGCGCCTGCTCGACGGCGTCGCGATCACCGGCACCGGGGCGGCGCATAAAACCCATGTGGCCATAGCGTCCCATCATGACGACATCTTCAACCAGGATCGGGAAATTCCAGTCAAGCTCTTCGCTTTGCGGTACATATGCAATGAGCTTGCGCTTGATGGCTGTCTGCACAGGCATGCCAAGCACCGAAATGCTGCCCTGGGCCAAGCGCAGGAAGCCCATGATGGCCTTGAACAGCGTGGATTTCCCGCTGCCGTTCACGCCCACCAGCGCGGTGATAGTGCCGGCGGGCACCGTAAAACTGGCGTCATGCACCGCGGTAAGGCCGCTGCGATAGGTCACGGTGGCGCGCAAGATGTCTAGCCCGGCACCGCCGCTCATTGCATCGTTCGGCATCATCCGGCCAGGCCTTTTGCAATGGTGCCGGCTGTCACCCGCAGCAAGTCGAGATAGGTCGGCACCGGTCCGTCCGGGCCGCTCAATGAGTCGACATACAGCACGCCGCCATACTTTGCGCCGGTCTCACGCGCTACCTGCCGAGCGGGTTCGGCCGAAACAGTGCTTTCACTGAACACCGCGGGTATCCCATGGACCTTGACCGCATCCACGACTTTGCGAACCTGCTGCGGCGTGCCTTGCTGATCGGCATTGATCGGCCACAGGTAGAGTTCCTTGAGACCGAAATCGTGCGCGAGATAGCTGAACGCACCTTCACTGGACACGAGCCAGCGGCGCGGTTCGGGAATGGCTTCCAGTTCCGCGCGGATAGGCGCAATAGCGGCGGTTATCCTTTGCTTGTAGGCATCAGCGTTGGCATGATAGGTTGCGGCATTCGGAGCGTCATATTTGCTCAGCGCATCGCGGATATTGTCCACATAGACAAGCGCAGCGGACGGTGACATCCATGCATGCGGATTCGGCTTGCCGGTGTAAGGGCCTTCGGCGATGCCCATGGGCTCGACGCCTTCAGAGACCACCGCGCTGGGCACATTGGACAGCCGCCTGAAGAATTTCTCGAACCAGCGCTCCAGACCCAGCCCGTTCCAGAGGACAAGCTGGGCATCGCGCGCCTGGAGAATGTCGCCGGGCGTCGGCTGGTATTCATGGATCTCGGCGCCCGGTTTCGTGATGGACACCACTGTGGCGGCGTCACCGGCCACGTTGCGGGCAATATCGGCAATGACGGTGAACGTGGTCACCACCTTGAACTTTTCCTGGGCGTGGACTGCGGTAGCAGAAAAGCCCTGCGCAATGATCAGCGCCACGACGGCGAGCAGGGATCGGCGGTGCTTGCGAAAGGAGTGCATGCTGCGTTCTCTCTATTGATAATGAAAATCATTATTAATAAAACGAGCAGAATATAGCATTTACTCTGTTTGCATGTACAGATGACTTCTTCCTCCATCTGCATCTTATACTTTACATAATACACATTATGCGTATTAAATAGCTGAAGCCTGCGCAGGCAAAACAGATCCTTATTGGGGATCCTTGTCTGTAGCGCTCGCCTGCAGGAGCGAAATCTCGTCGAGGGAGTTCGCTTAATTACACTGATCGAAAGAGTTCCATTAGCGCCTTCGACGGCCGATACTGTGACTGTGCTCGCTTTACGCATGGTTCGTCCAGGCACGTGAAGACCTGCTCCTTCATGACGAGGTCAGCCTCCACGTATATATGCGTCGTTGACGGGCTCCCGTGACCGAGCCATAGCGCAATTTCACGGAGATCAGAGTCAGATTGAAGCAAGCACATGGTGGTCGAATGCCTGATAACGTGTCGCCGGCACCCTACCGTGTGACATTTGCCCTAGTCGAAGAAACTGAACATTCGGGGTAGGTTAAAATATGTTTTTCGACTATTATTGCGGGCAATCCACAAAAACATGGGAAAATTATGAAGGATGTCCCGTGCTGATTGAGTTCAGTGCCACCAATTTCCGCTCTCTTCATGAGCGCCAGACCTTCAGCATGGTAGCTGGCTCTGGTCGCGAACTGCGAGAGAGGCATGTGGTCGATCCAGACGCTCCGGCTACCCCTGATCTCGTGCGTTCTGCTGTGATCTATGGACCTAACGCCGCAGGCAAAAGTAACTTAATCCTGGCACTGAAGTTCATGCGCGATCTCGTAGTGAACTCCGCTCAAAGGAGCCAGGAGGGCGACGAAATCAATGTCACCCCATTCCTGATGGATGAAGGGCAAGCCGCCAGTAAAGCGTCAGAATTCGAGCTGATCTTCGTCGAACAAGGGGTACGGTATCAGTACGGTGTCACATTGACGCGACAGCGAATCGAGTCCGAATGGCTAATCGCCTACCCGAAAGGTAGCCCCCAGGTTTGGTTCGAACGGGATATAAGGAGTGAGCCCAGATGGAAGTTTGGGCCAAGTTTCAAGGGACAGCGCAAGCTTTGGCAAGATTCGACGCGTGACAACGCCCTATTTCTATCAACAGCGGTTCAGCTCAAATCCGAGCAATTAGCGCCAGTATTCAATTGGTTTCGCCAGAGGCTTCGTGTTCTCGCTGGCTATGGAGGACAACGCAGACTAACACCGACATTCACTCTCAAGGAATGCGAGCGAGACGAGCATATACACAGCCAAATAGTGAGCTTTTTAAAGTCTGCGGATCTAGGCATCAATGGGGTAAATGCCGTACGCAGAAAGTTCGATGAGTCCCATCTGCCAGAAGGATTGTCGCCAGCTTTGCGGCAGGAAATTCTTAAAGGCATGGAAAATCAAGAGATTACCGACATTTATTTGATTCACAAAACACCATCAGGTAAAGAGATCCAACTCGATATTGATGAAGAGTCTGGCGGCACTCAACAATTGTTCGGGTTGGCTGGCCCATGGCTTGAGGTGTTACGTAAAGGTTGGGTACTCGTTATCGATGAACTGGACACTAGCTTGCATCCCGCGATGATGCGCAAACTGGTGCAGATGTTTCATGACCCAGAGATCAATCGCCACAAAGCACAACTGATTTTTTCGACGCATGACGTCAGTATCCTAGATCGCGAAGTTTTCCGTCGAGATCAGATCTGGTTCATTGAGAAAGATCGTGACCTGCAAACTCACTGCTATCCATTGACTGACTTCAGACCGCGAAAGGATGAGAGCTTCGGACGAGGATACCTACAAGGCCGCTATGGCGCTCTGCCATTTATTGGCGAATGGAGAATTTAAACGATGGCGCGCCGAGACCGAAGCGGCCATTCACTCGCACGGCGTAAGCCACGGCGCGAGCCATATGATCGAGTACTTATCGTTTGTGAAGGCGAGAAGACAGAACCGAACTACTTGCGTGAGCTTATCGCACATTACCAGTTAAGTAGCGCCAATGTGGAGATCGTGGGTGACGGAGATCCTGCGCCGATTTCCGTTGTTGATCATGCATTGACGAAGTTCCGTAATGATCCCGACTACAACGCAGTATTTTGTGTCTTTGATCGCGATGGCCACGAATCCTACGAGAGAGCTTTGCGTGCCATTGATGCGGCCAAGCCATTACATAGAGGAAACGGTAAAAGAAAAGACGATAAGGCAAAGCTGGAAGCGATAACATCCATTCCGTGTTTCGAATACTGGATTCTACTGCACTATGTATTCACGACAGCGCCTATGCCTCGCTTCGCCGACGTGGAGTCTCGGTTGAGGGCCATTCCTGAACACTCTGGCTATGCGAAAGGCGCGCGGAATCTCTTTGCACGGACCAAAGATCTACTTCAAACAGCATTGGCCAATGCTAATAGGGCTAACGCGCAAGCCGCCGATAATCACACCGATAACCCCACTACCCAACTTCCTACCCTAATCAGCTATCTGAGCGGCTTGATTAATACCAGGAATCGATGATGTAGTAGAAGCCTATCAGCCTATCCAATTCGATGATTTCTGTCCGCCTGGCGACATCGGAGTTATGTCTGAATGCACCGGTTTTCCAGGGTGAGATTACCCCATTACCTCCTACGGGATTACAATAGGCGCCCTTCCCCCTATTTACAGAGAACCCAAGTGAGAAAAGTTGTTCGCGGCAAGCTGCATGGCATACGTGTGACCGGCGCCGATCTTGAATACCATGGCTCCATAACACTGGACCCGGATCATTGCGAAGCCGCCGGCATCCTGCCCATGGAGTTCGTGGAGATCTGGAACAAGAATTCGGGCGCCCGCATCAGCACTTATGTCATCTATGGCGAGCGTGGTTCGCGCTGCTGCATCCTGAACGGCGCAGCGGCCCGCACCTGCCAGCGTGGCGACGAGGTGATCATCGCCAATTCCGCCTATATTGACGAAAGCGAACTCGAAAGCATCAAGCCTGCGATTCTCACCTTCAACCCTGATAATTCCGTCAAAGAGCGCCTGGGCTACAGCGTTGGCCGCGACGATCAGGGACGTCTGAGCTTTGAAATCGTCCACTTCGACTGATCCCGCTGCCCGTATCCTGCCTGCGGGCGAGCCTGGCGCCGGAGTGCGCATACGCACCCGGATCGCCTGCCTGCGGCATTTTTGCGAGCCCCTGGGGGCTCACGGCCTTTAGAGCATCTGGCCCAGGAAGCTGCGGCTGCGCTCATGTACCGGCGACTGGAAGAACGCCTGCGCCGGCGCTTCCTCGATGATGCGCCCTTCGTCCATGAAAATGACCCTGTGCGCCGCTTCGCGCGCAAAACCCATTTCATGGGTGACGACGATCATGGTCATATGCTCATCGGCCAACTGGCGCATGGTGCGCAGCACTTCGCCCGTCAACTCGGGATCCAGCGCGGATGTGGGCTCGTCGAACAGCATGATGCCCGGCTCCATGGCCAGCGCCCGCGCAATGGCCACGCGCTGCTTCTGGCCGCCTGAGAGACGGTTGGGATAATTGTCGCGCTTGTTCAGCAGGCCCACCTTGCGCAGCAACTCTTCCGCCTTGGGGATGATGGCGTCGCGCGGTATTTTCTTGACCGTGATGGGCGCTTCAATGATGTTCTGCAGCACAGTCATGTGCGGGAAGAGATTGAAAGACTGGAACACCATGCTCATCTTGCCGCAGATGCGCCGTATTTCGGCTTCGCCTGGATATTGGCTCTGGCCGCCGGGCACTGCCTTGGCCAGCGTTTCACCCTCGATCTCTATGCTGCCCTGGTCTATGGTTTCCAAATGGATCAGACAGCGCAGCAAGGTGCTTTTCCCCGAGCCCGACGGGCCGATGACGGCCACGACTTCGCCCTGCTGCAGGGTCAGCGAAACGTGATCGAGCACGCGATTGCCGCCAAAAGCCTTGACGATGTCGCGTGCGGCGATCATGGCTGGCCGAGCGCCCTGCCCGGCTGCAACGGCCACAGGCTTATTCATCGTATTTGTCATAGCGTTTTTCCATACGCTGGAATATCCAGGTCAACAGCAGCGTCATGATCAGGTAGAAAGCGGCAGCCACCAGGAATGGCGTAGTGGTGAAATCACGCTGCACGATGCCGCGCGCGGCGCGCAGAATGTCGTTCAGCGCCAGCACGTAAATCAGCGAGGTATCCTTGACCAGGGTAATGGTTTCATTGCTCAGGGGCGGCAGGACACGCTGCACCATCTGCGGCAGCACAATGCGGCGCAGGGTCTGCAGATATGTCATGCCCAGCACTTTGCTGCCTTCATACTGGCCTCGATCCACCGACAGGATGCCCGCGCGGAATATTTCCGCAAAATAGGCGGCGTAGTTGAGCGCAAACGCCACGATGGCGGCGGGAAAATCAGGCAGGCGAATGCCGACGACCGGGACGAATGGCAGCGCATAGTAGATGAACAGCATCTGCAGCATCAGCGGCGTGCCACGCATCAGCCAGATATAGCCATTGACCGCGTTGCTGAGCAGGCGGAATTTCGAGATGCGCGCCAATGCCAGCACCAGCCCAAGGGGCACGGCCAGCGCCAGGGTAATCAAAAACAGCGCCAGCGTCAGGCGCGCGCCCTGGGCCAGCGGCGCCAGGAGGGAGATTATGTAATCCATGCAATGGGTTCCCGCCGAGTGCGGAAGGATATGCCGGCTTGGGCGTCATGCGCGCCGAATGCCGGCGTTGCGGCCTGGGTCACGCCAGGCCGCGCAAGGCCGGCTACTTGATGATATCGGCGCCGAACCATTGGGTGGCAATCTTGCCCGAAGTGCCGTCCTGTTTCATGCTGGCCAGCGCTTCGTCGAGTTTTGCGAGCAGCGCGGTGTCGTCCTTGCGTACGCCCACACCGTAGTCCTCAGTGCCAAAGTTTTCATCCAGCACACGGTATTCGCCCGCGCGCTTGCTGGCCAGATAGCGGCCCACCACCTCATCAACCACCACTGCGTCGAGGCGTCCCGTGGACAGGTCCATGAGTGCGGACACGTTGTCGGCAAAGGTCTTGAGCTCTTTCAGGCTGTCAGCCACTTGTGGTTCTTTCTTGATGGCATCGACCGCACTGCTGCCCTCCTGGGCGCCGACCACCTTGCCGGCAAGATCTGCCTTGGCCTGGATGGGCGAATTGCTGGAAACGACAATAATCTGGTGGTTCACCATGTAAGGCTGGGTAAATCCGATATTCTTCTTGCGCTCTTCTGTGATCGTCAGGCCGTTCCACAAGACATCGACCCGCTTGCCGTTGAGTTCCGCTTCCTTGCCGCTCCAGTCGATAGGCTTGAATTCCACTTCGACATCCAGGCGCTTGGCTGCTTCACGCGCCATGTCTATGTCAAAGCCGACGATCTGGTTGTTTTCGTCGCGGAAACCCATCGGGGGGAAATTGTCATCCAGCCCGACCACAATCTTCTTGGGCAGGTCTGCCGAACTGGTCTGGGCGGCGGTGTCATCGCCCTTGCCGCAGGCGGCCACCAGCGCGGCGGTGGCGGAAAGCATAAGTACAACAGCTAGTTTTTTCATAGATGGATAAGTGCCCCGGAGCACAGAACAAAGAGAATATGGCGGCTTGCTGGCAAGCCAATCCTCCATTATAGGCGAGGTCCAGGGGCGAAGCCGGCAGGCTCAGGGATAGCGCACGGGCTTGCCGGGGATATCGGGCAGTGGGATGAATTCCGTTTCGCCCGGAACCGCGGGAAACCGCCCTTGCTGCCAATCCCGCTTGGCGGCCTCGATGCGTTCGGCCGAACTGGAAACAAAATTCCATGACAGATAGCGCGAACCATCCATGGGTTCGCCGCCCAACAGCATGAGCCGCAACGGCTGGCCATCGGCCGCGGCCAGCGTTACGCCCTTTCCGGGCTTGAGCACCAGCAGCTGCCCCGCCTCGAAACGCCCATCGCGCCCCAGGTCCAGCACACCCTGCGCCACATAGATTGCCTGCTCAGGGTACTCTGCCGGCATGTCGAGCCTGGCGTCTGGCGTCAGACTGACATCGAGCTGGAACAGCGGAGAAAGCGTGGGCGCCGGCGACCGCATGCCGAGGAATTCGCCCGCGACCAGGCGTGTGGATACGCCCTCGCCTTCCATACAGGGCAGAGCCTCCTTCCCCACATGGACAAACCCAGGGTCCCGTTCCTCGTGTGCCTGCGGGAGGGCCACCCAGCATTGCAGGCCAAAAAGCGACTGTCCATTTGCGCGTGCCTCGTCGCCTGAGCGCTCGGAGTGCGTGATGCCGCGCCCCGCCGTCATCCAGTTCACGTCGCCAGGGCGAATGTACTGAACACTGCCCAGGCTATCCCGATGCAGTATCTCGCCGTCAAACAGATAGGTGACAGTGGCCAGGCCAATATGGGGATGCGGGCGCACGTCCAGACCCCGGCCCGGCGAGAACAGGTGGGGGCCCATCTGGTCGAGAAAAACGTAGGGCCCGACCATACGCCTCTGCCGCGAAGGCAGCGCGCGCCGGACCTCGAAATTGTCGCCAAGGTCATGCGTGCGCGGCACAACGACGGTTTCCAGCGCGCTCGCTTCGTCGGGAATAAAGGTTTCCTGGGGATGATCTGCCATCTCTGCCTCCTGGATAGGCGTGCTGAGCGGCAAAACCCGCCCTTCACGCTTCTCCAGTGTAATCAGGTAGCAGCTATTTCGCATCCCGGCGGCTCATGAAAGCGGCCTGTCCATGAAGCCCGATAAGCTGTGACGTCCATGTCCCACAACGTCCCGCCTGAATGGCGCGTTCCAGAAGACCGGAAGACGCGCCGCTTCGTCTTTTATGCCGACGCGCCCCGGATCAATCCACCCGCCACCGTCAGGTGTGTGGTTTCATCGATGAGAATGAATGCACCTGTTGCCGGCAAGGCCTCGTAACTGTCGACCGACAGCTCATCGCGCACGCTGATGCTGACACGCCCGATATCATTCATGGACAGCGCCTCTTCGCCGGCAGGCAGTTCGACCAGTTGCTGCAAGTCGCGGCGGGTGTGTACCTTGCGGATCTTGGCGCTGCTGGTGCGGCTTCCATGCTTGATCAGATATTTGCGCGCCGGGTTGAGCGGCTGGCTCCCGAGCCAGCACAGATCCGCATCGAACTGTCGTCCGACCAGCGGCGCATGTTCGGCATGTGTCAGCCAATCTCCACGCGACACATCGATATCCTCATCGAACACGACGGTCACGGGCGTGCCTGCCCATGCTTCCTGTACCGGGCCCTCGAAGGTCAAAAGCTCTTTGACAGTTGCCGGCACCCCTGATGGCTGCGCAACGATGCGGTCGCCCGCGCGCAACGTACCGCTGAAGACCTGGCCCGCATAGCCGCGCAGGCCGTCCGCTGTCTGTCCATTATGCCGCGCGACCCATTGCACGGAAAACCTCAACGGCCCGCTGGCCAGGTCCGCGTCGGTGTCGAGATTTTCCAGATGCTCGAGCAATGTTGGCCCTTCGTACCAGGGCGTGTTGGAAGAATGGCGCACCACGTTGTCGCCCAACAGGGCCGATACAGGTATCACCTGGAAGGTGGCGATGCCCAGGCGCTGCGCCAGGTCAGCATAGGCGTCGCGTATGCGTTCGTAGACCGCCGCATCCCAATGCAGCAGGTCCAGCTTGTTGATGGCCACGACGATATGGCGCACGCCCAGGAGGTGGGCTATGGTGCTGTGGCGGCGGGTCTGCACCAGCAGTTCGCCGTCGGCGGCCTTGCTGGCATCAACCAGAATGACGGCGGCGTGCGCGGTGGAAGCGCCAGTCACCATATTGCGGGTGTACTGCTCGTGGCCAGGCGCATCAGCCACGATGAACTTGCGCCTGGGCGTGGCAAAGTAACGATATGCCACATCGATGGTGATGCCCTGCTCCCGCTCGTCCTCCAGGCCATCCGTCAGCATGGCCAGGTTCAGCTCGCTGTCTTCGCTGCGGCGATGGCGTGATTTTTCCAGGGCGCGCAACTGATCGGTGAAGACGGTCTTGCTGTCGAACAGCAGCCGCCCGATCAGTGTGGATTTTCCGTCATCGACAGAGCCTGCGGTGATGAAGCGCAGGACGCTGCGGTCAGAGGTCTGGATAAATTGTTCGTTCAGTGCGTTCATTAGAAATACCCATTTTTCTTGCGGCGTTCCATGGATGCCTCGGAGGTCTGGTCATCCATGCGCGTGGCGCCGCGCTCAGTCACGGTTGTTACCGCCGTTTCGGTGATGATGTCCGCCGGGCTGGACGCCTCGGAAGCAACGGGGCAGGTGCAGGAGATATCGCCCACAGTGCGAAAGCGCACTGCCAGGGTCTGCACTGTTTCGCCCTCCGCCGCTGGTGTCAGCGGCGTGACTGGAACCAGCAGCCCGCGGCGCTGCACGACCTCGCGCTGGTGTGAGTAGTAGATCGACGGCAGCGATATGTTCTCGCGCTGGATGTATTGCCATATATCCAGCTCTGTCCAGTTGGAGATGGGGAACACACGCATGTTTTCGCCTGGGTGAACGCGTGTGTTGTACAGGTTCCAGAGTTCGGGGCGCTGCGCCTTCGGGTCCCATTTGCCAAACTCGTCGCGGAAGGAAAAAATCCGTTCCTTGGCGCGCGCCTTTTCCTCATCGCGCCGCGCGCCGCCTATGCAGGCGTCAAAACCGAATTCCTCTATCGCCTCCAGCAGGGTTACCGCCTGGGCGGCATTGCGCGAATCATTTTCACGGCGCAGCACCACTGTTCCGCGCTGTATGGAGTCTTCCACGCTGCGTACGATGAGCTTTTCGCCCAGATCGGCCACCCGGCGGTCACGAAAATCGATGACTTCAGGGAAGTTGTGCCCGGTATCGATGTGCATGAGCGGAAAAGGAAAGCGCCCAGGCCGGAACGCTTTTTCCGCCAGGCGCAGCAATACGCAGGAATCCTTCCCGCCGGAAAACAGCAGTACGGGGCGCTCGCACTCGGCAGCCACTTCCCGCATGATGTAGATGGCTTCAGCCTCCAGCCAGTCCAGATGGCTATCTATTTTCAATGCAACCATGTTCTTTCATACCTTTTGTGTAAATCATGCAATCCAGCGCTGCCATCAGGCCTGGGGATCGGCCTGCGCGCCCTCTTTCACCGGGCTGATGCGCGTACCCGCCGGGAGGTTGCCTGCGTGTAGGCCACACTCTTTCGAGTTGGCCGATTCCCACCACCAGCGCCCGGCACGCAGGTCCTCTCCGGGCTTGATTGCGCGGGTACAGGGCTCGCAGCCTATCGAGGGATAGCCCTGGTCATGCAGGCGGTTGTATGGAATATCAAACAGCCTGATCACCTGCCAAACCTCGTCGTGACTCCAGCTTGCCAGCGGGTTGTATTTCCGCAGGCCGAATACGGCGTCGTGCTCTTCCTCGGCAAGCGCGTTGCGCGTCATCGACTGCTCGCGCCGCTGCCCGGTTATCCATGCGCCACGGCCAGCCAGTGCGCGCCGCAGCGGCTCAACCTTGCGTATGTTGCAGCAGGCCTTGCGCAGTTCAATGCTTTCGTAGAATGCGTAGGCGCCATGCTCGTCCACGTGTTTCTTCACCGCCTGGGCGTCCGGCCGCCATAGCTCGATCTCCTTTCCGTAGCGAGCCTGAATGGTGTCCACCAGCGCCAGGGTTTCCGCATGCAATCGGCCGGTATCCAGGGTGAAGATGGCGACAGGCAGCGCGTTGTCCAAGATGGCATGTGTCACGACCATGTCCTCGGCGGCCAGGGATGAGGCAAATGCGATGTCTGGGTAATCGCGTGCCGCCGACCTCAGCCGGGCCAGGAGCGTCTCCCACTTGAGGGCCAGCGCCCTGGGCAGGGCCAGCGTATCCGAACCGGGCGAGCCGGCCAGTATCTCTGCACTCATGTTGCGGCCTCCGTAGGGGTTGCGAATATTTTTGCCCGGCGCGGCAATGCGAACAGGGCATCGCCTTCGCGCAGATTCAGCTCGCGAAAACGCTGTTCCGGCAACTGGGCTTCGATGATGCGGCCCGAATCCGCGTGAGCCAGCTCAAGATAGGCGCTGGGTCCCGCGAGATAGGCATGGTTCAGCTTGACCGCCAGCCCTTCCCTGCCTTGCTGTGCATCGCGGGCAATGTCGAACTCATGGGGACGCACGTAAGCGGTTGCGCTGGTATCTTCGGCATCCGCATGGATGGGCGAGGCAAAGCGTATTCCGTCGGCATGGAGCACGCCGCCCTCCAGGCGGCCGCTGAACTGATTTACATCGCCCAGGAAGCCGTAGACGAAAGGCGTGGCGGGCGATTCCCAGACCTCGCGCGGGCTGCCCACCTGCTCCACCCTGCCCGCGTTCATGAGCACGATGCGATCGGCGACTTCCAGCGCTTCCTCCTGATCGTGCGTGACGAAAACGCTGGCAACGTTCAGCTCATCATGAAGTCGGCGCAACCATCGGCGCAGCTCTTTGCGCACCTTGGCATCCAGCGCGCCAAAAGGCTCGTCCAGCAGCAGAACGCGCGGCTCGACGGCCAATGCACGCGCCAGTGCGATACGCTGGCGCTGGCCGCCTGAAAGCTGGGTCGGATGGCGATCGGCGAGCCAGTCCAGCTGCACCAGCTGCAGCAATTCATGCACTTTGTCTCGTATCGCCTGCTCCGACGGGCGCTGCGCGCGTTTGCGCACGCGCAGGCCAAAAGCCACATTCTCAAACACCGTCATGTGCCGGAACAGCGCATAGTGCTGAAACACAAAACCCACCTGGCGCTTTCGCACGTCTACGCCGGTTGCATCCTGGCCCGCGAACAGAACACTGCCGGTATCCGGGCGCTCCAGGCCGGCAATGATGCGCAACAGCGTTGTCTTGCCGCATCCCGAAGGCCCGAGCAGCGCGACCAGTTCGCCTGTGTCGATCTGGAGCGAGACATTGTCCAGCGCACGAAAATCACCAAACGCGCGGGACAGATTCCTGACCTCGATACTCATGATTCCTCCGGTTCAATCCTGTGTGCCAACATCTCTATTCCTCTGTCAGACAATAGCTGCGCGGCCTGCTCCGCCCTGCTGCACGTTGGTGCGCCATTCCACCCAACTCTTGAGCGCAAGCGTGACCAGCGCCAGCAAGGCAAGCAGCGAAGCCACCGCAAACGCCGCCGAAAACATGTACTCGTTGTAGAGAATCTCGATATGCAGCGTCATGGTGTTGGTCAGGCCGCGCACATGGCCCGACACCACTGACACCGCGCCGAATTCCCCGATGGCGCGCGCATTGCCGAGAATGGCGCCGTAGAGCAAGCCCCATTTGATATTCGGCAAGGTTACGCGGCGAAAAATCGTCCAGCCGCTGGCGCCCAGTGTCAGCGCCGCGTGCTCCTCGTCGCTGCCTTGCGCCTGCATCAGCGGGATCAGCGAGCGCGCCACGAACGGGAAGGTCACGAACAGCGTAGCCAGGACCACGCCCGGCACCGCATAAACGATCTTCATGTCGTGGGCGAGCAGGAAATCGCCCAGCCAGCCATGACGGCCAAAAAGCAGGATAAAGACCAGCCCCGCAACCACGGGAGAGACGGTAAACGGCAAGTCAATGAGCGTGACCAGCAACTGCTTGCCGCGAAACTGGAAGCGCGTGACCGCCCAGGCAACCGCCACGCCGAATATCAGATTCACCGGCAGCGAAATGGCAGCCACAAGCAGCGTCAAGCGTATGGCCGCCCAGGCGTCTGGATCAGCGATGGCGCTGAAGTAAAGCGCCGTGCCTCTCCGCAAGGCTTCGGCAAAAACGGTGATCAATGGCGCGAAGAGGAACAGGCCCAGAAAGCCCAGCGCGGCCAGCAGCAACAGCGTGCGCACCCAGCGCGGCTCGGTCAGATGAGCCGGCGCCTGGCGTGCCTGCGCGCTGGCGCGGCGGGCTGCCGCATGCGCGCGCCATCCTGGCCGGGCGATGCCGTCTGCAACCGCGGCGTCCACGCTGCTCATTTTGTTCTCCCGACATCACGATGCCCTTTCCACCATTGCAGTACATTGATGAACAGCAGCAACACAAAGGAAAAGCCCAGCATGACTGTGGCGATGGCGGCGGCGCCCGCATAGTCAAACTGCTCGAGCTTGGAAATAATGAGCAGCGGCGTAATCTCCGACACCATGGGACGGTTGCCCGCGATGAAGATGACCGAGCCGTACTCTCCGATGGCCCGCGCAAACGCCAGGGCGAACCCGGTGAGCAAGGCGGGAAACACAGCCGGCAGCAGCACTTTCAGGAAAACGTCCAGGCGCCCCGCGCCCAGGCTGGCCGCCGCCTCCTCCAGCTCGCGTTCGATGTCCTGCAATACTGGCTGCACCGTGCGCACGACAAAGGGCATGCCGATGAATATCAGCGCAATCACAATGCCGGCTGGGGTATAGGCGATTTTCCAGCCCCACCATTGCTCTATCCGGGAACCCAGCCAGCCATTGGAGGCATACAGTGTTGTCAATGCGATGCCGGCAACGGCAGTGGGCAATGCGAACGGCAGATCGACCAGCGCATCCAGAAAACGCCTGCCGGGAAATCGGTAACGCACCAGGACCCAGGCAACAACAAACCCGAAGAAGGTATTGACCAGCGCTGCCACCAGGGATGCGCCAAATGTAAGCCTGTAGGACGCCACCACGCGCGGCGCGCTGACTGCCGCCCAGAACCCTTCCCAGCCCAAATCCGACGCCTTGATGGGCAAGGTCGCCAGGGGAATGAGCACCAGAATGCTGAGATACAGCATCGAATAGCCCATGGTCAGCCCAAAGCCGGGCAGCACGCCAAAGCGGCTCGCCTGGGCACCGTGCGATGGGCCAGAACGGGCCGCAGGGGCGTCCCCGCCCCGGCGTCTTTCACTAATGGTTGAAGAATGCATATTGACTGCTGTACCTGCGCGGTTCCCCGCGAGCGGCCCTACTTCGGTTGATAGATCTGGTCGAAGGTGCCGCCATCGGCAAAGTGATCCTTCTGTGCCTTGCGCCAGCCGCCGAATACGCCATCCACTGTGACAAGACGCAGCTCGGGAAACTTGTCCCTATATTTGGCCGCGACGGTTTTGTCTATGGGACGGTAATAGTTGCGGGCGATGATTTCCTGCGCCTCAGGCGTATACAGGAATTTCAGATAGGCCTGCGCGGCATCGCGTGTTCCCTTGCGGTCCACGACCTTGTCGACGATGGCAACCGGCGGCTCCGCCAGGATGGAAAGCGAGGGCACGACGATATCGAACTTGTCCGGACCCAGTTCGTTCAGTGCCAGGAAGGCTTCGTTTTCCCATGCCAGCAGCACGTCCCCCTGGCCGCGTTCCACAAACGTCGTTGTGGCGCCCCGCGCGCCGGTATCAAGTATGGGCACATGGCGAAACAGCTCCCGCACGAATTCCTTGGCCTTGCCGGCATCGCCGCCGCTCTTGTCGAGCTCATACGCCCAGGCGGCGAGATAGTTCCAGCGCGCGCCGCCGGAAGTCTTGGGGTTGGGCGTAATCACCTGAACGTCGCCCTTGACCAGATCGTCCCAGTCCTTGATGTGCTTGGGGTTGCCCTTGCGAACCAGGAAAACAATCGTCGAGGTATAGGGCGCGCTGTTGTCGGGCAGCCGCGTCTGCCAGTCTTTAGCCAGCAGGCCGCTGTCGGCGACCGCATCGATGTCGTATGCAAGCGCAAGCGTGACGACATCAGCCTCCAGCCCGTCTATCACCGAGCGCGCCTGCTTGCCGGACCCGCCATGCGACTGGCGTATCGTCAGGTCAACGCCTGATTCCTTGCTGTACTGTTCCGCGAAGCGAGCGTTGATGGCACGATACAGTTCGCGCGTCGGATCGTAGGAAACGTTGAGCAGCTCTTTGCTGTCTTTCGCATGCGCCAAGCCGGGCGGCAGGGCAAACGCAATGGCAGCGGTAAGTGCGGCGGCGAAAAAACCAGCCTTTTTCAGCATTGATGACTCCAGCAATTTAGGGGGCGGATCCGGGATCTCCGTTGCCGCGAGCAGTCATCTTGCCCAGTGGCGCGTCTGAACGGAACTACACGTTTTTAGATTGCTTATGTCTGAGCGACATATGCGCTGCGGCGCCACGCTTCGGATAGAATGGAAAATCCAGCAGCGGCAAGGGTTTGCGGCCATTTCCGGCAAGCTCTCGGACAGCGCCGCGCAAGCTCCCATATGCGCCGGGGCACATATGCTTATTGAAAATAAAGTTGTTTCCTGCCTGCTGTCGATGCTGTTTTTGGCGACGGGCACTGCTGGCCGGCGCCCTCTGCGCGGGGCGCACGCGGAGGTGCCAGGGTTCTTGCCATTGCGCGTGGCGGCGGTTATGTTAACTGGGGCATTACGGCGAATCAGGAGTGCGGATGAAATATATCGACTACTACAAGGTTCTCGGCGTAGCGCGCGATGCGTCGCAGGCGGACATCAAGAAGGCCTACCGGAGCCTTGCGCATAAATACCATCCCGATGTCTCCAGCGAAGCAGGCGCGGAAGACAGATTCAAGGAGGTGGCCGAAGCCTATGCCACACTCAAGGATCCCGAGAAGCGACAGGCTTACGATAACCTGGGCCAGCACCCGCAAGGCGAGGAGTTCGTTCCGCCCCATGCCTGGCAAGACAGCGGCTACAGCGGCACCGGCGATTTCTCCGATGTCGATCTGGCCGATCTGATGGCCGCCTTCGCGGCGGCGCAGCGTGAAGGCCGCCGCCAGCAGGCAAGCCGGCCGCTGCGCGGCGAAGATTTCGAGCTCTCCATGCCCGTCACCGTAGAGCAGATATTCAACGGTGCGGAAACAGAATTCTCGGTGTCACTGCCCGAATATGACGATCAGGGCGTACTGCATCGTACGCCTCGCACCTTCAGCGTCCGCATACCCAAAGGCGCAGCCGACGGCCAGCGCCTGCGGCTGCCCGGTAAAGGCGGCGCCGGCCTCAATGGCGGCCGCCCTGGCGACCTTTATCTCAACATGAAGCTGCAGCCCCATCGGCTTTACCGCGTCGATGGCCGCGACCTCTATCTGGATCTGCCGCTCTCGCCCTGGGAGGCGGCGCTGGGCGCGACAATACAGGTTCCCACGCCAGGCGGTCACGTAGAGCTGGCCATCCCCCCAGGGTCTTCGTCGGAACGCAAGTTGCGGCTTTCCGGGCGCGGCTTGCCCGCAACCCAGGGAGCGCCGGGCGATCTCTACGCCGTGGTACGCATCGATGTCCCCAAGACCTTGACGAATGAAGAGCGCGAGCTGTTTGACCAGCTCTCGCGGCAATCGAGCTTCAATCCGCGCACGCAACGCTTTGCAGGAGCCTGATCATGACGATACGCATCACTGAATCGGTATGGCTCAACGCCTCGGACATATGTTCGCTGGAGCATGTCGTCGAGGTTTCCGGGCTGGACCAGGAGGACATTCTTGATCTCGTTGCGACAGGGGTGCTGACACCCTCCAATGACGATCCGTCCAACTATTTCTTCCACACGGATTGCGTCGTGCTGGCCCGCAAGGCGCGTCGCCTGCGGGATGATTTCGAGCTGGATTCCCATGGGCTGGCGCTGGCCATGCGGCTGCTGGACCGTATTGACGGGCTGCAGGCCGAGCTGCAGGCGCTGCGCGCTCGCCTGCCGCATCACGGGCCGGGCCGCACCGGATAGCCATGGGCAGCCCGGCCGCGGGCGCCACAGGCATCTGAGCGATTGACTGTATTGCCGGAAACCGGAAACGTCCTTGCCGTCAGGGCAGCACCACAGAGAGGGAGAAGCCGTCCCAGCCCTTGCAGCCAACTGTCTGGATGGCCGTGCTGTCCAGCTTGGGATGTTTGGACATGAGATCCAGGAAGGCGCGCACGCCCAGCACGTCTTTCTCGCTGTCCGAGCTGTCCGCCACCCTGCCCCGCCGCACCACGTTGTCCCCGACAATTACTGTCCCAGGATGGGAAAGCGCCAGGCTGCGCTCGAGATAGGCGGCATTGTTTTCCTTGTCGGCATCGAGAAAAATGAAGTCAAAAGGCTCGGTGCCGGAGGCGATCAGGCCGTCCAGCGCGCCGACAGCCTCGCCCACAAGAATCTCCACACTATCGCCCAGCCCTGCCGATTCGATGTTTTGCCTCGCAATTTGCGCATGCCGAGGGTCAAGCTCAAGCGTCACCAGCCTGCCGCCGGGAGGCAGAGCGCGGGCCATCCAGATCGTGCTGTAGCCGGCCAGCGTGCCCACTTCAAGTATGCGTTTCGCACCACACATGCGAACCAGCAGGCCCAGCAGCTTGCCCTGGCTGGGTGATACATTGATGGCAGGCAGCCCTGCCTCGGCCGCGCTCCGAAGGGCCAGATCAAGCATATCGTCCGAAGGGGCAAGCCGGCGGGACAGATAATCGTCGACCTTTTCCCAGTTTTCTTCCTGCGTCATGCGTAGCTCCTGTCAGGCATTGAATTTGCTGGCGCCCGCCACCTGGCTGTGGTTTCGGCGCATATACCGCCAACTATACAAGAGCGGCCAGGCAAAACCACTTACTATAGCTTTGATGCGTGTCAACACCTTAATTTAGCTTATAGGTTTATATTAAATAGTTGAGATCCTGCCGTTTTATGGCAATATCATTCTGCTCACTTCCCTCTGTCAAATGGAGAACAAAATGCTTGCAAAATTCACCTTCGCCGCTGTACTTGCCGTTGCCAGTGTTCCCGCCATGGCTGCGTGCGATGTCACGGTCGAAGCAAACGACGCCATGCAGTTCAACACGAAGGAAATCACCGTCGACAAAACTTGCAAGGAATTCACAGTTAACCTCAAGCATGTCGGCAAACTGCCCAAGGCCAGCATGGGTCACAATGTCGTCATCACCAAGAAGGCTGACGAGCAGGCTGTTGCAACCGATGGCATGGCCGCAGGCCTGGACAAAGACTATGTCAAGCCTGACGACGCCCGCGTCATCGCCCATACCAGCGTGATCGGCGGCGGCGAATCCACTTCGGTCACATTCGATGTGTCCAAGCTCGCAGCGGGTGAAGAATATGCATTCTTCTGCTCCTTCCCCGGCCACTGGGCAGTCATGACAGGCAAGCTGCAACTCGGCAGCTAAGCAGCACGCGTGAACCGATGCCCCCGCGCGGGGCATTCGCTCCATGCAAACAGGGCAGCCCGCGGGCTGCCCTGTTTCATTTCCGCTGCCGCGCCCGCTCGCTTCGTCATCCGTCAGCGAGCTCATCCAGGATGGGACAATCAGGCCTGCTGTCCCCATGGCAGCAATGCGCCAGATGCTGCAGCTGATCCCGTATGCTCTGCAGCTTGCGGATGTCCTGATCCAGCTCGGCGATATATTGCGTGGCCAGACGCTTGACATCCGCGCTCTGCCGCGAGCTGTCTTCCCACAGCCCGAGCAGCGTGCGGATGCGGTCCAGCGAGAAGCCCAGGTCGCGCGCGCGCCGGATGAAGCGCAGTGCCTGCACATCGGTTCTGCCATAGCGACGGTAGCCTGCCGCGCTGCGCTGAGCGGGCCGAAGCAGGCCGACGCTTTCGTAATACCGGATCATCTTGGCGGTGACACCGGAGGCCTTCGCAGCTTCGCCGATATTGAACCATGCCTCTGGCGGGATCGAGACGGCCGGCGTGGAAGAGGTGCTTGCATGGCTCATGATGTTTTTTCCTGGCCGCGTTGCGAAGGCGGCGCGTAGCTGCGCAGCCGCAGGGCATTGCCCAATACGAAAACACTGGACAGCGCCATTGCGCCGGCTGCAAAGATAGGCGAGAGCAGTATTCCCGCCGCTGGATAAAAGACCCCGGCAGCCACTGGAATCAACGCAGTATTGTATGCAAAGGCCCAGAACAGGTTCTGCCGGATATTGGCCAGTGTCGCACGGGACAGGTCGATTGCGGTCGCCACGCCATCCATGCTGCCGGACATGAGCACGACATCAGCCGCTTCCATTGCGATATCTGTGCCGCTGCCAATTGCCATGCCGATATCAGCCGCCGCCAGCGCCGGCGCATCGTTGATGCCATCGCCGACAAACACCAGCGTGCCGTATTGCTGGCGCAATGCCTTGACCGCTGCAACCTTGCCGTCAGGCATGACCTCGGCACGGACATCATCGATTCCCAGCTGTCGCGCGATCGCCTGGGCGGTGCGGCTGTTGTCACCCGTCACCATGGCTGTCTTGAGCCCCATGGCATGCAGGGCCTTGATGGCAGGCGCCGCCGAGGGCTTGAGCGGATCGGCCACCGCCGCCAGGGCAGCCAGTTGCCCGTCCAGCGCCGCATAAACCGGCGTCTTGCCTTGCTGGGCCAGCGACAATGCCGCATCGCGCAAGGCCCCGGTATCCACGCCCAGCTGGTCCATATAGCGTTGCGCCCCGATTTCCACCCGCACGCCCCCTACCGTGGCCCGTATCCCTGAACCCATGTCAGCCTCGAAGGCTTGGGCTTCCTCAAGCGCGATGCCTTCCTCATGGGCGGCACGGACGATGGCATCGGCAATCGGGTGCTCGGAACGGGCCTCGGCGGCCGCCATGCGGCCCAGCACCCAGGATCGTTCCATGCCGGGGACCAGCACCATATCCGTCAGCGCTGGCCGGCCTTCGGTCAGCGTGCCGGTCTTGTCCAGCGCCACGATGCGGGCGTCGCGCAGCGACTGCAGCGCTTCACCCTTGCGAACGAGCACCCCCAGCTGGGCCGCCCTGCCCGTCCCCACCATAATGGAGGTCGGCGTGGCAAGACCCATGGCGCAGGGGCAGGCGATGATAAGCACGGCTACGGCATTGACCAGCGCAAAGCTCAGGCGGGGAGACGGCCCCCAGACCAGCCAGATGAGAAAGGTTGCCAGCGCCACTGCCATGACAGCCGGCACAAACCACATGGTGATGCGGTCAACCCATGCCTGTATGGGCAACTTGGATGCCTGGGCCTGCTCCACCATGCGGATGATATGCGCCAGGACGGTATCGTTTCCGGTGCGTGTCGCCCGCAGCGTAAGCGCGCCGTTTTGGTTGACCGTACCCGCGACCAGCTCCGCCCCCTCCTCCTTGCTGACAGGCACGGGCTCGCCAGTAATCATGGACTCGTCCACATAGCTGCGGCCCTCTATCACCTCGCCGTCCACGGGAATACGTTCCCCGGGGCGCAATTGGAGCGTGTCCCCCTGGCGCACTTCGGCAATGGGCACATCAATATAGGCGCCATCGCGCAACACCCTTGCCGTATCCGGCTGCAGCCGCAACAGGCGCTTGATCGCCTCGGAGGTGCGCCCCTTGGCGCGGGCTTCCAGAAAGCGCCCCAGCAGAATAAGCGTCACGATAACAGCCGCGGCCTCGAAATAAACATTGACCGCGCTGCCAGGCAGCAGGCTCGGGGCAAAAGTGGCCACGACAGAATATAGCCAGGCTGCGCCCGCGCCGACGGCAACCAGGGAATTCATGTCCGGCGCCCGGCGGGCGAGCGCCGGCAGGCCGGTTGTGAAGAAGCGCCGGCCGGGCCAGAGCAGTACCAGCGTGGTGAGCAGGAATTGCAGGTACCAGCTGTTCTGCCGCCCGAGCGACATCTCGATCATGTGGTGAAAAGCGGGAAACAGATGCCCGCCCATTTCAAGAATGAACACTGGCAGGGCCAGGGCTGCGGAAATTGCAAGCGACCTGCGCAAGCCCGCCATCTCGGCGGCCTGCCGCTGTGCGAGATCGCCCGAATGTGCGCTGTCATTGCTCAGCAGCGCCGCCTCATAGCCGGCTTTTTCCACCGCGCGTATGAGATCCTGGACCTCAATGTCCGCCTCTGCGGCAATATGGGCCTGCTCGGTTGCCAGATTGACGCTGGCCTGCTCAACGCCGGGTACCTTGGCAAGTGCGCGCTGCACCCGGCCCACGCACGACGCGCAAGTCATGCCGGTAACCGCAAGATCCAGTGTCTGCAAGGCGTGGCTTTCCCGCTGCCCCCGGCCGCGCTCACGGTTATTGCTTGAAGTGTCGATCACATTTTCCATGACTGCCTGCTTTCCTGGCCCGATGGCCGGTTTTGACTACGATAATCAAGACTTTAATCCTTGACATCATGGGAAGGTCAAGAGGCTGTCTCGCCAGCATCGCACGGCCCCGGCAATTCGTCCGTGCGCAGGCACGGTATTCCACTTCATCCGGCGGATGCACCGCCCAGGCCGTCGCAGGCATGAGATTTGCTGTCCAACAGGACGAGAATGCGTTACTTACTGACAATCAGGACAAGGAGAATGCCATGCTGCGCAAGCTGAACGGTCTGAAGGGCTATGCTATCAAGGCCTCTGACGATGAAGTCGGCAACGTCAGGGAGGCTTACTTTGACGACGAGCACTGGGCCATCCGCTATCTCGTCGTCGATACGGGTTCGTGGCTATCGCGACACAGTGTTCTGATATCGCCGTATGCCATACAGGCTATTGATGACGATGCGGAGACCATACAGGTCAATCTTACGCGGGAGCAGGTCGCCAACAGCCCAGACATTGACACCCACAAACCGGTAAGCCGGCAGATCGAGGGGGAATTTTCCGACTACTATGGCTATGGCAATTACTGGACGGGACCCGAGCTGTGGGGTTCGGCGGGCTATCCGGTGCTGCCCCTGCCCGAAAGCGTCGGCATACCGCCGGTACAGGACAGGCCACAGGAGGTCGCCGAGCGGGCCGCCGATAATCCCGATGATATTCACCTGCGCAGCAGCGCGCGGGTGGATGGCTACCATATCAGTGGCAAGGACGGGGAAATAGGCCACGTCGACGACTTCATCTTCGACGATGAGTCATGGGCATTGCGCTATTTCGTGGTCAACACGCGCAACTGGTGGCCGGGCGGAAAGCGCGTGCTGCTCTCTACGGAGTGGATCAAACATATCGACTGGACCGATTCCGCGGTACAGACCACGCTGACACGCGAAGAGATCAAGAACAGCCCCGAATACGATGAAGATTCTCCATTGCATCGGGAATACGAAACACGGCTGCATGATTATTACCGGCAACCTGGCTATTGGGATTGAGATACGAAGACCCGCCAAGGGCCGCGCCTATGCCAGCCATAGCCCTTGGCGGCAGATCACAGCATGGGGCAGACCACCGTATGGAGCTGCCGCTATGCGGGCTGTAACTGCTTCTGAGGCGTGAACATGCTTTCCATCTCTCGCCGGATGCGGTATGCATCGGTGCCCACATCCATGTCCACGTCATCCCAGGTCAGGCTTTGGCCCCGGCTTACCGGCCGAATCACCCGCACCTGGTGCGCCAGCCCCAGCGGCAAGCCCCCTTGCGACATTGACGCCTGCGCGGGGGTGAGCTTGCCCCACACCGTATAGCCCCCTTCCCCGTCAAGCATATCCCCTGGCTTCAGGTCCCGTTTCGCTGTGGCGACCACATCCGCATTCCAGCAGGTCGCCACCCCTGTCGGCTCGCCCCGCAGCGCCACGCTCGCCACCGACATGCCGACCTCCAAGCCGATCAGATGCCATCGCTTGTAGAGCGTGAAATACCGTCCGCTGGGATCGGTATGGGCGTTGTATTCCTCGAAGCAATGCTTGATGTAATCAGTCTCGGCCTCGACCGTCACCCATACCCCCATGCGGATATCGTAAGGAATGGCGCGGCCATCCGCCTCCAGGGAAGATACGACCTCGACCGTGCCCTTGCGCTCCAGCACCCCGCCTTCCTCGCGAGGCCGCATCACATAAGGTATGTCGGCGACGCTTGCCGGCGGATACAGCAAACCGTTGGTTGGCACATGAAGACCGGTGGCATTGGCAATCGCCGAGCTTTCGATCGACGGCTTGGAGCCATCCAGAAAACTGTTGAACATCTTCGGATTCAGGCCGCCGCGCTCGGCCTGCTCGGGCGTCAGGCCATAGTTCTCCCATACCGTGTCAGGCGTGGAATCGCAAAAATGGGGCAGCCATTTATGTCCGCGCCCCGCCGCAACGACAGGAAAGCCGCAGGTACGGGCCCAGTCAACCAGATCGCACACCAGCGCGGGCTGGTCACCAAAGGCCAGCGAGTAGACCACGCCATGCTCTTGCGCCTTGCGTCCGAGCAGCGGGCCGCAAAAAGCATCAGCTTCGACCGTCACGTTGACCACATGCTTGCCCTGGCGGAAAGCCTCCAGGCAATGCTCGACCGCGGCGATGGGATTGCCCGTGCATTCGACCACGACATCAAGCTGCGGCAGGCTGGCCAGCGCTTTCCAGTCTTCCGTGATCCATGTACTGCCTTCCCGCAAGGCCTGCTCGGCAGACTGGGCCTCAAGGCGCTGCGGGTTCCAGCCGACGCGGGCAAGGTTGCGCCGTGCCGCCTGCGGCGAAAGATCCGCAATGCCTACCAGATGCACGCCCGGCGTGCGCGGCACTTGCGCCAGATACATGGAACCAAATTTTCCCGCCCCGATCAGGCCAACCCGAACTGGCCGGTTTTCCGCGGCGCGTGCCTTCAGCTTTGCGTACAAACTCATGTGTCTCCCCCGTTGCGTTTGCTGCCTGGACTGTTTTCGTATATCTATTTCCGGCGCCGCCGCTGTCTTGTGACCTGCGGCTCAGGCCTGCCCTTCCAGCTTAACTGATATGTGGCATCGCGGCGGACATTTCCCACCAGCGCGGGCCGAAAACAGGCAAGATTTGTGCCCCCGGCATGCCTGACGCTCGGATAGACAATGCCCAGCGATCCCGCATCCAGCAAGGCCATGGCCAGGGACTGCGATGCAACGTAGCTGTTCGGATCGAGGCAGGCATTCAGGCCTCGCGCCTGCCTGATATCGTGAAATTGGCCGCTGAAATCGGCCAGCATCAATTGATAGCTCACCGTATCCTGGAAATAATCGATCTCGGCATACTCCACGGTCTTGTGGAATATGATTTCCGCCAGCGCGGTATCGATATCGAAGGCACAGTACCAGGCGCCGCGACTGCCATCGTTGAAGCGGCTGCCCTCCGGCCTGGGATAGGCGAACGCCCCATTGATGATGCGGAAATTCGGCACGCCGAAAACAAGCTCGTCTATGCCTATGCCCGGCACAGCCCCGCGCTCCGCAGCCAGGCGCTGATTGGTGGCGTTATCCAGCGCGAACAGATCGGCCAGATCAGCCTCATTGTCAGCCAGCGGCGCCAAGACGGAATCTTCCTGGTCCGCAAAGCGCGAGGGCAGCAGCCGGCAGGTATCGATCTGCCGCAAGGACACGAGGGGCGGCAGCTTCACGCGCCAGTATCCTGGCTAGATGCCGCCGCGCCGCGCATCGAGCAGTTGGCGCAGCGTTTGCATGGCGGGCAGGCCGCCTTCTAGCATATATGCGAGCGGCGTTTTACCCCCCAGAAGCAGATTGCGGTTGGCCATGCCCACCCATTCATCCGCCAGCTTGTCGCCATACAGAATATGGAGCGCCTTGTAGATCCCCAGCAAATAGGAAATGCGCGTCAGGCGATCCACCTCCAGCACGCGGTCGGGCTTCTTTTTCCATTCGTAAAAGGCGCTGCTGGACATGCCGCCCAGCAGCGTGCAGGCCTCTTCATCTCGCAGCTTCCATGCCTGGGCCAGCTTGAAAAAGGCTTTCAGCGCGGAGCGCGACAAACGCTCACGCGCAGACTTGTCGTTCAGGTCCGGCACAATGGCCGGTTCAAAGCGACTGAGCGGATAGGCGTATGCGAGGCTCATGATTCATCCTTTTTCGGAGTGTTTTTTATCTTTATATGGATAAGTCTAGCGCAATCGCCCTGGAAAAGCCAGCCTGAAGGCTGGGCGTTCACACGGAAAGCAATATGACGCCTGCAATAATGACGGCGCATCCCGCCAGGCGCGCGGCGGACGCCTTTTCCTTGAGGATAAAGAAGCCGGCCACGGTCGCCAGCATGAGCGAAACCTCCCGCAATGGGGCAATCAGGCTAACCTGCCCTCCCAGGCGGTAGGCATACAGGACCAGGATATAAGCCAGGGGCGACAGCAGCCCGACTGCGGTGGCATAGCCCCACTTGCCGCGCATCTGCTCCATCATGGTGGAACGGCGCACCCAGGCTCTGGGCGCCATGAGCATGACATTGCCCACGGCGGACAGCCAGTCGAGAATAACAGGTGCGATCAGGAGCGCTTTGACGCTGTATGCGTCGGCCACCGTATAGGCTGCGATGAACAGCCCGATGAAACCGCCCCAGCGCACCCCCACCCAGGCTTCCGGTTTGGCAAAACGGCGCAGTTCACCGCCTGAGGCAATCAGCAATATGCCCGCCACGACACAGAATATGCCTGTCACGCCCAGCACCGAGGGGTTTTCCCCCAGCCAGAGGAAAGCGCCCAGGCTGGACAGCAGCGGCCCCGTGCCGCGCGCCACCGGGTACACCACAGAGAGATCCGCCGCACGGTAGCCCCACTGCAGGCACAGGCTGTATCCCAGGTGTAGCACGCTGGACAGTGCGATAAACAGCACGGCCTCGGTGCTCCAGTGCATGCCTTCCGTGGCCAGGATGTAGATCACCCAGGGGGCATAGAACAAAGCGGACAGCAGCCGGTAGGCAAATACGAAATCGCCGGCGGCCGCCGCTGCTTTCTTGGAAATGAGATTCCAGCTCGCATGCAATGCCGCCGCGAGGATGACCAGCAAAAAGGTTTCGAGGCTCATCCGGGCGGGCTCTGGGGCCGAAGAATGTTAGAGAATTTCCTCTACCAGGTCTGCCGGCCGGCAAAGGCGCGTACCCTTGGACGTGACGACAAAGGGCCTGTTAAGCAGAATGGGATGTGCAACAACAGCATCAAGCAGCTGGTCGTCGCTGAGCGCGGCATCATCCAGCTTGAGATCCTGATAGATGGATTCTTTGCCGCGGATAGCCTCCCGCACGGACAGGCCCGCATCGCGTATGAGCGATGCAATCTGCTCGCGCGATGGTGGTGTCTTGAGGTATTCGATGACTTCCGGCTGCTCGCCACGGTCTTGCAGTATCTGCAGGACGGTGCGCGACGTGCCGCAGCGGGGGTTATGATAAATTTTGGTCATTGTTGTCTTCAATCAGCCAAATCGCCGTCAATCAAGGTTGCGCATACATGTTAGCCCACTTCACCGGCCTGCGTCGCGCAGCCTGCTTTTTTGAAGGATTCCCCGCATGATCGACCTGCATTACTGGACGACGCCCAACGGGCACAAAATCACGATGTTTCTTGAAGAAGCCGGGGTGCCTTACAACGTCATTCCCGTCAATATTGGCGCGGGAGATCAGTTCAAACCAGAATTCCTCAAGATTTCTCCCAATAATCGCATCCCCGCCATCGTGGATCACGAGCCTGCGGATGGCGGCGCACCGCTGTCCGTGTTCGAGTCTGGCGCTGTGCTGCTGTACCTGGCAGAGAAGACGGGGATGTTCCTGTCACCCTCGCTGCGCACACGCAGCGAAACGCTTCAGTGGCTGTTCTGGCAGATGGGCGGGCTGGGCCCCATGGCCGGCCAGAATCATCATTTCAGCGGCTACGCGACTGAGAAAATTCCCTATGCCATCGACCGTTATGTGCGTGAAACCGGCCGCCTCTATGGTGTGCTGAACAAACAGCTGGCCGAGCGCGACTATATCGCCGGAGACTATTCCATCGCCGACATGGCCTGCTACCCCTGGATTGTGCCGCACGAACGCCAGGGCCAGGACCTGGCCAGCTTCCCGCACCTGCGGCGCTGGTTTGATGCCATCGCGGCCCGGCCCGCAACCCAGCGGGCCTACGCTCTGGCCGAACGTGTCAACACCAAGCCTTCGGTCAGCGACGAGGAGTCGCGCAAGATTCTTTTCGGGCAAAGCGCGGGGACGGTGAAATGATGACAGCCTCGAGATCTTCCTTCCCTTCCTTCCGGCTCTGGCCGGAACAGGCTGCCATATCGCGTGGGGGCGGCAGGCTGGCCCTGGTCCTGGCAAGCTGCGCGCTGCTGGCAGCCTGCGCGGGCACCCCATCCAATATTTCACGCATTCCCACCCAAGTAGGCCAGGAAACCAGCAAGGAAGGTGTATTCACGCAACCAGTCAAATGGGAACGCAGCAAGCCAGGATGCAAGGGGGAATGCCCTACCCTCAAGGTGGATTCCATCGTCTTTCCCGGCAACGCGCGGCTGACGGAACTGGTGGATCACAGCCTGGCCTATATGACCGGCGTGGGCGATCAGGCCCAGCCTGCCTACGACACCATCGCGCAATATGAAGCCCATTTCTGGAAAACGGCGGCGGCGCGGGATTCCACTGTGCTTGTCGCAAAAACCCGCTATCGCAACCGCAGCCTTACCGTCATCGAACTCAACACCATGCAGTACATGACGGGCATGGCGCATGGGCTGACCGCCACACGCTTTCTGAACTGGGACAATGTGGCGGGCAAGCTGCTCAGCCTTGATGATGTGCTGGCGCCTGGCCGGCGGGCCGCCTACACCGACGCATTGCGGCAAGCACATGCACGCTGGCTCGCCACCAGCCCCGATGCCCAGCATGACCCGGCTGGATATGCCCGCATGTGGCCGTTCCAGGAAAGCGATAACTTTGGCTTTACCGACCAGGGCCTGGTGGTCAAGTACAACGCTTACGAGATCGCGCCCTATTCTGCCGGGCAGCCCGAAGTGCTCATCCCCTACGCCGCGCTGTCAGGCATTCTCAAGCCCGCCTTCCTGCCAGCGCAATGAATGGCTGCAGGCCCGGCCACAGGCCGCAAGCCTGCCGCATGAAACCTTGCGGCATGAGGCATGGGGCCTTGCCACGGGAAGCATGAGGCTGCCGGCCTTGGCGACATACGGCCGCCAAGGCTCACAGCCTAGCGGTTGAACCTGTCCAGATCGAAATAGCTTGGTCCCGAACGCGACGGCTCTGGGCTCTCGGGCGCCGCTTTGGGGGCGGCCTGCACCTTTGGCGCTGCGGCAGGCTCCGCGCCATTGAGCGCACCGCCTGTGCCGGGAACCAGGCGGCCATGCGAGCCATCGCCCAGCAGTCCGCCCCCTTGCCACCCGCCTGAGGGAGCGCTATTCCAGCCCGAAGATCCGGAACTGGACGACGTGGCGCTTGAACTGCTCGCCGCCGCGCCGGAGCCGCCTCTACTGTGGGACGATGCCGAGCTGCGCGAGGCGGCTGCGCTTCCGTCAGGCGCGACAAAGGCATCGGCATCCACCGTGCCGCCGCCGTTGGCGCCAGTACGGGCCTCCGCATTCGCCGCGGCGGAGCTGCTGCCCGCCCTTGCCGCCGCGTTGGCCTTGCGCTGGACATCACGCTGCGCAATGATGCGCTGCGTCTGCGCATCAAGACTGGCGGCAAGCTCGTCATGCCCCTTCAGACGCGCCCAATCGGCGGCATCCATGTTTTCCAGATTACGCATGCTGGCGTCCGCGCCCGAAGCAAGCAGATAACGCACCACCTTGTCGCTGCCTGCGCGGGCAGCCATCATCAGCGCTGTGCTGCCGTCAGGCGCAGGCGCGTTTACCAGTGCCTTGCTGGCGATGAGCATCTTGACGGTATCCAGCTTGCCGGTCGAAGCCGCATATTGCAGCGGCGTCCAGCCCAGCCGGTTAACCTCCGCGCCGCGATGGATAAGCACGATCGCACGCCGGGTCTCCCCTGTGACGGCCAAATACATCAGGGGCGTTTCCTGATGTTTGTTGGTCGCATTGACATCGGTGCGGGGGTCCCTGGCCAGGGCATCATAGACATCCCAGGCGCCATCACGGATAGCCTGCATGATGGCCGGCTGCCCTTCAGGGCTCACCGCATTCGGATCAACCCCTTGCTGCAACTGTTTGCGCACCATACCCGCCCTGTCTTCGGCAATATCGCTCCACCAGCCGGCAGACGGGCCTACAGCCGTCTGGCAGGCACAAAGCACCATGGTGCTGGAAAGTATGGCCATCAGGCGCAAGCATTTGCTCATTGCCTTCTCCTGCTAGATGAATAAGCGCTATCGCTGCTTACACGGATTTTATCGTTAAAAATCAATAGATTAATTACTATTTCTATAAATTACTTTAAATAATTTACTTTAGATAAATTGCTTTAAATAAAATACATGAGATAAAGAAGATTTAATAATTTACTTTAACTAATTGACATTAAATTATCTCTTTATCTTATTGAATAATTTAAAGAAATTATCAGAAGTCCGCTCCCCAACCTCAGCTGCGGAAATGCCACGCAGGTCTGCTATTTTCTCTGCCACATGCATCACCTTGGAAGGATCGTTGAGCTTTCCCCTGTGCGGCACAGGCGCGAGATAAGGCGAGTCTGTTTCAATCAGCAGGCGATCCAGCGGAACTCGGGAGGCCACATCCTGCAGGTCGCGCGCATTCTTGAAGGTCACAATGCCTGACATGGATATGTAGAAATTCATCTCCATGGCTGCCTGGGCAACCTCCCAGGACTCAGTGAAGCAATGCATCACGCCACCGAATTCGTCCGCCCCCTCTTCCTTCATGATACGCAAGGTATCTTCACTTGCCGAGCGCGTATGAATAATCAAGGGCAGGCCGCTCTTGCGGCTGGCCCGGATATGCGTCCGGAAGCGCTCGCGCTGCCACTCCAGCGGCTCGGCAAGCCTGAAATAATCCAGACCAGTCTCTCCCAGCGCCACAACCTTGGGAGACTGTGCCAGGGAAACCAGCTGGTCGACCGTGGGCTCCGGCGTGTCTTCATAGTCGGGATGCACCCCCACGGATGCATACAGATGATCATGCGGGGCCACAGTTTCCATCAGACCGGGCCAATCAGGCAGGTTGACGCTGACCACCAGGGCGTAACGCACGTCATTCTGGGCCATGCGGGCGAGAATATCAGGCAGGTTTTCCGCCAGCTCGGGAAAATTAAGGTGGCAGTGGGAATCGATATACATGAACAGAACCTCTATTGCGGGCTGCAGGCCGCCACAATGCGTTGAAGCGCGCTATGGGCGAACAGTTTGGCGTTGAGCGGATGCCCAGCGATGGCTCGCTGCTGCGCCAACCAGCGGGCGGCCTCGCCCAGACGCTGGCGCGAGGCATGGGCGGCTATTTTCCCGGCCTGGGCCTGCAGGGCGGGAAAATAGCGCACGGGGGCGCCGCTGGCCGCCAGCAACAGATCGACAAACAGACGCTGCAAGGCGTCTATCCATGTCTCGGGCGCCTGCTTTTCGATCTGATCCGCCCATTGCCCCGCCTCGGCGCCGCCCGAAGCCAGTGCCTCAGCCAGGCTGGACAGCCATTCCGGGCAGGGCTGGCTGCCGGATTGCGCCAGATCACGCGCCAGCAGCGGCGCTCCGCCCGCGGCGGCAAGCCACTGATCCGCATCGGCCACCCCTTGCTGGCGCAGCCAGGCCCTGGCCTCGTCCTTGCCGGGCACAGGCAGAGGCAGGCGCCGGCATCTGGAAACCAGGGTGGGCAGCAGGCGGTCGGGCGCATCGGCGACCAGCAGGAAAACAGTATGTGCCGGCGGCTCCTCAAGCACCTTGAGCAGCGCATTGGCAGTAATGACATTCATCGCGCGCGCGGGATAGATCACCGCCACGCGCCAGCCGCCGCGATGCGTGGCAGTGTTGAACCAGCTGCCAAGTGCGCGCAGCTGCTCGATGCGTATGTCTTTGGATGGGGCTTTCTTGGCCGAAGCCGCGCCGGCGCTTTCCTCGTCGGCGGCTGGCCCCCCTTCTTCCAGCGCCATCGCATCGGGCCGGACACGGCGTAAATCGGGATGGTTTCCGCCCGCCACCCACAGGCAGGCCGGGCAGCCGCCGCAGGCCAGGCCCTGGCGGGGGTGCTCACAGAGCAGGCTGGCCGCGGCGGCAAGCGCAAATTGTTTCTTGCCTATGCCCTGCAGGCCATGTATGAGCCAGGCATGGGCAAACCGTTCCCCTTGCCGCAGCCACGATTGCGCCACATCCTCCTGCCACGGCAGGAAGGCTGGCAAACTGGCGGTGCTGGCTTCGGTCGAATTCATATGAGGCTGCCATCTTGACGGGCAGCCTTCCAGCTGCGCACCAGCATATCGATCTCAGCCTCCAGCTGCACCCGTATGGCTTGCACAGGAAGTGTGGAATCGATGATATGCAACCGCTCGGGCTGCTGCGCGGCCCGCTCATGATAGGCCTGGCGGGTGCGTTCAAAAAATGCCGCCTCCTCCTGCTCGAAGCGGTCCGGAAGCCGGGCTGCCGAAAGGCGCTCGCGGGCGACGGCAAGCGGCACATCGAACAGCCAGCTCCGGTCGGGCTCCAGCCCGTCCAGCGCCCAGTTCTCAAGCACTCGCACGGCCTGCTCGCCCAGCTGGCGCCCGCCTCCCTGATAAGCATAGCTCGCATCAGTGAACCGGTCGCAGACCACCCAGGCCCCTCGCTCCAGCGCCGGAAGAATGACGCTGTGCACATGCTCGCAGCGGGCGGCAAACATCAGCAAAGCCTCCGTCCTGACGTGCATGTCGCAGGAGAGCAAAAGCTCTCGCAGGCGCTCGCCCAGATCGGTGCCTCCAGGCTCGCGGGTTGAAACGACCTCAAGCCCTCTGTCCTTCAGCTGGTCCACCAGCCATTGAACGTGTGTGCTCTTGCCCGCGCCGTCCAGGCCTTCCAGAGTGATAAAGCAGCCTCGCCGATTCTGCATGCCTATCTGCGTCCCAAGATATATTTTGCGACCGCCCGGTTGTGGGCGGCCAGGTTGGTGGAGAATTCGCTGGTACCGTCGCCCCGTGACACAAAATAGAGATAGCCGTGCTCGTCGGGATGCAGCACAGCCAGCAGCGATGCCCGGCCGGGCGCCGCGATCGGCGTGGGCGGCAAGCCGTTGCGCGTATAAGTGTTCCAGGGCGTGTCAGTCGTCAAGTCTTTCTTGCGTATGCGCCCGCTGTAGGCATCCCCCATTCCGTAGATCACGGTGGGATCCGTCTGCAGCGGCATGCCCAGCTTCAGGCGATTGACGAATACGCCCGCCACCTTGCTACGATCCATGCTGTGACCGGTTTCTTTCTCGACAATAGAGGCCAGGATCAGAGCGTCATAGGGGCTGGAGAAAGGCAGCTGGGAGGCCCGTTCATTCCAGAGCTCGTCGAGAACCATCTGCTGCATGTGGAAGGCGCGGTGCAGGATGTCGAAATCGCTGGTTCCCGGAACAAAGACGTACGTATCGGGGTAGAACAGCCCTTCCGGGCTGTCCGCCTGGGCGCCCAGTTTCTCGAGCAGCGCCTTATCCGAAACCTCGCCAAGCGTCTGGCGGACATTGGGCGCATCCCGCAAGGCTTGCCGGATGCGGCTGTATGTCCAGCCTTCCACCAGCGTCAGCCGCGCCTGCGTCATGTCGCCGCTGGCCATGCGCTCAAGCAGCCTGCGCGGTGTGTCCCCCTGCTCAGCCTCGTAGGCGCCTGCCTGCAGCCGTTTGTCCAGACCTGTGATGCGGGCCAGCGCCACGAAGGCATCATCATTGATGCGTATGCCCGCCTCGTTCATGATCTGCGCGATGCGGCGCGGGCTGCTGCCCGCATCGACGATGTAGTCGACGCGCGGCGCTTGCATGACCACGGCTGTTTTTGACCAATACCAGGCGCTGCCACTGACGATGGTGGCGGCAAGCGCAATGGCCAGCAGCATGTAGAGAGTGATCTTTATAAATTTGCTCATCAGCCTTCCAGTTTAGCCCAGACGCGGGGGGTGGCGCACGTCCCCGAGCAGGCTTGCGGACCCTCGCCGCGATCGACTTGGGCGAATGCCGCGAGGCAAGTATCATAGCGATGGTTTGCCCTTCCCCGCTGATGAGACGTTTCGCAACATGAATGATTCCCGCCCGCTTGCCCTGCCCCTGGCTGACCTCGCTGTGATCGAGGCTACCGGGGCCGATGCCGTTGCATTTCTGCATGGTCAATTGACACAGGATATCCAAGGCCTGGCTGTCGGTCAGGCCCGTCTCGGCGGCTACTGCACCGCCAAAGGCAGGCTGCTGGGCAGCATGGTGCTGTGGAAAGAAGAAAAAGGCGATGACGCCGCAGTGCGCGCATTGGTCAAGGCGGACATCGCCCAGGCCCTCGTCAAGCGGTTGTCCATGTTCGTATTGCGGGCCAAAGCGACCCTGCGCGTCACCGAACGCCCTGTCTACGGGCTGCTCTTGGCCGATGATGCCGGCAGCGGCAGCCGTGCCGATGGCGCGCTTCCCGACGGCCTTGCGGCCAGCCTGGCGGCCCCTGCGGAACCATGGACGGTGCGCCGCGTGGCGGACACGACCTGCATAGCGGCGCCCGCAGAGGGCGCACAGGCCCGCTGGTGGCTCATCCCCGATACGGATGCGGCAATCTTGGCCGCAGGCACGGAATCAGCCGGTTTTGCCAGCCTGGAGGCCAGATGGCAGGCAGCCGACATTGCCGCCGGCCTGCCCTGGGTACAGTCGGCCACGCAGGATACCTTCATCCCGCAGACCCTGAATTTCGATCTGATCGATGGTGTCAGCTTTACCAAGGGATGCTATCCCGGACAGGAGGTCGTGGCCCGCGCCCATTATCGCGGCGCCGTCAAGCGTCGCATGGTGCTGGGTGTGGCGGACGCCCCCGAAGGCCTGCAAGCCGGCAGCTTGCCGGGCACGGATACCTACGACGCCCGGCAGCCCGCCAACCCGTGCGGGCGCGTGGTCAATGCCGCCAGCCATGATGGCGAGCTCCTGATGCTGATGGAGGCCCAGCTGGCAGACCTGGAGCAGGCAGACTTCCGCCTGGGCAGCGCGGACGGCCCATCCATCCGTCTGCGGGATCTGCCCTATTCCGTTTCCGCCCAAGGCTGAGCGCCGGCATCGGAATGCCCGCCGCCTCGCGCGGCGGACGATCCGATTCAACTGCGATAGAGGTTGAGGATGCTGGAAAAATCCAGTTTGCCGCTACCCTTGGCGCTGTGCATCGAATACAGATTGCGCGCCAGCTCGCCCAGAGGGATGGACGCACGGGCGTTCAGAGCCGATTCCGCCGCCAGCCCCAGGTCCTTGAGCATGAGGTCCACGCCAAAGCCACCCGCGTAGTCCTTGGAGGCCGGCGCCTGTTCCATGACACCCGGCCAGGGGTTATACAGCTCGGTTGCCCAGTTGCGGCCCGAACTCTTGGCAATGATATCCGACAGCACTTTGGGGTCCAGCCCATTTGCCGCGCCCAGCGCCAGCGCCTCGGACGTGCCGGCCATGAGAATGCCAAGCAGCATGTTGTTGCAGATCTTTGCGACCTGGCCGGCGCCGGCATCGCCCGCGTGGAAAATATTCTTGCCCATCTTTTCCAGATAGGGGCGCGCGGCCTCCAGGTCGGCGGCCTCGCCGCCTACAATGAATGTCAGCGTCCCGGCAATGGCGCCGCCTGTGCCGCCCGACACAGGCGCATCGACCATGCGTATGCCTTTCCCGGCTGCGGCGGCGGACACCTTGCGGGCAGATTCCGGCGCGATCGTGCTGCACTCGAGCACCAGCGTTCCCGGCGCAATCGCCTGCAGCAGCCCGTCATCTCCCAGGTACAGGCCTTCGACATGCTTGCTGGCGGGCAGCATGGTGATGACCACCTGCGCATCCTTGACCGCCTGCGCCGCCGAGTCAGCCGCTGTGGCGCCGCTGTCGGCCAGCATTTTCACCGCGGCGGGCACCAGATCGAACACAGCCAGCTGATGGCCCGCCTTGAGCAGGTTCTGCGCCATGGGCGCACCCATATGGCCCAGCCCGATGAATGCAATGCTACTCATGTTTTTGTCTCCTTGTTGAACAATATTCTTTGTGCCTGCCCCTCAGGCGCGTCCGAGATCAGCCATGGGATGGGCCTGATCCGCCGGCCAGGGCGGCTGGAAAAACCGCCGCACCCATTCGGCAGTGGCCTGGGCGGGAGTCGCCGGGTTCCATTTGGGCTGCTTGTCCTTGTCGACGATAAGCGCCCGTATGCCTTCCTGGAGATCGCCCTGTACCCCGCATTGCAGGGAAACGATATATTCCTCACGAAAAACATCGGCCAGCGACCACAGCCGCACTCTCCTGAGCAGCGTGAAGCTCAGCCGGGCCGACCCCGGTGATCCCGCCTTGAACGTCTTGGCCGCCCGCTGCAGCCAGGGGTCTTCATGCGAAGACCATGCTTCGATGTTACGGCAGACCGTTTCATAATCCACGCCATCGCAGGCTTGCCTTATTTCATCGAAATGCGTCTCCAGCGGGCCCGGCGCGGGAAGGTCGTCGGGACGCAAGCCCAGCAGCAGCGCTCGCAGCGCCTGGTGGTCCTCGCCAGACTTGCCTGTCCAGGCCTGCGCCTGCAATGCCTGGACGAGCCCGTCCCACTGGCTGGTGGGCACAATGTAGTCCGCCAGCCCCGCATGCAGGCAGTCGCGCGCCCCGAGCTGGGCCGCGGTCATCGCCAGGAAATTGCCAATGCCGCCCGGCATCCGTGACAGCATCCAGGTGCCGCCGACATCCGGAAACAGCCCGATGGATACTTCAGGCATGGCAAACCGCGTCGTTTCACTGACCACGCGATGGCTGGCCCCCATCATCAGGCCCACACCGCCCCCCATGACAATTCCGCTTCCCCAGCACAGGACGGGCTTGGGGTACGTATGGATCTGATAGTCCAGCCGGTACTCGACCTCGAAGAACTCGCGGGCGTATTGGTTGCCCCAGGCATCCGCGGAACTGTTCGCCAGCATGCCCTTGTAGATACCCTGCAAATCTCCGCCTGCGCAGAACGCCTTGCCGCCCGCGCCATCGAGCACCACCACGGCGATACCGTCATCCTGCGCCCACTGCGCCAGCTGATCCGTCAATAGCGTGCACATTTCCAGCGAAAGGCTGTTCAGGCTCTGAGGCGCATTGAGGGTGGCCACGCCGATCTTCTTGCCGCCCGCAGCCTGCAGCTCGCGGAATAACACTGGGGAACTCATCGGATATCTGCTCCTTTCTCAAGTATTTGCCGGGCAACGATGACCCGCATGATCTCATTGGTGCCTTCGAGTATCTGATGCACGCGTGTATCGCGCACCAGGCGCTCAAGCGGGTAGTCTTTCAGATAGCCATAGCCGCCATGCAGCTGCTGCGCATCCAGGCAGGCCTGGAAGCACATATCGGTCGCAAGGCGCTTGGCCATGGCGCAATAGCTTGAAGCGTCCGGATCGCCCTGATCGAGCTTGCTGGCCGCAAGCCGCACCATTTGCCTTGAGGCCACGATGTGCGTGAGCATGTCCACCAGCTTGAACTGCAGTGCCTGGAAGCCCGCCAGCTGGCGGCCAAACTGCTTGCGTTCGCCCATATAGCGGCGCGCCGCCTCATAGGCGCCCTGCGCCGCGCCGACCGAGCAGGTCGCAATGTTGATGCGTCCGCCGTCCAGCCCTTTCATGGCGAATTTGAAGCCTTCCCCTTCACTGCCCAGCAGGTTCTCCGCCGGCACCTCGACATTTTCAAAGCTGATGGGGCGCGTGGACTGGCTGTTCCAACCCATTTTTTCTTCTTTGCGCCCATAGCTGATGCCCGGGCTGTCGGCAGGCACCACAAAGGCGGATACCCCGCCAGCACCCGCCCCGCCCGTGCGCGCCATCACCACCAGCACATCCGTATCGCCGGCGCCGGAGATAAAGGCTTTGGAACCGTTCAGCACATAGGCGCCGCCCCGTTTCTCGGCTCGCGTGACAAGCGACGCGGCGTCCGAGCCCGAGCCTGGTTCAGTCAGGCAATAGGAAGCCAGTTTCTCTCCCGTGGCCAGTTGCGGTCCCCAGGCATCACGTACGGATGGCGTGGCCCAGGACCCTATCATCCAGGTGGCCATATTGTGTATGGTCAGAAAAGCCGTGGTCGAGGGATCGCAGGCCGCCATTTCCTCGAACACAAGGGTGGCATCCAGCCTGGGCAGCCCCAGCCCGCCAATGGATTCGGGGGCGTAAATGGCGCAGAAGCCAAGCTCGCCCGCGCGCGCAAAGGCCTCGCGGGGAAAAACCTGCTCGGCATCCCAGCGGGCCGCATTGGGTTCAAGCTCACCCAATGCAAAATCCCGCGCGGCCTGGGCAAAGGCCTGCTGTTCGTCGGTGAGGCTGAAGTCCATAATAGTGCGTCTCCTTTTTTTCTCTCGCCCGGGCAGACGGCCCCGATGCAGCTTGATTATAAATGTCCTACCATAGCCGTTCAGCGCGTAAATTTATGTCATGTGCGCGACAATCGCTTCTGCCTGTGCTGGGCCCGGCGGCGGCGCGATTCCATCGGATCGAACACCAGGGGGCGGTAGATCTCGACGCGGTCGCCATCGGCAAGCTCGCGTTCCGGCTCGCACCGCTGGCCATAGATGCCCGCCTGCAGGCAGGCCAGGTCATAGCCGGGAAAACGCTGGGCAAAGCCACTGGCCGAGACAGCCTGCGCCAATGTGCTACCGGGCGGCAGGTCCAGCGTCTGCGTCCACGCCTGTCCTGGCCCCGAGGCATACACCAGATGCACCCGCAAGGTGTCAGTCGTCATAAAGCGCCTGGGCCCGCTGGGTGAAAGAGTCGATGAAGCTGGTGGCAATACGGTTGAATATCGGCCCGACCACCGCTTCGAGCGTGCGGCTGGAAAAGGCATATTCCATGGTATAGGCGACCTTACAGGCATCCTGCGCCAGTTCCTGGAATTCCCATGTGCCGGTCAGCTGCGAGAACGGGCCGTTGACCAGATTGATTGTGATCAGACGCGGGTAATCATGCTCGTTGCGCGTGGAGAAGGTCTGGCGGACACCGGCAATGCTGATGGTGACGGATGCCTCCATGCCGTGCTCGTCTTGCCGCAGCACTTGCGCGCCGCCGCACCAGGGCATGAACTCGGGGTATTTGGCCACGTCGGCGACCAGATCAAACATCTGTGCGCGGCTATAGGGAACTAGAACTGAGCGTTGAACTTTATGCATCGAGCCGTGTTAATAGATAGAATGTACAGATTTTACCGTCTATAGCAATATTGATTCATGAGCATTGTTGACAACCGCAAGGCCACGCACGACTACTTCATCGAAGACCGCTTCGAGGCGGGGCTCGTGCTCGAGGGCTGGGAAGTAAAGGCTATCCGGGCTGGCCATGTGCAGCTCAAGGAAAGCTACGTCATCGTGCGCGACGGCGAAATCTGGATACTGGGCATGCATATCAGCCCCCTGCCCACCGCTTCCACCCATATACATCCCAATGCCACCCGCACCCGCAAGCTGCTCCTGAAAGCCGAGGAAATCAACAAGCTGATCGGGAAGGTCGAACAACGCGGCTACACGCTGGTGCCACTGAACCTGCACTACAAGAATGGCCGCATCAAGCTGGACTTCGGCCTTGGCCGAGGCAAGAAGCTGCATGACAAGCGCGACAGCGCGCGCGACAAAGACTGGCAGCGCGAAAAAGAGCGCATCATGAAGCACGATACCCGCAACCGGGGCTGACCTGATCAAGAGGACGGCCATCAGCCGCCCGACACCTCAAAGCCCTCGATCTCCAGCAAAGCCACCTTGCGGCTCAGGCCGCCGGTATAGCCGTTGAGCCGCCCGTTGCCTGCCAGCACGCGGTGGCAAGGCACAATGATGGAAACAGGGTTTTGCCCGACTGCTGTTCCAACCGGCCGTCCATGCTGCTGTGTCATGCCGGCCGCGAGCGCCACCTGGCCATAGGACACGTATTCCCCATAGGGGATGTCAAGCAGCGCCTGCCATACCCTGCACTGGAACGGGGTTCCCCGCAATGACAGGGGAACAGAAAATACCGAGCGCCCTCCCCGGAAATACTCGCCCAGCTCGGCATGGGCCAGGCGCAGCACGGCGCATGCCTCGGCGGGAATGTCGGCATCCAGCAGCTCAAGCTCCGACATGCTGCCAGGCGTGGCGCTGCCGTCGAAACGCAAGGGCAAATGTCCCGCTCCCGCTTCCCGCACAAAGCCGAACAGATCCGGCTCGCGCTCGCGCTTGCGGATACGAAGCCCCCGTATGGGTTTGCCGTCCAGCTCTCCCGCGCCGGGGCTGGGGCGCGATGGGCCGGGCTGAGGCGCTGCCGCTGAGCCGACGGCCACGGGCGGACAGTCGGGCTGGCCGATAAAGTAAAGGCCGGATAGACCTGCGCCGTCTGTACAGAAAAGCATGGGGCCAAGCGGAGAAGCCGCTCGCGCGTGATAAGCCATTGCCGCCTCCTTTGACGGCCATCTTACAGCAGCCGCCCCAGCCTGTCGCGCCGCCGCCAGACCGCCTTCAGTGCAGCTTGACCCTGGGCGCCCCGCGCTTGAGCAGCAGACGTCCCAGCGCCATCGACGCGGTCTGCATGGGCCCGAGGACGGCGGCATGATGCATGAGGTGCAGGCTCATATACATCAGCCTGGCCAGCAAGCCTTCGACAAACCAGCTCTTGCCCGACAACACGCCCATCAGGCTGCCGACACCCCGTGTATGCCCAACAGACACGAGCGAGCCGTAGTCGCGGAAGCGGAAACTGTCCTGGGGCTCGGCCTCGCCCTTGATGCGAGCGCGCATAGTCTTGCGCAAGAAGGATGCTTGCTGGTGCGCAACTTGTGCCCGTGCGGGCAAGGGGCGCTGCTCGCCCTCCCAGGGCGCCTGCGCACAGTCGCCAAAGGCGAAAATGTCGGCATCTTCGGTACGTAGACGCCCATCGACAACGAGCTGATGCAGGCGATTTGCCTCCAGGCCCAGTTGCGAAAGAAAGGCCGGCGCCTCGATGCCCGCGGCCCAGACGCACAGGGTTGCCGGATAGCGGTTCCCTTGCGCATCGACCAGGCAATCGTGCTCGACCGCCGCGACCCGCACTGACGTGCGCACATCCACGCCTCGGTCAGTGAGCAGGCGCTGGGCGGTTTCCGAAAGTTTGGGCGGGAGCGCAGAAAGAATGCGGTCTGCGCCTTCGAGCAGCGTAATTTTTATGTCGCGCGCGGGATCCAGTTCCTGCAGGCCGTAATACACCAAGCCCGCAAAAGCCTCAAGCAGTTCCGCCGCCAGTTCAACCCCGGTCGCGCCGCCGCCCACGATGGCGATATTGAGCAAGGCTTGGCCGGATTCAACCTCGGGCTGTTCGGCGACTGCGCCTGTCTTGCGCCGGTTCAGTGTCACAAGCTCATTGAGCAGCCGCTGCCTGAAGTGTTCGGCCTGGCCGGTGGAATCCAGCGCAATCGCATGTTCCGCCGCTCCCGGCGTGCCAAAGAAATTGGATTTGCTGCCCACAGCCATCACCAGTGTGTCATAGCGCAGCGTGCGAGCCGGAAAGACTTCTTCGCCCGAAGGCGTAAGCACTGCTTTCAGGCCAAGCTGGCGTGCCGCACGATCCAGGCTGTGCAGCTCGCCACGCATGAAGGTAAAGCCACAGTCGCGGGCCAGCATGAAGTACGACAGATCTTCCCGGTGTATGTCCAGCGTACCCGCCGCAACCTCATGCAGGGAGGGCTTCCATATATGGCTGTCATCCTTGTCGACCAGAACAATATGCTCGGGGCCGAACTCGCGCCCCAGCCTGGCAGCCAGCTCCAGCCCACCTGCCCCGCCTCCAACAATGACAATCTTGTGCTTTTCTTGACTCATGCAACCCCTCCGTCAAGCAGTCAGAAATGCATCTTACCTTAGTTGGCATTGGCACATATGTAAAAAAGAAGCAGATCCACGATCGATATTGCATCGCACCGGCGCGGTGCCGCGCTCAGGGATCGATGGAGGGAAGTTCTTCGGACAAAAGGACCAGGCCAGCACGCAACAACCGGTTATACCGCAGCTTTTCCGCTTCGATCGATGCCGCATCCCAGGAATAAAAACCCTGCCCGCTCTTGAATCCGAGCTTGCCCTCCGTTTTCTTATCGGCCAGCACCGCAGGCGGCATTGCGACATTGGACAAGGAAGGATAAATTGTCGCGGCTGCGCTGGCATGCACATCTAGTCCCGCGTGCTCTTTTTGCAGCACGGGGCCTGCTGCCAGATACCGAAACCCGAATCCAAAGCGCACCGCCGCGTCCACATCCTGGGGGCTCGCTATACCGTCCTGAATCAGCGAAAATGCTTCCCTGGCAAGCGCATGCTGCATTCGATTGGCAACAAATCCCGGTATATCCTTGCGTACCCGGATCGGCACGGAGCCGCAGCGCCGCATAAATGCTGCTAGTGCCTCTGCAGCATGGTCAGACGCAGAGGAAGCCTGCACCACCTCCACCAACGGTACGATATGCGCCGGCATGAAGAAATGCAGCCCCAGCATTCGCACCGCCGTTGCACAGCCATCCGCAATGGCGCTAATCGGGAAGCTGGAGCTATTGCTGGCCAGAATCGTACTTTCAGCCGCAATGGTGTCCAGCCTTCGGAACAAGTCGCGTTTTATCTCCAGGTTTTCTGGCACACATTCGACCATAAGATTGATGTGTGCCCAGTCCAACTCCTCAAGCCTCTCTGCCATGTCAAGTCGTTCCACCCTGTCAGCCTTGTCCAGGCATGCCAGGTTGCGGCTTATTTCTGCCACGATATTCTCGTGAGCCTCTCGCTTCGGCTCAACAATCGACACCGCACAACCTGCGCGCAGAAATACGATTGCCACATCGGCCCCCATAGTTCCGCCACCGACAATAGCCACATGTGATCGCGAAGGAGCCTCAAGAAATTTTGAATTCATGAACACACCTCCCCATGTGTCGAGCCTGTTTGCGACATCTCATCGCGGATGGGGTTTGAAAGGGTACCAACGCCTTCGATAAAAACTTCCACGGTGTCGCCGTGCCGCATCCAGACGGGTGGACGGCGGGCCGACCCGACACCTGCCGGCGTACCCATCGCTATGACGTCGCCAGGATAAAGTGTCATGCATTGCGACAACACTACAATGGCCTGCGCCACTGTGAAAGCCATATTGGCAGTATTGTCTTGCTGAAGAACTTCGCCATTGAGGCGTGTCGCTATTTCAAGCCCCACAGCCCCGTCGGGCATCTCATCCGCAGTGACAATAACTGGACCAAAAGCCCCTGTGCCGTCGAAATTCTTGCCTATTGTCCATTGCGAAGTCTTATGCTGAAAATCTCTGACACTGGCGTCATTGAAGCATGAGTAGCCTCCGACATGCGATAGCGCATCATCAACCGAGGCGTGCCTGCAGCGCTTGCCGATTATTACCGCCAGTTCGGCTTCGTAATCAAGCTTTTCGGAGCAGGCCGGACGTAAAATAGGGTCACCAGCTGCGACCAGGGAGTCTGCTGAGCGAAGGAAAAAACTCGGGTATGATGGTTTGTCATGACCGCTTTCGGCAGCGTGATCGAAATAATTCAGGCCCAGGCATACAATTTTTCCCGGCCTGGATATGGGAGGAAGCAACCGCACATCCCCGAGCCGGAGAGGTGACGCCTTGGTTGCTGCTATTACGTGCTCTGCCATAAGCTCACGGTCCTGTACTGGCATTTCAAGTAGATCTATCGCATTCAAATGCGCATATGAAGTGCCTGCAAGGGAGAACAGCGAACCATCATCCAGGATGAATCCCACACAAGGTTCGGCCTCATGAATAAAACTTACAATACGCAAAACGGCCTCTCGAAAAATTCAGGATTATTGGCTATTACAGTGAGAATGCAAGGAACAGGCACTTATTGAGCAAGGGCTACGCGAGCCTCCTGGACAATATTGGCCCACCGCTCGATGTCTTGAGCCAGAAAAGCGCCAAACTCTTTCATAGGCAATGGCGAAAGCAGGCTTCCTTGCTGCACAATGCTCTCCCGGATGGCTGGTTGCTTTAGTATTTCCATGACATTGCGGCTCAACAGTGCGCGGATGTCTTCAGGCGTGCCTGTAGGTGCGAGCAAGCCTACCCAGGTAAGGACAGCCATGTCTCCAAGACCCTGTTCTTGCATTGTCGGCACATCCGGAAAAACGGCCATTCGCTCGGGAGTGCTTGTGGCAATTGCACGTACCCGTTTCTTCTCAAGATAGGGACCGACAAGCATGGGATTGGCGAACATAATTTGTATACGTTCGGCCACTACATCATTGAGAGCCGGTGACCCTCCCTGATACGGCACATGCAGCCAATTCAGACCGTATCGCTGCTTGAACTGCTCACTGAGAATATTTTGTACCGAGCCTACTCCGGTCGAAGCGTAATTCATTGCGTTCGGATGTTGTTTGCTGTACTCAATCAAATCGTGCACATCTTTCACTGGCAGATCCGGAGACACCGAGAGGACAAACGCAGTTTCACTGATGCGGGCCACAGGCTCAAAATCCGCCATGACAAAAGGCACCTTGGGATCCACAGCGGGGCTGATGATTGCGTTGGCCCCACTCATCAGAAGCGTATAACCGTCAGGTTTCGCTTTTGCAGCCATATTGGTTCCAATAACGCCAGAGCCTCCGGAACGATTGACCACAATGACGGATTTACCCAATCTCTTGCCGAGCTCGGAACCAATTAGCCGCGCCAGCGTATCAATGGCTCCCCCTGCCGGATACGCCACCACAATCTCGATATTGCGTTCGGGATACTGGCTGGAGACTGCAACCGCCGGCTTCGCCGGCAATGCAGCCACCAGGAAAAATGCGAGCATTGCGGTACAGATATTGCGTGGTGTGCAAACGATTTTCTCAAACATAAGATCTCCTTCCTTTTATATCTTTAATAGCTATGAGGATTACCGCCGGCATGCTATCCGGCCGTGAACACTTCCCGTCTTACTGTCACTGCATCGAGCGCCGCATCGTCGATCTGGGGCCAATATCCCGCCGGAATAACCATCTCTCCGCCCTCAACGCGCAGCGTGTTCTTGAAAAGGCTCCGTTTCAGCTTCAGGTAGCCATTCATTTCTCCCGCGTTGCGTATGCAATGTCGGGCCACGCATGCTTCCGCCCAACAGGCCAGATCGGTCGCAACGCCATCTCCCAGCACAGGTTCCATACCCTTGTCTCTGATGTATTGAAGGGCGTCAGCAAGCATCCCAGGGCTGCCTGCCTTTTTGAGTTTGAGCTTGACGAAGCCCACGCCCTCCAATTGGCCGCAACGATCAATATCCTCCAGGCCATACACCGACTCATCGAGCATGAGCGGCACGGTCGAGCACAGGCCAATCTCAGCATGTTCAGCCCAGGCATCTGAGCCACAGGGCTGTTCAAACAGCTCTATTCCGTCGGGATCAAGACGGCTTGCAATTGCCTTCCCTGCTTCCAGGTCATAGCCACGATTCGCGTCCAGCCGCAGCGTCGCCTTGCCCCGCGCGATTTTCTGAATCATCTCTATGCGCGCCAGGTCTTCCTGCCAGTCAAACCCGATCTTGACTTTTAATGTCTGATAACCCTTCGCAAGCAACTGCTCGATTTCTGGCCGCATCGCCGCAGCCTCACGCGTGTGGACGGGTGCCAGCAGGGGCACGCGTACATCTTGGTCAGTACGCAATATTCCCGCCTCATCCATCATGTCCAGCGCGCTCAATACTGCGCTGGCGCCACCCGGAAAGCTTCCCGCAGCTTCTTGCAGCGCCCTCCTGGTTGCGTGGGAATCTTCACCGAGCATCATTCGTGCCGCCTTCTTGCAGAAGTCCCAGGAGCCCTCGACAGTTTCAGTGGTATAGCCCGGTGCAATCAACGCCTCGCCCCATCCCTGCCGTTCATGGCCCCCACTTACACGGACGATAATCGGATCGAACGCAACAATTGCTCTTGTGGAAACAATATATGGCTGCCCAAGCGGAGCGTTGAGCCGCCGGATCTCTACTTCTTCTATAGTCATGATAAAAGCGCGTCGTGCAGACAGTTGTTCAATTTAGCGAGCGATGAACAACCTCGCCTGATATCTGCGTACGAATCATCAGGCGCCGGGCCTGCGGATCGAAAGCATCCCGGCGGTGCATGGTGCAGCGGTTGTCCCACATCACCAGATCGCCCGGTTGCCATGTCTGTGTCCACGCCAAAGCAGGGTCAGATGCATGCGCCCACAACTCATCCAGCAGTGCCTCGCTGTCTTCCAGTGAAAGGCCAATAACATACGCATTGTGGCGCCGCCCCAAAAAGAGGCACTTGCGCTGTGTTTCAGGATGCACTCTGACCAGCGGATGGACCGCGCCCACGGCCTCCCGTGGATCCACCACTTCCTTGAAGCCCAGGCGCAATTCGCCTGCACTGTTATGGCTTGCATCATGCAGGCAGGTCAGCCTGTCAACACGCGCCTTGAGCGCTTCAGGCAGTGTTTCATATGCTGCATACATATTCAGAAAATGTGTATTGCCGCCGGCTTCAGGCACTTCCAGGCTGTAGAGACACGCCGCCTTGGGAGGTTTGGTCACATAGCTCATGTCGGTATGCCATACCGCCTCGGCTGCACCCAGCCCCCCAATGCTTTGTCCGCCGATCTCGATGTTCGAGATGGTCGTGATCTCGGGGAAAGAAGCTGCTGGCCCCGCAGCGCGTGTCTTGGTTCCAATGGGCCGGGCATCCAAAGGGCCAAACTGCTTTGAGAAGCGGACGAGTCCTTCTGGAGACAGGCCTACTTGTCCTCTGAACCTCAGTACCAGGTATTCGTGCCATAGCGCATTGATCGTCTGCAACATTTCCGACGTCATCGGCATAGAGATATCCACTCCAGCCACATCTGCACCCAGGTATGCCCCGAGCGGGCTGGCATGGATTTCCTTCGACGTGTGTGTAGTTTGGTCCATTCACATTCCTCTATAAATCATGCTTGATATGTGAAAAGTATAGGATTTGCATTATCATTAATTATCATTAATAATTGATAATTAATATGAAATGCTGATAAATAATTCGAGACGAAGGATACGGATCAGGGACCTTGAAGTATTTCTCATGCTGGCTGCCAACCTGAATTTCAGTAAGGCGTCAGAGGCGCTCCATATATCCCAATCTGCATTGAGTGCGGCGATACAAGGGCTTGAAGAAGCCTTGTCGACTCGACTATTCGATCGCAGTACCCGAATTGTGGAGCTGACCCCCACAGGGCAACTATTGCGGAAAGAAGCCGAAGAACTGCTGGCTCATTTTGATCATTCGATACAACGAGTACAGGATTTCGTCAGTGGCGCGCAGGGGCGCCTGCAGATTGCCGCCTCGCCGTCCGTGATGGCTGGCCTGCTGCCGCTTGCATTGAGCCGGTTCAATGAAATGTACCCAGGTGTGGCGGTAGAAGTGCGCGAAGAGGTGCATGCAACCTGTATCTACCTTGTGCGGGCGAGAAAAGTGGACTTTGCCTTGACTCCAGGCCGTCAGGGTTTTGACGATCTTTGCCAGACCAAACTTTTCGACGATCGCCTTGTGGCGCTGTGTGCGCCTGGCCATCCCATTGCACGGCAAGAAACCGTGAAGTGGGCCAGCCTCATCAAGGAGCGAATCATTGCAGTCAGCAGGGACAGCAGTGTCAGACAAATCGTAGAAACCGCGTTTGCGCGCTATGCCTCCGAGTTGCACCCTGCTGTCGAAGTGGAGCGCGCCACATCGGCAATGAGCTTTGCCGCCGCGGGTCTGGGTATCGCGATCATGCCTTTGTCGCTGGTGAAGTATGCCGACAGCCAATACCTGGTCCGCCGGCCGATAGACGCTTCGGATGCAGTGCGCACCATCTGCGCCATCCGCCTTGCCACGCGGACGCCTTCAAGCGCCGCGGAGAACTTCATAGATCTTTGCAAGCAAATGTCCAGGACGAGCTAAACCGGCATAGGGAACAGCGCTCATACCCCCTGCCACATCGCCCTAACGTACAAGAAAAGCGGGCTGGCAGGCATTACGCCCGCCAGCCCGCCAAGGGTCCACACGGCATGCCTGCCGCATGGATCCTGCACTTAGTCGCGTGCCAGGCGCTGCCAGGTATCCACAACCGTGTCGGGGTTGAGAGACATGGACAGAATGCCTTCCTGCTTGAGCCAGCGCGCAAGGTCGGGATGGTCGCTGGGGCCCTGGCCGCAGATGCCGACATATTTGCCCGACTTCAGGCATGCCTGGATCGCACGGCGCAGCATGAACTGCACAGCCTCGTCGCGCTCGTCGAAATCGGCCGCCAGCAATTCCATGCCGGAGTCGCGGTCCAGACCCAATGTCAGCTGCGTCATGTCGTTCGAGCCGATGGAGAAGCCGTCGAAGTATTCCAGGAACTGCTCGGCCAGAATGGCATTGGAAGGCACTTCGCACATCATGATCAGGCGCAGGCCGTTCTCGCCGCGCACCAGGCCGTTCTTGCCCAGCAGTTCGACCACCCGGCTGGCCTGGGAGATCGTACGCACAAACGGCACCATAATCTCGACATTGGTCAGCCCCATATCGTCGCGCACTTTCTTGAGCGCTTCGCATTCCATGCGGAAACACTCTTCAAACTCTTCCGAGATGTAGCGCGATGCGCCGCGGAAGCCCAGCATGGGGTTTTCTTCCTCGGGCTCATAGCGGGAGCCGCCCACGAGCTTGCGGTATTCGTTCGACTTGAAGTCGGACAGGCGCACGATGACGGGCTTGGGATAGAAAGCCGCAGCCAGCGTTGCCACGCCTTCCGCGAGCTTGTCGACAAAGAAGGCGCGCGGGCTGGCATAGCCACGGGCAGCCGATTCGACAGCCAGCTTCAGCTCGCCATCCACGTTGGGATAGTCGAGCACCGCCTTGGGGTGAACGTTGATATTGTTGTTGATGATGAACTCAAGGCGAGCCAGGCCCACACCCTTGTTGGGAATCTGCGAGAAATCGAAGGCAAGCTGCGGGTTGCCGACGTTCATCATGATCTTTACGCCGATCTCGGGCATTTCACCCCAGCGGACCTCTTCAATCTCGGTCTCGATCAGCCCGTCGTAGATGCGCCCCTCGTCGCCTTCAGCGCAGGAAACCGTGACTTCGCGGCCGTTGGCCAGGACATCGGTGGCATTGGCGCAGCCGACCACAGCGGGTATGCCCAGCTCGCGGGCGATGATGGCCGCATGGCAGGTGCGTCCGCCACGGTTGGTGACGATGGCCGAAGCCAGCTTCATGACCGGCTCCCAGTTGGGATCTGTCATGTCGGTGACAAGGATGTCCCCGGCCTTGACCTGGTCCATCTCCGACACGTCGCCCACGATGCGCACACGGCCGGACCCGATCTTCTGGCCAATGGCGCGGCCTGTGATCAGGATGTCGCCGGTGGCCTTGAGGCGATAGCGTTCCTGGACATCATTGTGGCCGAGCTGCGACTTCACTGTCTCAGGACGGGCCTGCAGGATGTACAGCTTGCCGTCGACGCCGTCGCGGCCCCATTCGATATCCATGGGGCGCTGATAGTGCTTTTCGATGATGACGGCGTAGCGTGCCAGCTCGATGACCTCGTCATCGGTCAGCGAATAGCGGTTGCGTTCCGAGACCGGCACGTCGACGGTGCGCACGGAATGGCCGGACGCGCGCTCGGGATCGAACTCCATCTTGATGAGCTTGGAGCCGATGCGGCGGCTGATGATGGGATAGTGGCCTGACGCGAGCGTCGTCTTGAAGACATAGAATTCGTCCGGGTTGACGGCGCCCTGCACCACGGTCTCGCCCAGGCCATAGGAAGAGGTAATGAACACGACATCGTTGAAGCCGGATTCCGTGTCGAGCGTGAACATGACGCCCGCGCTGCCCACGTCGGAACGCACCATGCGCTGGATGCCGGCCGACAGCGCGACCTCGGCGTGCGCATAACCTTTGTGTACCCGATAGGAAATGGCGCGGTCGTTGTACAGCGACGCGAAGACGTGCTTGATCTTGTCCAGCACATCGTCAATGCCAACCACATTCAGGAAGGTTTCCTGCTGGCCCGCGAAGGAGGCATCAGGAAGGTCTTCGGCGGTAGCGGAGGAACGCACGGCGAAGCTGCCCTTGCCGTCCGCATCCAGCTTGGCAAAAGCATCGCGTATAGCCTGCTCGAACTGCGCAGGGAAAGGCGTATCAATGATCCATTGCCTGATCTGGGCGCCCGCATTCGCAAGCTCCCGCACATCTTCCGAGTTCAGGCTTTCAAGGCGCTCGGCGATGCGCGCGTCCAGCCCCGTGGACTTCAGGAAGTCGCGGAAGGCCTCGGCCGTGGTGGCAAAGCCCCCCGGCACCCGGACGCCGGCTTCGGCCAGCTGACTGATCATTTCACCTAGAGATGCGTTCTTTCCTCCTACCGAGTCGACGTCCGACATGCGGAGCTGCTCGAAAGACACTACATAAGACATGAAGTCACCTTTGACAATATAAAAAAGCGTGTTTGCTTAGGGCACGTCCACAAAGCTTCCGTCCATATGGGTGCGCTAAGCAAACCAGCCTTGCCTGCTGGTACGGTGACTGTTAATCTTTCGCGATTGTACCGTTAATGGTCGCCTTTGCGCTCGCCTTTCTTCCCATGACCGAAAACCTTATTGAACGCACTGTCTTTGTCGTTTCCGACAGCACAGGCATTACCGCTGAAACATTCAGTAACTCCGTGCTGTCGCAATTCGAGCAAGTCAAGTTCGAGGCGATTCGCATCCCTTTCATCGACAGCCCCGAAAAAGCCGAGGCGGCAGCCCAGCGCATCAACCGGTGCGCCCAGGAAAAAGGCGAGCGGCCGCTTGTGTTCAGCACCCTGGTGAATCCCGAAAGTGCCGAAAAAATACGCAGCGCCGACTGTACGTTCATGGATTTGTTCGGCACATTCGTGCAGCACATTGAAAATGCGCTCGGGGTGAAATCCAACCATTCCGTGGGGCGCTCCCACATGGGCGGGCTCAGCAAGCAATATACCAACCGCATCGAAGCCATCAACTTCAGCCTTGCGCATGATGACGGGCAATTTGTCCATGGGCTTGAACAGGCGGATGTCATCCTGGTCGGGGTGTCGCGCTGCGGCAAGACGCCCACCAGCCTGTATCTGGCCATGCAGTATGCCGTGAAGGCGGCAAACTTCCCCTTGATTCCGGAAGATTTCGACCGGGGGTCGCTGCCGGCCACCCTGCTGCCATTTCGCAAAAAACTGTTTGGGCTGTCGATCCAGCCCGAGCGGCTGGCGGAGGTCCGGAACGAGCGCCGCCCGAAAAGCCAGTATGCATCGCTCAAGCAATGCCGCGAAGAGGTCGCCGAGGCTGAACGCCTCATGCGCATGGAAAACATTCCGTGGCTGTCCACGACCACCCGTTCCATCGAAGAGATATCCACCAAGGTACTCGACGAGGTCGGCCTGAACCGTCGAACCTATTAGCGGTCCGGGCTGGCCAGCCTGCGGCGGCGGTGCTCAAAGAGGCAGACGCCCGCCGCAACCGCCACGTTCAAAGACTCCACCCCCTTGGCCTGTGGAATATAGACGCGCAGATCCGCCCGTTCCAACAGGCAAGCCTGCACACCCTGCCCTTCATTGCCCAGAACCCAGGCGCATGCCTGCGGCAATGCGGCCTCGTAGAGCGGGCTGGCGTTGTCCAGCGCAGTAGCCAGCAAAGGCACAGCCAGGCGATCGCAGGCAGCCATCAGATCCACCTGCTCGTGTATGGCCAGGGAAAAATGAGCGCCCTGTGCGCTGCGCAGCACCTTGGGCGACCAGGCCGATGCCGTGCCCGGCGACAGGTAGGCGTGGCCAATGTCCGCTGCCGCAGCGGTGCGCAGCAGCGTGCCTACATTGCCCGGATCCTGGATGCGATCCAGCCACAGACACAGATGATCGATGCGTTCGGGCAGTTGTGGGACCGGTGGAGCGACCTCGAAATACACCCCTTGGCCATGTCCCACCTGCGAGAGGCTGCGCGCCAGCCGTTCGTCGCACGCCAGGCACAGCGATGTATCCAGGGATTGCGCCAGTGCCCGCAGTTCGGCATCGCGTTCCAGCCGCTGCGCATCAAACACAGCGCGGCGCGGCGCCCCGCAATGTTCCAGCCATGCCTGGCATAAATGAATGCCCTCAAGCAGTACGAGCCGCTCGCCCTCGACCGACGGCTTGCCTGCCGCCAGCCTCGCCAGATGCTTGAATACGGGGTTATCGCGTGAGCTGATGAATTTCATGTGACGGCTGCGCCTAGGCGCGGATGCCAGCCGGTCCCAGCAGGTCGCGCACAGGCCTGAAGCTGCGCCGATGGGCGGGGCAAGGGCCATGCAGACCCAGGCGCTCCAGGTGCAGCGCCGTGCCATACCCCTTGTGCTGGTCAAACCCATAGACCGGATATTGGGCATGCAGGGCCAGGCAATCCGCATCGCGCGCGGTCTTGGCCAGGATGGAGGCGGCGGAAATAGCCTTGATGGTGGCATCGCCGCCAACCACAGGCTCGGCGACACAGCTCAGCCCCTTGGGCAGGCAGTTTCCGTCAATCAAGGCTCGATCTGGCGGGACGGACAGCCCCTCGCAGGCGCGACGCATGGCCAGCATGGTTGCCTGGAGGATGTTGAGCGTGTCGATTTCCTCAACGGTGGCGCTGGCAATACACCAGGCCAGCGCCCGCTCCCGTATTTTTTCGGCCAGCGCCTCGCGCTGTGCGGCACTGAGCTTCTTGGAATCATCCAGCCCGCGTATGCGGCGGCCGGGATCCAGGATGACTGCTGCCGCATAGACAGGCCCGGCCAATGGCCCCCTGCCCGCCTCATCGATACCAGCGACGCGCAGCGCCCCGGCTGCGTCGGCAATGTCGAAGAGACCGGGCTGCCTAGGCACGGCCCACCTCGCCCAGTATTGCCTGCGCAGCCAATAGCGGCGTGTCGCGGCGCAACGACTCGTGGATGGCTCGGAAGCGCTCGGCCACCTGGCTTGCGTAGGCCTTATCTGTCAGCGCTTTCCAGGACGCCTCGGCAAGCGCTTCCGGTGTCGCCTCCTCCTGCAGCAGCTCAGGTACGACAAAATCCTGGGCCAGCACGTTCGGCAACCCCACCCACGGCACGTAGGGCCGCTCCTGGCCCGACTTCCAGGCCATCATGCGCCTCATCATGGGCGAAAGCACGTAAGAAATCACGAGCGGCCGCTTGAAGAGGCACGCTTCGAGCGTGGCCGTGCCGCTGGCGGCAAGCACCGCGTCGGCCGATTCCATCACATTCCAGGCCGCCGGCTGGGCCCGGCGCGCCGCATCGTCGCCCTCGCCCGAATCCTGGTCGACAATATGGCAGTGCCTGAGCGGATGCTGGTGCAAAATGGCTTCAAATTCCGCCCTGCGCTTTGCATTGACCATGGGAACCAGGAAATGCAGATCGGGGTCCTGTTCGGACAATATGCGCGCAGCCTGGAGAAACCGGGGGGCAAGCAGCTTGATCTCGGAGGCTCGGCTGCCCGGCAGAATGGCAAGGATTCTGGCGCCTTCCTCGAGCCCGAGGTAACGGCGCGCTGCCGCCTTGTCCGGCTCCATGGGGATCACCCCTGCCAAGGGGTGGCCGACAAAGGTGACAGGTACGCCTTCCTTGCGATAAATCTCTTCCTCGAAGGGAAAGAGCACCAGCATGTGCGATACCGCGGCACGTATTTTGTGTATGCGCTCGTAGCGCCAGGCCCAGATCGAAGGCCCGACGAAATGCACGGTGGGAACGCCTGCCTGTTTGAGCTGCTGCTCGAGCCTGAGATTGAAATCGGGGGCGTCGACCCCGACAAAGACATCAGGCTTGCTGGCAAGCCAGCGCTTCTTTACATCGAAATAGGTATGAAGCAGCCTGGGCAGGCTCTTGAAGGCGTCCACATAGCCAAAAACCGTCAAGGCATCCATGGGATGCCAGGTATCGAAGCCCGCGCGCCGCATGGCGGGCCCGCCTATGCCTTCGCAGGCGGCATCGCCTGACATCTGCTGTATTCCGTGGATGACCCTGGCGGCCAGCAGGTCGCCAGAAGGTTCCCCCGCGACCATGCCGATGCGCGCAGTCATGGCCGCACAATGCCCCGGCTGGCCGCAGACAGAAAATCTGCCATGGCCTGCAAAACCTTTGCTGCGTCGGGGCGGCCTTCCCGCAGCTGCTGTATCTGCTGCGCGGCTTCCTCGACCTTGAGTCCGCGGCGATAGATCAGCTTGTAGGCTTCCTTCAAGGCTGCAACCTCCTCCGGCTGATAGCCACGACGATTCAGGCCCTCCGAATTGATGCCCACTGGCCGGAAAGGATCGCCAGCCCCAAGCAGGAACGGCGGAATATCCTGGCGTATGGAACTGGTGCCGCCTATCATGCTGTGCTCGCCAATGCGTACAAACTGATGCACGGCTGAAAGCCCGCCTATGATGGCCCAGTCGCCCACATGGATATGGCCCGCCAGTTGCACTGAATTGGCCATGATGGTGTGGCTGCCTATCTGGCAGTCATGTGCGATGTGTACATAGGCCATGATCCAGTTGTCGTCACCCAGACGAGTGACGCCCACGTCCTGGGCCGTGCCGGTATTGATGGTCACATACTCGCGTATCGTGTTTCCGTCGCCGATTTCCAGGCGCGTAGGCTCGCCGCTGTACTTTTTGTCCTGCGGAATGCCGCCGACAGAGCAAAACCGATAAAAATTATTGTTGGCGCCTATCGTCGTGTGGCCGTCGATGACGCAATGCGGCCCGACAACCGAACCTGCGCCGATGGAGACATGCTCACCGATCACGCTATAAGGCCCGATGGACACGTCATCGGCGATGACCGCCCCGGGGGCGATGATAGCCGTGGGGTGGATACGGTCAGACATCGCTATTCTTCCAGTACGCGTATCGCGCACATAATCTTGGCCTCGGCCGCCACCTGTCCGTCGACGGTGGCCTGGGCCGTGTATTTGCAGATAGAACGGCTGATGCGGTCGGCGGTGACCTCAAGACGCAGCTGATCGCCCGGAACAACGGGCCGGCGGAAACGCGCACCGTCCACGCCCACCAGGTAGTAGGCGATCTTCTTGTCAGCGGGGTTGACGTCCGTGTCGCCCTCGAAAGAGAACAGCGCGGCCGCTTGTGCCAGCGCCTCGATGATCAGCACGCCGGGCATCACGGGATGATGCGGGAAATGCCCGGTAAAGAATGGCTCGTTCATCGACACATTCTTGATGGCCACGATGCGTTTGCCCGGCTCCATTTCGAGTACGCGATCAACCAGCAGCATCGGGTAGCGATGCGGCAGGCGGTCCATGATTTGTCTGATGTCGAGTTCCATCTTGTTTTATCCTGCATGTGCACCCTTCAGGCGGGTGCTCTGTGTGTTATGTAAGTATAAGGACAAGCCCAGTGCTCATTTTTTCTCGGCAGCCTGCACACGCCGGCGCAGCTGCGCCAGCTGCGTGACAACCGCTGCGTTGCGCTGCCAGTCGCGGTGTGCCGCGAAGGGGTAGACGCCTGTATAGCGTCCAGGCGCGGAGATGCTGGAGGTGACGGCTGTGCCGCCCGATATGTGCACATCGTCGCCCAGCACAAGATGGCCGGACAGCATGGCGGCCCCGCCTATGGTACAGCGGCTGCCTATATGCGTGGAACCCGCCACGCCCACGCAGGCGGCCATGGCAGTATGATCGCCGACATGCACGTTGTGGCCGATCATGATCTGGTTATCAAGCTTGACGCCATTGCCCAGCACAGTGTCGTCGAGCGCACCACGGTCCACCGTGGTATTCGCGCCGATCTCGACGTCATGGCCGATACGCACACCGCCTATCTGGGCGATCTTGGTCCAGCCCGCTCCGCCAGGGGTGGGGGCAAAGCCGAAGCCGTCCGCGCCCAAGACGCAGCCCGAATGCAATATGGCGCGATCGCCAACGCTGACACCGTGATACAGCGTGACCCGCGCATGCAGCAGGCAATCGCGCCCAAGGCTGGCCCTCGCGCCAACCACCGAACCCGGCCCGATGCGCGTACCCTCGCCAATGACGGCGCCAGACTCGATCACGCAATGCGGGCCTATGCTGACGCCCGGCGCGATGCGCGCGTCGTCAGCGATCACTGCCGTGGGGTGGATGCCGCTCTCGAGCTGAGAGAGGCGATGGCTGTCGAACCATTGCGCAAGCAAGGCGTACAGCACATAGGGCTGGCTGCAGAGAATGACCCGGTATGCCCTGTCTTGCGCGGCATGTTCGCGGAAATCTTTTTCCGTCATGATGACGGCAGCCGCCTGACAGCCCTGCAGCTGGGCATGCAGCCTGGCGTCGGACAAAAAGCTGATTTCCTCGGGGCCCGCATAAAGCAGGGAACCCAGCCCCCGGATGCGTGAGCCGGGCTCATCTTCGCTGTCGGCTGGCTTGCAGTCCAGACCTATGGTGTTGGCGTCAGCCAGCAGTTCCTGCAGCAGAGGCGCCTGCTCAGGCGCTAGCAGTACCGGCATCGTCGATCAACCGCCCAATGCCTTCATGACCTGGTCGGTAATATCGACACGGGGGCTCACAGTGACCGCATCCTGGATGATGAGATCATAGCCTTGCTGCTCGGCGATTTGCCTGATGGCGGCATCAGCCTTCTCGACGATACCCGAGAACTCTTCGTTGCGGCGGCGGTTGAAATCTTCCTGGAACTCGCGGCGCTTGCGCTGCAGGTCGGAATCGAGGTCGGCCAGCTTGCGCTGACGCTTGATCCGATCTGACTCTGACAGCACCGGCGCGTCCTTGTCGAGCTTTTGGGCCTCGCTGCGCAGTTGGGTGGCCAGGCTCTGCAGCTCCTGGTCGCGCTTCTTGAATTCGGATTCGATCTTGGCCTGAGCCGCCTTGGCGGGCTTGGAGTCGCGCAGAATGCGCTCGGTGCTCACGAAGCCGATCTTGGTGGCTTGCTGCGCCTGGACCACAGGCGCGGCAACAGTCGCGCCCAGGCCCAGCACGGCAGCCAGCACCAGTGCGCGGTTGCCGCGAGCAATACCGCTGGTAATAGCGGAGAGTTTTAATGCGAAATGAGACTTCATGAACAATCTACCTTGCGAATGCAGAGATAAAACACTTATTGTGCCATTAAACGGCGTGCATCAAAAACCAGTGCCGATCTGGAACTGGAATGACTGCTTGTCGTCGCCGTCCTTGGCGTTGAGCGCCTGGCCCCACGAAAGTTGCAGGGGACCGAGCGGGGATTCCCACGACAGACCGATACCGGCGGAATATTTCCAGCCGCAAGGGTCCGCCGCGTAATTGTCGATGCCACGCGGGCAGCCGCCATCGGAATTGTCCACCCGGCCGGCGTCGGCGAACAGGAACCAGCGCAGCGAACGGTCGCGCGTGGCGCCCGGGAACGGGAGATACAGCTGGACATTGCCCACGACACGGCGCGAGCCGCCCAGGTAGTCGTTGGTCAGTGTATCGCGTCCGCCCAGCGAAGCGCCGTCGTAACCGCGCACCGAACCGATACCGCCGCCATACACATTCTTGATCACAGGGAAATCTTTGCTGCCGTAGCTGCGGCCCCAGTCCACCTGGCCGTTGAAGGCCAGCGTGTAGGCGCGGCCCAAAGGCACATAATACTGCTGCTGCGCACTGAGCATGTAGTATTCCAGGTCAAGTGTGGATATGTCTGCCGAAAGACGTGTGTATCCGCCCTTGTGCGGCGCCAGCGCGCTGTCGCGGGTGTCCTTGGACCAGCCCACGTTGAAGATCAGGGCATTGCTCGATTCGCCGTACTGGTCGACGAAGTCCTGGTAAGCCCGCGGGGTGTACTGCGGATCAAGCTCGGAGAGCTTGTTGTGCTCAAAGCTGACACCGGCGAAGATCCGGTCGAACTCCGAAATAGGCACGCCGAAGTTGAGCCCGCCACCCAACGCCGTCACGCGGTAGTCGCCCCGCGAATAGTCGTTGTCGTAGGGGGTGGTGCGGCGATAGAACAGCGAAGTCGTCTTGCTGATGCCGTCGCGCGTCCAGTATGGATTGGTATGCGACAGCACGGCGGCGCGATTGGTTTCGCTGGTGTTGACCTGCAGCGAAAGCGTATTGCCGCTGCCGAAGATGTTGTCCTGGCTGATGCCGCCGGACAATATCACGCCGTCAGTGGAGCCGTAGCCCACCCCCAGGTTGATCAGCCCTGTGGGCTTTTCCTTGACATCGACGTTGATGTCGATCTGGTCGCTGGAGCCTGCCACCGGCGCGGAGGAAACATTGACATCGTTGAAATAGCCCAGGCGATCGATGCGGTCGCGGGAATGCTTGACCGCGTCGCCGTCATACCAGGCAGCTTCCTGCTGGCGCATTTCCCGGCGAACGACCTCGTCGCGCGTGCGCGTGTTGCCGCCGATCTGGATGCGGCGGACATAGACCCGGCTGCCCGGATCAACGTAGAAGGTCAGGTCGGTTTCGTGATTCTCGCGGTCGAGCACCGGGTTGGGGTTGACGTTGGCAAAGGCATAGCCAAGCGTTCCGAGGTATTCGCTGATTGCCTTGGCTGTTTCGTTCGTTTCAGCAGCCGAGAACGTTTCGCCCTCTTTCACCTTGACCAGAGGAGCGATCTTGTCGTCCAGGCCAAGCAGATCGCCGGCGAGCTTGACGCTGCGCACCTTGTAGGGCTCGCCTTCATGCACGGTGTAGGTAATGAAAATGCCCTGGCGGTCTGGGGAAATCGTCACCTGGGGCGCTTCGGCCGAATATTCAAGATAGCCCCGGTCGAGATAGAAGGAGCGCATCCGCTCGACATCCCCTTCCAGCTTCTCGCGGGAGTATTTGTCCGTGCCCGTGTACCACGTCATCATGCCCGACGTGGTGAGCTCCATTTCGTCTTTCAGCGTGCCTTCGGAAAAGGCCTTGTTGCCAATGACGTGGATTTCCTTGATCTTGGCGCGGTCGCCTTCAAAGATCTCGAAGCTGACGCCTACGCGATTGCGTGGCAAAGGCGTGATGATAGGGTTGATCTCGACGCCGTACTTGCCTTTGGACAGATACTGCTGCTCGATCTCGAAACGGGCGCGCTCCAGCATGGAGCGGTCAAACACCCGGCCTTCCCCGAAGCCGACCTGGCGCAGCGACTGGGTAATGCCCTTGGCGTCGAATTCGCGCATGCCATTGAAAGAGACCGAAGCAATGGTGGGCCGTTCCTGCACGGTGACCACCAGCACATTGTTTTCGGTATCGATGCGCACATCGCTGAAAAAGCCCGTGGCATACAGGCGCTGGATCGCTTCACTGGCCTGCGTCTCGGTGAACTGCTCCCCTACCCTGACAGGCAGATAGCTGAAGACCGTGCCGGCATCGACACGCTGGATGCCGTTGACCTGAATGTCGCGCACCACGAAAGGCGAGAATGCGTTGGCAATGCTGGGAAGCAGCATTGCTGCCAGCAAGGCGGACAGGCCGCGCCTGGCAAAAGGTAGTTTCCGGCTAAACGACATCCTGGGGAATCCTTGGGCGACTAAATGGTGGAAGATTGTAAGGCACAACGACTCTAGCTGAAAAGACGCGAAAAATCATTGAAAAATGCGAGACTCATTAGCGCTGCAAGCAGACCCAGCCCGATACGCTGGCCGTTTTCCAGCCATCGTTCGGGCAATGGCTTGCCGCGAAGTGCTTCCAGCAGGTAATACAGCAGGTGACCGCCATCCAGCATGGGAATGGGTAGCAAATTTAACACGCCTATGCTGACGCTGATGAGTGCCAGAAACCCTATGTAAGCGGATACGCCGATGCGGGCCGTCTGCCCGGCGTAGTCGGCTATCGTCACGGGACCGCTCACATTGCGCAGGGAAACGTCTCCTGTAACCATGCGGCCCATCATCTTGAGCGAGTACCACACGGTATCCGCCGTGCGGGTCACGCCACGGCTCAGGCTCTCGAACAAACCGTAACGCACCGTTACCATAGGAAAATCGCCGGTCAGCATGACACCGATGCGTCCGACCGGATTGCCATCCGCGCCCGTCTCGGCGGCTGGCGTCACATGCAGCGACAGCTCAGTACCCTCGCGCAGCACTGTCAGCGGCAACGCCTGCCCAGGGTGTTGCTGGATGGTCGCCACCAGCGCGGCGGCATCGGGCCGCCGCAGGTCGCCGGCGGCAATAATGATGTCATCCTGGCGCAGTCCAGCGGCTTCCCCCGCCCCGCCAGCCATGACCTGGCCGACTTTGGGCTGAGGCGTGGCCAGCGAAATGCCCGCCAGCGCCATGGGATCGGGCGCATCAGGGGCTATCTCGCCGGCATCGAAATGCAGCGTATGCGTGCGCGCAGTTCCGCGAGAATCGACCTCTATCAGGGCTTCGCCGCCCTCGGTCACCGTGTCCATGAGCTGCCAGCGCACCTGCGACCAGGACTGCACCGGCGTGCCATCAACGGCCGTCACGCGGTCGCCGGCCTGAAAGCCGGCCAGTGCCGCCGCCGTGCCCGCCTGGGGCTGCGCAAGTATGGCCGCCGGCTCGCTGGTTCCGGCGAGATTGAGCGCGGTATACAGGACCGCCGCCAGGATGAGGTTGGCCAGCGGGCCCGCCGCCACGATGGCACTGCGCTGCGCCAGCGACTTGCGGTTGAAGGCCTGGGCCGCGAGCGAATCCGAAGCCCCCTCGGGCGGATCATCCATCATCTTGACGTAGCCGCCCAAAGGAATGGCGGAAATGGCCCATTCGGTGCCATTCCGGTCGGTACGCTGCGCCAGCACCTTGCCAAAGCCGACGGAAAAACGCAGTACACGCACGCCGCAACGGCGAGCGACCCAATAGTGGCCGAGCTCGTGAAACGTGATAAGTACGCCCAGAGCGACTGCAAAGGCAAGAAGCGTGTAAAACATTATGTCCTGAAAAAAACGGTGTCAGGCGGCTGATCTGCACATTTCGGCAGCCAGCGCCCGCGCACGCGCATCAAGGTCGAGAATTTCATCCAGCGTGCCCGGCTGAGCGCAATTCGCTCCTGCCGCACGGTCAAGGCTTTTCTCGATAACCTGGGCTATCTGAGTATAGCCAATTTGTCGTTTCAAAAAGCAGTCAACGGCAATCTCGTTGGCTGCATTGAGCGTGACACAGGCCGCCTGCCCTGCCCTGAGGGCCTCGAAGGCCAGCCCCAGGCAGGGGAAGCGCTGCAGATCGGGCAGCTCGAAATCCAGCCTGGTCAAGGCTGCCAGATCGAACAGCCCAAGCCCGCTGTCTATCCGCTCGGGAAAGCCCAGCCCATAGGCAATGGGGGTGCGCATATCGGGTTGCCCCAGCTGTGCCAGTATCGAGCCGTCTTCGTACTCGACCATGGAATGCACCATGCTCTGGGGATGAATCACCACCTGTATCTGGTCTACCGGCATGGCAAAGAGCCAGTAGGCCTCGATGACCTCCAGCCCCTTGTTCAGCATGGTGGCCGAGTCGACTGAGATCTTGCGTCCCATGCTCCAGTTTGGGTGCGCGCAGGCCTGGTCCGGGGTGACCTGGAACAACTGATCGAGAGGGGTGCAGCGAAAGGGGCCGCCCGATGCCGTAAGGAGCAGCCGCCGAACCCCCGGAGCCGGCTGCTCGGGCGCGCGACTGCGGTCGCCGCCCTGGGGCAGGCACTGGAAAATGGCATTGTGCTCGCTGTCTATGGGCAGCAGCTCCGCGCCCGATTGCCTCAGGGTCTGCATGAAAAGACTGCCTGCCGTCACAAGCGCTTCCTTGTTGGCCAGCAGAACACGCTTTCCGGCTCGCGCCGCCGCCAGCGCGCTGGGCATTCCAGCGGCACCCACGATTGCAGCCATGACAGTCGTTACATCGGGATCGGCGGCTGTCTCGCACAGCGCCTGCGCACCCACACGGATTTCAGGCGGGCGGTCGACGGCGGGCCATGCCTGCATGAAGCGCTTTTTTGCGGCCTCGTCCGGCACGATCACGATGCGCGCGCGCGTCCGGGCAGCCTGTTCAGCCAGGCGATCCATCCGGCTGTAAGCACTGAGCGAATGCACCGACAGAACCTCGGGATGACGCGCAATGACATCGAGCGTATTGACGCCTATGGAACCGGTGGAACCCAGCACGCATACCTGTTGTTGTTTCATGACAAAGCGTGCCCCGTGGACAGCAGAAACGCGAAAGGCGCAACCGGCAGCAAGGCATCGATGCGGTCATACACGCCGCCGTGCCCGGGAAGCAGTTGGCTTGAGTCTTTCACGCCGGCCCTGCGCTTGAGCAGTGATTCAAATAAATCTCCCACGATGGACAGGGCGGCAAGGAATACGGCGATCAGCACCACTTGCCACCACGACCAGCGAGCGAGCAGGACGGCGCCGAAACTGCCCTTGATCATTCCGCTGGCCAGCACCCATATGACTGCGGCCAGCACGCCGCCCACCGCGCCCTCCCAGGATTTTCCAGGGCTAACGCGGGGTGCAAGCTTGCGCTTTCCGAACGCCTTGCCTGCAAAATAGGCAGCGATATCGGCCACCCAGATCACCGCCAGCAGCGATACCAGATACCACGATCCGTAGATGCGGAACAATTGCACCAGCGATGCCCACGTCGCAAGAACGGCAAGCAGTGCGAAGAGACTGAGCAAGGGACCATTGCCGCGTGTCTGGGTATTGCCCCTGACGACCAGTGTGCTGGCCCCGAGCAGCCAGAGCACACACACGAGAGGCAGCAGCCAGGCATTGATCGACAGAAACAGCGACCACGTCCAGGCCTCTGGCGGGGATGCCAGCCATTGCACGCAGACCAGCAACAGGCCGGCCCCGGCAAGTATGGCTATGAGGGCGGGCGCCTGGCTGCCCGGTGAGGGCCAGGTAAGCCGCAGCCACTCCCAAAGCGCGCAGCTTGCGATGAGCGCAAGAAGCAGGACCAGCGGCATGGGGCTGGGCGCAATCAGTGCAGCCAGCAGGATGGCGAGCAAGACGACTGCGGTAATGACACGCTGCTTGAGCATCAATGCCCCCTTGTTGCGTCTATTTTTTCTGCTCGGCGAGCTGAGCACTGGTGCGCCCGAAACGGCGCTCCCTTTCCTTGTACCATCTGAATGCGGTATCCAGCTCCCTGGCGCCAAAATCGGGCCAGTAGGACTGGGTGAAATACAGTTCAGTATAGGCCAGCTGCCAGACCAGGAAATTGGAGATGCGCTGCTCCCCGCCAGTGCGGATGAACAGATCCGGCTCGGGAGCGAAGGCCATCGAGAGATGGCCAGTCAATGCTTCCTCGTCGATGGCTTCCGGGTGTTCCGCCAGCTCAGGCCGCTGCGCCAGCAGCCGCCGCATGGCCTGCAGCACATCCCAACGCCCGCCATAATTGGCTGCGATAGTCAGGTTGAGCGAGGTGTTGTGCGCCGTACGGGCCTGTGTCGCGTCAATCAGCTTGCGCAGCGCAGGCTCGAACGCCGACAGGTCCCCCACCACGCGCAGCCTCACGCCCTGGGCTTCCAGCCTGCCCACCTCTTTCTCCAGCGTCCTGATGAACAGCCGCATCAGCATGGAGACCTCTTCCTGGGGCCTGCGCCAGTTTTCGGAGCTGAAGGCGAACAGTGTCAGGTACTGGACGCCGCGGTTGCCGCAAGCCTCAACCACGCGGCGCACGGCACGCACGCCGCGCAAATGCCCCGCGGTACGGGGCAGGAACCGTTGCGTCGCCCAGCGTCCATTGCCATCCATGATGATGGCGACATGGCGCGGGATATCTGAAGATTCTGGAATACTGAGTGTCGTTGAGCTTGCTGGCATGGATGAAACCTGGGGTGGCTAGGACGAGCCTACACCGTCATGATTTCGGCTTCTTTCTGGCCGACCAGCTTGTCTATCTCGGCCACGTGCCGATCCGTCAGTTTCTGGATATCGTCCTGGGCGCGGCGCTCTTCGTCCTCGGAGATTTCCTTGTCCTTGACCAGTTTCTTGAGCGCGTCATTGGCGTCGCGCCGCAAATTCCGCACGGCGATCTTTGCATCCTCGCCTTCGGTGCGAACCACCTTGGTGAGATCGCGGCGGCGTTCCTCGGTCAAGGCGGGCATGGGCACGCGAATATTGTCGCCCATCGCAATAGGATTCAGCCCAAGATCCGACTCGCGGATGGCCTTTTCCACCGGACCGGCCATGGATTTTTCCCAGACCTGGACGCTGATGTTGCGTGCGTCGATCAGATTGACGTTGGCAACCTGGCTGACAGGCACAGGCGAACCGTAGTATTCGACCAGCACGTGGTCCAGAATACCAGCGTGGGCGCGGCCGGTACGGATCTTGGCAAGGCCGGTCTTGAGCGAGTCGATGGACTTGCCCATGCGCTCTTCGGCCGATTTCTTGACTTCTGACGTGCTCATTTTGCTTCCTTTTATACGTGCACCAGGGTGCCTTCGTCCTCACCGGACACAGCGCGCTTGAGCGCGCCAGGCTTGTTGATGGAGAACACCTTGATGGGCAGCTTCTGGTCGCGGCACAGCGCAAAAGCCGTGGCGTCCATGACCTCCAGGCGGCGCACAATGGCTTCGTCGAAGCTGATGCGCGCGTACCGCGTGGCACCCGGATCCTTGTTGGGATCCGCGCTGTAGATGCCGTCGACCTTGGTGGCCTTGAGCACAATTTCCGCGCCGATCTCCGCGCCACGCAGCGCCGCCGCAGTGTCCGTCGTAAAAAATGGATTGCCCGTGCCGGCCGCAAAGATGACAACCTTGCCTTCTTCAAGGTAGCGCAGCGCCTTGGGGCGAATGTAAGGCTCGACGACCTGGTCCAGGTTCAGGGCGGACTGGACGCGCGCATCGAGCCCGCGATTCTTGAGAGCGTCCTGCAGCGCCAGGGCATTCATGACCGTGGCCATCATGCCCATGTAATCAGCCGTGGCCCTGTCCATGCCCTGGGCGCCAGGAGCGACGCCCCGAAAAATATTGCCGCCACCTATGACGATAGCAAGCTCCACGCCCAGCGCGCATACCTCGGCAATTTCCTCAGTCATGCGCAATATGGTGGAACGATTGATCCCAAAGGCGTCCTCTCCCATCAGCGCTTCGCCGGAGAGTTTCAGCAGGACGCGCTTATACGATCTGGTGGTCATAGGTAGTTTTCCCAGTTAACAAACCAACGAAAGTGTAAGCCAG
>Ga0182749_1000153_pt1 | contig 77648 bp, 74 predicted proteins | sample eDN3rd37CKraftMG_FD_128875 | JGI IMG/M metagenome (GOLD analysis project Ga0182749, IMG submission 128875) | Enriched Miracle-Growth compost microbial communities from Emeryville, California, USA - eDNA 3rd pass 37_C Kraft MG (version 2) (version 2) ...
ACGCGGCCAGCTGCGCCAGCAGCCGCTGCAGCCACACCGCGAGGAAGCCGGGCGCCTCGCCCGGACGGATCCACTGCCAGCGCAGCCGGCGCACCGGAGGCTCGGGCGCGGCGGGCTCCCGCACGACGAGCACGCAGGCGATCGTGATCAGCAGGGCCGCGGCCGGGATCGCGACGGTCAGCAGGACGAGCTGCTGAGGCAGCAGTGCGGTGAGCACGAGCGCAGGCAGGGTGCCCAGGAACGCGGCGGCCGCGTACAGCCCGGAGGCGGATGCGCGCTGCGGCTCGGAGAGGACGTCCGCGAACAGCGCGTCCGCGCTGGCGAGGGTCGCGTTGCACAGCGCCTGCATCGCGACCCAGGCGAGCGCGGTGGTCAGCAGCGACGGTGCCGCGACGAGCGCGATCGAGGCCGCGAGCGTGCCCACCGCCCCGGCGAGCATCCACGGGCGCCGCCTGCCCAGCCTGCCGCGGGTGCGGTCGGAGAGGAATCCGAAGATCGGGGCCGCCGCCAGCGCGGCGGCGGCTCCGCAGGTGACGACGAGCGCCAGCGCCCCCGCCCTGTCCTCCGCCGGCACGAACCGGGCGATCTGCGCCGGCAGGCCGACGATCGCCGGCGCGGTCAGGGAGCCCAGCGCGGCCATGTTCACCGCCGCGATGAGGTACACCCGGCCGGGGACGCGCACGCGGGCGCGCGGCAGCACGGAGCCGGGAGCTGGAGCAGGCACATCCCCACGATAGGGGCAAGGCCGGTCCCGCGGCGTCGCGCAGCGCGCCCTGCGCTCAGCCCCGGGTGTCGGCGGCGGGCGCGACGGCCGGCCGTCGCAGGATCTTCTGCATCGCCTTTCCCTTCGCGAGCTCGTCGACGAGCTTGTCGAGGTAGCGGATCCTCCGCATCAGCGGATCCTCCACCGCCTCCACGCGCACGCCGCAGACCACACCGGTGATGAGCGATGCGTCCGGGTTCAGCTGCGCCTGAGCGAAGAAGTCCTCGAAGTTCGTGCCCGCCTCCAGGTGGTGGCGCAGAGCGGCCTCGTCGAAGCCGGTGAGCCAGCGGATCACCTCGTCGAGCTCCTCGCGCGTGCGGCCCTTCCGCTCCACCTTCGCGAGGTAGAGCGGGTAGATGGACGCGACGCTCGCCGCGAAGACCCTGCTCACGCTCCCCAGCGTAGCCGCAGGACCCGTCGGCGCCCAGGCCCGCGCGCTCAGCGGCGGTCGTCCCAGGTGGTGCGCCCTCCGGCGGTCAGCGCCGGGTACTGCTGGATCACGTCCCAGTGCTCGACGATCTTGCCTGCCGCGTCGAAGCGGAAGATGTCGATCGAGCCGTCACCCGAGCCGTCCTGCTTCGGGCTGAAGGTCTGCACCACCACCATGTCGCCCTCGGCGATCGTCCGCGGGAAGACCATCTTCGCCGCGCTCTCGCGCGGCTGCACCCCCGCGAAGGCGGCGACGAAGGCGGCTCCGCCGTCGGCCACGCCCGGATTGTGCTGGACGTACTCGGCGCCGAGGTGCTCGTCCACGGCCTTCTGCGCATCGGCCTGGTTGAAGGCCAGGTCGAGGAAGGCGAGCGCGGCGCGGCGATTGCGTTCCCGGTCGGCCTCGCTCACCGCTGAGGCGGTCGTCTGGGGGCCGTCGAACATGGTGTGCCCGCTGGCCGAGGGGGTCAGGACCGGCTGGATCGCGTCCCAGTGCTCCACGATCTCACCGCCCTGCACGCGGAAGATGTCCATGACGGCGAGGCCCGCGTCCCCGCGCACCGCGTGATGCTCGCTGTGCACGAGCACCAGATCGCCCTCGACGAGCACACGATGGATGATCGTCTCGTGCTCGGGCTCCGCAGCGAGCCAGCCGCCGATGGCCTCCACGAAGGCCTGCGCCCCGTCCGCCACACCCGGGTTGTGCTGGATGTACTCGCCGCCGATGTACTGCCTTGCTGCCTCCTCGACCTTCTTGTCCACGAAGGCGATCTCGTAGAAGGCGCGTACGAGCTGGGCGTTGCCGGCTGCCGCGCTCGTCGTCAAGGGGGTGGGCGCGGCCGGCGCGGCCGGGACCGCCGCCGAGCTCGTGGGCGGCTCCGGTGCGCCCGATTGACAGGCTGCGAGCACCATGACGGCTCCGCAGAGCAGCGAAGCGGCGGCGATGCGTCGCAGGGTCGTCATTCCTGGCCTCCCTTGGCTTGCGGCAACCGGACGGGCTGCACAACGAGGTCACAGCCTTTGTACGAGCGGCAGCGTCCACGCGCTGTGCTCGGGGCGCACGGGCGTTGAGGATGGGTGCAGGTCTCCGCGCGCCGCGGCGCAGATGTGCGACGGGGACTCCCGCTGGCGCCGTTTTCGCGCTTGCATGGACATATGAAGCGCCTGTCGGGGGCTCTGCCCGTCCTCGGCGTCGCGGCCGTGCTCGTCCTGGCCGGCTGCGGCGCCTCCGGTGGGCAGGCCCGGCCGTCGGGGGGCGCCGCGCCGCCCGCCTCGGCAGCGACACCCGGCTCGGGCGCGACCGGCAGCGCAGCGCCGACCGGGAGCGGGGAGGCTCCCGGCCCGGTGCGGCTGCCGGACAGCCCGGCCACGGAGCTCGGCGGGCTGCAGGCCCCCTGGTCGATCGTGTTCCTCGGCAGCACGGCGCTCGTCGGTCAACGGGACGACGGCGCGATCCTCGAGCTGCTGCCCGGCGGCGGCTCCCGGCTCGTCGGCACCGTGGACGGGGTGCAGCATCGGAGCGAGGCGGGCCTGCTCGGCCTCGCCCTCGACCAGGAGCAGCGGCTCTACGCCTACTCCACCGGGCCGGGCGGCAACCGCATCCAGCGCTTCGCCCTCACCGGGCAGCCCGGCTCGCTCGGACTCGGCCCCGCCCAGACGATCCTGGACGGCCTGCCCTCGGCCGCCAACCACAACGGCGGGCGCATCGCCTTCGGCCCGGACGGCATGCTGTACGCGACCGTCGGGGACGCGGGCCGCCGCGCCGAAGCGCAGGATCTCGGCTCCCTGGCGGGCAAGATCCTGCGCATGACGCCTGACGGCGCCGTGCCGCCGGGCAATCCCATCGCCGGCTCGCTGGTGTACTCCTCCGGTCACCGCAACCCCCAAGGGATCGCCTGGACCGAAGACGGCACGATGCTCGCCACCGAGTTCGGCCAGGACAGCTGGGACGAGCTGAACGTCATCGTCCCCGGCGGGAACTACGGCTGGCCGGTGGTCGAAGGGGCGGCAGGCGACCCGGCGTACCGCGACCCCCTGCAGCAGTGGCCGCCCTCCGAGGCGAGCCCGAGCGGCATGGCGATCCTCGGCGGGACGGTGTACATCGCCAACCTGCGCGGCGAGGTGCTGCGGACGGTACCGCTCGCCGATCCGTCCGCCTCCGCCGAGCACTACGCCCACGAGCTAGGCCGCCTGCGCGACATCGCGGTCGGCCCGGACGGCGCGCTGTGGGTGCTCACGAACAACACGGACGGCCGCGGCACCCCGCAGCCGGGCGACGATCGCCTCCTGCGGATTCAGCCGAGCTGACGACGGGTGGTGGACCGGCGGGCAGCACGACGAGCGCGGCGCGGCTGGCGCGGACTGGACCCTCCCGGTCGTCGGCCGGCGGCCGCCGTCGGGCATGTGGACTGCGCGAGCGCGGGCCGGGCGAGACGTTAGCTTCGACGCATGCGTCCGTCCGCTGCCCCGCCGTGGTCGACCTTCGACGCTCGTCCGCTCACCGAGCCGGTCCGTCGCGCGGACGTGCGCCGCTCCGAGAGGGAGTTGAAGTCCCGCTTCGGCAGAACCGGGCCGCACTCGGCCGGAGCGGTAACGGCACTGACCGTGTTCTGCCTCTTCTTCGCGCTGGGCGGCGTCGGCTGGGGACTGCTCATCGCAGCCTCGGGCCCGAACCCCGTGCGCGATCCATCGACCTGGCCGAGCTTCGCCTGGCCGGCGATCTTCGTCGCATTCCCGGTCGTCGTGGCTGTCTTCATCATCCAGAAGGGCCTGGGCGGGAAGCGCCGGAGATACGTCCTGGCACGCTTCGCGCAGGCGAACGGCATGTCCTATCTGCCCTGGCTCGACTCGCCACCGCTGCCGGGAATGCTGTTCCACCAGGGCGACCGCCGGGGGTCGACGGACGTCCTCCGCCGAGAGCAGCCGCGGTTCGTCGAGTTCGCGAACTTCAGTTACACGGAGTCGGGCTCATCCGACAGCAACTCCTCGACGTATCGGTGGGGCTACGTCGCGATCCACCTCGACGCACCGCTGCCGCACACTGTGCTCGACGCGCTCGGGAACAACGGTGGGCTCGGCCGGTCGAACCTGCCCATGGCCTTCCGCGGCAGCCAGCGGCTGAGCCTCGAAGGCGACTTCGACCGGTATTTCGCGTTGTACTGCCCCCGCGGCTACGAACGCGACGCGCTCTACCTGTTCACCCCCGACGTCATGGCGCGGCTGATCGACTATGCGGCGCGGCTGGATGTCGAGATCATCGACGACTGGATGTTCCTCTACACCCGCGAGGCGGTCGTGACGACGGATCCGGCGGCGTGGGCCCAGCTGTTCTCGGTGGTCGCCGCGCTGACGCAGAAGCTGACCCAATGGGGCCGCTGGCGCGACGAGCGCCTCGCGGCCGGCGCAGCGGCGCCGGAGAGCTCCGTTCCAGCCGGCGCGACGGCGGGCACAGCCTTTGCAGCCGGTCCCATCACCGGTGCGAGCGGCGGTCCGTCCCCGGCGGACCCGCCGACCGCGACGGACGCGCCACCGCAGGGTCCCGTGCGCCTGAGCCCGCCCCCGGGCGTCGCCCCGCAGGGTCGTCGCCTCACAAGACGCCTGATCAGCTGGCGCGGCGCGCTCATCCTGCTGGGCGTCGTGCTGTACTGGGCGATCGTGCACGGCCCGCTCCGCGGGCTCCTCTTCGGCCACTGACGGGACGCCCCCGCGCCGGCCCCCCTGCGCAGCCTCGAACCGCCCGCCGGCGACCCCGCCGCGGACATGAAACAGCCCCGCCATCGGGCGGGGCAGGTCTCGGCGTTCTCGACGGTGGTGGATCTGAGGGGACTCGAACCCCTGACCCCCTGCATGCCATGCAGGTGCGCTACCAGCTGCGCCACAGACCCGTCCGCTCTCAGAGCGACCTCACAAGCTTACTACATCGCGAGCGCTGCCTCGTGTGCGCGGGGCGGGCGACGACCCGGCGCCCGGGACGGCGCGGCCGCGATCGAGGCGCAGCACTGCCCGGCATGACGACCGCTCCGCGCCGGCTCAGACCGCTCCGCGCCGGCTCAGACCGCTCCGCGCCGGCTCAGACCGTGCCGGCCCCGGTCTGCGCCCCGTGCTCCTCCGGCTCGGGCAGCGGGATGATCGGGCAGTCGCGCCACAGCCGCTCCAGTCCGTAGTACATCCGGTCCTCCTCGTGGAAGACGTGCACCACGAGCGAGCCGAAGTCCAGCAGCACCCAGCGGTTGTTGTCGCGCCCCTCACGGCGCAGGGCCTTCACCCCGTGCTCGGCGAGACGGTCCTCGATCTCGTCGGAGATCGAGGCGACCTGGCGTTCGTTGCGGCCGCTGACGAGGAGGAACACGTCCGCGAGGGCGAGGCGTTCGCCGACGTCGATCGCGACGAGATCGGTGGCGAGACGGTCGCGCGCCGCGTCGGCGGCGGCCCGGAGGATGGCGAGGTCGATCAGAACGCTCCGCTCTGCTGGGGGTGGGTGATGCTCAGCAATGGATGCCTGCGGTGCTGCTCTGCCCGGATCAGAACGCGCCGTGCATGGCGCCGACGATGACGACCACGACGACGCCGATGAGCAGGACGCCCGCGACGATGGACAGGATCAGCGGCAGCCGGTTGCCCTTCTTGGTCGCCGGCGTGATCATCGCGTTGCGCGAGGCTCGGGAGCTGATCGCGCGCGACGCCGCGACGGGCCGAGCGTCGTCCGGAGCCACGTCGATGTCGGAGCCGTCGAAGAAGCGGCCCGAGTCCACGGTGTCGTGACGCCGCGCATGCCCGCCGGTCTCGCCGAGCTCACGAGGCAGCTCGAGAGAGCCGGTCACGATCACCTCGCCGGTCTCCGTGAGAGCGCCCGCCAACGGCTGCCCGTCAGGCAGGGTCGGCAGGATGAGCGCGTTCGCCGTCGTCACCGTGCCCGCGGAGGACACCGCACGGGAGATGAGGTCGTCGAAGGCTCCGTCGCCCGCGGCAGGCGCTGCCGGGATCGACGCCGGCACCGCCGCGGCGGCCGCGGGGCGCGGGGCGGGCTCCGCCTGCGTCTCCGGCTCCTCCGGCTCCGCCTGCGCGATGATCTCGGCGGCCGGCTCCGCGCCGGCGTCGGCGGCGGGCGTCTCCGGCTCGGCCGTGGGCTCGAGGACGGGCACCTCCTCCGTGAAGGAGGCAGCCCACTCCGCCCTGCGCTGCCGGCGGCTCATGGGCGAGGAGCCCGAGGCCGGCTCGATCTCGACGATCGTCGCCGGCGGTGTCTGCGGCTCCTGCGCAGGCCGCGCCGCCTCGCTCGCGTCGTCGTGCGGCTCGACGAGCTCGTCGTGAGGAGCCTCCGCGCGCAGACGATCGCGGATCGCCCTCCGTGAGAGGGCACCTCCAGGTCGCACTTCGCTCATGCCTTGCTCCGATATAGACGGTGTTTGGAAATGTACTGAACCACCCCGTCTGGTACGAGGTACCACACCGGGAAGCCGCGTTTCACGCGCTGCCGGCAGTCGGTCGAGGAGATCGCCAACGCGGGTACCTCCAACAAGCTTACGTCCAGCCGCGGGAGGGTAGAAGCCGACAGGGGATGTCCCGGCCGAGTCACAGCTACGAAGTGCGCAAGCTCCCAGAGATCCTCGACGTCCTTCCACTCGAGGATCTGCGCGATGGCATCCGCTCCGGAGATGAAGTAGAGGTCCGCCTCCGGCCTCAGGGCATGCAGATCGCGGAGGGTGTCGATCGTGTACGTGGGGCCCGGCCGGTCGATGTCGACCCTGCTCACCGTGAACATCGGGTTCGACGCCGTCGCGATGACGGTCATCAGATAGCGATGCTCGGCGGGGCTGACGTCCTTCTTCTGATAGGGCTCGCCCGTGGGCACGAAGACGACCTCGTCCAGCTGGAAATGCTGGGCGACCTCGCTGGCCGCGACCAGGTGGCCGTGATGGATCGGGTCGAAGGTCCCGCCCATCACCCCGATGCGCGGCCGCTCCCCGACGGGCCCGTTCTTCACCGGCGACTCGCCTCAGGATGCTCGCAGCGGAACGGGGTCAAGCTCCTCCGTGCGCCTCCGTGCCCTGCGACACGTTCTCGGACGCGGTCCCGTGCGCCACGTCGTGGCCGTCGAGGCCCTGCGCGGCGGCGACCGCCTTGCGGGCGTGCCGGTTCGCCACATCGTGGTACGACCACAGCACCACGAGCAGCGCCATGAACACGACGAAGATGATGACGCCGAAGAACACCGCCGGGAAGGGCAGCTCGAAGCCCCCGGTCTCGGCCTCCGCGGCCAGAACAGTCGCAGTACTCAGGGCAAGGCTCATCGTGGTCTACTCGCAATCGTGACGGCGCAGCGCGCGCCACCAGTCTAGTGGAAGCGGAGCACGGGCTCGGGGAAGGCCGGCGCGGGCGCGCTCAGGCTCGCACCTGCCCGTTGCCGCGCACGAGCCACTTCGTGCTCGTCAGCTCAGGCAGTCCCATCGGGCCGCGCGCGTGCAGCTTCTGCGTCGAGATGCCCACCTCGGCGCCGAAGCCGAACTCCCCGCCGTCGGTGAAGCGGGTGGACGCGTTCACCATCACGACCGCGGAGTCGACCTCGGCCAGGAAGCGCTCCGCGTTGCGGTAGTCCTCCGTCACGATCGTCTCGGTGTGCGCGGTCGAGTAGCGGGAGATGTGGTCGATGGCCTCGTCCATGGAGTCGACGAGCTTCACCGCGAGCACGAGGTCCATGTACTCCGTGGACCAGTCCTCCTCCGTCGCAGGCGCCACCTCCGCGTCGATGCCGCGCACCTCGTCGGTGCCGCGCAGCTGCACGCCCGCCCCGCGCAGGTCGCGGAAGATCGCCGGCAGCAGCCGATCGGCGGCGTCCCTGTGCACGAGCAACGTCTCCACGGCGTTGCAGACGCTCGGGCGCTGGATCTTCGCGTTGTGCACGATGTCGACGGCCATCGCCTCGTCCGCGCTCGCGTCGAGGTACACGTGCACCACACCGGCTCCGGTCTCGATGACCGGCACCTTCGACTCGCTGACGACGGTGTTGATCAGCGCTGCGCTGCCGCGGGGCACCAGCACGTCAACGAGTCCACGGGCGCGCATGAGCTCGGCTGCACCCTCGCGGCCGAACTCGTCGATCGTGTTGACCACGTCCTCCGGCAGGCCGGCCTCGGCGACAGCGGAGCGGATCAGGCCCACCAGCACGCGGTTGGTGTTCTCCGCGGCGCTGCCCCCGCGCAGCACTACCGCGTTGCCGCTCTTCAGCGCGAGCGCGGCGATGTCCACGGTCACGTTCGGGCGCGCCTCGTAGATGGCGCCCACCACGCCGAAGGGCACGCGCACCTGCGAGAGCCGCACCCCGTTGGGCAGGGTGTTGCCGCGCACGACCTGTCCCACCGGGTCGGTCAGGGCGATGATCTCGCGCACGGCGGACGCAAGCCCGGACAGCCGCTTCGCGTCCAGCGTGAGACGGTCCAGCAGAGCGGTGCTCAGGCCGTTCTCACGGCCGTTGGCCAGATCCAGCTCGTTGGCGGGCAGGATCTCCCCCGCGCCGCTCTCGATGGCCCGGGCGATCGCCTCCAGGGCGGCGTTCTTCGTGTCGGTCGTGGCTGTCGCCAGGGCACGCGAGGCGGTGCGAGTGGCTCGCAGCTTGTCCTGCAGCGAGGAGGCCACGGCGGTCTGGGCGGTCATGGGGCGATTCTACGCTCGGGCAGGCCCCGCGGAGCCGGGCAGGACAGGCGGAGCGCTCAGAGGCTGCTGGGCCCCCTCCCCCTGCGGCACGGTCGGCTCGAACCAGGTGCCGACGGAGGCGTCGCGCAGCGCCGCCTCCACCTGTGCGGTGGCCGCCAGCAACACCGCGGTGCCGCCCTCGGTGGCGTAGCGGGCCGCGGCGACCTTGGTCGTCGCCCCTCCGGTGCCCACGCCGCTGCCGACCGAGCCGACGACGACACCGTCGAGCGGGTCGCCGGCCGGCACGTGCGGGATGCGCACCGCTCCGGGCTCCTCCGGGGGCCGCGTGTACAGCGCGTCCACGTCCGAGAGCAGCACCAACGCGTCCGCGGACACGAGCCGCGCGACCAGGGAGGCGAGGCGGTCGTTGTCCCCGAAGCGGATCTCGTGGGTGGCGACCGTGTCGTTCTCGTTGACGATCGGCAGGATGCCGAGCCCGAGCAGTCGCTCCAGCGCCCGCCGCGCATTGTTGCGGTGCGTCGGGTTCTGCAGGTCCCCCGCCGTGAGCAGCACCTGCCCGGCGACGATCCCATGCCGGGCCAACCGCTCCTGATAGCGCACCATGAGCATGCTCTGGCCGACCGCGGCGGCGGCCTGCTGCGTCGCCAGATCGTCGGGCCGCTCCTGCAGCTCCAGATGGGGCAGGCCCGTGGCGATCGCGCCGCTGGAGACGAGGACCACCTGAGTGCCGCGGACGCGGGTGCGCGCGACGGCGTCGACGAGGAGGGCGAGCTGCCCGGCGTTGTCGCCGCTGATGGACGAGGAGCCGACCTTCACGACGATCCGCCGCGCGGCCGCGAGCTCGCCGCGCTCCCGCACCGTCACGAGCGGCCTCCCTCGTCGTCCGCCCACAGCCCGGCCTCGCGCTCTGCCTCCAGCTCCGCGCGTGCCTGGGCCTTCGCGTCCATGAGCGCGGCGTACTCCTCGCGGCGCTGCCGGTTCGTGCGGCGGTCGCTGCCGGAGATGCGCTCGTCCGTGCCGCGCGGCGCGACGACGAGCTCCGCGGCCGAGCTCAGCGTCGGCTCCCAGTCGAACACCACTCCGCCGTCCCCGCCGATCACCACGGTGGCGCCTGCGACCGCACCGGCCTCCAGCAGCGCCTCCTCGACGCCGAGCTTGGCGAGCCGATCGGCCAGATAGCCCACCGCCTCGTCGTTCTGGAAGTCGGTCTGCGCCACCCAGCGCTCCGGCTTCGCGCCGGTTACCCGGTAGATCGTCTCCTCGCCGCGCTGCTCGGCGCGCACGGAGAAGCCGCTGTCGTCCACCGCGCGCGGGCGCAGGACGATCCGCGGCGGGGCGGGCTGAGCCGCATCCGTCGCCCGCTCGCGGGCGACCAGCTCGCCCAACGCGAAGGTGAGCTCGCGCAGTCCCTCGTGGCTGACGGTCGAGACGGCGAAGACGGCGAATCCGCGCTCCTCGATGCTCGGGCGCACGAGTTCGGCCAGCTCCCGCGCCTCGGGGACGTCGACCTTGTTCAGCACGACGATCGCCGGGCGCTGCTCCAGCGGGACGGCGCCCTCGGGCACCGGATAGCGCCGCAGCTCGTCCTGCACGACCTCCAGATCGCTGAGCGGGTCCCGGCCCGGGTCGAGCGTTGCGCAGTCCAGCACGTGCACGACCACCCGGCAGCGCTCGATGTGGCGCAGGAAGTCCAGACCGAGGCCCTTGCCCTCGCTCGCGCCCTCGATCAGCCCGGGCACGTCGGCGACGGTGAAGCGGCTCTGCCCCGCCTGCACGACCCCGAGGTTCGGCTGCAGCGTCGTGAACGGATAGTCGGCGATCTTGGGCCGTGCCGCGGAGATCGCGGCGATGAGGCTGGACTTTCCGGCCGAGGGGTAGCCGACGAGAGCGGCGTCCGCGATGGTCTTGAGCTCGAGGCGCACGTCCCCGGCCCAGCCGGGTGTGCCGAGCAGATGGAAGCCCGGCGCCTTGCGCTTGGGCGACGCCAGTGCCGCGTTGCCCAGGCCGCCCGCGCCTCCCGGCGCCGCCACGACGCGCATGCCCGGCTCGGTGAGGTCGGCGAGCACCTGGCCGTCCATGTCCTTCACCACGGTGCCGACCGGGACGGACAGCTCCAGGTCTTCGCCGTCCTTGCCGGCACGGTTGTCGCCCATGCCGAAGCCGCCGCTCTCGGCGGACCGATGCGGGCGGCGATGGAAGTCCAGAAGGGTGGTCACCTGCGGGTCAGCCACGAGGACGATGTCGCCGCCCCGGCCGCCGTTGCCGCCGTCCGGCCCGGCGAGGGGCTTGAACTTCTCCCGCCGCACGGAGGTGCATCCGTTGCCGCCGTCCCCGGCGCGCAGATGCAGCACGACGTTGTCCACGAACGTGACCATCGTCGCCTCCTGAGTGATCTCTGAGCTGCTGCTCCCTGAAACGGGGAAGGGCGAGCCGAAGCTCGCCCGCCCTGAACTGCTGGGTGGCCGGCGCCCTCAGGGCGCCGGTCGCCGGAACGCTGCTACGCGCCCGCCACCACGTTGACGACCTTGCGGCCGCCCTTGGTCCCGAACTCGACCGCCCCGGCCGAGAGGGCGAACAGCGTGTCATCGCCGCCACGGCCGACGTTCACGCCGGGGTGGAAGTGCGTGCCGCGCTGACGGACGATGATCTCGCCGGCGTTGACCTGCTGGCCGCCGAAGCGCTTCACGCCGAGCCGCTGGGCATTGGAGTCGCGGCCGTTGCGAGTGGAGCTCGCGCCCTTCTTGTGTGCCATCTCTCGTGTCTCCTGCTCGTTGCTCGGCGGCTTACTTGATGCCGGTGATCTTCAGGCGCGTCAGCTCCTGGCGGTGGCCCTGACGGCGGCGGTAGCCGGTCTTGTTCCGGAAGTGCTGGATGTGGATCTTCGGGCCGCGAAGATCGCCGAGGACCTCGGCGGTGACGGTCACCTTCGCAAGCGCGGCGGCGTCGCTCGTGACGGTCGCGCCGTCCACGAGCAGGACGGCGGGCAGCTGAACCGTGCCCTGCTCGTCACCGGCGACCCGGTCGACCGTGATGACCGAGCCGACCTCGACCTTCTCCTGGCGCCCACCGGCGCGCACAACCGCGTAAACCACTTCAGTACCTTTTCTTCGGAAAGCTCGGGAAAAGCGTGAGGGCACGCGGAGAGACGGCGCGCCAAGGATCCAGTCTAGCCGACCGGGAGAGGAAGGGTCAAACCTCCTCGGGCGCCGCTCCGGAGGCCTGTGCCGGGTCGTCCGGCGCCTGCCCGCTGCCGGCACTGCGCTCGGCCACCCCGTCCAGAGCGTCGAGCACCCCGCGCTCCAGCTGCTCGCGGTCCAGTGCCGCGACGCGCACCACGTTCGTCGAGGCTCGGCGGCTGCGGCCCTGCCCGGGCTGCTTCGGCTCCGGCAGGGCCTCCAGCACCGAGTCCAGCAGGGATGCGGCCTCAGGGGCCGCCAGCTTCGCGGCGACGCTCCGACCCGCGCGCCCTGCGCCCAGGTCCAGTCCCACCCGGGGGGCGGCCGGAGCGCGCTTGCCGCGGCGCGCGGCGGGCTCGGCGACCTCGGCGGCCTCGTGCTCCTCCTCGCGCGGCGGGTGCGCGATGGTGGAGGCGGCGATCTTCGCCAGCGCGTTCTTCGCGTCGTCCGTGATGGCGTGCGTGCCGTTGCCGCCGTTCCCGTTCCCGTTCCCGTTGCCGTTGCCGGGTGCTGCGCCCTTGCCGCGCCGGCGCTGCGGCTCCCCGCCGCCCGTGCCGCCGCCGCGATGCTTGCCGACGGGGTCGTGGTGCACGATGATGCCCCGGCCTGCGCAGACCTCGCAGGGCTCGCTGAACGACTCCAGCAGCCCGAGGCCGAGCTTCTTGCGGGTCATCTGCACGAGCCCGAGGGAGGTCACCTCGGCCACCTGGTGCTTCGTGCGGTCCCGGCTGAGGCACTCCACGAGCCGGCGCATGACGAGGTCGCGGTTCGACTCGAGCACCATGTCGATGAAGTCGACCACGATGATGCCGCCGATGTCCCGCAGCCTGAGCTGCCGGACGATCTCCTCCGCGGCCTCGAGGTTGTTCTTCGTCACCGTCTCCTCGAGGTTGCCGCCGGAGCCGACGAACTTGCCCGTGTTGACGTCGATCACCGTCATCGCCTCGGTGCGGTCGATGATGAGCGAGCCGCCGGAGGGCAGCCACACCTTGCGCTCCAGCGCCTTGTCGATCTGCTCGCTGATCCGGTACGCGTCGAAGACGTCCTGCTCGTCCTCGTACACCTCGACCCGCTCCAGCAGGTCGGGTGCGACCTGGCCGAGGTAGGCCTCGATCGACTGCCTGGCGTCCTCGCCGGCGATGATGAGCTTCTGGAAGTCCTCGTTGAAGACGTCGCGGACGATCTTCAGCAGCGTGTCCGACTCGCTGTGCAGCATCGCCGGAGCCTGGCCCTTCTCGGCCCGCGCCTGGATGTCGTTCCACTGCTCGGTCAAACGCTTCACGTCCAGGGTGAGCTGCTCCTCGGAGGCGCCCTCCGCGGCGGTGCGGACGATGACGCCCGCGTTCTCCGGGAGCACCTCCTTGAGGATCTTCTTCAGCCGCGCACGCTCGGTGTCCGGCAGCTTGCGCGAGATCCCGTTCATCGAGCCGTTCGGCACGTAGACGAGGTAGCGCCCCGGCAGGGAGATCTGGCTGGTCAGCCGCGCACCCTTGTGCCCCACCGGGTCCTTCGTGACCTGGACGAGGACGTTGTCGCCCTGCTTGAGCGCGAGCTCGATGCGCCGAGGCTGGTTGGACTTGCCCTCCTCGCCGGCGGCGGCGTCCCAGTCGACCTCACCGGAGTACAGCACGGCGTTGCGGCCTCTGCCGATGTCGACGAAGGCGGCCTCCATGCTCGGCAGCACGTTCTGCACCCGCCCCAGGTAGACGTTCCCGATGAGCGAGACCTCGGCCGAGCGGGCGACGTAGTGCTCGGCGAGGATGCCGTCCTCGAGCACGCCGATCTGGGTGCGCCCGTTCTTCGAGCGGACGATCATCACCCGCTCGACGGACTCGCGCCGGGCGAGGAACTCCGCCTCGGTGACCACGGAGCGACGCCTGCCCGCCTCCCGCCCGTCGCGACGGCGCTGCTTCTTCGCCTCCAGGCGGGTCGAGCCCTTGAGCCGCTGCGGCTCGGTGATGGGCTCCGGCTCGCGCCTGGGCGGGCGCTGTGCGCGCTGCGGCGCCTGCTGCTCGCGCGGCTCGACGGATCCGCCGTCCTCACCGGAGCGGCGGCGATTGCGGCGGCGGACCGAGGGCGCCTCCGGGAACTCCGGCTCCTCGAAGCTCGCCAGCAGGTGCGGCGGCAGCTCCGGGGCCTGGAAGGTGAGGCGGGTCGTGGACAGGAAGCGCTCCATCGGCGTCTGCGGCCCGGCCGCCGGCACCTGGGGCGCGTGCGCCTGCGGGTCGGGCTCCTGCCCGGCCGCCGGAGGCTCCGGCCCCTCGGGCTGCGCCGCCTGGCCCTCGGGCCGCTCTCCGGCCGGCACAGACCCCGCACCGGCGGGCTCGCCCTCGGCGGGCCCCCGCGTCTGCGTCGTGTTCGGTTCTTCCTCGGCCGACCGTGTCTCGTCTGTCTCGTCGCTCACGGTCTCGTCATTCGCGTCATCCACCACTTGTGGTGCACTCCCTCACCGGCGCGCGCTCGGCGTCAGCCGGAGTCTTCTCTCGCAGAACCCGTCCCAGGGTCCGCGATGCTTCTTCACATCCCGCTCGGCGTCCGCGGAACGGGGCCTGGCCGTCGGCCAGAGGTGGGCGAAATCGCCCTCAAGCTTGTGATCCGTCACTTCTGGATCCGGTCTCATTATCCCACGAACGCGCCCTGCCCACGCGCACGCCGGCCTTCGCGGCGCGGCGGCGCTCCCCTGCCGGCCGTCCGCACGCAGGCCGCTCCCGGCGCGAGCTTCTAGGATCGCCTCGTGAGCAGCCAGACGGCGAGGGCCGGAAACGCGAGCACCATCAGCACGGACGCCGCGGCGCCGCCCCGGCGCATCGGCTTGGGCATCTTCTCGATCCTCGCCGGCGTCGTGGGCTGGTACGCCGCCTTCGAGCTGCTCACCGAGCGGATCCGGGAGCTCATCAACCCGTCCTATGTGCCCGGCTGCAACGTCAACATCCTCGTGCAGTGCGGCAAGAACATGGAGTCCTGGCAGGGCTCGCTCTTCGGCTTCACGAACCCGATCCTCGGAGTGGCCGGCTGGATGGCGGTGATCCTCATGGGCGTCGCCCTCGTCGCCGGGGTGCGCTTCCCTCGCTGGTGGTGGCGCGTCTATCTGCTGGGCGTGACGCTCGCCTTCGTCTTCGTGGTCTGGCTCATCAGCCAGAGCCTCTTCGTGCTGGGCACGCTCTGCCCGTGGTGCATGGTGACCTGGGTGGCGACCATCCCCGCGTTCTGGTACACCCTCGGCCATGTCGGCCGGGAGGGGATGCTCGGCTCGGGCGAGCGGGTGCGGGCCTTCTTCAGCGGCCTGTATTCCTGGGCCTGGGTGATCGCGATCCTCTGCTTCGCGATCATCGCGTTCCTCGCGCAGCTGCAGCTGCAGTGGATCCCGCGGGCCTTCCTCTAGGCGAACCAGAGGGCGAGCTCTCGGGCAGCGGACTCCGGCGAGTCCGAGCCGTGCACGAGGTTCTGCTGCACCTTCAGGCCCCAGTCGCGGGCGAGGTCGCCGCGGATGGTGCCGGGCGCGGCGGTCGTGGGATCGGTGGTGCCCGCGAGCATGCGGAAGCCCTCGATGACGCGATCGCCGCTCACCCGCGCGGCGACGATCGGCCCCGACTGCATGAACTCCACGAGCGGCTCGAAGAACGGCTTGCCCTCGTGCTCCTCATAGTGACGCACGAGCAGCTCCCGCTCCGCCTTGACGAAGCGGAGGTCGGCGAGCACGTAGCCCTTCGCCTCGATGCGGCGGAGGATCTCCCCCGTGAGCCCGCGGGCGACCCCGTCCGGCTTGACGAGAACGAGCGTTTCCTCCGTGGCCATGCTGCTGCTCCTGGGGTCGAGGGTCATGACGGGTGGTGCGGGCACCGGCCGGCCCGGGGCTAGACCGGTGCCGGCCCCTCGCCCTGCTCGGCGAGAGCGGCCGCCCGCGCTCTATTCTGCCTGTCCATCCGCTCGCCCGTGATCATGCAGTACGTCCACAGTGCGACGAACAGCACGCCGACGAAGAACAGGGCGGGCACGAGGAAGCCGGACGCGATGAGCAGCAGCTGCAGCGCCCAGCCCACGTACTGCCCCCAGGGGTAGCGCAGCAGGCCGAGTCCGACCACGAGCGCGACGATGAAGGCAGCCCCTCCGGCGAGGGCGGGAACCGGGGGCAGCGCCTTCAAGCCGAACACCAGCAGCGCGGCGAGGAAGACGATGACGACCTCGAAGCCCAGAACGATGGAGCCGAGCGTCTCCTTCACGCTGCGGCGCCGACGCTCGCGCGGCCGGCGCTCCCGTCGGGCCTGCCGGTGCTGGCGAGACTCGGGCTCCTGCCCGCCGGAGGCACCGGGTGCGGAAAGGGCGGGCGCGGAGGCATCGGGTGCGGAGGCGCCGGGTGCGGAGAGGCTGCGCCGGGCACGCGGGCTCATGGGCGGCCCTCCTCATCAGCGTCGTCGTCGGGGTCGTCGAGCTCGTCGGGGTCGTCGTCGGGGTCGTCGTCGAGCTCATCGAGCGGATCCGCCACTCCGGCGGCGTCCGGACTCCGCGGTCCGCCCTCCTCGTGCCCCGCGCGCTCGGCGGCGAGGATCTGCATCACCTCGCCGATCACGGTGATCGATCCGGCGACGAGCACGGCTCTCCCGTCGTCCTGCGCGGCCCAATCACGGGCCTCGGCCAGTGCCTCGGACACCGGGCCCCCGGCCAGCAGCTCCAGCCCGGGCCTGGCCGCGTGCAGCGCCTGCGCGACGTCGTCCACCGTGCGCGCGCGCGGACTGTCCGAGGCGGTCGGCACCGCGACCGTGGCCAGCGGCGCGAGGGCCGCGGCGATGCCGTCCACGTCCTTGTCCTCCAGCGCCCCGATGACGAGCGCGAGCTCGTCGAAGGCGAAGGCCTCCCCGATGGCACGGGCGAGCGCCGCCGCTCCGTGGGGGTTGTGGGCGGCGTCCACGAACACGGGCGGTTCGGCGGCGACGAGCTCCAGCCGCCCCGGGGATACCGCCCGGCCCAGCCCCTCGCGCAGCACGTCCTCCCCCAGCGGCGACTGCGCGCCGAAGAACGCCTCGACCGCCGCGATCGCCACCGCCGCGTTGTCCGCCTGATGGGCGCCGTGCAGCGGGAGGAAGAAGTCCTCGTACTCCGCAGCCAGTCCGCGCACCGTGAGCACCTGGCCGCCGACAGCGAGGATCGAGCGCTCCACCCCGAAGTCCCGGCCCTGCAGAAGCAGGCGCGCGTCCTGCTCGGAGGCGGTGGCGGTGAGCTCCGTCAACGCCTCCGGCCGCTGGCTCGCGCTGACGACGATGCTCTCCGGCTCGATGATCTTCGACTTCGTCCGGGCGATCTCGGCCAGGGTGGACCCGAGGAAGGCCATGTGGTCCATGTCGATGGGGGTGAACACGGCGACCTGCGCCTCGGCGACGTTCGTGGCGTCCCACTCCCCGCCCATGCCCACCTCCAGCACCACGACGTGCACGGGCGCGTCGGCGAAGGCGACGAAGGCGAGCACGGTCATCGCCTCGAAGTAGCTCAGCCTCGCCTCGCCGTGGGCGGAGAGCTCCTGGTCGACCAGCTCGAGGATCGGCGAGAGCTCCGCCCACGCCGTCGCCAGCGCCTCCTCGGCGATGGGCGAGCCGTCGATCGCGATGCGCTCGGAGAAGTCGATCAGATGCGGGCTGGTGTACAGGCCAGTGCGCAGACCGTGGGCGCGCAGCAGGCTCTCGATGATCCGGCTCGTCGAGGACTTGCCGTTCGTGCCGGCGACCTGGATGACCGGGTAGCTCAGCTGCGGGTCGCCCAGCAGCTCCATCACCCGCCGGACGGCGCTGAGACGGGGCTGCGGGCGCGCCTCGCCCTGCCGGGCCAGCAGTGCCCGGTGAATGCGCTCGGTGACCTCGCTCACGCCCCCGCCTTCGTCAGACTCACGGCGAGCCCGATGCCCTCGCCGACAGTATGCGCTTCCTCGCCCTCCAGAGGGAGAGCCTTGAGCGCGACGGCGAGCGTCTCCTCGGCGATGAGCGCGCTGAACTCCTGCACCGCGGTCAGCCCCTCCGGAGCCACGCAGAGCGTCAGCTCGATGCGGTCCGCGACATCCAGCCCCGCGCGGCGGCGCTCCTCCTGCACGACGCGCACGACGTCGCGGGCCACGCCCTCGGCCTCCAGCTCGGCCGTGACACGGGTGTCCAGCGTGACGAAGCCCTCGCCCGCGATGAGCCCGACGGCGGTCCCCGCGGCGGCCACCTCCGGATCCACCTCCAGCGCGAGCTCGTACTCCTCGGGGAGCAGCGGCACGCCATCGACCGTCACGCCCTGCTCGGAGGCGGACCACAGGCCCTCCTTGGCGGCACGGATGACGGCCTGCACCTGCTTGCCCAGTCTCGGACCGGCGACGCGGGCGTTCACCGCCAGGCGACGGCGGATGCCGTAGGACTCGGCGACCTCGCCGCCGGCGGCGTCGACGAACTCGACCTCCTTGACGTTCAGCTCGTCGCGCAGGATCGCGGCGAACTCGCGCAATCCCTCGGCGCCGGGGGCGACGACCGTCATGCGCGCGAGGGGCAGGCGCACGCGCAGGCCCTGAGCCTTGCGCAGCGCGAGCGCGGCCGAGCTCGCGCTGCGGACGAGGTCCATCCGGGCGACGAGCTGCTCGTCCGCGGGGAACTCCTCCGCGTCCGGCCAGTGCTGCAGGTGCACGCTCCGGCCGCCCGTGAGGCCCTGCCAGACGACCTCCGCGATGAGCGGAACGAGCGGTGCGGCCACGCGCGTCACGGTCTCCAGGACGGTGTACAGGGTGTCGAAGGCCGCGGCGTTGGCCGGATCGCCGGCCTTGCCCGAGGCACCGGTCCCCGCCCAGAAGCGATCGCGCGAGCGCCGCACGTACCAGTTCGTGAGCGTCTCGGCGAACACCCGCAGGCGTGCGCAGGCCGTGGTGCTGTCCAGCGCCTCCAGGTCCGCCTGCACGTCGAGGATGAGCTGACGCGTCTTCGCCAGCAGGTACCGGTCCAGCGGATCCGAGGAGCCCACGCTGCGCTCGGCCTCGTAGCCGTCGGCGTTGGCGTAGAGGCTGAAGAAGTACCAGGTGTTCCACAGCGGCAGCAGGAACTGACGGACCCCCTCGCGGATGCCCTCCTCGGTGACGATGAGATTGCCGCCGCGCAGGACCGGCGAGGACATGAGGAACCACCGCATCGCGTCCGAGCCGTCGCGGTCGAAGACCTCGTTCACGTCGGGGTAGTTGCGCAGCGACTTGGACATCTTGTTGCCGTCGCTGCCCAGCACGATCCCGTGGCTGACGACGCTCCGGAACGCAGGCCGGTCGAACAGCGCCCCGGACAGGGCGTGCATCACATAGAACCACCCCCGCGTCTGCCCGATGTACTCGACGATGAAGTCCGCCGGGGAATGGCTGTCGAACCATTCCCGGTTCTCGAAGGGGTAGTGCACCTGGGCGAAGGGCATCGAGCCGGAGTCGAACCACACGTCCAGCACGTCCGGGATGCGCCGCATCGTCGAGGCGCCGCTCGGGTCGTCCGGATTGGGGCGGGTGAGGCTGTCGATGTACGGGCGGTGCAGGTCCGTGGGGCGCACGCCGAAGTCCCGCTCCAGCTCGTCGAGGGAGCCGTACACGTCCACCCGGGGGTAGGCCGGATCGTCGCTCACCCAGACGGGGATCGGGGAGCCCCAGTAGCGGTTGCGCGAGATGGACCAGTCCCGGGCGTTCTCCAGCCACTTGCCGAACTGGCCGTCCTTGACGTTCTCGGGCACCCAGGTGATCTCCTGGTTCAGCTCGACGAGCCGGTCCTTGATCTCCGTCACCCGCACGAACCAGCTCGACACGGCCTTGTAGATCAGAGGCGTGCGGCAGCGCCAGCAATGCGGGTAGGGGTGCTCGTAGCTGGCCAGGCGCAGCAGCCGCCCGCGCTCGCGCAGCAGCCGGACCAGGGGCATGTTCGCCTCGAAGACCTGCAGGCCGGCGACGTCCCGCACGACCGGCAGGAAGGCCGCGGCGTCGTCCACCGAGATGATCGTGGGCAGGCCGGCCGCATCGCTCACGCGCTTGTCGTCCTCGCCGTAGGCGGGGGCGACGTGCACGATGCCGGTGCCCTCCCCCGTCGTCACATAGTCGTCCACGAGCACGCGCCAGGCCTCGGCGGTGCCCCAGACCTGGGCGTCGGTGAAGTAGTCGAAGAGCGGCTGATAGCGCAAGCCCTCCAGCTGCGCCCCGGAGAAGCGGCGGGCGATGCCCTCCTGGGCCGCCGCGGCGTCCGGGTAGCCGAGCTCCTTCGCGTGCGCGGCGACGAGCTCCTCGGCCAGCAGGAAGCCGGCGGAGTCGACCGCGGCGCCCTCCGGGCCCGGGGCGACGAGCGCGTAGGAGATCGCCGGGCCGACGACGAGCGCCTCGTTGGTGGGCAGGGTCCACGGCGTCGTCGTCCAGGCCAGGGCGTCGGCCCCCTCCAGGCCGAGCTCCTGCGCCTTCGGGCCGTGCAGGCGGAAGGCGACGGTGACGGTCTGATCCTGCCGCGTGCGGTAGACGTCGTCGTCCATGCGCAGCTCGTGGTTGGACAGCGGCGTCTGATCGCGCCAGCAGTAGGGCAGCACCCGGTAGCCCTCGTAGGCCAGTCCCTTGTCGTAGAGCTGCTTGAAGGCCCAGATCACGGACTCCATGTAGCTCAGATCGAGTGTCTTGTAGCCGCCCTCGAAGTCCACCCAGCGCGCCTGGCGGGTGACGTAGTCCTCCCATTCGCGGGTGTACCGCAGCACGGACTCGCGGGCGCTGGCGTTGAAGGCGTCCACGCCCATGCTCTCGATCTCGGACTTCTCCGTGATGCCCAGCTGCTTCATCGCCTCCAGCTCGGCCGGCAGGCCGTGCGTGTCCCAGCCGAAGCGACGGTGCACCTGACGCCCGCGCATGGTCTGGAAGCGGGGGAAGATGTCCTTCGCGTAGCCGGTGAGCAGGTGCCCGTAGTGCGGCAGCCCGTTGGCGAACGGCGGCCCGTCGTAGAACACCCACTCGGGCGCGCCCTCGCGTTGCTGGACGGACGCGCGGAAGGTGTCGTCCCGCTTCCAGAAGTCGAGCACCTGCAGCTCGAGCTCGGGGAAGGACGGGGAGGGGGTCACGCCGAAGGCGGCACCCGAGGAGGGGGTCAGGCCTGAGGGCCGGGGGTAGCTCATGTCGCTCCGGATGTCGTGGTCATGTCGATCCACGAGGACGACGGGCGCCGGCCTGAGCCGCCGCACCTCCGCGGTACCACCTCGCTTGCCGCGCGAGCGCACGGCCCCTCATTCGCCGGCTGTGACGGGCCGCCCCGCCCGGTTCTACTGAGCCTCAGGATGCACCCTCGGCCGTTCTTCCGGGGACTCCCCGGTGATGGCCGGATCGACGTCGCTGCGCCCATTCTAACGCCGCGCTCGTGGCTGGCTGAGCGCTGCGTCTCCCCAGCCGGCAGAGCCGTCGCCCGCGCACAGAGCGCGCGCCGGACGCCGCCCGCAGCCGGCTCAGCCCGGATCGAGCCCGAAGCTGCGCTTCGTGAGCGCCGTCACGTCGCGATCGAGCGCGTCCAGCCGGTCGATCACCGCCTGGAACCGCTCGTCCACGCGGCGGAACTGCTCGTCCACGCGGCGGAACTGCTCGTCCACCCGGCGGAACTGCTCATCCACCCGCTCGAACTTCGCGTTGATCGTCATGAGCACGAGCGTGATCATGGTGGCCATCACGGCGGCGAACAACGCCATGAGGACCCACACCTGCGGCTCGGTCACGGTCATCACCTCGTCATTACTGTCCCGCGTCAGGGACCAGCCTCCGGCCTCGAGCGGCGCTTGTGGATCGTCGAGGCAGGACCGTGGAGGGACGACCGTCAGGAGGGCCGGTGCAGGAGCGGCTCCCCCGTCTCCAGCGCGGCCCAGGCGCGCAGGAAGACGTCCGCCAAGGCGCCGCGGCCCACGCCTGCACCGGCCCACTCCTGCACGGCGGCCGTCGCGACCGCGGTGATGGCATAGGCGGACGCGCGCACGGCCAGCGCCTCCGTCGGCGCGACGGCGCGGGAGAGGAACCCGTGCAGGAGGTCCCCTGCGCGGGCCAGACGGCGCAGCCCCGCCTCTCCGACCTGGGCGTCGACGCCCATCGCCTCGCCCTGGGTGAGGGTCAAGGGCAGCGCGCCCGCGGCGGGGGCCCGGAGCACCTCGGCGACGATCTGCACGGCGGCGCTCACGCTCGCCTCCCGTACGGGATGGGTGAGCAGCCGGCTCTCGAGCTCGGCGAGCAGTTCGTCGGCCGCAGCCCACAGCACGTCCGGCTTGCCGCCGAAATAGTTGAAGAAGGTGTTGCGGCTCACGCCCGCGCGGGAGGCGATCTGCTCCACCGAGGTGGCGGCGTAGCCGCGTTCGAGGAACAGCTCGGCCGCGGCCTCCTGCAGCATCTCGCGGGAGGAGCGGCGCGGGCGGCCCGGGCGCGGCTCGGCGGCATCCATGCATCCAGTATATTTGGACGCCGTACAAATACATCGGAAGGCACCCTGCACCATGAGAGTCCGCTCCACAGCACTCGCGGCCGCCGCCCTCGGCACGGCGCTCCTCCTCGCCGGCTGCACCTCGGGCGGGGGCTCCCCCTCCGGCGCGAGCAGCACGCCGGTGGCCGGCGGCACCCTGCGCTACGCCTCCGGCGACGCGGAGCCCACCTGCCTCGACCCGCACGTCGGCGGCAACTACCCGCAGGCGCTGGTCGCGAGCCAGTACCTCGAGCCCCTCGTCGGCCGCGACGCCTCGGGCGCGATCATCCCGTGGCTGGCCACCTCCTGGACCACGAGCCCGGACGGCCTGAGCTGGGACTTTACGCTCAAAGACGGCGTGACCTTCCACGACGGCACTCCCTTCGACGCCGCCGCCGTGCGCGCGAACGTCCTGCAGATCCTCGACCCGGCGACCAAGTCGAGCACCGGCTACCTCGCCCTGGCCAAGGTCGCCGACGTCGAGGTCGTTGACCGGCTGCACGCGCGCTTCCACCTCTCCGCACCCGACGCCGCGCTGCTGGAGTCCCTCTCCCAGCCCTGGACCGCCATGGAGTCCCCGGCCGGCATGGCCCGGGGCGTGGACGCCAACTGCCTGCAGCCCTACGGCACGGGTCCCTTCGAGGTCAGCGAGTGGGTGCACCAGGACCACATCACCCTCACCCGCTACGACGGCTACGCCAGCCCGCCGGCCGATGCGGCGCACCAGGGCCCCGCCTACCTGGACTCCATCCTCTGGCGCTTCATCCCCGACGCCGCGACCCGCTACGCCGCGCTGCAGAGCGGCGAGGTCGACATCATCGACAACGCCCAGCCCGACACCGTGGCCCAGGCGCAGCAGAACCCCTCCGCGGGCATCGTCGCCCTGCAGGCCCCCCGCCCAGGCGCCTCGAACCGGATCGAGTTCAACGGCGGCCAGGGGCCGTTCACGGACCAGAGGGTGCGCGAGGCCTTCATCCGCGCCGTCGACGTGGACGCGGGCGTGAAGTCCCTGTTCTTCGGGACGGCCCCGCGCTCCTACTCGCCGCTGTCCAGTGTCGAGCCCGACGCCTACTCCGCCCCGGACGACTTCCCCTACGATCCTGCCGCAGCGGCGAAGCTCCTCGACGAGGCGGGCTGGACCCCCGGCCCCGACGGCATCCGCGTGAAGGACGGCCAGCGGCTCGTGCTGCGCTTCCCCGTCAGCACGAACCAGTCCATCCCGGCCGAGCAGTCCCTGTTCCAGCAGTTCCAGGCCTCCGCCAAGCAGGCGGGCTTCGACGTGCAGATCAGCCTGCTCGACCTGTCCAGCTGGTACGCGGCGCTGGCGGCGCACGAGTACGACCTGGTCAGCGCCCCCTACACGAAGGTCGGTCCGGACGTGCTGCGCATCCTGTACGACACCGAGGGGATCACCCCCGCCCCGAGCGGCTACTTCGCCAACCTCGCACAGGTGTCGATCCCCGAGCTCGACCAGCTGCTGAGCCAGGCCTCCGCGACGCTGGACCCCGCCCAGCGCGCGCAGCTGTACCAGCAGGCGCAGAAGATCATCCTCGACCAGGCCAGGATCCTGCCGCTGTACGACCAGCAGAACAACTTCCTGTACCGCTCGGACGTGCACGGCGTGCGCGCCCTCGCGACCGTGTCGACGCCGACCTTCCTGGACGCCTGGGTGAGCAAGGGCAGCTGATGGGCGTCCCGTGGCGCGCCGTGCTGTGGCGTGCGGTCGGGGGCCTGATCGTTCTCTGGGCCGCGGCGACGGCCACCTTCTTCGCGATCCGGGCCGTGCCGGGAGACCCCGCCCAGGCGGTTCTCGGCGGGCCCGGGTCGCAGGCGGGCCCGGAGGCGCTCGCCCAGGTGCGCGCCGAGTACGGCTTCGACCAGCCGCTGTGGATGCAGTACCTGCGCACCCTCGGCCGGCTCGCCAGCGGCGAACTGGGCACCTCCTACTCGCTGCACCGGCCGGTCGCGGCGGTGATCGGCGAGCAGCTGGGCGGCACGTTGCTGCTGGCCGTCCTCGCGCTGCTCGTCGCGTGGGTGCTCGCCCTGGCCTGGCTGCTGGCCACGACGCGCACCCGGGGCCCGTGGAACACCCTCGGCTCCGGGGTCGAGCTGGTCGCGGCGGCACTGCCGGAGTTCTGGCTCGCGGCCGTGCTCATCGTCGTGTTCAGCTCGACGCTGCACTGGCTGCCGGGGCTGAGCGACAACACGGCCGGCGGGCTCGCCCTTCCCGTGCTCGCGCTCGCCATCCCGCTGGCCGGCTTCCTCGCGCAGACGATGCGGGGCTCGATGATGGACTCCCTCACCGCGCCCTACTCCCTCTCCGCCCGCGCCCGCGGCGAGCGCTCCACGGGGCTGCGCCTGCGCCACAGCATCCGCCACGCCGCCGCCCCGGGCATCGCGCTGTCCGGCTGGGCCTTCGGATACCTCATCGGAGGCTCGGTGGTCATCGAGACGATCTTCGCGCGGCCGGGCCTGGGACGGACCCTCTACAACGCGGTCACGATCAGGGACGTTCCGCTGGTCACCGGCATCGTCCTCGTCTCGGCCGCCGCCTACGTCCTCGTGACCGTGCTCGCGGAGATCGTCGGCGGGCTCGTCGACCCCCGTCCGGGGCGGGCCGCCGCATGACCAACCTCGCCCTGCTCGCATCGCGTCCCGCCGAGCGCCCGCGCCGGCGCCTGGACCCGGTCGCCCTGCTCGCCTGCGCCTTCCTCGTCTTCCTCCTGCTGTGCGCCCTCGCGCCCGGGCTCGTCAGCGGGCGCGACCCGCTCGCCATCGCCCCCGCGGAGGCCTTCTCGCCGCCCTCGCCCGCGCACTGGTTCGGAACGGACGAGTCCGGGCGGGACATCTTCAGCCGCCTCGTCTGGGGCGCACGCGACTCCCTGCTCATCGGCGTCAGCGCCACGGCGATCGGAGTAGGCCTCGGCCTGGTGCTCGGCGTGCTCGCCGCCCTGGCCGGCAAGATCGCGGACGTCGTCACCAGCCGCGCGATCGAGGTGCTGCTCGCCTTCCCCGGCCTGATGCTCGCGCTGTTCCTCATCGCCCTCTACGGGCCCGGCGTCGGAACCGCGATCCTCTCCGTGGGGCTGTCCACCGCGCCGGGCTATGCGCGCATCATCCGCACCCGGCTGCGCACCGTCGCCTCCTCCGGCTACGCGGAGACGGCCCGCATCCTCGGTCACCACCCGCTGCGGGTGCTGCTGCGCACCATCCTGCCCAACGCCATCGCCCCGATCCTCGGCATCGCCACCCTGGGCATCGGGCAGGCGATCGTGTGGGCGGCCGCGCTGAGCTACCTCGGGCTGGGCGTGAAGCCGCCGGCGCCGGAGTGGGGGGCGATGCTCGCGGCCGCGCGCACGTACATCACGAGCGCGTGGTGGATGACGCTCTTCCCCGGCCTGTTCATCGTGCTCACGGTCCTCGCGACGACGCTGGCGCCGCGGCTGCTCGCCCGCTGGGGGGCGCGAGCATGAGCGGCGCGAGCACGGGCGGTGCGAGCACGGGCGGTGCGAGCATGAGCGGCGCGGTGCTGCGCGCCCGCGAGCTGAGCGTCACCTTCCGCGGGCATCGCCGCCCCGCGGTGCGAGAGCTGAGCCTGGAACTCAGCCCGGGCCGCTGCCTCGCGCTCGTGGGCGAGTCGGGGTCGGGCAAGAGCGTCACGGCGCGCGCGCTGCTGGGCCTGAGCGAGCCGGGCGCACGCGTGCGGGCGGCGGAGCTCAGCCTGAACGGCAGGGACCTGCGCGGCCTGTCCGAGCGGGAATGGGCACGACTGCGCGGCGCCCGCATCGGCCTCGCCGTGCAGGACGCGCTGAGCTCGCTCGATCCCGTGCGCCCGATCGGCCGGGAGATCGGCGACGCCCTGCGCCTGCACCGGCGCGAGCTGGCGCAGGGCGGCGGCGAGGCAACCCGCGCAGCGAGCGCCACCGGCCGCCGGGAGCTCGCGGCGAGCCTGCTGGCGCGTCTGGGCGTGGACGAGCCGCAGACGCGGCTGCGCCAGCGCGCCGGGCAGCTCTCCGGCGGTCAGCGCCAGCGCGCCCTCATCGCCTCCGCCGTCGCAGCACGCCCGGACTTCCTCATCGCCGACGAGCCGACCTCCGCGGTGGACGCGATCGTGCAGCGCCAGCTCATCGAGCTGCTCGGAGAGCTCGTCGCCGGCGGGGTGGGGCTCCTGCTGATCTCGCACGACCTCGGCCTGGTCTCCGCGCTCGCAGACGAGGTGCTCGTGCTCCGGCACGGCGAGCTCGTCGAGACGGGGCCGGCAGAGCAGCTGCTGTCCGCGCCCCGGCATCCCTACACGCGCGAGCTGCTGGATGCCTCGCTGCCCGTACGGCCGCGTCCGTCGCGGGCTGCGCCGGACGAGCCGACCGTCCTGGAGGCGCAGGACCTCCGGGTGCACTTCGGGCCGCCGCCTCCGCGGGGCAGGCAGGCGCTGGACGGGGTCGGCCTGCGGCTGCGGCGCGGCGAGACCCTCGGTGTCATGGGGGCCTCCGGCTCCGGCAAGAGCACCCTGCTGCGCGCCCTGCTGGGCGTGCAGCGCCTGGACGGCGGGAGCGTCACCCTCGACGGCCGGCCCTGGTCCGCGCTGGCCCCGCGGCTGCAGCGCAGGCAACGGCGCCGGCTCTCGTACGTCCCCCAGGACGGCCTGGGCAGCATGGACCCGCGCTGGAACGTGGAGCAGATCGTCGCGGACGCGCTGCCGCGCGGCCTGTCCCGGCATGCCCGACTGCGGCGGGTGGACGAGCTGCTGGAGACGGTCGAGCTCTCCCCCGCGCTCGCCGCCCGGCGCGCCGCGGAGCTCTCCGGCGGTCAGCGCCAGCGGGTCGCGATCGCGCGCGCCCTCGCCGGGGCGCCGGAGGCTCTGCTGTGCGACGAGGCCACCTCCGCGCTGGACGCCTCCGTGCAGGCCTCGGTGCTGCGCACGCTCGAGCGCATCCAGGGCGAGTCCGGGCTGGCGATGATCGTCGTCTCCCACGACCTGGGCGTGCTCGCCCGGCTGTCGGACCGCATCGCGGTGATGACCGAGGGCCGGATCGTCGAGGAGGGCCCGGCGGCGCAGATCCTGCAGGAGCCGTCGCACCCCTATACGCGCAGCCTGGTGGCGGCCTCCCGTCGGTCGGCCGGCGGTCGGGCATGGCGGCAGCCGACGCTCTAGAATTGCGGCGTCCACAATCAGGCACAGGTGACGCGGTGCCGCCCATAGGGTCCTGAGGAGTTCTGCGATGACCGATCCGCGCGTTCCCGACAAGCCGGCGCTCGAGGGGCTCGAGGACCGGTGGTCGGCCCGCTGGGAGGAGCAGGGCGTCTATCGCTTCCCCCGCGAGGGGGCCACCCGCGACGCGGTGTACTCCATCGACACCCCGCCGCCGACGGCGTCCGGCTCTCTGCACGTGGGACACGTGTTCAGCTACACGCACACCGACCTCGTCGCCCGCTACCGGCGCATGCGCGGCAAGCGCGTCTTCTACCCGATGGGGTGGGATGACAACGGCCTGCCCACGGAGCGACGCGTGCAGAACTACTACGGCGTGCGGTGCGACCCGAGCCTGCCCTACGACCCCGACTTCACCCCGCCCTTCGAAGGCGGCGACGGCAAGAGCACCAAGGCGGCCGATCAGCTGCCTGTCTCCCGTCGCAACTTCATCGAGCTGTGCGAGCGGCTGACCGCCGAGGACGAGAAGCAGTTCGAGGCGCTGTGGCGCACCCTCGGGCTTTCGGTCGACTGGTCGCAGAGCTACCGCACGATCGGACCGGAGGCGATCGCCACCTCCCAGCGGGCCTTCCTGCGCAATCTCGAGCGAGGCGAGGCGTACCAGGACCTGGCGCCCACGCTGTGGGACGTGACCTTCCGCACCGCCGTCGCACAGGCCGAGCTGGAGGACCGCGAGCAGCCCGGCGCGTACCACAAGCTGGCGTTCCACCGCAGCGACGGGCGGGGCGATGTGCTCATCGACACCACGCGTCCGGAGCTGCTGCCCGCGTGCGTGGCGCTGGTCGCGCACCCGGAGGACGAGCGCTACCGGCCGCTGTTCGGCAGCACCGTCACCACGCCGCTGTTCGGCGTCGAGGTGCCCGTCCTGGCGCACCACCTGGCGCAGCCGGACAAGGGCACCGGCATCGCGATGATCTGCACCTTCGGCGACGTCACCGACATCGTCTGGTGGCGCGAGCTCGACCTGCCCAACCGTGCCATCCTCGGCTTCGACGGCCGACTGCTGCCCCAGGCTCCCGAGGCGATCACCTCCGAGGCGGGCCGCGCGGCGTACGCGCAGCTCGCCGGCAAGACGGTGTTCAGCGCGAAGCAGACCATCGTCGAGCAGCTGCGCGCCTCCGGGGAGCTGATCGGCGAGCCCTCGTCGATCACGCATCCGGTGAAGTTCTTCGAGAAGGGCGACCGGCCGCTGGAGATCGTCTCCACCCGGCAGTGGTACATCGCCAACGGGGCCCGCGACGAGGCGCTGCGCGAGCGGCTGCTGGAGCTCGGCCGCGAGCTGCGCTGGCACCCCGACTTCATGCGGGTGCGCTACGAGAACTGGGTCAACGGGCTCGCCGGCGACTGGCTCGTGAGCCGGCAGCGCTTCTTCGGCGTGCCGATCCCGGTCTGGTACCCGCTGGACGAGCAGGGTCAGCCGCGCTACGACAGCCCCATCCCCGCCCGCGAGCAGGATCTTCCGGTGGACCCCTCCTCCGACCCGGCGCCCGGCTACACGCCGCAGCAGCGGGGCGTGCCCGGGGGCTTCGTCGGGGAGGTCGACGTCATGGACACCTGGGCGACCTCCTCGCTGACCCCCCAGCTGGCCGGCGGCTGGGAGCGCGACCCGGAGCTGTTCCAGACGGTCTACCCCTTCGACCTGCGCCCGCAGGGCCAGGACATCATCCGCACCTGGCTGTTCTCCACGATGCTGCGGGCCGCGCTGGAGGACGGCGGCAAGCCGTGGACGGACGCCGCCCTCTCGGGCTGGATCCTCGACCCGGACCGCAAGAAGATGTCCAAGTCCAAGGGGAACGTCGTGACCCCCTCCGGGCTGCTGCAGCAGCACGGCGCCGACGCGGTGCGCTACTGGGCCGCCTCGGCCAAGCTCGGCACGGACGCGGCCTTTGACCCGGCCAACCCCACCCAGATCAAGATCGGCCGCCGCCTGGCGATCAAGATCCTCAACGCGGCGAAGTTCGTGCTGGGATTCGAGCCGGCCGAGCCCGAGGCCGTGTCCGAGCCGCTGGACGCCAGCATGCTCGCCGCGCTCGCCCGCGTCGTGGAGGAGGCCACCGCCGCCTTCGAGGCCTACGATCACGCGCGGGCGCTGGAGCTCGTGGAGTCGTTCTTCTGGACCTTCTGCGACGACTACCTCGAGCTCGTGAAGGAGCGCGCCCACGGCGAGGGCCCCGGCGCCCGGTCCGCGTCCGCCGCGCTGCGGCTGGCTCTGTCCGCGCTGCTGCGGCTGTTCGCGCCGTACCTTCCCTACGCCACCGAGGAGGCCTGGAGCTGGTGGCAGGAGGGCAGCATCCATCTGGCCTCCTGGCCGGCGGTCCAGGAGCTGCCCGTCTCGGGCGAGGCGCGTCTGCTCGAGCTGGCGGGGACGGTCCTCATCGGCGTGCGCCGTGCGAAGACGGACGCCAAGCTGTCCCAGCGCGCCGCCGTCGCGCGGGCGACCGTCGAGTGCCCGGCCGAGGAGCTCGCGCTGCTGCAGCAGGCCGCCGCGGACCTGCGCGACGTGGGCCGGATCCAGGAGCTCGAGCTCTTCCCGGGCGCGCAGCTGCGCGTGAGCGCGGTCGAGTTCGCGCCCGCGGAGGAGACGGTCTGATGCAGCTGGGCACGCGCTGGCCGGTCGGCTCGGAGCCGCCCGCGTCCGTGCCGGACGAGCTGCGCGCCGGCATCGCCGACGCCGAGCGGGTGCTCGGCGAGCAGGACCCGGCGGCCCCGCCGGCCATGTGGACGCTCACCTGGCTGGAAGGCCGCCCCGTCGCGACCCTGCCCGACGGCTCCTCGGTGACCACCGGGCGGCCCGCGCAGGCCGCCCTCGACGCCGACGACGAGGGCTGGCTCGCCTAGCCGGACCGTGTCCCCGGCTCAGGCGCGCGCGATGAGCTCCCCGTGCGGGATGAGGATCGCGGCATCCGGCGACTGCGACCATGCGGTCCAGGCCTCGCCCATGGCGACGAGCTCCTCGGGCGTGGCCAGCCCCTCCTCGACCGCCTGCTCGGCGAAGGTCGAGATGGTCGCGCGCTCGGCCCAGGTGGTCCCCCACCAGACGACCTCCTCCTCCGAGGTGTACGCCCACATCCCGCCGCCCAGGCTGATCTCCTCGAAGCCCGCCTCGCGCGCCCAGGCCTTCAGACGGCTGCCCGCGGCCGGCTCGCCACCGTTCAGGCGTGCCAGGCGCAGATACACCTCGTGCCACAGATCCATCGCGGGAGGCCTGGGATACCAGCTCCAGGCCGTGTAGTCGGTGTCGCGGGCGGCGACGATCCCGCCCGGCTTGGTCACGCGGCGCATCTCGCGCAGCGCGGCGACCGGGTCGGACACGTGCTGCAGCACCTGGTGGGCGTGCACCACGTCGTAGCTGTCATCCGGAGCGTCGATCGCGTAGACGTCGCCGATCTGGAAGCGCACGTTCTGCACGCCCTCCGAGGACGCCAGCGCCGTCGCCTGCACGTTCACCGCCTCGACCTGGTCGATGCCGGTCACGAGGCCGGGGGCGACGCGACGCGCGATGTCCACCGTGATGGTGCCCGGCCCGCTGCCCACGTCCAGCACCTCCAGCCCCGGGCGCAGGTACGGGATGAGGTACCGGGCCGAGTTGTCGACGGTGCGCCAGCTGTGGGCGCGCAGGACGCTGGAGTGGTGCCCGAGCGAGTAACGGCCGGGGCGCGTGTTCGATGACATGACCTTTCGAGGCTACGACACGATGACAGCCTGTTACGCCACCTCTGCGGACGCTCGGGCCGCCGCTCAGAGCAGCTGGCGCCAGTTCGCCTTGGCGAGCTCCAGCAGCTCGTCGCCCCGCCCGGACATGATCGTGCGCAGCCCGTAGAGCGCGAAGCCCTTCACCTGCTCGGCGGTGATCGACGGCGGGATTGACAGCTCCTGCCGCTGCGTCACGACGTCCAGCAGGGCGGGCCCGTCGTGGTCCAGCACCTCGCCGATCGCGCCCTCCAGCTCGGAGGAGCGCTCCACCCGCCGGCCGAAGATGCCCAGCGCGCGAGCGAGATCGGCGAAGTTCGGGTTGCTCAGGCCGGTGCCGAAGGTGACGAAGCCGGCGGCCTTCATCTCCAGCTCCACGAAGTTCAGCGAGGAGTTGTTCACCACGACGATCTTCACGGGCAGCGCGTTCTGGGTGACCGTGAGCAGCTCGCCGAGCATCATCGCGAGCCCGCCGTCGCCGGAGAAGGAGATGACCTGCCGCCCCGGATGCGCCGCCTGCGCCCCGATCGCGTGCGGGAGCGCGTTCGCCATGGAGCCGTGCGTGAAGGAGCCGATGAGCCGCCGCCTGCCGTTCATCGTGAGGTAGCGCGCGGCCCACACCACCGGCGAGCCGACGTCCACGGTGAAGACCGCGTCCTCTGCGGCCGCCCGGTCCAGCAGCCGCGCCAGGTACTGCGGGTGAATGGGCTGGCCATCGCGGGCGGGCACGGCGAGGTCGTCGAGCTTCGCGCGCGTTCTGGCGTAATGGTCCCGGGCGTCTTCCAGATGCGCCCGGTCCTCCGTCCGGCTCAGCCGCCCGAGCAGGGCGCTCGCCGTCGCCCTGACGTCGCCGACCAGGGCCACGTCCACCGGATGCCTGCGCCCGATCTGCGAGCCGCGGATGTCGACCTGCACCACCTTCGCCGAGGCGGGATAGAACTGCCGGTAGGGGAAGTCGGAGCCGAGCACGAGCAGGGCGTCGGCCGCGTCCATCGCGCGGTAGCCCGAGGCGAAGCCGAGCAGGCCGGTCATGCCGACGTCGAAGGGATTGTCGTACTCGATGAACTCCTTGCCGCGCAGCGCGTGGACGATGGGCGCCCCGAGCACGTCCGCGAGCGCCACCACCTCGTCGTGCGCATCGGCCACGCCGGCTCCGGCGAGGATGGTCACCCGTCTCGCGCCGCTCAGCAGCTGCGCCGCGCGGGCCAGCTCCTCGTCGTTGGGCACGACGATCGGGCGCGCGCGCTCGATGACGCTGATCCCGGTCCCCTCCGCCTGCGCCAGGGCGATGTCGCCGGGGATCACGACCACGGCCACGCCCTGCAGCTCGACCGCGGCCCGCATCGCCGTCTCCAGCACCCGCGGCATCTGGCTCGGATGCGAGACCACGCCGATGTACACGGAGGCGTCCTGGAACAGCTGATCGGGACGGGTCTCCTGGAAGTAGCCGCTGCTGATCTCGGCGCTGGGGATCTGCGCGGCAAGAGCGAGCACCGGGACGCGGGAGCGGTTGGCGTCGAACAGCCCGTTGATCAGGTGCAGGTTCCCCGGACCGCAGGAGCCCGCGGCGACGGCGAGGCGCCCGGTGGTCGCCGCCTCCGCCGAAGCGGCGAAGGCAGCCGCCTCCTCATGTCTGACCTGCACCCAGCTGATGCTCCCGTCGCGGCGCAGCGCGTCGGTGATGCCGTTGAGCGAGTCGCCCGGCACACCGTAGACCCGTCTGATCCCGTTGGCCTTGAGCTGGGCGACGATGGTCTCGGCGACGGTGGGCACAGCCAGACTCCCCTCGGCAGGCGCGCAAGCGGTCGGCCCCGGCCGTGCCGGGACGTCCCGCGGGTCAGGCCGACTTCTCGGCGCGCGGCTCCACGGGCCGCGGGACGATGGTCGGCGCGGCGTTCTCGACGACCGCCTCACGGGTGACGACGACGCGGGCGACCTGATCGGTGGAGGGGACCTCGAACATGATCGGCCCGAGCACCTCCTCCATGATGGCGCGCAGCCCGCGCGCGCCGGTCTCGCGCAGGACGGCGAGCTCGGCGATCGCCTCGAGAGCCTCCTGCTCGAAATCCAGCTCGACGCCGTCGAGCTCGAACATCTTCTGATACTGCTTCACCAGCGCGTTCTTCGGCTCGGTGAGGATCTCCATCAGCGCCTCGCGATCCAGCGGCGAGACCGAGGTGACCACCGGCAGCCGGCCGATGAACTCGGGGATGAGGCCGAACTTGTGCAGGTCCTCGGGCAGCACCTCGCTGAACACCTCGGTCTGCTCGCCCTTGATGTGCAGCGGGGCGCCGAAGCCGATGCCGTGCTTGCCGACGCGGGAGGTGATGATGTCCTCCAGCCCGGCGAAGGCGCCGGCGACGATGAACAGCACATTCGTCGTGTCGATCTGGATGAACTCCTGGTGCGGGTGCTTGCGGCCGCCCTGCGGCGGGACCGAGGCGACGGTGCCCTCGAGGATCTTCAGCAGCGCCTGCTGCACGCCCTCACCGGACACGTCGCGGGTGATGGACGGGTTCTCGGCCTTGCGGGCGATCTTGTCGACCTCGTCGATGTAGATGATGCCGGTCTCGGCGCGCTTCACGTCGTAGTCCGCGGCCTGGATGAGCTTGAGCAGGATGTTCTCGACGTCCTCGCCCACGTATCCCGCCTCGGTCAGCGCGGTGGCGTCGGCGACGGCGAAGGGCACGTTCAGCCGGCGCGCCAGCGTCTGCGCGAGGTAGGTCTTGCCGCAGCCGGTCGGCCCGATGAGCAGGATGTTCGACTTGGCGATCTCCACCTCGTCGGCCCGCGCCTCGGCACTGGTCAGCGTGGACTGCGCCCGCACCCGCTTGTAGTGGTTGTAGACGGCCACGGACAGCGCCTTCTTGGCCGCCTCCTGGCCGATCACGTACTGCTCGAGGAAGTCGAAGATCTCGCGCGGCTTGGGAAGCTCGAACTCCTCGCCGGCCTGCTCGGTCGACTCGGCCTGGCGCTCCTCGATGATCTCGTTGCACAGCTCGACGCACTCGTCGCAGATGTACACGCCCGGGCCGGCGATGAGCTGCTGCACCTGCTTCTGGCTCTTGCCGCAGAACGAGCACTTCAGAAGATCGCCGCTCTCACCGATACGGGCCATCATCCGCCTCCCTCGTCCGCGCATGTCGACGGTGCTGTCAATCAGCCTATATCGGCCCCGGGCCGATATCCCGGCAGGGATGCATAACGATCTGCGGACGTGGCGCCGCCGTCCCGCTGCCGCGGCAGCGCCGCAGACGAGCGCAGGCCGGCACCCGGGCGGCGGAGGACGCCGCCGGCGGTGCCGGCCTGCAGCCCGCGGCTGCCCGGGCGACCCCGGACCCGCGCGCGGAGATCAGGAGGCGACGAGCGCGTTCGCCGCCTTTCGGCTGGACAGCACGTGGTCGATGAGACCGTACTCCTTGGCCTCATCGGCGCTGAGGATCTTGTCGCGGTCGATGTCGCGGTTGACCTGCTCCACCGGCGTGTCCGAGTGCTTCGCGAGGGTGAGCTCCAGCCACTCGCGCATGCGCATGATCTCCTGCGCCTGGATCTCGATGTCGGAGGCCTGACCGTGGCCCTGACCGCCCATCGCGGGCTGGTGGATGAGCACACGCGCGTTCGGCAGGGCCAGCCGCTTGCCCGGCGAGCCGGCCGCGAGCAGCACCGCAGCCGCAGAGGCGGCCTGGCCGAGGCAGACCGTCTGGATCTCCGGGCGGATGTACTGCATCGTGTCGTAGATCGCCGTCATGGCGGTGAAGGAGCCGCCAGGCGAGTTGATGTACATCGTGATCGGCCGCTCCGGGTCCTGGCTCTCCAGGACCAGGAGCTGCGCCATGATGTCGTCGGCCGAGGCGTCGTCCACCTGGACGCCGAGGAAGACGATGCGGTCCTCGAAGAGCTTCGCGTACGGGTCCTGCCGCTTGAACCCGTAGGCCGTGCGCTCCTCGAAGCTGGGAAGGATGTAGCGGGACTCGGGTGCGCCGTGCGGGAAGGCCGAGCCGCCGAACTGCGGGATGGTCATGATGCTGTTCCTCTGCTGTCTCGTTGTTCCCGTGCTGCTATTCCGAGCCGGTGCCGCCGCCGCCGACCACGTCGGCCGCGGACTCGCGGATGTGATCGACGAAGCCGTACTCCAGCGCCTCCTGGGCGTTGAACCAGCGGTCGCGGTCGCCGTCCGCGTTGATCTGCTCGACCGTCTTGCCGGTCTGCGCTGCGGTGATCTCGGCCAGGCGGCGCTTCATGTCGAGGATGAGCTGCGCCTGGCTCTGGATGTCGCTCGCCGTGCCGCCGAAGCCGCCGTGCGGCTGGTGCAGCAGCACGCGCGCGTTCGGTGTGATGTAGCGCTTGCCCTTGGTGCCTGCAGTGAGCAGCAGCTGCCCCATCGAGGCGGCCATCCCGATGCCCACCGTCACGATGTCGTTCGGCACGAACTGCATCGTGTCGTAGATCGCCATGCCCGCGGTGATGGACCCGCCCGGCGAGTTCACGTAGAGGTAGATGTCCTTCTTCGGGTCCTCGGCGGCCAGCAGGAGGAGCTTCGCCGAGATCTCGTTCGCGATGTCGTCGCGGACCTCCGAGCCGAGCCAGATGATGCGGTCCCTCAGAAGCCGGTCGAAGACGCTCGGCTGCGGTGTGGGTTCGGCCATTCGTGGTGCTCCTTCGGTTCGATGCCTGGACTCGAATCTATCCGTTGGCATCGACCCGGCCGCCGTTGTTCGCCAGGGGCGGAGCCGCCCGGCGCCGCGATCGGAGAAGCCCCGGTGCGGCACCGGGCGGCGAGCGCCCGGCGCCCACGCTCGGTCTGCGCGGCCGCCTAGAGACGTGCCGCGGAGCGGAGGCGCTCAGTCGTGGTCGTGACCGCTGTGGTCCTCCGCGGCGGCGTCACCGCTGTCGACCGCGGTGAACTCGCTGAGGTCCACCGAGGCGCCCGAGGCCGTGACGACGGTCGCCTTGCCCAGCGCGACGGCGAGCGCCTTGTTGCGGGTGACCTCGCCGATGATCGCCGGCAGCTGCCCGGACTCGTTCAGCGAGCTGAGGAACTGGTTCGGGTCCATCCCGTACTGCGCCGCGCTGGAGTAGATGTACTGCGAGAGCTCGTTCTGCGTGGGCTGCACGCCCTCCTTCTCGGCGATCGCGTCGAGCAGGATCTGGGTGGCGAAGGCCTTCGCGGACGACTCGGCGACCTCGGCGCGATGCACCTCGTCCTCCAGACGGTTCTCCGCCTCCAGGTGGCGATGCACCTCGTCCTCGACGAGCTCGGGGGCCGGCGGGATGTCCGCCTGCTCCAGCAGCAGCTCGACGAGCTTGTCCCGTGCCTGGCGACCCTGCTCGAACACGGAACGGCGCGCCACCTGCTCGCGCAGGCTCCCGCGCAGCTCCTCGATCGTGTCGAACTCGCTGGCGATCTGCGCGAACTCGTCGTCGGCCTCGGGCAGCTCGCGGACCTTGACGGCGGTGACGGTGACCTCGATCTCCGCCTCCTCGCCCTCGTGGTCTCCGCCCAGAAGCGTGGAGCGGAAGGTCGTGGTCTCCCCGGCGGTGAGCGACTCGAGGGCCTCGTCGATGCCCTCCAGCAGCTCGCCGGAGCCGAGCTCGTAGGAGATGCCCGTGGCACGGTCCACCTCGACGCCGTCGATCGTGGCGACGAGGTCGATGGAGACGAAGTCGCCCTTCTCGGCGGGTCGGTCGACGGTGACCAGCGTCCCGAAGCGGGTGCGCAGGCGCTCGAGCTCGGTCTCGACGTCCTCGTCGCTGATCTCCACGTCGTCCACGGTGATGGACACGCCCTCGTATGCCGGCAGCGTGAACTCCGGGCGGACGGAGACCTCGAACAGCAGCTTGAGCTCGCTCTCCGGCTTGGCCGGGTCGAGCAGCTCCTCGACGTCGGCGCTGGGCCGGCCCAGCGGCCGCACCTCGCTGGCGGCCACGGCCTCGCGGTAGAAGTCGTCCAGCGAGCCGTTGATGGCCTCCTGGATCACGGTCTCCCTGCCGACGCGCTGGTCGATGATCGGCGCGGGCACCTTGCCCTTGCGGAAGCCGGGAATGCTGATCTGCTCGGCGATCGTCTTGTACGCCTGGTCGATGCCCGGCTTGAGGTCCTCGAGGGTGACCGCGACGTGAAGCTTCACGCGCGTGGGGCTGACCCGCTCGACAGTGCTGGTGACCACGGTTGGCTCTCTCTCCTGATCTGTGGGGGTTCCGCCTCGCGGGCACGCCCGCGCACGTCGGGGCGACAGGATTTGAACCTGCGGCCTCCCGCTCCCAAAGCGGGCGCTCTAGCCAAGCTGAGCTACGCCCCGGACTCGGTGCTTGTCGGTCGGCCACGAAGGCTCGCGCACGCGCGTGGGCGAAATGACCTCGGAAAGTCTACCGGATAGGATTGACGCGGGCATCCGGCGGTCGCCGCGCTCGCCCGGGGATGTAGCTCAATGGCAGAGCCCCAGTCTTCCAAACTGGTGGTGCGGGTTCGATTCCCGTCATCCCCTCCACGTCCACCGCTCGGGCGCCGAGCGGAATCCGCGCTCAGATGAGCGTCAGCAGCAGCTCGGACCAGTCGTTGAGCACGTCCTCGGCTCGTCCCGAGGTGAGCAGCTGCGCGGCCTCCAGCTCGAAGACGCCGTCCTCCATGCGTGAGAGGTGGCCGATGTGCTGGGCGTCGAGGCCGTCGGTCACGACGTCCAGGCTCCAGCACCCCGGCGCCTCGCACAGCACATGCAGCTCATGGCGCTGGCCGCGATGGCCCAGCGTCTTCGTCAGACGCTGTCCAGTCGAGGAGGGGAGCTCGAGTGGCGGCTGCACGCGGCGAGGGTAGCCTCTGCTCCCCCGCCGACGAGGCGGGCTTGTCCCGGGGGCGGGAGTGGTGTAGCGGGTCGCGGGACGGCCGTGCAGCGGCTCAGGGGGCGACCGGGTAGTGGCTCGTGATCGCGATGCGGTTCCACGCGTTGATGACGACGGCGAGCCAGGCCACGGCTGCGCGCTGGCGCTCGTCGAGGTGATCCTCGGGGCGCACGCCCCGGTCAGGCAGACGCCCGTGGTCGCTGATCAGGGTGATCTGCTCGGTGAGCTGCAGCGCGGCCTGCTCGGCCGGGGTGAAGTACTGCGACTCCCACCAGCCCGGAAGCACGGCGAGCCGCTCGGGCGTCTCGCCGTGCGCGACGGCGTCAGCGGTGTGCATCCGCAGGCAGAAGGCGCAGCCGTTGAGCTGCGAGGCGCGGATCTTCACGAGCTCCACGAGCCGGGGATCCAGTCCCGCCTCCTCGGCCGCCTGCGCGGCCTGGTCGTTCAACTGCCTCATCGCCTGGTACGCCTGCCCGAAGGCCTTGCCCATGTCCACCGGTCATCTCCTGTCTTCTCGTGAATCCGGAGAGTTCCACAAGGAGAGCTTCTCCGGGTTGACGGTCATCCGCACCTCGGTCACCGCGCCGCCGACAACATCGAGCGTGACGATGCCGATGATGCGCCCTTCGAGCCACATGGCGAAGCCGAGGCCGTCGGGAGTCTCCTGCTCGAGCACCTCCACATGCGGTCGTTTCCGGCTCACGCCGAGCAGGAACCGCGCGACGCGGTCCGGCCCGAACACCGGGTTCCGTGCGGCGCTGACGACCCCGCCGCCGTCCGAGCGGAGCACCACCTCCGCGTCGAGGACGGACACGAGCCGCCCGAGCTCCCCCGTGCGGGTGGCCGCGGCGAAGGCCCGCACGACCCGGTCGTGCTCGGCGCGCGACACGGCGCGCGAGGGCGAGCCCTGCACCCTCCGCCGCGCCGAGCTGGCCAGCTGCCGGCAGGCCGCCGTGCTCCTGCCCACGGTGCGGGCGATCTCCTCGAAAGGCACGGCGAAGACCTCGTGCAGCACGAACACGACCCGCTCGGCCGGGGTCATCGACTCCAGCACGACGAGCAGCGCGCTGCTGACGCTGTCGTCCAGGGTCACCCTGTCCAGCGGGTCGGCGTCCGAGTCCCGGGGCAGCGCGAAGGCCTCAGGAGGCACCGGCTCCGGCAGCCACGGGCCGACATAGCGCTCCCGTCGCGCTCGCGCGGAGGAGAGCATGTCCAGGCACACCCGGCTGGCCACGCGCGTGAGCCATGCCCGCGGGGACTCGATCGCGCCGCGCTCGGCCGGCGACAGGCGGTACCAGCGCGCATAGCTCTCCTGCACGGCGTCCTCCGCCTCCGCCACCGTGCCGAGCATGCGGAAGGCCAGGGCCATCAGATGGCGGCGCTCGGCCACGACCTCGCTGTCCACCGTCGTGCTCGCGGAGCGGACCGCCTGCTCATCCCTCACGACACGCCTCACCCCACCGTCCTACCGCACGGCGGCGAGCCGCCGCATCCGCCTCTCCGCTTCGCGGTCACCGTGCGCGGGAGTCCAGCCACTCGGCGAAGCTCTGCACGCCCTGCCGGGCCTCCGGACCGGGGAGCACCCCGCCCTCCGCGAGCGCCGCGCCCATCCTGCCCGGCATCCGGACCTCGAGCACGGGCCGACGGATCCCCTCGGCTTGCAGGTACGCGCGGACCAGCTCCGCCATCCGCTCCTGCCGAGGGCCCGCGAGCTCGCGATCCAGCCCGCGCGGCGCGCCGCCCGCGATCTCCACGAGCACGGCCGCCACCTCCTGCGCGGCGATCGGCTGCGAGAGCATGCGCGGGACGAGCTGCATGCCGAGCATCGCACCGCGCTGCGCCGTCTGCACGGCGAACTCGTGGAACTGCGTCGCCCGGAGGAGCGACCAGGCGGCTCCGGAGGACATCACGAGGCGCTCCTGTGCCGCCTTGCCCGCGTAGTAGCCCGATGCGGCCTGCGCAGCGCCCACGATCGACAGGGCGATGTGGTGACGGACGCCGGCGCCCCGGCCGGCCGCGAGCAGCCTCTCGGTGGCGGCGGTGAAGAAGCGCACGGCCTCCTTCTCGCGCAGCGTCGTGACGGACGCGACGTCGATCACGACCTCGCATCCGGCGAGCGCCGCGTCCAGGCCGGCTCCGGTGACGAGGTCGACCCCGGTCGCACGGCTGAGCACGACGGGCTCGTGCCCGGCCTCCCGGGCGAGCCGGACGACGTGCCGGCCCACGACGCCGGTTCCGCCTGCGACGGCGAGGCGCATCAGGCTCCCTCCGCCCGGCTCGGCACAGGGCTGCAGACCCGCGCTGTGGTCTTCTCGCTGCGGCGCGCGCCGTGCACGGCTGCGCTGAGAACGGCGTCCATGCCCTTAAAGACGACGCAGCACTCCCGGATGTGAGGCCGGAGACCGGCTGTCCGATCCTCGGGTCATCGACGAGCGGCAGGGCGCGCATGAGCTGCCGCAGGTCAGGTGCTCCGGCCCTGCCCTGCTCGTCGGCGGCACCGTCACCCGGGGTAACCGGGCGTCACGCGGCGTCGCAGGAGGGCCGCCATGAGCGGGCGTTGCGGGAAGCGGACGCATGATGGCGGAGGATGCGCGTTCCCGCCGCGCGGGTCCCCGCGGGGGACGAGTCGATGCGCGAGAAGGAGACCGAGAGCATGAGCGAGCCCAAGCGCCTGATCCTGAACCTGTTCGAGATGAACTGCGTGAGCCACATCACGCACGGGCTGTGGCGCCTGCCCGGCAACAACCGCACCCGGTTCACGGACATCGAGTACTGGCTGGAGCTCGCCCGGCTGCTGGAATCCGGCGGGTTCGACGCGGTCTTCCTCGCCGACGTCATCGGCGCCTACGACGTGTTCCGGGGCGGCCCGGAGACGGCTATCCGGGAGGGCCTGCAGATCCCCAGCAACGATCCGATGCTCGTCGTGCCGGCGATGGCAGCGGTGACGCAGCACCTGGGCTTCGGCATCACCTTCTCGACCAGCTACGAGCCGCCGTTCTCCTTCGCGCGGCGGATGAGCACGCTCGATCACCTCACCAAGGGGCGCGTGGGCTGGAACATCGTCACCTCCTACCTGCCGAACGCGGCGCGCAACTTCGGCCTGCGCGGCGAGATCGTGCATGACAGCCGCTACGACCGCGCGGACGAATACCTCGAGGTGCTCTACAAGCTCTGGGAGGGCTCCTGGGACGACGACGCGATCGTCGAGGACCGTGAGCGCAACGTCTACGCCGAGCCGGACCGGATCCGCTACATCAACCACCGCGGCGACAACTTCCGGGTCGCCGGCCCGCATCTGTCCTCGCCGTCCCCCCAGCGCACGCCCCTGCTCATCCAGGCGACCCAGTCGCCTCGGGGCATCGCCTTCGGGGCGCGCCACGCGGAGCTCGTCTTCACCGGCGGATCGTCCTTCGAGGAGGTCAGCGAGAACATCCGGCGGTTCCGGGACGCGCTGCCCGCGCAGGGCCGCGAGCGCGACGCGGTGAAGTTCGTCGTCGGCGCCACCGTCATCGTCGGCGAGACCCGCGAGCAGGCGCTGGCGAAGCTCGCCGAGTTCGACCGCCTCGCCAGCATCGACGGCGTGCTCGCGCACGCGAGTCTCCCCTTCGACCCGACCGCCTATCCGCAGGAGGCGCTGCTGGGCGAGATCCTCGACCGCGAAGGCCTGTCCGGCAGCCTCCCCCGCGGCTCCCTGCCTCGCGACATCAGCATCGGGCAATTCCTCCGAACGATGACCGGCTTCCACCGGAAGCCCTACATGGCGGTCGGAACCGGCGCGGACGCCGCCGACGCGATCGAGAGCTGGCTGGACGATCACGACATCGACGGCATCAACCTCGTGCAGTACCACAGCCACGGCACCGCCGAGGACTTCATCCGGCACGTCGTGCCCGAGCTGCGCCGCCGTGGTCGGCTGCGCGAGGGCTACCAGCCGCGCGAGACGCTGCGCGAGCGTGTGCACGGCGCCGGGCCGCGACTGCCTGGGAGCCATCCCGGCGCGCGCTTCCGCGGCGGCGCGAACCTCGACACGGCCGACCCCTACGCGGAGGCGGTCCCGGTCTGAGCACCGCCCCGCCGCGACCGCTCAGCTCAGGTACCCCGCAGACCGCTCAGCCGCGCGAGCGGAAGAAGTCATTGGCGCGCCCGGTGTAGAGGAAGATGACGCCGATCAGCGCGAGCAGCAGGCTGATGACGTTCCCCGGCACCTGCTGCGCGCCGCCGAGCATCCCGAGCACGGAGCCGATCATCGAGATGACGAGGAAGATCGTCAGGATCACGCGCGCCGCATTGCTGCCGCGGCCCAGGCTGGAGGCGAGCACGATCACGATGATGCCCAGCAGGATCTCGATGATGCCGAAGGCGAGCAACCCCACCCCGACGGGCGCGGCCACGGTGAAGACGCCCGCCGCGCCGAGCAGGGCGACGATGCCCGCGAGGATCTGCAGCAGCCCGAGGATCCACACGATCACCGCCACGAAGGTCACGCCGCCCGGTCGCCTCGCCATCGCCGTCCGCCTCCCCTTCCCCGAGCCCGCGACGCGGACCCCCATACTCGTGATCGTAAGGCCAGGCAAGCCATCCTTGCAGCAGGATTCCAGGCGACTAGCCTGGAATCACGGCGCCGGGCACCAACCCGGCGAAGACGAAGGAGACGAAGATGAGCGAGAAGACGACGCAGACCACGACCGCTACCACGAGCCCCGATGTCGCCGCTGCCGCCGCCCAGTTCCTGGGCCCGATCGTCACGGCCATGACCGTCCTCTCGGTGGACGGCAAGCAGGCGCACTGGCACGTGCGCGGTCCGAACTTCATCGCGGTCCACGAGCTCCTGGACGAGGTCATCGACCACGTCCGCGAGTGGGCCGACAGCGCCGCGGAGCGCATCGTCGCTCTCGGCCTCCCGATCGACGGGCGCATCGCCACCGTCGCCAAGAACTCGACCCTGCCGACCATCAACGAGGGGTTCCAGCAGGCGGACAAGATGATCGCGGACTACCTGGGCGAGATCGACGCCGCCATCGAGATCGTGAAGACCGCGATCGACGAGCTGGAGGAGATCGACCCGACCAGCCAGGACGTGGCGATCGAGATCGCTCGCGGCCTGGAGAAGGACCGCTGGTTCCTCTTCGCGCACATCAGCAAGTGACGCCGCCGCTGATGCCGCGGCGGTGACGCCGCGTCGGCGAGGTGCGCCTCCGGGCCCTCCTCCTCGGAGGCGGAGCCCGGAGGACCTGCCGGGGCCGGCCGCCTCCGGGCCGTTCCCGCCCGGGTGTCAGGGCTTCTGGCAGAACGGGCACCAGTACAGCTTGCGGCCGGCGATCTCGGTCATCGCGATGCTCGTGCCGCAGACGCGGCAGGGCAGGCCTTCGCGCTTGTAGACCCAGTGACGGTCGGCGCGGCTGGCCATCGCGCGCTGCAGTGCCTGCTCGTCCAGCCCGTCCATCGTGAGCATCTGGCCGGTGCGGATGCCCTCCGCGAGCAGGTGATCCCAGTCGCGCCAGAGCTCGTGCAGCGTCTGCTCGCCGACGTCCTTCGTCCGGCGGAACGGGTCGAGTCGGTGCCGGAAGAGCAGCTCCGCGCGGTAGATGTTGCCGATTCCCCCGACGACGGACTGGTCCATGAGGACCACGGCGATCGGTTGCGTCTTGCCTGCTGCGCGCCGCACGAACTCGTCCTCCGCCTGCTCCGAGCCGTCGAGCGCGGGATCCGGCCCCAGCCGATCCAGGACGGCGGCCACCCCGGCGTCGTCGAGCAGCTCGCACACCGTCGGCCCGCGCAGATCGGCCACCGCCGTGTCGGTGAGAAGCCGCACGCGCACCTGGCCGACGGGCTCCGGCGGGAACTCCGCGGGAGCGGATGAGGCCTTCTCGGTCTCGGCCATGTGCAGCCGCGCGCGCCGGGGCGCGCCGATGCTCGCCAAGGAGTCCTCGTGCTCCGCCGCCCCGCGGGCCGCGCCGACCACCGTGCCGTGCTGGTTCGTCTGCCCGATGCGCCCGCGGGAGCTCGCGATCGTGTCGTCGACCGTGATCTCCCCCGCGAAATCCCAGGCGCCGTAGATGCCCAGGTGCACGTGCAGCCACAGCTCCGGCCCGAAGCCGAGGAACAGGTGCTTGCCGCTGGCCTTCGCCTCGGTCAGCTCGCGGCCGTCCAGACGTGCGGCGCCCGCGGCGAAGCGCCCCTGCGGCGAGGAGGCGCGCACGGTGCGCCCGGCGAAGTTCGCCCGGAACTGGCGGGCGATGCGGTGGATGGAATGACCCTCGGGCATCGTCAGCCCAGGGCGTCGACGGCCTTGCCGGAGATCGTGCCCGTGCGCTCGTATTCCGCCAGCTGGGCGATGCGCCGCACATGCCGCTCCTCCCCGCTGAACGGGGTCGCGATGAACTCGTCGATGAAGGCGATCGCGTCCTCCACGTCGTGCTGGCGGGCGCCGATGGAGATCACGTTCGCGTCGTTGTGCTGACGGGCGAGCTGGGCCGTGCTGATGTTCCACACCAGCGCCGCGCGGACCCCGGGCACCTTGTTCGCGGCCATCTGCTCGCCGTTGCCGCTGCCGCCGAAGACCACCCCGAGGGCCTCCACGCCCGCGGCCTGGTCGCGCACGACCCCGACCGCGGCGTTGATGCAGAACGAGGGGTAGTCGTCCAGCGGGTCGTACTCGGTGGGCCCGTGGTCGATCACCTCATGGCCCGCCTCGCGGAGATGCTGCTGCAGCTGGCGGCTGAAGTCCAGACCTGCATGATCGGTCCCGACGTGGATGCGCATGCGATCAGTCTAGGCAGCCGGCACTCAGTCGAACTGCGGGCCGCGGGTGCGGCTGCGCTTGAGCTCGAAGAAGCCGTCGTACGCGGATACGGCGAGCACGCCGTCCCACAGCCGCACCGCCTCCTCGCCCCGCGGCGCGGGCGAGATCACCGGGCCGAAGAAGGCGTAGCCGTTCACGGCGATGACGGGCGTGCCCACATCCTGACCCACCCGCCCGATGCCGTCGTCGTGGCTGGCCTGCAGCTGCGCGTCGTACTCCTCGCTGTCGGCGGCGCGGATCAGCTCGGCGGGCAGCCCGAGCTCCGCGAGCGCCTCGGCCATCACCGCGTCGGCCTCCTCGCCGCGCTGCTGCAGGTGGATGCGCGTGCCCAGGGCGTCGTACAGCGGCTTCACGACCTCCTCGCCGTGCTCCACCCGGGCGGCGGTGACCAGCCGCGTGTAGCGCAGGGCGCGTGGCAGGAAGGCGCGGTAGGACTCCGGCAGATCGTCCCTGCCGCGGTTGAGGATCGCCAGGCTCATCACATGCCAGCTGACATCCAGCTCGCGCTGCTTCTGCACCTCCCCGATCCAGCGGGAGGTCATCCACGCCCAGGGGCAGGAGGGGTCGAACCAGAAGTCCACCGCGGTGCGCTCGCTCATGGTCACAGCGTACGACCATCCCCCGACCTCCTAGGCTGGAGGCCGGCGGCGGGAACGCCTACCCCATCACCGCTCGCAGCGCTCGCGCGACTCGCCTGAATCGCATGACTGGCAGGAGGAACGGATGCCCGGAGAGAACCTCACCCGCGCCGAGGCGATCGAGAGGGCCGCGATCGTCCGGACGCGCTCGTACGAGGTCGCCCTGGACCTCACGAGGGGGCCGGAGGTCTTCGGCAGCACGACGACCGTGCGCTTCGACGCCACGCCGGGGGCGAGCACCTTCATCGACGCGATCACCGCGAGCGTGCGCTCCATCACGCTGAACGGCAGGGCGATCGACCCCTCGGCAGCCGACGGCGCACGGATCGCCCTGGACGGGCTGGCCGAGCACAACGAGCTGGTGGTGGACGCCGACTTCGCATACACGAACACCGGCGAGGGCCTGCACCGCTTCGTGGACCCGGCCGACGGGCAGGTGTACCTGTACACGCAGTTCGAGGTGCCCGACTCCCGCCGCGTCTTCGCCGTGTTCGAGCAGCCCGACCTGAAGGCCACCTTCGCCTTCACCGTCACGGGCCCGGCGGGATGGACAGTGGTGAGCAACTCCCCCGCCCCGGAGCCGGAGCCCGTGAGCGAGGGAGTGGCGCGCTGGAGCTTCCCGCCCACGCCGGTGATCTCGAGCTACATCACCGCCTTGATCGCGGGGCCGTACGTGCAGGCCCGCGGCGAGCTCACCTCCTCCGACGGGCGCACCATCGCCCTCGGCGCCTACTGCCGCGCCAGCCTGGCCGAGTACCTGGACGCGGACTACGTCTTCGAGAAGACCCGTCAGGGCTTCGCGTTCTACGAGTCGCTGTTCGACTACCCCTACCCCTTCGAGAAGTACGACCAGCTGTTCGTCCCGGAGTTCAACGCGGGCGCGATGGAGAACGCGGGGGCGGTGACCTTCACCGAGACCTACGTCTTCCGCTCCAAGGTGACCGATGCGATCCGGGAGCGGCGCGTCGTGACGATCCTGCACGAGCTGGCGCACATGTGGTTCGGCGACCTCGTGACGATGCGCTGGTGGAACGACCTCTGGCTGAACGAGTCCTTCGCGGAGTACGCCTCGACGCTCGCCACCGCCGAGGCCACCGAGTGGACGCGGGCGTGGACGACCTTCGCCGCCCTGGAGAAGGGCTGGGCCTACCGGCAGGACCAGCTGCCCTCCACCCACCCGATCGTCGCGGAGATCCGCGATCTGGAGGACGTGCAGGTCAACTTCGACGGCATCACCTACGCGAAGGGCGCCTCGGTCCTCAAGCAGCTGGTCGCCTGGGTGGGCCGGGACCACTTCTTCGCGGGCATCGCGCGCTACTTCCGGGCGCACGCGCACGGCAACACCGAGCTGCGCGACCTGCTCACCGAGCTGGAGGCCACCAGCGGGCGCGACCTGGCCGCGTGGTCGTCGGCGTGGCTGGAGACGGCGGGCGTGAACACCTTGCGCTCGGAGCTCGCCGAGGGCCCGGACGGCACGATCGCCTCCTACGCGATCGTGCAGGAGGCGCCCGCGGACCACCCGCGGCTGCGCCCGCACCGCCTCGCCGTGGGCAGCTACGAGCTCGTGGACGGGCGGCTGACCCGCACCGAGCGCATCGAGCTGGACGTGGACGGTGAGCGCACGGAGGTGCCCGAGCTCGCCGGTCGGCCCCGCCCGGCGCTCATCCTCCTCAACGACGACGACCTGGCCTACGCGAAGATCCGCCTGGACGGGGTCTCGCACGCCACCGCCCTCGCGCACCTCGCCGACATCGCCGACCCGCTGGCCCGCTCGCTGGTGTGGGGCGCGGTGTGGGACGCGACCCGGGACGCGGAGACCCCGGCGCGCGACTACGTGCGGCTGGTGCTGGACAATGTCGCGGCCGAGACGGAGTCCACCACCCTGCGCACGGTGCTGGCGAACCTCATCCAGGCGGGCCACCTCTACGTGGCACCTGACGCGCGCGAGGGCGTGCTCGTGCAGATCGCCGACCGGCTGCTCGCGCTCGCCCGGGAGGCGGCGCCCGGATCCGATGCGCAGTTCCAGTTCCTCAAGAGCTTCGCCACGGTGGCCAGGACGCCCGCGCACGCCGCCGCGCTGCAGGGGCTGCTGGACGGCTCCGAGGAGCTGGCCGGGCTGGAGATCGACACGGACCTGGCATGGGAGCTGCTCATCGGGCTGGTCGCCTGCGCAGGGGCGGGCGAGCCGGAGATCGCCACGGCGCTGGAGCGGGACACCACCGCGACCGGACAGCAGGCCGCGGCGAACGCACGCGCGGCGATCCCGACCGCCGAGGCGAAGCGCGCCGCATGGGACTCGCTGTTCGCGCGCGCCGACGCCTCGAACCTCATCGTGCGCAGCACCGCGCTGGGATTCCAGCGGGCGAACGACGTGCACCTGCTCGAGCCGTTCCGGGACCGCTACTTCGACAGCCTCCTCGAGGTCTGGAACAGCCGCAGCTACGCGATCGCCAGCGCTCTCATCGTCGGGATGTATCCGGCGGCACTGGCGGACGAGGCGCTGCGCGACGCTGGCCGGGCGTGGCTGGCGAGCAATCCGGGTGTGCCAGCGCTGCGCCGCCTCGTGGTGGAGAACCTCGCAGGCACGGAGCGGGCGCTGGCCGCGCAGGCGCGGGACGCGCGGGCGGACGGCTGAGCGGGTGATCGCATGAGCGAGGGAGGCTTCTGGGCTCAGCTCGGAGGATTCATCGAGGCATACGCGGTCCCGCTGCGGATCCTGCTGATCGTCGTCGCCGCCGTCGTGGCGATCGCCGTCCTGACCGCTCTGATCCGCAAGACGGTGGCGCGGGTCGTGACGCGGGCGAGCGAGCGGAACGGGGTCCTCATCCGCGGCCTGCCCGCGGACGAGCGCGCCGTGCAGCGCGCCCGCACCGCTGGGACCCTCTCCGTGAACGTCGTGGTCTGGGTCATCGCGGCCGTCGCGATCTCGCTCGTGCTCGGCGTGCTCGGCGTCGACCTCACCGGCATCCTCGCCTCGGCGGGGGTGCTCGCCGCGGTCCTCGCCTTCGGCGCGCAGAACATCATCAAGGACGTCCTGGCCGGGCTGTTCATGGTCTTCGAGGATCAGATCGGGATCGGCGACGCGGTGGACACCGGCACGGTCGCCGGCGTGGTGGAGGCGGTCGGCATCCGGGTCACCCAGGTGCGCGACGTGACCGGCACGCTGTGGTTCGTGCGCAACGGCGAGATCAGCCGGATCGGGAACGGCTCGCGGATGTGGCGCCGGGTGATCGTCGACCTCGTCCTCGCCCCGGAGACCTCCGTGGAGGAGGCGCGCGAGGCGGTGCTCGGCGCGATGCGCGAGGTCGCCCAGTCGCCGCAGGCGGCGCCCCGCGTGCTGGAGGAGCCGAGCTCCTGGGAGATCCAGTCCTTCGACGGCGGCAGCGTCGCGCTGCGCTTCGTCGTCCGCACCCGGGCGGACGCCTTCGACGAGCTGGCGCGGATGTTCCGAGCCCGGGTGCGCGAGGTGGTCCTGGAACGCGGCTTCGAGCTCGTCGACGGACGTGAGCCGGCGTGGTGGCACGCGGTCGTCGCCCGGCCCGGTGACGGGACGGACAGCCCATGAGCGAGGAGCGCGGGCCGGAGCAGAAGCCCAGCGGCTCACGCGGCGCCGGCGCGCCCGCGGGCCAGCAGGCGCGCCTCACCTTGCGCTCCGGGCTGAACGGCGCGTCGGTGCAGCGGAGCTTCTTCGAGCAGGTCGGCGGCCATGAGACCTTCCGCCGCCTCGTCGAGGAGTTCTACCGTGCCGTGGCCGAGGACCCGGTGCTCCGGCCGATGTACCCCGAAGAGGACCTCGGCCCGGCGTCCGAGCGCCTGCAGCTCTTCCTCGAGCAGTACTGGGGCGGTCCGATGACATACAGCGAGCGGCGGGGGCATCCCCGTCTGCGCATGCGGCATCAGCCCTTCCCTGTCACACCGGACGCGCGCGATCGCTGGCTGGCCTGCATGCGCCGCGCCGTGGACTCGCTGGGACTCTCGCCGCTGCATGAGACGACGCTCTGGGACTACCTGGAGCGCGCCGCGCACGCGATCGTGAACGCGGACTAGAGCTCAGCCGCGCAGGCTCCACGGGCGCTGGTAGATGAGCACATGTCCGCGGGCGCTGGACAGGCGCGTCCAGGGGCCGGCGGTGTGCACGGTGGGCTGGTCCTCCCCGAGGAAGCCCAGCGCGACGGCGGCGAAGGCGGCCCCGGCGGGCAGGCTCGGCGGTTCGGGCATCTCCCGGCCCCACACCTCCGCACGGACCTTCCGCACGATCGCCGCACCGGACTCCGCGGGGACGGCGTCCGCGACCTCTTTCATGCCCTCCTCGGCATGCAGCCGGAGAGGCTCCGGGTCGACCTTCGCCTGCTCGGACCAGCCGCGGCGAGGAGGGGCGATACCGGCCCAGACGACACTGCCGACGGCGGTGGGCACGCGCAGGGCGACGCCGCCCTCCTCGGCGAGAGCGTCGACCCGATGCCGCAGCGAGAGCAGGGGCACCACCTCGTCGAGCTCCGCAGGCTCGGCCAGCGCGAAGGTGCGCAGGCCCAGCACGGTGGGGGTCTCGTCCGAGAGGCCGACGGGGTACAGGACCGCCGCATAGACGGCCAGCACCGAGCCGCTGGCGATGAGCCGCACCGAGCCCTCCTCGATCGCCGATGCACGCCCGAGGAAGATGCGCAGATCCGCGACCGCTCCGGCCTCGGCGAAGGTCAGGACATCGCTCATCTCGCCTCTACGCTACCTCTCCGCTCTCCTAGAATCGGAGGGCACCGGCAGGAGGTATGGAATGAGCGAAGGGCCGCAGACGCTTCTGGAGGCGCTGGAGCTCACCGATCCGGCCGCGCGGACCACGGAGGACATCGTCGTCGGCCGCCCCATGCGCACCCCGCACAAGCGGGTCTTCGGCGGGCAGGTCCTCGCGCAGGCGCTGCTGGCCGCCGGCAGGACCGTGCCGGAGGGGCGCGAGCTGCACTCGATGCACGGCTACTTCCTGCGGGCGGGCTCGATCGAGGAGAACCTCACCTTCGGCATCGACCGGCTCTACGACGGTCGTTCCTTCAGCACACGGCGCACGCAGGTCTTCCAGTCGGCTCGGCCCATCTTCTCGATGATCTCGTCCTTCCAGCAGCCGGACCCGGGGCTGGACCATCAGGCGGACATCGATCTGCGGAGGATCCCCGCTCCCGAGGATCTGATGAGCCTGCAGGAGCGCTACGCGGGCATCACGCACGCGCGGGCGGCGTGGGTGCTGCAGCGACCGGTGGACATCCGCCACACCAGCACGCCCATCTTCGTCGAGGTGGAGGGCGAGCGTCGAGCCGAGCAGTGCGTGTGGGTGCGGGTGACCGAGCCGCTGGGAGAGGACCCGACCCTGCACAAGGCAGCGCTGGCCTTCGCCAGCGACTACATCATCCTGGAGCCGCTGATGCGCCGGCACGGCCTGCCCTGGGCGACGCCGGGCATGAGCATGGCGAGCCTCGACCACGCGATGTGGTTCCACCGCGATGCCCGTGCGGACGACTGGCTGCTGTTCGTGACGGAGTCGCCCTCGGCGCAGAGCAGCCGGGGCCTGGCCACGGGCCGCGTGTACGACCGCGAGGGCAGGCTCGTCGCGAGCCTCGCCCAGGAGGGCATGGTCCGTCTGCCCGAGGAGCTGCTGGAGGCCATCGAGGGGAGCGACGACGCCGCTTCGGGCGCGTCCTGACCTCGCCGACGAGGCTGCCCCGGCTGCGCCCGCAACGGCCCGTCGGTGCAGCCCTCAGCGACGCTTGCCGAAGTCGATCGGCTCGCCCAGGTGAAGCCGGAGGCCCTCGCGCTCCTCAGGCCGCAGCGAGCGCGGGCGGCCGCTGGCCGCGTCGAGCAGCACGATCGTCGCGCTCGCGCGGCAGAACGCCCCCTCGGAGGGCTGCCCCTCGGGAGGGTGGATCTCATAGGACACCTCGAAGCTCGCACCGCCCACCCTGCTGATCCACAGCCGCACGTCGATCGGGGCGGAGTAGTACGGCATGACCCGCAGATACTGGATGCGCTGCTCGGCGACGACGGTGTGGGTGTCCCGGTCGACGCCGACGGTGAGCAGCGCGCCCTCCCCCGGCGGCCGGCCGTAGTCCCAGAAGGTGCGCACCCGCGCCTCCTCGAGGATGCGCAGGATGGACGCGTTGTTGATGTGCCCGTAGGCGTCCTGATCGGCCCAGCGCAGGGACACCGGAACGTGCAGCGGCAGCTCCACGGGGGCAGCTGCGCTGTCAGTCACGGGTGAGCTTCCGGTACGTCATCCGGGAGGGCTTGGCCGCATCCGGCCCCAAACGCTCGATCTTGTTCTGCTCGTAGGCCTCGAAGTTGCCCTCGAACCAGTACCACTGGGCCGGGTCCTCTGCGGTGCCCTCGTAGGCGAGGATGTGCGTCGCGATGCGGTCGAGGAACCAGCGGTCGTGGGTGATGACGACCGCGCAGCCGGGGAACTCGAGCAGCGCGTTCTCCAGGCTGGAGAGCGTCTCGACGTCCAGGTCGTTCGTCGGCTCGTCCAGCAGCAGCAGGTTGCCGCCCTGCTTGAGGGTGAGGGCAAGGTTCAGCCGGTTCCGCTCGCCTCCGGACAGCACCCCGGCCTTCTTCTGCTGGTCGGGGCCCTTGAAGCCGAACTTGGACACGTACGCGCGCGAGGGGATCTCGGTCTTGCCGACCTCGATGTAGTCGTGGCCGCCGGAGACGACCTCCCACAGCGTCTTGTTCGGGTCGATGCCCGCCCGGCTCTGGTCCACGTAGGAGATCTGCACGGTCTCGCCGACCTTCAGCTCCCCGCCGTCCAGCGGCTCGAGGCCGACGATCGTCTTGAACAGCGTGGTCTTGCCCACGCCGTTGGGCCCGATGACGCCGACGATCCCGTTGCGCGGAAGGCTGAAGCTCAGCCCGTCGATGAGGGTGCGGTCCCCGAAGCCCTTCCGCAGGCCCTTCGCCTCGATGACCACCTGGCCCAGGCGCGGCCCGGGCGGGATCACGATCTCCTCGAAGTCGAGCTTGCGGGTGCGCTCGGCCTCCGCAGCCATCTCCTCGTACCGGGCCAGGCGCGCCTTCGACTTGGCCTGTCGGCCCTTCGCGTTGCTGCGCACCCAGTCCAGCTCCTCGGCGAGGCGCTTGGCGAGCTTCGCGTCCTTCTTGCCCTGGATCTCGAGGCGCTCGGCCTTCTTCTCCAGGTAGGTGGAGTAGTTGCCCTCGTAGCCGATGAGCCTTCCACGGTCCACCTCGGCGATCCACTGGGCGACGTGGTCGAGGAAGTAGCGATCATGGGTGATCGCGATGACGGCGCCGTGGTACTTGGACAGGTGCTGCTCGAGCCAGAGAACGCTCTCGGCGTCGAGGTGGTTGGTGGGCTCGTCCAGCAGCAGCAGGTCGGGCTTCTGCAGCAGCAGGCGAGCCAGCGCGACGCGGCGCTTCTCGCCACCGGAGAGGTTCTTCACCGGCTCGTCGCCCGGCGGGGTGCGCAGCGCGTCCATCGCCTGCTCGAGCTGGGAGTCGATGTCCCAGCCGTCGGCCGCGTCGATCGCCTCCTGCAGCGTCCCCATCTCGGCCAGAAGACTGTCGAAGTCGGCGTCAGGGTCGGCCATCGCCGCGCTAATCTCGTTGAAGCGGTCGACCTTGGCCTTGAGCTCGCCCAGCCCCTCCTGCACGTTCTCGAGGACGCTCTTGGACTCGTCCAGCTCCGGCTCCTGCATGAGGATGCCGACCGTGAACCCGGGGGTGAGGGTCGCCTCGCCGTTGCTGGGCGTGTCCAGGCCGGCCATGATCTTGAGGATCGTCGACTTCCCGGCGCCGTTCGGGCCGACCATGCCGATCTTCGCGCCGGGCAGGAACGCCATCGTGACGTCATCGAGGATGACCTTGTCGCCCACCGTCTTGCGGGCGCGAACCATTTGGTAGATGTACTCAGCCATGTCCCGACCAGCCTAGCGAGGGCTGGGGCCCGCTGATCCGCCGATCACCAGTCGATGGGGCGGGTGCTGCCCAGCAGGCAGATGCCGCCGTCCACCACCGGCTCGACGTCGTAGACGCTCTCGCCGCTGGAGGGCACGATCTGGCCGATGAGGCATTGATCGCCGATGCGCACAGACACCATCAGCGAGTCGGCGGCGACGCCCGTGCGGGACTGGTCGTAGGTGACCTGCATCGCCGTCTTGTCGAAGCCGGCGGAGTACAGCGCGTCGACGAGGCTCTTGCCGTCGCGCGCGCCGCCAGCCGCGTAGGCCGCGTCCAGCGTTGAGCGGAAGTATGGCAGGTTCTGCTCGGCGGTCCCGCCGGCCACGAACACCGGCGAGGGCGTGGGCGTGGGAGTGTCGGCGGCCGTCTCGGCCCCGCCGGTGCGGGGCACGGCGACGCCGGGCGGGGCGCAGCCCGTGAGCGCGGCCGCCGCAGCGAGAGCAAGCGCGAGGGAGAGGGAGTGGACGACAGCGCGGGGCCGATGCGACCGCCGAGGGCGGAGAGGGGCACCGAGGGTCACGCCCCGAGTCTAGGGTCCGTCCCTGAGCGCAACGGGAACAGCACAGGCGCCTGACGATGCTCAGAGCCGGAGCGCATCGCCCGAGCGGGACCACCCGCTCTCCTCTTCGCCATCATCGCCCTCGCCGTCGCCGGCCCCGAAGCCGCCCACCGCACTGCCGCCCATGCCTCGGGCCTCGCTCGCCCGAGCGCCGTCGACGCTGCGGGCATCCCCGGCGCGGCCAGCGGCGCCCGCCTCGCCGCCGCTGCCGCCAGGCCGACGCGCATCACCGGCTGCCCGGCCGGCTCCTGCCCGGTCGGCGGCCTCGCCGCCGCTCTCCGCGGCGGCCTCGCCGCTCTCCGCGACGTCTCGGCCCTCGCGCCGGCGAGGACGCTCGATCGAACGGGTGAAGGTGCTCGTGCCCCAGTTCAGGTCGTGGCCGATCGCCTCGGCCTCGAGATCGACGGAGGTGCCGTGCTTCTCTCCCGATTCCCACTGTCGGATGCGCAGTCTGCCAAAGACCACGACCCGATCGCCCTTGGCGACGGATGCTGTGGCGTTCTGCGCGAGGCTGCGGAACGCGCTCACCGAATACCAGTTCGAGCTGCCGTCGGACCAGCTTCCGCTCTCCCTGTCGTAGCGGCGTTGCGTGGTGACGAGGCGGAAGGAGCACAGCTGCACGCCCTCCGCCGTCGTGAAGCTGTGGGGCGTCGTCGCGACGAGCCCGTTGACCGTGATGGTGTCCGGCATGGTCCCTCCCTGCGCTCGGCCGGAGCCGCTGCTGCCCGCTCCGGCGGCGTTGCCGGGGCCCGTGCCACGGCCCCGGCAACGCCACGGCAAGTCTGGGCGAGGGAGCAGTGCCAGGGGAGCCGAGGAAGCGAATCGTGCAGAGGTGATGCCCTCTACCCTCTGTGGAGGAGGCTGACGGGAGCGCTCAGCGCGCGTATTCGGCGAAGCGCGCCCGCACCTTGTTCACCTTCGGCACGGCGACCGCGAGACAGTAGCCCTGGTACGGGTTCTTCGCGAAGAAGTCCTGGTGGTACTCCTCGGCGTCGTAGAACGGACCCAGCGGCTCGATGGCGGTGACGATCTGCCCGGGCCACCACTCGGCCGCGCGGTCGCGGGCGGCCTCGAAGGCGAGTCGCTGCTCCTCGTCGGCGTAGAACATCGCCGAGCGGTACTGCGTGCCGATGTCGTTGCCCTGCCTGTTCAGCTGCCGCGGGTCGTGCATCGTGAAGAAGGCGTCGAGGATGATCTCCCTCGGCACGACCTCGGGATCGAAGCGCACCTTCACGGCCTCGGCGTGCCCGGTCGTGCCGGTGCACACGAGCTCGTAGGACGGGTCGGCGACCGTGCCGCCCGTGTACCCGGACACGACGTCGGAGACGCCCTTCATGTTCCGGTAGGCGGCGTCGAGGCACCAGAAGCAGCCGCCGGCGAGCACGTACTCTTCCATGTCCCCAGGCTACTCGCGCGCCGGGCGCCCGTCCCCGAGCGAGCCGCCACTGATTCGGGCGGCCGGGCGTAGTAGCCTCATCGGGTCAGCCCCGGTAGCTCAGCTGGATAGAGCAGCAGCCTTCTAATCTGCGGGTCGCGCGTTCGAGTCGCGCCCGGGGCGCCGCGAGCGGATCAGGCGCCCATCACGAGCAGGAGGATCCCCGCCACGAGCGAGGCCGCAGCGACGACAAGCGCCGCGACGATGAGCACCACGTGCACGGTGAGGAAGGCGGTGGCGCGGCCCTGCTCGTCCCGGGCGCGCGGGTCGGCGGCGATGCGCTTGAGGAAGCGCGGCCAGACGAGCACGTTGAAGACGGCGTTGACGAACAGGACGATGGCGGCCGTGATGAGCATGATGCCGACAGTCTAGGTATCGGAGCCTGCGGGCGGCCGCCGCCTGAAGCGCGGCGTGCCGGGCTCGGCGTCCAGGGGGACGCGTCCGCGGTGCCTCCTAAGATGTCCGTATGCCTGGGCAGACGGATCTTCTCGTATGGGTCGACTGCGAGATGACCGGTCTCGACCCGGAGAACGACGAGCTCGTCGAGATCGCTGTCGTCGTCACCGACTTCGAGCTTCAGGCTCTGGACGACGGCCTGGACCTGCTCATCTCGCCCAGTCCTGCGGCCCTGGAGCGGATGAGCGACTTCGTGCGCGCGATGCACGCCGGGTCGGGCCTGCTGGAAGAGCTCGCCGAGGGCCTGCCGCTGGCGCAGGCTGAGGCGCGGGTGCTGGAATACCTGGACCGCTTCGTGCCTGCCGAGAAGCGCCCGCCCTTGGCCGGCAACACGATCGGCACCGACAGGGCCTTCATCGCCCGGCACATGCCCCGGCTCGACGCGAGGCTGCACTACCGCAACGTCGACGTCTCCTCCGTGAAGGAGCTGTCCCGCCGCTGGTACCCGTCGGCCTACGCCGCCGCCCCTGCCAAGAACGGCGGCCATCGCGCTCTCGCGGACATCCGAGAGTCCATCCGAGAGCTGGACTACTACCGGCGCACGGTGTTCGTCGCCCCTCCCGGGCCGGACCGCGAGGCAGCCGTGCAGGCCGCGCAGGCGGCCGTCGAGGCTTTCTCCCCGACCGCCGAGGTGTAGCCGCCGGGGCTGCGAGCGCAGAGGTCCAACCCGGGGCTTCTCCGTGTAATAGAATCGTCGGGTTGTCCGGGCTCCCGGGCACATGGTGGCTGTAGCTCAGTCGGTAGAGCACCTGGTTGTGGTCCAGGGGGTCGCGGGTTCAAGTCCCGTCAGCCACCCCAGTCAGCGGCACCGCTCCGAGATCGTCTCGTGCGCGCCGGCTGCCGCCTCGCGGATCGCGCGGGGGGTCGTCTGCCTCTCCGCCCGGTCGGCGAGTGCGCCGATCCGCCGACGAAGCGGCCGCGCAGAGCCATCGCCCGGCCCCCTGCGGAGTGCGCGAGCGATCCCGCGGGCCATCGGCACGGCGCGCACAGCGATCCCGCCGGTCGCCGGCACGGCGCGCGAAATTAGTTGTCGATTTGCATCGAACTGCTTGCAGGTGATGTAATCTTGCAGTCCGCGCAAATTTCTGCGCACCGCGTGCGATGACGCCTCCGCGGCTCTCCCTCCCACTCTCACGAGCAAAAGGACCTCATGTCCATCACGACCGCAACCGGTTCGGTGCCCAGCGCCGACAAGCCGATCATGAGCCAGCGGCAGATCCTGCTGGTCATCATCGGCCTCATGGCCGGAATGTTCCTCTCCTCCCTGGACCAGACCATCGTCGGCACGGCGATCCGCACGATCGGCGACGACCTGCACGGCCTGGACCAACAGGCGTGGGTCACCACCGCCTACCTGATCACCTCGACCATCACCACGCCGCTGTACGGCAAGCTCTCCGACATCTTCGGCCGGCGAGGCCTGTTCATCCTCGCGATCGGCGTCTTCATCGTCGGCTCGATCATGGCGTCCTTCTCCACGTCGATGCTCATGCTCGCCGGCTTCCGCGCGGTGCAGGGCATCGGCGCCGGCGGCCTCATGGCCCTCCCGCTGGCCATCATGGGCGACATCCTCGCGCCCCGCGAGCGCGCGAAGTACCAGGGCTTCTTCCTGGCTGTCTTCGGCGTCTCCACCGTCATCGGCCCGCTCGTGGGCGGCCTGTTCGCCGGCACGAACGAGATCCTGTGGATCTCCGGCTGGCGCTGGGTCTTCCTCATCAACGTGCCGATCGGCATCATCGCCCTGATCCTCGTCATCGCCTTCCTGCATCTGCCGCGGTTCCACGGCCACTCGGTGCGGATCGACTGGTGGGGTGCCGCGACGATCATCATCGGCCTGGTCCCCCTGCTGCTCGTGGCCGAGCAGGGCCGCGAATGGGGCTGGACCTCGCCTGGCGCCTTCGCCTGCTATCTGATCGGCGCCCTCGGCATCGCCGCCTTCATCGTCGTGGAGACGCGGATGGGCGACGACGCGCTCATCCCCTTCCGGCTGTTCAAGTCGGGCGTCTTCTCCATGGCCACGATCATCGGCGTGCTCGTCGGCTTCGGGATGTTCGGCGCCATGATGACCCTGCCGCTGTACACCCAGATCGTGTTCGGGCTCACGCCGACGGAGTCCGGCTACGCGCTGCTGCCCATGGTGCTGGGCATGATGATCTCCTCGATCGCCACCGGGCAGATCGTCTCCCGCTCGGGCAAGTACCGCTACTTCCCCGTCAGCGGCGCCGCTTTCATGGCGGCGGGCTTCATCTGGCTGACCTTCCTCACGGTGGACAGCTCGCTCTGGTTCCTCATGGGCGGCATCTTCCTGCTCGGCATGGGCCTGGGCCAGCTGATGCAGACGCTGATCCTCGCCAGCCAGAACGCCGTCGAGCCCAAGGACATGGGCGTCGCCTCCAGCTCCGCCACCTTCTTCCGCCAGATGGGCGGCACGGTGGGAACCGCGGTGCTGCTGTCGGTGCTGTTCTCGGTGCTGCCGGGCAACTTCTCCACGGAGATGCAGAACAAGCAGGACCTCACCTCGGCGCTCGACGCGGCCCTCGACCCCGCGGTGGCCTCCGCCCCCCAGAACGCCGGCGTGATGCAGAAGATCTGGTCGCCGATCACCAGCCAGCTGACCGGCCAGGTGCAGGCACAGCTCGACGACGCCACGCAGCAGGTGACTCAGCAGGTCACCGACACCGTCACCCAGCAGGTGACGCAGGCCGTGGACGCCCAGGTCTCCGCGGGGGCGGTCCCCGCCGCTGCCGCGCAGACGATCATCGACCAGCAGGTGCAGCAGCTGCTGCCCGGTGCGCTGCAGCAGGGCCTGCAGGCCGCGGCGCAGCAGGCGAACGCGTCTGTCGTGGACGGGAAGCTGTCGATCGACCTGTCGAACCCGCAGGAGCGCCAGGCGCTGGTCGACCAGGCCGTCCCGCAGATCTCCGACGCCATCGCCCAGAACGGCGCCGGCGGGGAGGGTGCCTCGGCGGACACCAGCGACACCTCGTTCCTCATCGGCGCCGACGCGCGCCTGAGCCGCCCGTTCCTGTCCGCATTCAGCATGTCCAGCGTGCTGCTGTACTGGATCGGCTTCATCGTGCTGCTGATCACCTTCGTGCTCACCTGGTTCTTCAGGCCGCCGACCCTGCGCAAGGTCTCCGCGCTGCAGGCTCGTGCGGACGAGGCCGCGGCCGCGGCCGCGCTCGGCGAGTCGGGGACGATGACCGTCGACGCGGACACGCTGCAGGCAGCCGCGGGCGAGGACGCCGAGCCCGCCGAGGGCGAGCCTGCTCTCGCCCGCGGGAACCGCGCCGCCGGCGCCGCCGGCGACGCGAGCACGACGAAGGCGCCGGACCCGGAGTCCTGATGACCCGGCAGCCCTTCGCCACAGCGCCCTCCTCGCCGGCGCCGGACGAGCCGACGCTGCGAGAGCGCAAGAAGCAGCAGACCCGCGCAGCCCTCCACGAGGCGGCCCGCCGCCTCGTGGAGGAGCGCGGGCTCGACGGAGTGACCGTCGAGGACATCTGCGCGGCGGCGGGCGTGTCCCCGCGCACCTTCTTCAACTACTTCTCCTCCAAGGCGGTCGCGGCGCTCGGGCTGCCGGATCTGCGCATCCCCGAGACGCTGCGGGCACGCTTCCTGGGCTCGGACGGAAACCTCGTCGACGACCTGTGCGCGCTGGCCTCCGAGGTGTTCACCCAGGCGGGCGCCTCGCCCAGCGGCGGCGGCGAGAAGCACCACGGCCCTTACGGAAAGCACAGCGCCATGGAGCTCGTCGCGAAGCGGCCCGAGCTGCTGCCCGAGCTGACCCACGCGATGATCGACGCACGCCGGCAGTTCGTCCTCCTCGCGGCCGAGCGCGCACCCGAGACGGACGCCATGCTCGCCGGCACCCTCGTGATGGCGGGCATCGCCTACACCTTGAACGCCGACCCGCGCGCCACGGCGGGCGATCTGGGCGCTCAGGCGCGGGCGAACATCGCGGCGATGTGCGCGCTCGCCGGAGGCGAACCGAGGCCTGCCGCGCACGAGCAGCAGCCTCCGGCCGCGGCGAGCGGCTGAGCCCGCCCGTCGGCATAGTTGAATGGACCCGTGAAGAAGATCGGGTTCCTGTCCTTCGGCCACTGGACGCCGTCGCCCTCCTCCGCGACCCGCACGGGGGCCGACGCGCTGCTGCAGTCGATCGAGCTCGCGGTGGCCGCCGAGGAGCTCGGCGCGGACGGCGCCTACTTCCGCGTGCACCACTTCGCCCGCCAGCTGGCCTCGCCCTTCCCTCTGCTGGCCGCGGCGGGGGCGCGCACCCGTCGGATCGAGCTGGGCACCGCGGTCATCGACATGCGCTACGAGAACCCGCTGTACATGGCGGAGGACGCGGGGGCCGCCGACCTCATCGCCGGAGGCAGGCTGCAGCTCGGCATCAGCCGCGGCTCGCCCGAGCAGGTCATCGACGGCTGGCGCTACTTCGGCTACGCGCCCGCGGAAGGCGAGACCGACGCGGACATGGCACGGCACCACACCGAGGTGCTGCTGGAGGTGCTCCAGGGCGAGGGCTTCGCCCAGCCCAACCCCCGACCGATGTTCTCCAACCCGCCGGGGCTCCTGCGGCTCGAGCCCCACTCCGAGGGCCTGCGCGAACGGCTGTGGTGGGGCGCCGGCTCGATCGGCACGGCCCGGTGGGCGGCGGAGCTGGGACTGAACCTGCAGAGCTCCACTCTCGTGTTCGACGAGTCGGGTGAGCCCTTCCACATCCAGCAGGCGCGTCAGATCCGCGCCTACCGGGAGGCATGGAAGGAGGCGGGGCACGAGCGCGAGCCGCGCGTCTCCGTCAGCCGCAGCATCTTCGCCCTCACCACGGACATCGACAGGGCCTACTTCATGCGCGACCGTTACAGCGAGGACCAGATCGGCCAGATCGACGAGCAGACCCGCGCCATCTTCGGCCGCAGCTACGCCGGTGAGCCGGAGGAGCTCGTCCGTCAGCTCGCCGAGGACGAGGCGATCGCCGAGGCGGACACGCTCCTGCTCACGGTGCCCAACCAGCTGGGCGTGGACTACAACGCGCACGTCATCGAGAACGTGCTCACTCTGCTCGCGCCGGAGCTCGGCTGGCGCTGAGGGCTGCCGCTACTGCTGCGTGGCGGCCCACTCCTCCACGCGACGACGGCTCTCCTGCGGGGAGATGTCCTCCACCCGGGTCATCAGCGTCCAGCGCACCCCGAAGGGGTCGACGACAGAGGCGAAGCGGTCGCCGCTGACGAAGTCGGCCAGCGGTTCGCGCACCACGGCCCCGCTCTCGACGGCCCGGGCGAAGACGGCGTCCGCGTCCGGAACGTACAGGGCGAGCGAGTAGACGACCCGCTCCGGGTCCGGGGCCACGAGGCCGTACGCCTCGATCGGGTCGCTGAGCGTCAGCGCGCCGGAGGCGAACTCGAGCTCGGCGTGCGCGACGGCGTCGCCGAAGCGGGTGACGCCTTCCACGCGGGCGCCGAAGACCTCGGCATAGAAGTCGAGTGCGGCCGCTGCAGGCGAGACGACGATGTGGGGAGTGAGGGAGGTGCGGCCGCGGGGGCGACCGTCCACGGTGTGCGCGCCGCTTACGGCGCCGGAGGCTGCGGCAGCGCCGGTCGAGGCGGGCGCTGCGGTGATGTTCTCTTCCATGTGTCCAGGATCGCGGCGCGTGGCACGATCGTCTTGAACGAATGCGACACATGGCGAGGTGGGAGGGCTCGGTGGCGATCCGCTCCTCAGGGCATCTGAACCCGGGCGACCCCGATGTGGTGCTCGAGCGATTCAGCCTGGGCCTGGACGCGCTCGCACGGCACGTCTGGCTCGGCCGGTGGAACGTGCCGGAGGGGCAGCTGCGCCCGCAGCGGGTACTCGGCTATCCCGCCTTCAACGCCGTCGTCACGCCCGATGAGGCGTTCCTCTACGGGCCGGACGGCCGCGCGAGCGTGCGCGAGCTGCGGGGGCGCTCCTGGGTGGTGGGCGTGCTGCTGCGGCCCGCTGCGACGCCGCTGCTCGCCTCCGCTGCTGCCCGCACCCTCCGGGGCGGCCGGGAGCCCTTGCGCGGGGCGCCGGTGAACGCGCTGCGGGAGCTGATGGACGCAGCGGCGGCGCCGCACGCGGTCGCCGCCGTGCTGCGCGACTGGCTCGCTCCCCTGCAGCCCCGCGTCGACGAGCAGGGCCTGCTCGCCAACCACGCCTGCCGGCTGGCCGAGGAGGACGAGACGATCCTCAGCGTCGCCGCCCTCGCCGCACGCGCAGGCGTGACCACGCGCACCCTGGGCCGCGTCGTGCTGAGGCACACCGGTCTCACGCCCAAGCAGCTCATCGAACGGCGGCGCCTGCAGGCCGCCGCGATGCAGCTCTACACCGCCCCGGACACCGATCTTGCCGCGCTCGCCGCCGAGCTGGGCTACGCCGACCAGGCGCACTTCACACGGCGCTACCGCGGAGTGCTCGGGCAGACCCCCGACCAGACGCGCCGTGCCGGCCGCGCGGCGAACTCCGCAGCGGCCGGGGCTCAGCCGCTGGCGCGGTAGACCGAGTGCAGCTCGTCCAGCCAGGCCCGCGCTGAGGAGTCCGACGGTGCCCGCCACTCCCCGCGCGGTGAGAGCGCCCCGCCGGCGACGACCTTCGGACCGTTCGGCATCGCCGAGCGCTTGAACTGCGCGAAGCCGAAGAAGCGCTGCAGGAAGACCTCGAGCCAGCGCACGATCTCCTCAGTGGTGTAGGAGGGCCGCTCGCCCTCGGGGAAGCCCGGCGGCCACGAGCCGCTCGTCGGGTCCGACCAGGCGTGCTCGGCGAGGAAGGCGATCCTGCTGGGCCGCAGTCCGTGCCGCAGGGTGTAGAACAGGGCGAAGTCGTGCAGCGCGTAGGGGCCGATGGTCTTCTCGGTGCTCTGGGCGACGCCGTCCTGCCCGGCGGGCACGAGCTCAGGGCTGATCTCCGTGTCCAGCACGACGTCGAGCACCCGGGACACCTGGGCGGAGAAGTGACCGGAGGAGCTCACCCAGCGGATGAGGTGCTGGATGAGGGTCTTCGGGACGCCGGCGTTCACCGCGTAGTGGGACATCTGATCGCCCACGCCGTAGGTCGCCCAGCCCAGCGCGAACTCGGAGAGGTCTCCCGTCCCCACGACGATCCCCCCGTGCCGGTTCGCCAGCCGGAACAGCAGATCCGTGCGCAGCCCCGCCTGCACGTTCTCGAAGGTCGTGTCGTACACCGCCTCGCCGCGCGCGGCCGGGTGGCCGATCGCGGCGAGCAGGTCCTGCGCCAGAGGCCGGATGTCGAGCTCCTCGAAGCTCACGCCCAGGGCAGCGGCGAGCTCCGTGGCGCTCTGCTTGGTCTGAGCGCTCGTCGCGAATCCGGGCATGGTGTACGCGAGGATCTCGCTGCGCGGACGGCCCAGGCGGTCCATGGCCTGCGCGCAGACGAGCAGCGCGTGCGTGGAGTCCAGCCCGCCGGACACCCCGATGACGAGCTTGGGCGAGCCGATCGAGCGCATCCGCTGCTCCAGCGCCGATACCTGGATGTTGTACGCCTCGTAGCAGTCCTGCGCGAGCCGCGCCGGGTCGTCCGGCACGAAGGGGAAGCGGTCCACGGCGCGCAGCAGGCCGATCTCCCCGCGCGGCGGCTCGAGGCTGAACTGCACGGTGCGGAAGGCGGCGCTGCGCTCCGCATGGGTGCGGCGGTTGTCGTCGAAGGTGCCCTGTCGCAGGCGCTCCTGGCGGAGCACCTCCAGGTCCACGTCCGCCACGGCCATGCGCGGGCCGTCCGGGAAGCGATCGGTGCGGGCGAGCAGCTCGCCGCGCTCGTACACGAGGGTCTGCCCGTCCCAGGACAGGTCGTTGCTCGACTCCCCCTCACCGGCGGCCGCGTACACGTAGGCGGCGAGGCAGCGCGCGGAGGCCGAGCGCGCCAGCAGCTCCCGGTCCTCGGCGCGCCCGACGGTGATGGGACTTCCGGAGAGGTTCACGAGCACCGTGGCGCCGGCAAGGGCGGCCTCCGCGCTGGGCGGGATCGGCACCCACAGGTCCTCGCACACCTCCGCGTGCAGGACCAGGCCCGGCACGTCCGTGGCCGCGAACAGCAGCTCGGGGCCGAAAGGCGCCTCCACGCCGGCGACGCGGATGCTGCCGCCGCGCAGATCGTCGCCGGGAGCGAACCAGCGCCGCTCGTAGAACTCCCGGTAGTTCGGCAGATAGGACTTCGGCGCCACCCCGAGCACCCGGCCGCGGTGGATCACCACGGCCGCGTTGACGATTCTGTTCCCGGCGCGCAAGGGGGCGCCCACCACGAGGACCGGCAGCAGTGCTGCGCTCTCGCGCACGATCCGCTCGAGCGCGCCCTCCACGGCGTCCAGCAGGGCATCCTGCAGGAAGAGGTCGTCGATCGAGTAGCCGCTCAGGCAGAGCTCGGTGAACACCGCGACAGCGACCGACCGCTCGTCGCACTCCCGCGCCTGCCCGAGCAGCCGCTCGGCATTGCGTGCGGGGTCGCCGATGGCGATGGGGAACACGCATGCGGCGACCCGTGCGAAGCCCTGCCCATAGGCGCCGGGCCGCGCCTCTGCATCGCGATCGGCCATGCCGCTATCCTCGCAGAAGCTCGCCGGCGCTCGCGCGCCGGCCTACAGGCCGGAGGCGCGCAGGGGCTGGCCCTCCTCGGCCGGCCGTGCCGGCGCGGGCGGGAAGGGGACGGGCGCGGCGACGGCCGCCTCACCTGATGCGGCTGGCGCCCCCACCGGCTCGACGAGCCGCGTGGCGGCGGGCGCGTCGCCGGCGGGGACCTGCTGAACCAGCGGAACGGTCGCGTCCGCAGCGGGCGCCGACGGCTCCGCGGCCGGGGCGGGTGCGGAGAAGCGCTTCTGATGCTGCGCCGCGGCCCAGTTGGCCTGCTCCACCACGAGCGGGGTGAGCGGGTCGGAGGCGCGCTGCTGCCGCATGCGCTCCAGCTCGATCGCGAACTGCTTGGACGCCTTGCGCGGCTTGCGCATCCAGTCGATCAGGCCGTCGCGCAGCTCGATGATCGCCGGGTCCAGCTGGTAGCCGAAGGTCGCCGAGTCCCGCTTGAGGTCGGCCAGGCGCCACTCCGCCCAGTCCGCGGCGACGCGCGCGCCGTCCACCGGCAGGAGCCGGATCGCCGTGACCGCCTGCCCCACCGCACGGTCGGAGAGCACCTGCTCCTGCGGGGTGAGGGAGTGCCAGACCGAGGCCTCCTTGGCCGAGTCGATGACCGTCGCCACAGCCGCCGTCTTCACGGCCTGCTCGTGGCGCACGAGCAGCCGCCGCGCGACGCTGCGGGTGCCGGCCCCGCTGATGATGCCCACCACGATGATCGCGACGAGCACGAGAGCTCCGATCACGAGGGCGCTGCGCCCCGCGTCGGTGGAGAGCCACCCGAGAAGATCCTGAAGCCACGTCATGCGGGGAGGGTAACCCCGGGGGGCTTGCATTCCCGGGATCGCCCCCGCCGTGTCCCCATCCGCGTGTGGCACCCTGGTGACATGCTGGAGGTGGACCTGGCCGCATTCGAGGCGCTCGTGGCCGAGGAGCTCGACCGGCTGCCGGAGGACATGCTGGCGGGCCTGGAGAACGTGGCCTTCGTCGTCGAGGAGCGCGCCGAGGGCGATCAGGACCTCCTCGGGCTGTACGAGGGCGTCGAGCTGACCGACCGCGGCGTGTACGGGCTGGGCGAGCTGCCGGACCGCATCACCCTGTTCCGCGCCGCGCACGTCGCGGTGTGCAGCGAGCTGGACGAGCTGCGCGAGGAGATCCACGCGACGCTCGTGCACGAGATCGCCCACTACTACGGCATCGGCGAGGAGCGCCTCCACGAGCTGGGGTGGGGCTGAGTGGCGAGCCTGGACACCGAGCTCGAACAGGAGCTGACCCGGGCGCAGCAGCCCCACGGGCAGACCGGCTGGCGGACCGTGGTCTGGAACGACCCTGTGAACCTGATGTCCTATGTGACCTGGGTGTTCCGCACTCATTTCGGATTCGACGAGCAGACCGCCGTGAACCTCATGCTCCGGGTGCATCATGACGGCAGGGCCGTGGTCGCGCACGGACCCCGCGAGACGATGGAGGCGCACGTGCGCGCGATGCACGACTACGGGCTGTGGGCGACGCTGGAGCCGGAACCGACATGATCGCGGTGCGACCGGGCGTGGGCGGCGGCATCGAGCTGCGCCTGGGCCGGCAGGAGGCGAGCCTGCTGGCCGATCTGGCCTCCCAGTACCTGCGGCTGCTGGAGGCGCGGGACTCCGCTCCCGCCCTCTCCCCCGACCCGGCCATCGCCCGCCTGTTCCCCGCCGCCTACGCCGACCCGGCCGCCGCAGCGCGCTTCCGCGAGGAGGGCGAGACGGCTGCGCTGGCGCAGCGGCTGGCCGACGCGCAGCGCCTGGCCGCGATCGGCGCCGGCCGCACCCGCTTCGACCGCGAGGAGGCGACCGCATTCATGCGCGCGCTGAACGGCCTGCGCCTGGTCGTCGCCACCCGGCTGGGCCTGTACACCGAGGAGGACGCGCAGGCGCTGGCGGGCTCCCACGCCCCGCTGGCGCGCATCCACGCCTGGCTCGGGCTGTTCCTCGAACGCGTCGTCGCCGCGCTCTCGGAGAGCTGAGCGCTGCCCGGGCGTTCCGGGCGCGGGGCTGTCCGCAGAGCGCCCACGGGCGCCGGACACTGCAGGATTCGGACTGCGCCCGTGCGGGCAGCGGAGCGTTAATGGTGCAGCATCGGCCGGTATCGAAGGAGAACCTGAGCATGACCATCGCCTCCCAGTCCGCGACGTCGACCGCCCGCGAGCGCGCCGACGCCCTCCTCGAAGCCGCTCGCGCCTTGGGGCCCGCCCTGGAGGCGGCCTCGCGCGAGGCGGAGCTCGAACGGCACCTGCCCGCAGCCGTCGCCGAGGCGATGCGCGAGGCGGGCTTCTTCTGGATGAAGACGCCGCTGAGCCTCGGCGGGAGCGAGCTCGACCCGATCGGCTTCAGCGACGTGCTGGAGGAGATCTCCTATCACGACGCCTCCGCCGGCTGGGCGACCATGATCGGCAACGGCACCACCGGCACGATGGCCGGCTGGCTGCCCGAGGAGGGCGTGCGCGAGCTGTTCCGCGAGGGTGAGCCCCTGCCGATCGTCGCGGGCCAGTTCACGCCGCGAGGCACGGCGGTGCCGGTGGACGGCGGCTACCGGGTCAGCGGCAGATGGGGCTTCGGCAGCGGCATCGACCACTCGAACTGGGTCGTGGGCGGCTGCATCGTCGAGGGCAGCGGCGAGCCGGTCTTCGTCGTGGTCCCGAAGGCGCAGGCGACGGTCCTGGGCAACTGGGACGCCGCCGCCCTGCAAGGCACCGGCAGCCACGACTACCTGCTGGAGGACGTGTTCGTGCCGTCCTCGCGCGTGATGGCCGCGTACGGCGGCGCCCCGCAGCGCGGCGGCCCCCTGTTCCGCCAGCCCATCATGATCTTCATCTCCAACGAGCTCTCCCCGCTCGTCGTGGGCGTGGCGCGCCGCGCCATCGACGACATGATCGACCTGGCCCGCGCCACCACGCGCTCGCTGTCCGGAGGGCTGGTCGACCGGCCCTCCTTCGCCAAGGCGATCGGCCGGGCGGAGGCCAAGTGGCATGCGGCGCGGGCGCTCTACCGCGAGGCCGCGAAGGAGGGCTTCGGCATCGTCAGCGACGGCAAGGAGATCGACGAGGACCTCGTCGCCGAGCTGCGCGCACGGCACACCCTCGTCGCGGAGATGTGCGCGGAGCTCGTGACGGACATCGTGCGCTACGGCGGCGGCCGGGTGCTCTCCGTGAACAGCCCGCTGCAGCGGCATCTGCGCAACCTGCTCGGCGCGCTGCAGCACATCTACCTCTCAGAGGAGAACTTCGAGCTGTCGGGCGCCGTGGCGATCCGGCGGCGCGCGCAGGACTGAGCGCCGGGCGCAGGTGCAGGCCCGGTCCGTAAGGGGCCGGGCCTGCGCCGTCATGCGCCCGAGCACCGGCGCGACGCCCGGCTGCCCCGCGGCCCTCGGGGCGCTCCTGGCGGGATGGGTGCTGCGACGGTGAGAGCCGCCTACGCCGTCCGTGCGGCCGGGCGCGGGCGGCGCAGCCGCCCCCACGTCCACCGCGCCAGATCGCGGCAGGCGCCCACGATCCCGCCGGGCAGGAAGCGGATCACGAGCACGAGCACGAGGCCCGACAGCAGCGCGCTGAGCGAGGGCAGGCTCTGCAGCTGCACCGTGAGCCCGTAGTAGATCACGACGACGCCCACGACGGGACCCCATGTCGTGCCCAGCCCCCCGACGATCGCCATGACGATGATCGTGATCGACCAGTTCAGGCTGAACGCCGAGAACGGCTCCACACTCGCCTTCTGCAGCGCGAACAGGCCGCCGCCGAGCGCGGTGAGCGCACCGGAGAGGACGATCGCCGCCATCTTCATCGTGAACGGCGAGATCCCGAGGCTGTCCGCGATGTCCTCGCCGTCGCGGACGGATCTCAGCCGCAACCCCAGCGGGCTGTGGATCACGAGGATGCTCGCCGCCATCGCCACCGCGGCGGCGCCGAGCGCCCACCGGTACAGCGTGGCCCCGTCCGGGATGAGCTGGATGGGGGCGCTGATGCCCGTCGTCGCGCCGGTGACATCCCATGTGGTCATCCAGGTCATCGTCGCGAGCGCGGCCGCGAGCGTGCCGATCGTGAAGTAGAAGCCGCGCAGGCGGAAAAGGATGGCGCCGAGGATCGCCGAGAACAGCGCGCCGCCGACGACGGCCAGCCCGAGCACGACCGCCAGCGGAAGCGCAGCGGCGCGCAGGGCCATGACGACGGTGTAGGAGCCGAGCCCCACCACGGCGGAGCTCGCCAGCGAGAACTGGCCGGCCACACCGCCGATGAGGTTCCAGGCGCTGACGAGGCACACGTACAGCAGCAGCGTGGTGAGCACGGAGGTCTGGTAGCGCCCGAAGGCCCCCTGGGCGGCGAACAGCACGACGACCGCGATCGCCAGCGCGATGAGCGAGCGATAGCGCGAGCCCGCCGAGGAGGCGGCCAGGAGGGTCCTCACGATGATGCTCCTTCCGCGCGCAGGGCCACGACGGGCTGCCGCAGCCGGCTGCGCCTGTTCTCCACGATCCGGTCCGCGACCGGCTTGAGGGCGAGGACGACGATGAACACCGCGTAGACGACGAAGTCCCGGTACTGGCCGCCCAGCAGGGCCCCGCCGACGCTCTGCACCAGTCCGAGTGCGAGACCTCCCAGCAGCGTGCCGAGAGGACTTCCCGTGCCGCCGAGCACGACGACGGTGAAGCCGATGAGGATGTAGCTCGTCCCCGAGGTGGGCGTGAACGAGTAGGCCACCCCGATGAGCACACCGCCGACCGCGGCGATCGCGGCCGAGGCCGCGAAGGTGATCGCATAGACGACGTTGACGTTGATGCCCATCGTCCCGGCCGTCACCGGGTCGGCGGCCGATGCGCGCAGCGCCGCGCCCCAGCGGGTCCGGTTCATCACCAGGGCGGTGAGCACCGTCAGCGCGACGCCGATGCCGAGCCCGATCACGTCGATCAGCCGCAGCTGCACGCCGAGGACGTTCACCCCCGCGGACGCGTACGGCGCGTCCAGGGAGCGGGCGTTCCCACTGAACAGCTGCGTGATGGCCGCGCTGATGACGAGCGAGATCCCGAAGGTCGCCACGAGCGGCGGCTCGAGCCCCCGGCGCAGCAGACCGGTGAGCAGGTACCGCTGCACCGGGTAGGCGACGAGCGCCATCGCCGGCACGACGAGGAGGAGGGACAGGAAGGGGTCGACGCCCAGCCAGGCCATCACCAGGGTCGAGGCGTACGCGCCGAGCACGATCAGGTCCCCGTGCGCGAGGTTCACCAGGCGCATCACGCCGAACACGAGCGCGAGTCCCAGGCCCACGGTCGCGTACAGGCCACCGGTGAGCAGCCCGCTCACGACGACGGTCACGATGTCCATTCCCGTCCCTCCCCCGTCCTACTGAAGGCCCTTGACCGGCGCCTGCAGGGTGCCGCCGCTGCCGGCGGGGAACACGGACACCTGCGCGTCGCCCTGCCACTGCAGCCCGGCGACGTCCGCGGAGAAGACGTGGTCCGTGAAGCTCACGTTCCCGATCGGGTACTCCTTCTTCGTGCTGCCGATCGCCGCGTTGACCTTGTCCGCGTCGGTGCTGCCCGCTGTGGCGATCGCGTCCAGCAGGACCTTCGCCGCGCTGTAGCTGGCCAGCGCGGAGGTGGCGTCCACGGTGCGCCCGTACTCCTTCTGGAACCGGGCGGTGACCTGGGCGTATTCCGCGGCGTCCGACGGGTTCGCGAGATACACGACGGAGGCACCCTCGGCCAGCTCGCCGAGCGCTCCCTGGAACGCCGCCTGGCTGTTGCACTTCTGGCAGAACGCCACCTGCGGGTCCCAGGCGAGGGCCTTCATCTGCTTCCACAGCGCGAAGGCGTCCGGCGGGATCATGACGCCGAACAGGATGTCCGCCCCCGCCGCCTTCGCCTGGTTGATCTGCGCGGTGAAGTCCGTGGTCCCGGCCGGGAAGTCGGCCCGGTAGGCGATGGTGTAGCCGTGCTCGGGGGCCTGGTCCTCCCAGAGCGCGCCGTTGGCGATGCCGTCCTCGTCGGTGTTGGCGAAGATCGCGATCTTCTTCGTCGTCTGCGCGAGGTCGGCCGTGCCGAAGGACACGTCGGAGATCTGCTGCTCGTCGAAGAACATGTTCCACGCGTACTGCCAGCCGGAGGGGTTTCCGGCCTTCCAGGCCTGGTTCGGCGTGAGCGTGGACACCATGGGGACCTTCTCGAGGTCGGCCACGGTGGAGGCCGGGACCGTCAGAGCCGGGCTGATCGAGCCGAGCAGCCCCACCGCGCCGTTCTGCTCCACGAGGGTGCGGGACTGGTCGGTCACCTTGTTCGGGTCGCTCGCGCTGTCCAGGACGACGAGCTCCACCTGGTGGCTCTGCCCGTCGGCGCTGAGCCCGCCGGCGGCGTTCACCTCGTCGACGGCCGCCTGGTAACCGGCCTGGAGGATCGGGCCGAAGCTCGCCAGGGCTCCGGTGAGGGGCAGGCTCGCCCCGATCTTGATCGTGTCGCCTGGCGCGCCAGAGCCTCCAGATCCTCCAGAGCCGCCGCCGGAGCCGCCCGAGGCGCAGCCGGCGAGGGCGAGGACGGCTAAGGCGAGCGCAGCGAGACTCTTCTTCGACATCGTGCTCCTCTTCCTGATCGTTCTCTCTCGGTGCCCGCGCCCGAGATCGGGCGGCGGGGTGGGCAAGGGTCGGGTCGGCCCCGTCAACGGGCGGCTGCGCCCGGCTCCGCGCTGAGATAGGCCTGGACGAGGGTCGCGTCGTCCAGGCCGTCGGCCGGCCCGGACCAGAACACCCGGCCCCGTTCCAGCACGTACGCCCGTTCCGCGGCGCCCAGGCAGCGCTCGACGTCCTGCTCGACGAGCAGCAGGGCGGTGCCCTCCGCGGCGATGCGTCCCAGGGCGAGGTAGATCTCGTCGGCGACCTTCGGCGAGAGGCCGAGCGTGACCTCGTCGCACAGCAGCAGGCGCGGCCGCGACATCAGAGCCCGCCCGATGGCGAGCATCTGCTGCTGACCGCCCGACATCGTCGTCGCCTGCTGGGCGGAGCGCTCGCGCAGCACGGGGAAGAACTCGTAGACCTCCTCCGCGCGCCGCGCGATCTCGGCGCTGCCGGCGCCGAAGGCCCCCAGACGCAGGTTCTCGGCGACGGTGAGGCCGGGGAACAGCTTGCGCCCCTCCTGACAATGCGCGATCCCGCCGCGCGCCCGCAGGTGCGCGGGGCGGCGGGCCATGTCCTGCCCGTCCCAGCGCACGCTGCCTGCACGCGGGCGCAGGATGCCGCTGATCGTCTGCGTGAGGGTCGTCTTGCCCGCGCCGTTCGGCCCGAGCACCGCGACGACCTCGCCCTCGGCGACGTCGAGATCCACCTCGCGCAGGGCGGTGAGGCCGCCTCGGTTCACGGTGACCCCGCGCAGCTGCAGTCCACGGCCGATCGAGGCGGCCCGGGCCCCGCGCTTCGCCGGGTGCACCGCCTCAGTGCGCCCGGCACCGAGGTACACCTTGCGCACCTCCTCGTTCGCGGTCACCTCCGCCGGTGTGCCCTGCGCGAGCAGCGAGCCCCAGTTGAGCACGAGCACCCGGTCGGCCAGCGCGTGGATGACGCGCTGCACGTGCTCCACGATGAGCAGCGAGGTGCCCGCCGCGTGGATGGACGCGATGAGCTCGATCGCGGCCTCCAGGTCGGTCTCGTTCAGGCCCGCGCTCACCTCGTCCAGCAGCAGCAGGCGGGGGCTGGAGGCGAGGGCGCGAGCGACCTCCAGCCGCTTGAGGTCCAGCAGCGGCAGCGCACCGGCCGGCTTGCCGGCGTGCCGGTCCAGGCCGGTCCGCTCCAGGATCTCGGCCAGCCGCTCGCTCGCGCGCCGCCTGTCCCTGGACCGGCCGGCGGGCAGGCCGACCTGGATGTTCTCGGCCACGGTGAGGGTCGCCAGCGGTCGGGGAACCTGCCGCGCGAGCGCGACTCCGGCACGGGCGAGCCGGTTCGCCCGCTGCCCCTGGACCTCCCCTGCGCCGGCGAGCACGATGCGACCGGCGCTGGGACGGTCCTGGCCGGCGACGAGGCGCAGCAGCGTGCTCTTGCCCGCGCCGTTGGGGCCGATGACGGCGAGCTTCTCGCCCTCGGCCAGCTCGAAGCTCAGGGCGTCGAGGGCGAGCACGCCGCCGAAGCGACGGGAGAGGCTCTCGACACTCAGCAGGGGCGCTGTCACGGCGCAGTTCCTCCTCGAACGACGCGGGTGCCCGACGGGCCCGCAGAGCGCAGGGGGCACCGCCGGTGCTGTTGCGTGGAGGCTATTGAGGCGCCTGCCGCCGGGCCTAGACGCGGGCGCCGATTTCAGCGGGAACTGGACTGCCGCTGCGGCCCGCGGACTTCCGCGGGCCGGGGCGCTACTGCCGCAGCGTGCGGGCGGGGCTCTCCCCGTAGCGCGCCCGGTACTCGGAGGCGAAGCGCCCGACATGGCCGAAGCCGCTGTCCGCGGCGATGCTCGAGACCGTCGCGCCGGCGGCGGGATCGGCCGCGAGCAGCGCGGCCCGCGCCTGCTCCAGCCGGAACCGCCGCACCCACGCCATCGGGCTCTGCCCGAACTCCCGGCGGAAGGCCTCGTACAGGGAGCGCTCGCTCACATGCGCCGCGCGGGCCAGCTCGTCCACGGTGATGGGCTGCGCGTACCGCTCGCGAACGTACTCCGTCGCGAGGCGCACCGCCTTCGAGGGCGAGGTCGGCATATGCCGGACGATCCCGTCGGAATGGCTGTGCGGGTGCTCCAGCAGGAGCATCGAGAGCACCAGCTCCTCGAACTCCGTGGCGAGCACCGCGGGAAGGCCGTCCGCCCCGAAGTCGTCGATGCTCGACTGCAGCGTCCTGACCGTCGCGGCCAGGGTGGCGCCTGAGCCGTTGGCGCCGAAGACGGGGTCGAAGACGACGGGCCGCGCGACCCGCTCGCCCGTGAGCGCGTAGAGCTTGCGCTCGAGGATCTCGCGGCTCACCCGGAGCACGAGCAGCTGCAGGTCGTCGCTCCAGCGCATGTGCACGCTGTCCGTCGCGGAGATCACCGCGCCCATGCCGGGCGTGACGATGGCGCTGCCGTCGCGGTGCGCGAAGGCGAGCCGTCCGGTGAGCGGCATGTGCACGGCGACGAAGCTCTCCAGCGGCGTCGGCGTGATCTCCACCTCGGTCCCGTAGCGGAAGTAGAGCAGGCCCAGGCCGCCGGCGGTCGCATGGCGGATGTCGGCCTCGAAGGCGCTGCGGCTGCCCAGGCGCATCTTGTGCCGGTTCATCAGCTCCGTGGCGGAGCGGTGCACGTCGGAGGGCTCGCTGGAGTGCAGCACGGTGAACGCCGACAAGGGCGCGTGACTCGCAGACCGGACCATGGAGCACACCTCTTCGTGCGACTTGCTCCCCCTGCGCGGGGTGCGCCCATACTACTCGCCCGCGGTCGAGGACCCGAAGGCGCGGGCGTGGAGCATGCGCAGCCGGGGCGAGGGCCCGGCAGTGTCGAGCACGACGTCGGCCAGTCTGCGCGGGGCATGCGCCGCGATGAACGCGTCCTCCTGGGCTGCCCAGAGCTCCCAGTAGGGCTCGTATGCGGCGCCGTCGCGCCGCAGCGCGCGCTCGCGCCGCAGCCGCGCGGGCGCCTCCAGCCACACGGCGGCGTCCGCCAGGCGTCGGGAGCCGCCGCTCAGAGCGCCGCAGCCCTCCACGACCAGCGGCAGGCGCGGGTCGAGCCGCCGCCAGGCCGCGGCTCGGCCCAGCTCCCAGTCCCATCCCCGGGCACGGCCCGGGCGTCCCTGCCGGCGCGGCCGCAGGAGCATCCGCTCCAGCGCCTCGGCCGCAGCGCGCAGGCCGAGCCAGCCGGGGTACACCTCGTCCAGGCGCAGCAGCTGAACGGGCAGGCCGGTGCGCGCGGAGGCGAGCGGCACGAGGGCGCCGGCGAGCTCGCTCTTACCCGTGCCCGAGCGCCCGTCGATGAGCACCGTCCACGGCATGCGGCGGGTCAGCAGCGGCAAAGCGGCCAGGACGAGCGCTGCCTGCTGCGCCCCACCGGGCGAGGGCTCAGCCGCTGCCGATGACATTCCAGCTCCCGGTGAGCACGGCGGCGGACACGGACACGGCCGCCACGGCGGCCCCCGCCGCGATGACGGCCAGCTCCGGCGCGCCGAAGCGCGCCGGGCGAGCCCAGCTGCGCCGGACCGGCGCGCCGAAGGCCCGCGCCTCCATCGCGGTCGCGAGCACCCCGCCGCGGCGGATCGACAGGACGAGCACGGCGAAGGCCTGTCGCACGAACCGCACGAGCGCTCCGCCGTCGCCGATCCCCCGCGCCCGCCGGGCAAGCCCCAGGGCACGCCAGTCCTCCATCGTGGCGCCGATGAGCCGCAGTGCCGCCAGCGCTCCGAGCACGAAGCGCGAGGGCAGCCGCAGGGTCTGCCCCAGACCGTCGGCCAGGTCGGTCGGGTCGATCGTGAGGAACAGCACCACCGCCGGCCAGGCCAGTGCGAGGATGCGCAGGGCGGTGGACGCGCCGATCATGATCGAGCCGTCGGTGATGTGCACCACGGCGAACTCGAAGTAGCTGCGGCCTGACGGCCGGCCGTACAGCACCATGCTGATGCCCCCCAGCGGGGCGCCGATCCACACCGCGGCCGTGCGGGCGCTGAAGGCCAGCGGGCCCAGGCCCACGGCGAGGAACAGCACGAAGGAGCACAGCGCCGCCACCCCGGCGGACACCGGATCGAGGGTGAGCACGAGGCACCCGGCCAGGGGGACCATCGCCGCGAGCTTCGCGACGGGGTTCACCCGAGCCAGCGGCAGCCCGGGGCGCACCGCGATGAGGCTCATGCGGCCAGCCGTCCCCGCTCGGGGGCGTCCAGGGCCAGCTCGTCGTCCGCGAGGGCGTGCACGAAGGCTTGGTCGTGGGTCACCGCCACGAAGCCGACGCCCTCGGCGCGGATGGCGGCGATGAGCCGGACGAGCTCGGCCCAGCTCCTCGCGTCCTGCCCGAAGGTCGGCTCGTCCAGGACGAGCAGCGCCGGACGCGTCGCCAGAGCGGCCGCGACCGAGAGACGCCGCTTCTCCCCGCCGGAAAGGGTGAACGGGTTCGCCTCCGCGAGGTGCTCGAGCCGCAGGGCCGCGAGCAGCTCCTCCGTGCGCGCCTGCCGCTGCCCCTCGCCCACCCCCAGGGCTCGCGGGCCGACCTCGAGCTCGGCGCGCACCGTACCCCGGAGGAACTGATGCTCCGGGTTCTGGAACACCGAGCCGATCCGGCTCAGCAGCTCCCGCGAGCGCCAGCGCACCGGCTCCGCGAAGCGCGCCTGGCCGCGCAGTGCCGGCGTCGCGGCAAGGCGGCCTCCGGCAGGTGGCAGCAGGCCGCCGAGGGTCAGGGCGAGTGTGGACTTGCCCGTCCCGTTCGGGCCGGTCACGGCGAGCAGCCGTCCGGAGGCGACCTCCAGCTCGATGCCCTCGCGCACGAGCGCTGCCGGCTGCCGCGCGATGCCGAGTTCCCGCGCCTGCAGCAGCGGCTCGGCCGCGCCGACGGCGGACGGCTCCCGCCGCACGGGCGCGCCGGGGAGCCACACGCCCGCCGCGGACAGCTCGCCGGCCTCGTCCCGCAGCACCCGCTGAGGGTCGCCGTCGGCCAGCAGGCCGCCGTCACGACCGAGGACCACGACCCTGTCGACCACGGGCAGCCAGGTCTCCACGCGGTGCTCCACGACCACGAGGGTGGAACCGGTCGCCTCCAGCACCCGAGCGACGGCGTCGCGCACCTCCTGTACGCCGCCGGGGTCGAGGTTGGCGGTGGGCTCGTCCAGCAGCAGCAGCCCGGGGCGCATGGCGAGCACGCCGGCCAGAGCGAGGCGTTGGCGCTGGCCGCCGGAGAGCTCCCCCGTGTCGTGCTCGCGGCCCAGCCGGTCGAGCCCGACACGGCGCAGTGCCTCGTCCACCCGGGGCCAGATCTCCTGCCGGGGCACGCCGAGGTTCTCGCATCCGAAGGCGACGTCGTCGCCCAGGCGCGCCATCACGGTCTGCGCCTCCGGGTCCTGCAGCACCAGGCCCGCCCGCCCCCGCGCCGCGGCTGCGTCGACGCCGTCGATGAGCAGGCGACCGCGGACCGATCCCTCCTCCTCGCCGCCCAGCACGCCGGCCAGGCCGTGCAGCAGGGTGGACTTGCCCGAGCCGGAGGGGCCGAGCAGCAGCACCCGCTGCCCCGGCTCGACGACGAGATCCAGATCGTGCACCGCCGCGCGCCGGCGACCCGCGTGCGTCCAGCCCCAGCCCTGGGCCTGCACGCGCGCGGGCCCTGCCGGCCGCGCGCTCATCGTTCGACGACCCGCGCCTCACGGCCGGAGCCGAAACGCGAGAGCGCTCCTGTGGACGCCAGGCCCTTCACGGCCAGCCAGGCGAGGATGCCGGCGATGATCGCGCCGCCGATGAGGGCCGAGATCACGTACGCCAGCACGAACGCCGTCCCGGAGCCCGGGTAGGAGATGATCAGATCGTTGATGGCCATGGCCAGGCCTGCGCCCGCCCCGGCGAGGATCGCGACCGGCAGCGTCCAGACGCGGTAGGCGAAGATCAGGAAGACGATCTCCGCGCCCAGTCCCTGCACGATGCCGGACTCCACCGTCCATGCGCCCCACTGCGTGCCGACCAGCGCGGAGACGACCGCGGCGACCAGCTCGACGTAGAAGGCGGCGCCGACCTTGCGGATGACGAGGCCGCCGAGGACTCCGCCGATCACCCACATGGCGGCGGGCCCGGCGGTCAGGCCGGGCAGCAGCGCGTCGAAGGGAGCGGAGATGGCGTTCCAGCCCACTCCCCAGGCCCAGTAGACGATGCCGACGGCCACGCCGATGACGCTGGCGACGACGATGTCGACGACCCGCCAGCGAAGGCGCGAGCGCAGCGAGGGCCTGGCGGCGGAGACGGTTGCGGATGTTGCGTGCACTGTGCGTGCCCTTCCCGTGTGATGACCGAAAGCGGCACGGGATAGGAGGATGACGACTCCCTGCGCCGGCATGATCCGGATCAGGTTCGACGGTCGA
>Ga0182749_1000154_pt1 | contig 77031 bp, 68 predicted proteins | sample eDN3rd37CKraftMG_FD_128875 | JGI IMG/M metagenome (GOLD analysis project Ga0182749, IMG submission 128875) | Enriched Miracle-Growth compost microbial communities from Emeryville, California, USA - eDNA 3rd pass 37_C Kraft MG (version 2) (version 2) ...
AGAGGGAAAGGCCGTCTGTGTCGGCCAGGGTGTACGGTTTGCCGGTCGCCTTGGCCTGGCGAACCGTGAGGTCCGAAAGCATGATCCCAACTCCTTGAAAGCGAGTTGAGTGCCATGTTTCCCATCGGGCCCCGGCTCCCCCAGCAACAATGCGGAACTGGGAAGCTCCGCATTGCGATGTACCACCTAATGTACCGGTTTTGACCGGCTGTCAGTGGATTTCGCTGGACGTCACTGGATCGAAGATTCTTAAAAAATCGAACCGTGACAATGACTTGCAACACTCCATGGACGTCCCTGGAACACCATGGAAAGTTGAAGTGGAGCGGGTGAAGGGAATCGAACCCTCGTCAGTAGCTTGGGAAGCTACAGCTCTACCATTGAGCTACACCCGCATCGCCGGACGATGGTAACCCGCGCCGCGGCGGCTTGGGAATCACCCGCCGCCGAACGCCGGATGAACCGCGCATGGCGGTCAGCTGAACCGCCCGCGGGTGCGGGCGTCCGCCGCACCGCCGATGAACGGGGCGCGTGCCAATAATGCGACGCAGGTCATCCTGCCGGGAACCGGGACCGTTCTCCGCTCCCGGCAACCGTCGCCCATCACGCCGCGAGGAACCCCATGTCCAGACTCCGCCCCGTCCCGCGCATGCTCGCCGCCGGCTGGCGGCTGGCGTTGCCGCTGCTGCTGTGCGCCTGCGCGACGCTGGCGCACGCGCAGTCCGCGCCCGCGGGCGCGGACGACGCGGCGGCCGATCCGCCCGACCGCGTCGCGCGCCTGTCCTACCTGGCCGGCGACGTGGCCCTGCTGCCCGCCGGCGCGCAGGACTGGAACGACGCCGTGCTCAACCGGCCGCTGACCGGCGGCGACAAGCTCTCCACCACGCCCGGCGCGCGCGCCGAGCTGGAGCTGGACGGCGGCGCGCTGCGCCTCGCCGGCGGCACCGACCTCGGCCTGCTCGACCTGGGCGACCACCTGGCCCAGGTCGAGCTGACCCGGGGCGCGCTCAGCCTCTCGGTGCGCTCGCTGGACCCGGGCGAGAGCTACGAGATCGACACTCCCACCGTGGCGCTGGTGGTGGACCGGCCCGGCACGTTCCGCGTGGACGTGGACCGCGACAGCGGCGCCACCACCGTGGGCGTGCTGGCCGGCAACGCCACCGTCTACGGCGAGAACGACGCGCAGCGGGACATCGTTGCCGGCCGCAGCTACCGCTTCGACGACTCCGCGCTGGCCCGCGTGACCGTGGAGGACCTGGCCGGCGGCGACGAGTTCGACCAGTGGAGCGCCGACCGCGACCGCCGCTACGCCGCCGCGACCGCCACCCGGTACGTGGACGAGGACGTGGTCGGCTACCAGGACCTCGACCAGTACGGCAGCTGGCAGGCCGACGACGAGTACGGCGAGGTCTGGTATCCCGCCGTGACGGCGGCGGACTGGGCGCCGTACCGCTACGGCCACTGGGCCTGGATCGGCCCCTGGGGCTGGACCTGGGTGGACGACCTGCCGTGGGGCTTCGCGCCGTATCACTACGGCCGCTGGGTGTACCGCCCGCGCGGCTGGTGCTGGATCCCCGGCCCGCGCGGCGTGCGCCCGGTCTACGCGCCGGCGCTGGTGGCCTTCGTCGGCGGCGGGCGCTGGAGCGCGTCGGCCGGCATCCGCCACGGCGCCCCGGTGGGCTGGTTCCCGCTCGGCCCCGGCGAGATCTACAACCCCTGGTACCGCGCCAGCCATGGCTACTACGCGCGGGTCAACGCGAGCAACCTGCGCTGGCGCGGCAATGAACGCGCCCGCGAGATGGCGCGCATCGACGAGCACTACCGCTACTACCGCGCCGGCGCCGTGCCGCCGAACGCGCGCTACGCGAACCGCCAGGCGCCGCGCGGCTTCACCGCGGTGGCCGGCCAGCACTTCGCCGACGCGCAGCGCGTGCAGCGCCACCTGCTGCCGGTCGACGGCCGCCAGCTCGGCGTGGCGCCGGTGCTGGCGCGCGGCAACGGCCTGCCCCCGACCCGCGCGGGCAACCCGGCGGCGCGCGGCCCCGGCCGGCCGCCGGCCGCGGACTTCCGCCGCGAAGTGGTCGCGCGCCACGACCCGGCTTCCCGCATCGCGGCGGCCGGCCACGCGCCCGCGGGCGCGGTGCGGGCCGAACGGCCGACGAACGTGCGCCTGCTCGGCGACCACCGCGCCCCGCCATCGCCCGCGGCCGCCGCCCCGCGCGCGACCGCGGCGACGCCACGCCCGCCGGACATGCGGGCGCCGGCGGCGGCTCCTTCCTTCCGCGGCGAACCGTCCACCCCGCGCCCCGGCGAGCTGCCCTCGGCGCACTTCGCCCACCGCCCGCCGTTCGAGCACGACCGCGCGCCTGCGACACAGCCCGCCGCGCCGCGCCCGGATGCGACGCCGCGCGCCGCGCCGGACCGCACGCTGCCGCAACCGCCGCGCCTCCAGCGCCTGCCCCCGGCGGAAGCGCGGCCGCGCGAGCGGGCGGGCGGATCGCCCGCCACGCTGCCGACCCCGCCGCGCTTCGAGCGGCCGGCGCCGGCGCGTGAAACGGCGCCGAGGGAATTCCGCTCGCCGCCTGGACCGCGCCTCGAGCGCGCGCCATCGTCCGAGCGCGCCGCGCCGCGCAGCGAGAGCCGCGGCTTCGCGCCGCCGCGCGAGGCGCCGCGGCCGATGCCGTCCTACCGGCCGCCCGAACCGCACGCCGCGCCCGCGGCGCGCGAGCACGGCGGCGGGAACGGCGACCATCCGCACGCCACCGCCGCCCCGCACGGCAGGAACGACGACCATCGGCATCCTTGAGTCCGCCCCGCCGGACGGGCGAGCGCGCACGGCGCGCCGACCGTCCCGGCGGGGGCACGCTACAATGGCGCCATGCAGATCACGCTCAACGGCCGCCCGCTCGACGTGGCGGCGTCCACCACCGTCGCCCAGTTGCTGACGCAGGCCGGCTACGCCGGCCGCCGCGTGGCGGTGGAGGTGAACCAGGAGATCGTCCCGCGCAGCCGGCACGAGCAGCACCCGCTGGCCGAAGGCGACCGGGTGGAGATCGTCCACGCGATCGGCGGCGGCTGAGCGCTCCCGTTTCCGCCGCCGCGCCGTTCCCCCAGCAGGATTCCCATGAACGACCCCAAGCTCGCTCCCCTCGACCCGCTCGTCATCGCCGGCCGCAGCTACGGCTCGCGCCTGCTCACCGGCACCGGCAAGTACAAGGACTTCGACGAGACCCGCCGCGCCACCCTGGCCGCCGGCGCGCAGATCGTCACGGTGGCGATCCGCCGCGTGAACATCGGCCAGGACGCCGGCGCGCCCAGCCTGCTCGACGCGCTGCCGCCGCACGAGTTCACCCTGCTGCCCAACACCGCCGGCTGCTACAACGCCGCCGACGCCGTGCGCACCTGCCGCCTCGCGCGCGAGCTGCTGGACGGCCACGCGCTGGTGAAGCTGGAAGTGCTGGGCGACGAGAAGACCCTGTTCCCCGACGTGGTGGAGACGCTGAAGGCCGCCGAGCAACTGGTCGCCGACGGCTTCGACGTGATGGTCTACACCAGCGACGACCCGATCCTCGCCCGGCGGCTGGAGGAGATCGGCTGCGTGGCGGTGATGCCGCTGGCCGCGCCGATCGGCTCGGGCTTAGGGATACAGAACAGGTACAACCTGCTGGAGATCGTGGAGAACGCCAAGGTGCCGGTGATCGTCGACGCCGGCGTGGGCACCGCCTCCGACGCGGCGATCGCGATGGAGCTTGGCTGCGACGGCGTGCTGATGAACACCGCGATCGCCGGCGCGCGCGACCCGGTGCTGATGGCGCACGCGATGAAGCTGGCGGTCGAGGCCGGCCGCGCCGCCTTCAAGGCCGGGCGCATCCCGCGCAAGCGCTACGCCTCGGCGTCCAGCCCGCTCGACGGCACCATCGGCTGAGCCGGTTTTCCTTTTCTCCCCTCTCCCGCCGGGAGAGGGGCCGGGTGAGGGTCCGATCGAGGCGCGACATCGGCCTCCCGCGCAGACAGGCGCCCATCCGCTCCGCCCGCACCCTCACCCGCCCCGGATCGAGTCCGGGGCAGGCTCTGCCGGCACCCTCCCCCGGCGGGAGAGGGATTCACTTGATACGCTCCCGTCCATGACCGACCACGCCCCACCCAGACACCTGCGCCGCATCCGCAGCTTCGTGCTGCGCGAGGGCCGCATGACGCCGGCGCAGCAGCGCGCCTTCGACGCGCACTGGGCGCGCTTCGGCATCGACTACACCGGCACGCCGCAGGACTACGCCGCGCGCTTCGGCCGGCGCGCGCCGCTGGTGCTGGAGATCGGCTTCGGCAACGGCGAGGCGCTGGCCTGGGCCAGCGAGCACGATCCCGGACGCGACTACCTCGGCGTCGAGGTGCACGGCCCCGGCGTGGGCCGGCTGATGAACGCGCTGGCCGCGCGCGACGCCGCCAACGTGCGCCTCTACAAGCACGACGCGGTGGAGGTGCTGGAACACGAGATCCCGCCCGGCGCGCTGGCCGAGGCGCGCATCTGGTTCCCCGACCCGTGGCACAAGAAGCGCCACAACAAGCGCCGCATCATCCAGCCCGATTTCGTCGCCCTGCTCGCCTCGCGCGTGGCCCCCGACGGCCTGTTGCACCTGGCCACCGACTGGCAGCCCTACGCCGAGCACATGCTGGAGGTGATGGAGGCCGCGCCCGGCTGGCGCAACGCCGTCGGCCCCGGCCAGTACGCCGAGAAGCCGGCGTGGCGCATCGAGACCCACTTCGAGCGCCGCGGCCTGAAGCTCGGCCACGGCGTGTGGGACCTGCTCTACCACCGCCGCTGATCCGCCGAACGTACTCTCCCTTCCGGGGCGTGGGGCCAACCTGGCGAGCTCGTCCGGCGCTGCCCTCCTGCTCTTACCGCCCAACGCTGCCGCCGGGTCCGAAAGCAAGCCAGGCAAGAACGAGCGCCTGCCGCACACCCGCCCCCTCACCCTGCCCTCTGGAGAGGGATCAAGCCGGCGATGCCGTTCGTTCCGGCTCGATAGCGCGGCCCCTATTGATCGACCCTTATCGAAGGAACTGCGGCACGCAATTGCCGCTGCAATCCCCATCGGCACGAGTCTCTCCCTCTCCCCTCCGGGGAGAGGGTCGGGGTGAGGGGCCAACCTCGCGATCGCTCCCGCACAAGCGGTAATCCCTCCGGATGCCACGGACCATCCGCCTGGACGGCTCGCCAGGCAACCCATGAACCGACGGCTTTCCACGCGCCGACCAAGGAACGATGGACGGCCCAAAAGCGTCATCCGCCCATCCCGGCGATGACGCTCCGGTTCACCAGCCCGCCGCGCGATCCGCCTATACTTCCGGCAAGCAGGGACGAGTCATCCAGCGCGTGAAGCTTCCACGGCCCATCCACCTCCGTCGCCACGACGCCCGGCCAGGGGACGCGCGCTAGTGGGCCTGTCGCTCACCCCCGAAATGATCCTGGTGCTGGGGCTGGTGGGCTTCACCATGCTGATGCTGGTGCTGGAGTGGATCCGCGCCGACATGGTGGCCCTGCTGGTGGTGGTGGTGATCGGCCTCACCGGCCTGATCCCCTCCGACCGCGTGTTCAACGGCTTCGCCGGCAACGCGGTGATCGCGATCATCGCGATCATGATCATGGGCGCGGGGCTCGACCGCGCCGGCGTGCTCGCCCTCACCGCCAACTTCGTGATGCGCATGGCGCGCGGCGTGGAGTCGCGCCTGGGCGTGGTGATCAACTCGGTCACCAGCCTGTTCAGCGCGGTGATCCCCAGCCAGGCGCTGGCCGCGCTGATGATCCCGGTGACCAGCCGCCTGTCCGCGCGCACCGGCGTGCCGCTGTCGCGGCTGCTGCTGCCGATGGCGTTCTGCATCCTCACCGCCACCAACACCACGCTGATCGCCAACTCGCCGCTGATCGTCCTCAACGACCTGATCGCCAGCGCCAACGCCAACCTGCCGCCCGGCGCGCACACCATCCCCAAGTTCGGCCTGTTCAGCGTGACGCCGGTGGGCCTGGCGCTGGCGGTGCTCGGCGTGCTGTTCTTCTACCTGTTCGGCAAGAAGCTGCTGCCCGAGCGCGAGGACGAGCGCCTGAAGGTGACGCCCGGCCGCACCGAGAGCTACTTCGCCGACACCTACGGCATCGTCGGCGAGACCGCCGAGCTGACCGTGACCGCGGAGAGCCCGCTGGTCGGCATGAGCATCGGCGAGGTGGAGCAGCTGCACGGCGCGCCGCTGATCCTGGCGATCAAGAGCGGCAACGACGCGCGCATGGCGCCGCCGGCGGACCAGGTGATCTGGGTCGGCTCGGTGCTGGGCGTGCTGGGCCCGCGCGAGCAGGTGGCGCAGTTCGCCAACAACCAGCTGTGCCGCGTGTCGCCGCGCATGCGCCAGCTGGGCGAGCTGTTCAACCCCAGCCGCGCCGGCATCTCCGAGGCGGTGATCCCGCCCAGCTCGCGCTTCATCAAGCAGACCCTGAGCGACCTGCGCCTGCGCAAGCGCTACGGCATCTCGGTGCTGGCCGTGCACCGCGGCGACAAGGTGCTGCGCGAGGACGTGCGCTCGGTGAGCCTGCGCGCCGGCGACACCCTGGTGCTGCATTCCAGCTGGCGCGACCTCTCGCTGGCCGCCGAGGACAAGGACCTCGTCGTGGTCACCGACATCCCGCGCGAGGAGCAGCGTCCCAACAAGATCTGGCAGGCGGTCGGCTTCTTCCTGCTGGCCAAGGGCCTGGCGCTGTTCACCAACCTCGACCTCTCGGTGGCGATGATGACCGGCGCCATCGGCATGCTGCTCACCGGCGTGCTGAACATGGACGAGGCCTACGAGGCGATCAACTGGAAGACCATCTTCGTCACCGCCTGCCTGATCCCGCTGGGCTGGTCGATGGACGCCACCGGCGCCGCCGCCTGGCTGGCGCAGGAAGTGCTGCAGCACCTCGGCCACGCCTCGCACTGGATCCTGCAGCTGGCGCTGGCGGTGCTGACCCTGCTGTTCTCGCAGGTGATGTCCAACGTGGGCGCCACGGTGATGATGGTGCCCATCGCCATCAGCGTGGCGGTCGCCACCGGCGGCAACCCGTCGGCCTACGCGCTGGTGGTGGCGGTGTCCTCCTCCAACACCTTCCTGCTCAGCTCCGGCCACCCCGCCCTGATGATGGTGACCGGCCCCGGCGGCTACCGCGGCCGCGACTTCCTGCGCGTGGGCCTGCCGCTGACGCTGGCGGTGCTGGTGGTCACGCTGATCGGAATCAACCTGCTGTACCACTGAGCCGCGCGGCCGGCTCCGTCGCCAGGCGCACCTCGCCGTTTTCCACCGACAGCGGCACCGCGCGCAGGCGGTCGCCGCGGCAGGGGCCGCCGACGCATTCGCCGTCGTCGGTGCGGAAGCTGGCGCCGTGCGCGGCGCAGACCAGGGTGCCGCGGCTGATCAGGAACTTGCCCGGCGCCCAGTCGAGCCGCCGGCCGGCGTGCGGGCAGACGTTGAGCCAGGCGCGGACGGCGTCGCCCTGGCGCAGCACGATCAGCGATTCCTCGCCGTCCGGCAGCAGGGCGTCGAGCGCAGTGGCCTCGCCGTCGACCAGGTCGTCGAGGCGGCACAGCGGGCGGGCGGCGGGGCTATCCATCGGCACTTGTCTCGCGGGCCGAAAGGGCCCATCGTTGCGCACGTAAGTCCTTGATTTTACCACACGGATTTTTAACATGCGCTTCGTCCTGCCCGCCCTGCCCCGTCATCGCCATCCGCTGGTGCGCGCGCTGTCGCTGCTGGTCGGCATGGCCGTGGTCGCCGTGCTGCTGGTCTGCGGGCTGGTGGTGGCGGGCGTGCTGCTGGTCGGTGGCGGCCTGCTGCTGGCGCTGCGCCAGTGGCGCCGTGCGCGCACGGTGGCGCGGCCGGCGCCGCGCGGCGGTCAGCGCCCGCAGGTGCTGGACGGCGAGTTCGTGGTGATCAGCCAGGGCCGGGCCCGCTGAATCCCCCCGCGCCGCAGCGGCGGCGCACGCGCAAGATACGGATGGCCGTCACGGCGGCGGGGTCCTAGGCTGCCGGCATCCTCTTCGTGGACCTCGCCATGAACGCCCGTATCGCTCCCGCCATGCACCGGCTCGAACGCGCCCGCCAGCTGCTCGACGAGGCCGAGACCGCGCCCAGCCTGGAGCAGCTCGCCGCGGCGGTGTCGCTGAGCCCCAGCCACCTGCAGCGCAGCTTCCGCCGCCGCTTCGGCATGAGCCCGGCCGAGTACCACCGCGCGCGCCGCTTCGGCCAGTTCAAGGCCGCGCTGCGCGGGGGCGCGCCGGTGACCGCCGCGGTGTACGGGGCCGGCTTCGGCTCCGGCAGCCGCGTCTACGAGCACAGCGACCGCCTGCTCGGCATGACCCCGGCCAGCTACCGCGCCGGCGGCGCCGGCGCGGACATCCGCTACACCACCACCGGCACGCCGCTGGGCCGCCTGCTGGTGGCGGCCACCCGCCGCGGCATCTGCGCGGTGACGCTGGGCAAGGACGACGCGGAACTGGAGCGCCGCCTGGCCGAGGAATTCCCGCGCGCCACGCGCGAGCGCGTGGACGCCGGCCGCGAGGAATGGCTGGACGCGGTGATCGCGCGCATCGCCAGCGAGCTCGGCTGGAGCGACGCCGCCGCGCCCGCGCTGCCGCCGCTGGACGTGGCCGCCACGGCTTTCCAGTGGCGCGTGTGGAACGCGCTCACGCGGATTCCCGCCGGCGAGACGCGCAGCTACGGCGAGCTCGCCGCCGAGATCGGCAGCCCCAGGGCCGCGCGCGCGATCGGCAACGCCTGCGGCAGCAACCGCCTGGCGCTGATCGTGCCCTGCCACCGCGTGGTGCGCGAGGACGGCTCGCCCGGCGGCTGGCGCTGGGGCGTGGAGCGCAAGCGCGAGCTGCTGGCGCAGGAACGGCGCGCGCGCGCCGGGCAGCGCGGGGACGGCGCGCCGCGCGACCCGCGTTGAGCGGCGTTCAAGGCTGCCTTGCACGGGGCGCGCTACCGCCCGCGCGCGGCGCGAAGTAGCCTATGGCGCCCGGCCGCGCGGCCGGCGTTTCCCCACGGCAAGCATCCCCATGAACGATTCGACTGCCGGCGCCGCCCGGGCGGCGCCTTCCCCGTCCTTCGCCGAGCCGCGCACGCTGGTGCCGCTGTCGCTGTTCGCGCTGTACGTGATCTGGGGCTCGACCTACCTCGGCATCCGCATCGCGCTGGAAAGCTGGCCGCCGTTCCTGCTCGCCGGCGTGCGCTTCCTGTGCGCGGGCGTGGCGCTGTACGGCTTCCTGCGCTGGCGCGGCGTGGCGGCTCCGACGCGGCGGCAGTGGCGCAACGCCGCGGTCACCGGCGTGCTGCTGCTCGGCTTCGGCAACGGCCTGGTGTGCTACGCCGAGCAGCGGGTGAGCTCGGGCATCGCCGCGGTGGCGGTGGCCAGCATGCCGCTGTTCGCCGCGCTGTTCTCCGGCCTGTACGGCCACTGGTCGACCCGGCGCGAGACGCTGGGCCTGCTGATCGGCTTCGCCGGCGTGGTGGTGCTGAACCTGGGCAGCGGCCTGGCCGGCTCGCGCCTGGGCGCGGTCGCGCTGCTGGTGGCGGCGGCGAGCTGGGCGTTCGGCTCGGTGTGGAGCAAGCGCCAGGACATGCCCGCCGGGCCGATGAACACCGCGGCGCAGATGCTGTGCGCCAGCCTCGCGCTGCTCGTCGCGGGCTTCGCCGGCGGCGAGCGGCTGCCCGCGCATCCCAGCCTGCACGCCAACCTGGCGCTGGCCTACCTGGCGGTGTTCGGCTCGCTGGTCGCCTTCAGCGCCTACCTCTACGTGCTCAGGCACGCCCGGCCGGCGCTGGCCACCAGCTACGCCTACGTCAACCCGCCGGTGGCGGTGCTGTTCGGCGTGCTGCTGGCGGGCGAGCACGTCGGCCCTTACGACCTGGCCGGCATGGCGGTGATCCTGCTCGGCGTGGGGGTGATCACGCTTGCGCGGCAACGCGGCGGTTAGTTGACAGGTTGCCGCGACGGCGAGGGCCGTGTGCCCGGATCGGTGGGCGTCTTTCTTCCTCTCCCCTCCGGGGAGAGGACCGAGGTGAGGGGTGGGGCTCGCGGCAACCTCTCACCGGAGATGATTCGCCCATGCGCGCCTTGTCGCAAGAGCGGCCCCTCACCCCAGCCCTCTCCCTGAAGGGGAGAGGGAGCAAGGCGGTGCGTCATGGCGTGCCGGTGGCAGATCGAGCGGGGTGGCCGCTTCGACCTTGGTCGGCTTGCCCGCGCGGCGCGGCGCGCGCCAACATGCCACGGTTCCGTCACCGGGGGCATTGCGATGAACGCAGCGAAAGAAGGCGTGCTGGCCCGCGCGGCCCTGCGCAGCGCGGCCTGGTCCGAACGCTGGTTTCCCGACGCCTGGGTGTTCGCCGCGCTGGGCGTGGTGATCGTGGCGGTCGCCGCGCTGGCCTTCGGCGCCACGCCCAAGGTCGCGGTGGGCGCGTTCGGCGACGGCTTCTGGAGCCTGATCCCCTTCACCATGCAGATGGCCTTCGTGGTGATCGGCGGCTACGTGGTGGCCACCGCGCCGGCGGTGGCGCGCTTCATCGAGCTGCTGGCGCGCGCGCCGCGCAGCGGGCGCGGCGCGGTGTGCTACGTGGGCCTGGTCAGCATGCTGGCCTCGCTGCTGTCGTGGGGCTTCTCGCTGGTGTTCGGCGGCCTGCTGGTGCGCGCGCTGGCGCGCCGCGCCGACCTGCGCATGGACTACCGTGCCGCCGCCGCGGCCGCCTACCTGGGCCTCGGCGCGGTGTGGGCGATGGGCCTGTCCTCCTCCGCCGCGCAGTTGCAGGCCAACCCCAGGAGCATGCCGCCGGGGCTGCTGAACATCACCGGCGTGCTGCCGTTCACCGAGACGATCTTCCTGTGGCAGTCGATCGCGCTGACCGCGGCGCTGATCGTGGTCTCGCTGCTGATCTGCTGGTTCACCGCGCCTTCCGACGCCAACGCGCGCACCGCGCAGGACTTCGGCGTGGCCGAGGACGGCTCGACGCCCGCCCTGCCGCCGCGCACGCGGCCCGGCGAATGGCTGGAATACAGCCCGCTGCTGTCGGTGCTGATCGGCCTGCTCGGCCTGGGCTGGCTGGGCTGGCAGTTCGCCGGCAAGCCGGCGACCACGGTGGTGGCCGACCTCAACACCTACAACTTCCTGTTCCTCACCGTGGGCCTGCTGCTGCACTGGCGGCCGCGCAGCTTCCTCAACGCGGTGGCGCGCGCGGTGCCGAGCACGGCGGGCGTGCTGATCCAGTTCCCGCTGTACGGCGGCATCGCCGCGCTGCTCACCCACGCGCCCGGCGCCGGCGGCGAGACGCTGGCGCACCACCTGTCGCAGCTGTTCGTGCGCATCGCCTCCACCGACAGCTTCCCGGCGGTGATGGGCGCCTACTCGGCGATCCTCGGCTTCTTCGTGCCCTCCGGCGGCGGCAAGTGGCTGGTGGAGGCGCCCTACGTGATGCAGGCGGCCAACGACCTGCACGTGCACCTGGGCTGGGCGGTGCAGGTGTACAACGCCGCCGAGGCGCTGCCCAACCTGATCAACCCGTTCTGGATGCTGCCGCTCTTGGGCGTGCTGGGGCTGAAGGCGCGCGACGTGGTGGGCTACACCTTCATCCAGTTGCTGGTGCACGTGCCGCTGGTGCTCGGCCTGCTGTGGCTGCTCGGGCTCACCCTGCAGTACGTGCCGCCGGTGATGCCCTGAGCCGGAGCACCCCATGGGTGCATCCCTCTCCCTTCGGGAGAGGGTGGCGGCTGCCGGGTGAGGGTACGGGCGGAGCGTGACGTTTCCGCAAGGCCGAACCCGCAAGGCCGAACCCTCACCCCCAACCCCTCTCCCAGTGGGAGAGGGGCTTTCGGGGTACGGCCGCGCGAGGCGCCACTGCACTGCCGGACCCTCACCCCAGCCCCTCTCCCGGCGGGAGAGGAGTTCAGGGTCACAGCTCGCGCAGGGCGGTGGTCACCGGCAGGCGCGCGGCGCGCACGGCGGGGAACAGGCCGCCGATGAAGCCGATCGCCAGCGCCCACTTCAGGCCGGTCCACAGCAGCGCGGGCGAGACCTTCAGCTCGAAGCTCAGCTTGCCGACGGTGCCCGAGGCCAGCGTGGAAGCGCTGTAGCCGTTGAAGACCAGCCACGCGAGCAGCCCGCCGAGCAGGCCGCCGACGAGCGCCAGCAGCATCGTCTCCAGCATCACGGCGACCACCACCGGCAGCCCGCGGAAGCCGATGGCGCGCAGCGTGGCGATCTCGCGGGCGCGCGCGGCGACGGCCGCGAACATGGTGTTGAGCGCGCCGAACATCGCGCCGATCGCCATGATGATGCCGACGGTGATGCCCATGATGCGGATCACCTTGGCCATGCCCTCCGACTGCTTGCTGAAGTAGTCGAGCGTGGTGTCCACGTCCACCTTGAGCTGCGGGTTGGATTCCAGGCCCGCCTTGAACGACTCGTAGGCCTTCGGGTCGGCCAGCTTCACCGTGACCGAGGCACGGCTGCCGCCGCGCCGGTAGGTGTCCGCCACCACGTTGGCGTCGGCCCAGATCTCCGAGTCCATCGCGTCGCCGGAGGCGAACACGCCGACCACCTTCCACTGCTGGTTGCCGAGCCTGACCTCGTCGCCCGGCTCGACGCCCGCGAACTGGCGCTCGGCGCCGGCGCCGACGATCAGCTCGCGCATGCCCGGCCGGAAATTGCGCCCCTTGACGATCTTCACGTTGGGGCGCACCGCCCAGGCCTGCTCGCCCACGCCGCGCAGCTGCACGCTGCTCTCCTCGTCCGGCGCGCCGCCGCGGACCGGCAGGTTGGCCGCCACCACCAGCTCGGGCGAGGCGATCGGCCGCCCCTGGGCGTCCTTGGCGATGCCGGGCGCCTGCGGGATCAGCGTCACGCTGTCGCGCTCGAGCACCGACATCACTTCCGACGCGGACGAGCCGCGCATCACGATGGCGGTGTCGGCGCTGCCGGTCTTGCGCAGCGTCTCGCTGTAGCCGTCGGCCATCGCCAGCAGCGCCACCAGCACGCCGACCACGCCGGCGATGCCGACCACGATCACCGCGGACGAGCCCAGGCGCTGGCGCAGCGTGCTGATGCCCACGCCGGTCACCGAGGCGGCCTGGCGCCCGCGCCGCGTCAGCAGCATCCAGGCGGCGAAGAGCGCGGCGACCGCCAGCGCGAGCCACCACGGCGCGGCGACCCACAGCGCCAGCACGACGACGACCAGCAGCAACAGCAGGATGTTGATCAATGCAGCCATGTCGTTCTCCTCAGCGCCCGGCGAGCGCATCGACGATGTTCAGGCGCATCGCCCGCAGCGCCGGCAGGGCGCCGACCAGCAGGCCGATCGCCACCATCAGCAGCAGGCCCAGCAGCCAGCTGCCGGCGCCCACGCCCGGCAGGTTCAGCATGCCGCCGCTGCCCGCGCTCACCGCGGGGATGATCAGCGCCGCCAGCCCCAGGCCGATCAGCCCGCCGAGCAGGAGCAGCAGCACCGACTCGGCCAGCACCATCGCCAGCACGCTGGCGCTGGAGAAGCCGATGGTCTTGAGCACGGCCAGCTCGCTGGTGCGCTCGCGCACCGCCTGCATCATGGTGTTGCCCGACAGGAGCACCAGGGTGAAGAACACCGCGCCCATGATCGAGCCCACGATGAGGCCGATGTCGGCCAGCTGCTTCATCCAGCTGGCGGTCGCGGCCTGCTCGGTCTGCGTGCGGGTCTCGTGGTCGGAATTGGCCGAGATCGCGTCGATCGCCCTGGCCACGCGGTCGGCCTGGTTCACGTCGGCGACGCGGGTGACGTACCAGCCCACCTGGCCGCGGTTGTAGGGCGTGGTCTCGTCGAAGTACTTCCAGTGCAGCAGGAACATCTGGTCGTAGAAGCCGCCCGCCTTCTTGTCCTTCGAGTGCATGATGCCGACGATGTCGAAGGTCCAGTTCTTGCTGCCCTCGCGGTTGGGGAAGATGGTCGACTGCATCGGGATCTTGTCGCCCACCTTCCAGTGGAAGCGCTGGGCCAGCTTTTCGCCCACCAGCGCGCCGGTGCGGGTCTCGTCGAAGGCCTTGCGCTCGGCGGGGCTCACCTCGATCTCCGGGTAGAGGTCGATGTAGTTGGGTTCCACCGCGAAGCTGAAGACCTGGTTGTGCGGGTCCTGGTAGGCGCCGCCGAACCAGTTGGCGTAGGTGACCATCTTCACGCCCGGCACCTGCGCGATCTGCGCCTCCAGCGACTGCGGCAGGGTCTGGATGAAGGACAGCCTCGAGCCGGTCTGCAGGCGCTGCGCGCCGTTGGCGCTCTGCCCGGCCTGGTCGAAGGAGGTGCGCACCGCGTCGAGCATGCCGAACAGCAGGAACGCGGCGACGATAGAGACGAGCGTGAGGATGGTGCGGGCCTTGCGCCGGAACAGCGCGGCCCAGATCAGGTGGAGGTATTTCATGGCAGAAGCTCCACGGCATGATTCCTTCTCCCCGCCGGGGAGAAGGCGGCCCAAAGGGCCGGATGAGGGGACGGGGCTTGCCCAGGCGCATGGGTGGAACGCGCATGGGCGCCGCGTGGCCGCCAGTGCGGTCCCTCGCCCCGGCCCTCTCCCCGGAGGGGAGAAGAGGGAGGATGGGCGGCGGCGTTCATGCGGCGGCCTGCTCGACCAGGGTGCCCTTGTCCAGGTGCAGCGTGTGGTTGGCGTACTCGGCCGCCTTGGGGTCGTGGGTGACCATCACGATGGTCTTGCCGTGCTCGCGGTTGAGCGTGCGCAGCAGGCCCAGCACCTCCTCGGCGGACTGGCGGTCGAGGTCGCCGGTGGGCTCGTCGCACACCAGCAGGGTCGGGTCGGAGACGATCGCGCGGGCGATCGCCACGCGCTGCTGCTGGCCGCCGGAGAGCTCGCCGGGCTTGTGCGAGGCGCGGTCGGCCAGGCCCACCAGCTGCAGCGCGATCGTCGCGTTCTTCTTCCGCTGCGCGGCGGAGAGCTTGGTGAGCAGCAGCGGCAGCTCCACGTTGCGCTGCGCCGAGAGCATCGGCATCAGGTTGTAGAACTGGAACACGAAGCCGACGTGCGACGCGCGCCAGCGGGCCAGCGCCCCGGCGCCCATCTGGTCCAGCCGCTGGCCGGCCACGCCGATGCTGCCGCCGGTGGGCGTGTCCAGCCCGCCGATCAGGTTGAGCAGGGTGGTCTTGCCCGAGCCGGACGGCCCCATCAGGGCGAGGAAGTCGCCCTGGGCGATGTCCAGGTTGATGTGGTGCAGCACTTCCACCTTCTGCCTGCCGCGCTCGTACACCTTGGACAGGTCGCGGATCTCGATCAGCGTGTTCATGCCTTCGTCCTCGTCTTAAGGACCGCCGCGGCGCGGCGGTCGCGGATGTCTCATTGCGCCTTCGGCTGCGCCACGCGCACCGCCGAGCCGTCACGCAGTTCGGCGGGCGGGTCCAGCACCACGCTGTCGCCGGGATTCACCCCGGTCGGCAGGCGCTTCATCTCGCCAAAGTCCACGGGCTGCACCGCGCGCTGGCGCACGCGCTCGCCCTCCACCACGAACACCACGCCATGACCGTCGCGCCGCGCGATCGCCGCGGCCGGCACCAGCGCGCCCGCCGGCGCCTGCGCGGCGGCGGCGTCCAGCTTCTGCTCCAGGAAGGACACGCGCACGCCCATGTCCGGCACGATGCGCGCGTCCTTCCGCTCCAGCGCCACGCGCACCTTCACCGTGGCCTTGCCGCGGTCGGCGGCGGGCACGATGGCGATCACGTGCGCGGGGATCTTCCAGTCCGGGTAGGCGTCGAGCACGGCCTCGGCGGGCATGTCCGGCTTCACGCGGCCGATGTAGGCCTCGTTGACGTCCACGTCCACCTCCAGCGAGTCCATGTCGACGATGGTGCCCACGCCGGTGCGGGTGAAGCCGCCGCCGGCCGACAGCGGCGAGACGATCTCGCCGACCTGCGCGGCCTTGTCGGTGACCACGCCGTCGAACGGCGCGCGCACCACGGTGTAGTCGAAGTTGACCTGCGCCTGCGCCACCTGTGCCTGCGCGGCCTCGGCGGCGCGCCGCTGCGCCTCGAGCTGGGCGGCATAGCTGGCGACCGCGGTGCGCGCCTGCTCGGCGGCCTGCCGGGACACCAGCCCGCGCGCGACCAGCGCGTCCTCGCGGCGCGCGTCGGCCCGCGCCTGCGCGAGCTGGGCCTGCAGCTGCACGACCTGCGCCTGCGCGGCCCGCGCGCTGGCCTTGGCCGCGTCCAGGTTGGCGCGGTAGGCGCTGTCCTCCAGCCGCGCCAGCACCTGGCCGGCCTTGACGCGGTCGCCCTCCTCGATCAGCACCTCGGTGAGCGTGCCGGTGATCTGCGCCGACACCGTGGCCTGCCGGCGCGCGGTGACGTAGCCGGTGGCCTGCAGCACCGCGCCGGCGCCGGCGTCCTTCGCGGGCGAGACCGCCACCGCCGTGCGCACTTCGAGCGGACGCTGGCCGGACAGCCACCAGGCCCCGGCCGCCAGCAGGGCGAGCAACAGCAGCGCCGCGCCGGCGATCCACGGCCAGCGCGCGGGCCCGCCGCCGCCGTGGTCCTCGCGCTGGTGGCGCTCGATGCGCAGTTCCTTCAGCAGATCGGCGTTGCTCACCGTCGTCCCCATCGTCCCCAGGATGCGGCCGATGGTACGGGCCTGCGCTCCGCGCGGCCACCGGCGCCTATCAATCGTCGTCGATGACAGATGTCACCTCCGGCCGGCGCGACCGCGGATCGCGTTGCGGTCGGGGCATCGTCGTGCCAAGGTGGCGCCGCAGGCCCTCCGGCTTCCTCCCCACGTCGTCGTGGAGCGCTTCCATGCCCAGGCATCTTCCCGCCGCCGTCCTCGCCACGCTGTTGTCCGTCGCCGCCGCGCCTACGCACGCCGCCGGCGCGACGGACAAGCCCGCCGCCTGCAGCGCCCCGGCGCACCGCCAGTTCGACTTCTGGCTGGGCGACTGGGACGCCTACCGCGTGGGCGAGCCGGGCAAGCCGCCGGCCGCGCGCAACCACGTCACCCGCATGCTGGACGGTTGCGCGCGGCGCGAGGTCTACCGCCGCGCGGACGGCTATGTCGGCGAGAGCTTCACCACCTACGACGAGGCGCGCAGGGTCTGGCACCAGAGCTGGGTCACCAACCGGGGCGAGCTGGCGGTGCTGGAGGGCACGCGGCAGGCCGACGGCGGCATCGTGCTGCAGGGGCCGAGCAGCGACGCCGGCGGCGTGGTGCGGGTGCGCGCGGCGTGGAAGCCGCAGGGCGACGGCGTGCGCGAGACGGCCGAGCAGTCGCGCGACGGCGGCAGGACCTGGACGCCGGCGTTCGACCTCCTGTTCCGCCCGCATCGCTGACCGCGCCGCCGCACGCCATGTCCGCCGCCCCGGCCGCGTCGCGCCGGGCCGCCGGTTTTTGCTAGGGTTGGGCCATGCGCTACGTCATCGACCCTCCCGTTCCGCCGAGCCTGCCGGTCGTCGGCAGCGGGCTGCGCTTCCCGGTCCGCCGCATCTTCTGCATCGGCCGCAACTACGCCGAGCACGCCCGCGAGATGGGCGCGGCGGTGGACAGGGAGACGCCGCTGTTCTTCTGCAAGCCCGCCGACGCGGTGGTGGCCGACGGCGCCGACGTGCCCTACCCGCAGGCCACCGCCGAGCTGCACCACGAGGTGGAGATGGTGGTGGCGCTGGGCCGCGGCGGCCGCGACCTGGCGCCGGCCGAGGCGCCGGCGCTGGTGTTCGGCTACGGCGTCGGGCTGGACCTCACCCGCCGCGACCTGCAGGCGCAGGCCAAGGCGAAGAACCACCCGTGGGACGTGGCCAAGGCCTTCGACCACTCCGCGCCCGTCTCGGCATTGCGCCCGGCGGCCGAGGCGCGGCCGGACGCCGACACCCGGCTCAGCCTCGACGTCAACGGCGAACGGCGCCAGCAGGGGCGGCTGGGCGACATGGTCCACGACGTGCCGGCGATCCTCGCCGCGCTGTCGCGGCTGTTCGAGCTGAAGGCCGGCGACCTGGTGTTCACCGGCACCCCGGCCGGCGTCGCCGCGCTCGCGCGCGGGGACCGCTTCCACGCCGAGCTGGAAGGCATCGCCACGCTGGACGGCCGGATCGTCTGAACGCCGGCCGCCGCGCGGGCGGGCGGCCGCTTCCCGCCGCCGCATCGGCGGCCGTTCTTCCGCGCGCGCCCGGGCCAGCGTTCCCGCCTCACTCCCGCGCTTCCGCCCGCCACGCGCCCGCATCCGAAATGCTCTAAAGTCGCCCTGCCCTACCGGCCCATCGAGGAGACCACGACATGAGCATGCTCAAGGAGTTCAAGGAATTCGCAATGCGCGGCAACGTGCTCGACCTCGCCGTCGGCGTGGTGATCGGCGGCGCCTTCGGCAAGATCGTCACCTCGCTGGTCGACCAGGTGATCATGCCGCCGATCGGCTGGCTCACCGGCGGCATCGACTTCTCGCAGCTGAAGTGGGTGCTCAAGCCCGCCGACAATTCCGATCCCGCGCACAAGGTGGCCGAGGTGTCGATCCAGTACGGCGCCTTCATCAACACGGTGATCCAGTTCGTGATCATCGCCTTCGCGATCTTCCTGATGGTCAAGGCGATCAACCGGCTGGTCCGCAAGCAGGAGGCCGCGCCGGCCGCGCCGCCGGCCGACGTGGTGCTGCTCACCGAGATCCGCGACCTGCTCAAGAACAGGCCGTGACGCCCGCGCGCCGGGCGGCGCTGCCGCCCGGCCACCCGTGACTTCCGGCCTAGACGGCCCGCGCGGGCGGCGCGAATAATCGGGGACCATCCTCCGCGGAGTCTCCCCGATGCGCCGTCTGCCCCTCGCCCCGCTCGCCGCCGCCCTGCTGCTCGCCGCCGGCGCCGCCAGCGCCGCCGACACCACCATCCCCGCCGCGGCCGTAAAGACGGCCGAACAGCTGCGCGACAGGGCGCTGCAGGACGACACCGGCTACCGCATCGTGGCCTCGCTCACCACCGAGGTGGGCCCGCGCATCGCCGGCGGCCCGGCCGACCAGCGCGCGCGCGACTGGGCGGTGGCCAAGTTCAAGGAGCTGGGCTTCGACAAGGTCTACACCGAGCCGGTCACCTATCCGCTGTGGCAGCGCCGCGGCGAGCACGGCGCCATCGTGGCGCCGTTCCCGCAGCCGCTGGTGCTCACCGCGCTGGGCTACTCGGCCGGCACGCCCAGGGGCGGCCTCGCCGCCGAGGTGGTGAAGTTCGACAGCCTCGACGCGCTCAAGGCCGCCGACCCGGCCAGGGTGAAGGGCAAGATCGTCTACATCGGCTACCGCATGCAGCGGAAGAAGGACGGCGCCGACTACGGCATGGGTTCGGCGGTGCGCACCATGGGCCCGCCGATCGCCGCGTCCAAGGGCGCCGCCGGCTACCTGCTGCGCTCGGCCGGCACCGACCCGGACAGCCGCACGCCGCACACCGGCGTCACCGGCTTCCGCGACCCGGCCAAGGCGATCCCCGCCGCGGCGCTGTCCAACCCCGACGCCGACCAGCTCGAGCGCGTGCTGGCCTACGGCAAGCCGGTCACGGTGAAGCTCGACCTCGACTGCGGCATCGTCGGCCAGTACACCGGCGCCAACGTGATCGGCGAGGTCACCGGCCGCAGGCATCCGGACCAGGTGGTCGCCATCGGCGGCCATCTCGACTCCTGGGACCCGGGCACCGGCGCGATCGACGACGGCGCCGGCGTGGCGATCGCGATGGCCGCGGCCAAGCTGATCCGCGACCTGCCGCAGCGCCCCGACCGCACCATCCGCGTGATCGCCTTCGCCAACGAGGAGATGGGCCTGTGGGGCGGCCGCGCCTATGCGGAGAAGCACGCGGGCGAGGTGGCGAAGTTCCAGCTCGGCACCGAGTCCGACTTCGGCGCCGGCCCGGTATGGCGGATGAGCGCCAGCGTGAAGCCGGAGGCGCGCGGCGCGATCGCGCAGATCGCCAGGGTGCTCGAACCTATCGGCGTGGCCTACGACGCCCGGCGTCCCGGCGGCGGCGGCTCGGACCTGTCGCAGATGCACGCCAAGGGCATGGCCGCGCTCACCCTGACCCAGGACGGCACGCGCTACTTCGACTGGCACCACAACGCCAACGACACGCTGGACAAGATCGACCCGAAGGAGCTGGCGCAGAACGTGGCGGTGTACGCGGCGTTCTCGTACATGGCGGCGCAGGCCGACGGCGATTTCGGCTCGGCGCCGGGGGCGTTCGCGGGGGATGGGGCGGAGGATTGAGGCTTCGCGGGCCGAGGGCGCTCTCACCGAGCCGCACGCAGTGGCTCTTGGGGGAGCATCGCGGCCGGAGGCGATTGCCCCATGGCCCACGCGGGACCCCACCAACTACCCCGGCCCGCCTCAGCGCACGTAGTGCAGCTTCGCCTCCACCAGCACCTTCGGGAAGCAGAAGGTGCGGGTCATCATCGCGATCGCCACCGGCACGCCCACCGCCTGCTCCACGCCGCCGGCCGAGCGGCAGTCCGCGCCGGCGGGCAGCTCGTAGTGGATGATCCGCACCGTGTACTGCGGGCACACGTCCGAACAGGGGAACTCGGCCACCACCGGCACGCCGTGGTGGGTGCCGAGCCGCACGGTGGTGTTCATCAGCTTCGCCTTGTCCCACGGCCTGGCCGCGTAGGCGCGCAGCGCCGCGTCGTCGAGCGCGCCGGCGTCGGCCGCGCGCGTGGCGCAGCCGGCGGCGAGGACGAGGGCCAGCGCGGCGAGCGCGGAAGAACGGAGCGTCAGCATGGTCGTGCCTCCGTGTGGAACCCGCGCCCAGCATACCCGCCGCGCCGCGCGATGCCCATGCGGCCCGGCCGTCAGCGCTCCGCTTCGGCCACCGTCCCGCCCGTCCGCGACGGGCGCGCGAAGCGCTGCTGCAGCCGGTCCATGTACACGTAGATCACCGGGGTGAGGTACAGGGTGAGCACCTGCGAGACCACCAGGCCGCCCACCACCGCCAGGCCCAGCGGGCGGCGCGTCTCGGCGCCGGCGCCCAGGCCCAGCGCGATCGGCAGCGTGCCGGCGAAGGCGGCCATGGTGGTCATCATGATCGGGCGGAAGCGCACCAGGCAGGCGTCGTAGATCGCCGCCGCCGGCTTCATGCCCTCCACGCGCTGCCGCTCCAGCGCGAAGTCGATCATCATGATCGCGTTCTTCTTCACGATGCCGATCAGCATCACGATGCCGACGAAGGCGAACAGGTCCAGCGAGGCGCGGAACACCACCAGGGTGAGCAGCGCGCCCACCGCCGCCGCCGGCAGGCCGGAGAGGATGGTGAGCGGGTGGATGAAGCTCTCGTAGAGGATGCCCAGCACCAGGTAGATCACGAACACCGCGAGCAGCAGCAGCAGGCCCATGCCCTGCATCGAGTCCTGGAACGCCTGCGCGGTGCCCTGGATGCTGCCGCTGATGGTGGCCGGCAGGCCCATCTTCGCCATCGCGCCGTCGATCTCCGCCACCGCCTGGCTCAGCGACACGCCCGGCGCCAGGTTGAACGACACCGTCACCGCCGGCAGCTGGCCCTGGTGGTTCACCGTGAGCACCTGCGGCTTGCGCTCGAAGCGCGCCACCGTGTCCAGCGGCACCAGCGCGCCGGTGTTCGAGGTGACGTACAGCCGCGACAGCACCGCCGGATCGTTCTGCAGCGGGCGCTCCACCTGCATGATCACCCAGTACTGGGTGGAGGTGCCGTAGATGGTGGAGATCTGGTTCTGCCCGAACGCGGTGCCCAGCGCGGTCTGCACCTGCGCCATGGTCAGGCCCAGCGGCGCCAGGCGGTCGCGGTCCACCTGCACCACGATCGAGGGGCTGTTGAGGTCGAGGTCGTTGGTGACGTCCTGGAAGCCGGGCAGCCCGGCGAAGGCCTGGGTCACCTTGCCGGCCCAGTCGTACAGCGCGTCGAGGTCGATCGACTGCAGCGTGTACTGGTACTGCGCCTTGCTCTGCCGCCCGCCGACCTGGATCGCCGGCGGGTTCTGGATGTAGGTGCGCACGCCCTCGACCTGGGCGAACTTCCGACGCAGCTCCTGGATGATCCCGTCCGGCCCCAGGCGGCGCTGCCCGGCCGGCTTGAGCAGCAGCAGGATCGAGCCGTTGTTGATCGTGCTGCGCGAGCCGCCGGCGCCCACGCTGGACATGTAGCCGGCCAGGTTCGGGTCCCGCGCGGCGATCTCGGCCAGGCGCTGCTGGCGCGCCACCATCGCGTCGAAGGAGACGTCCTCCGGCCCCTCGGTGGTGACGCGCAGCTGGCCGGTGTCGCCGGCGGGGATGAAGTCCTTGGGCGTCACCACGAACAGCAGCGCGGTCACCGCCAGGCTCAGCGCGAACGCGGCCAGCACCAGCCGCGGCCGGTCCATGCACCAGCGCAGGCTGCGCGCGTAGCCGCGCTGCACGGCGCCGAAGCCGCGGTCGAAGCCGCCGACCAGCCAGTTCCTGTTCCCGTGGTCGTGCGCCTTGACGAAGCGGCTGCACAGCATCGGCGTGAGCGTGATGGCGACGACGCCGGAGATCAGGATCGCCACGCTGATGGTCACCGCGAACTCGTGGAACAGCCGCCCCACGATGCCGCCCATGAACATCACCGGGATGAACACCGCGATCAGCGAGAGCGTCATCGAGAAGATGGTGAAGCCGATCTCGCCGGAGCCCTTCACCGCGGCGTCGTACGGCGACTCGCCCGCCTCCATGTGGCGCACGATGTTCTCCAGCATCACGATGGCGTCGTCCACCACGAAGCCGACCGCCAGGGTGAGCGCGAGCAGCGAGAGGTTGTCCAGGCTGTAGCCAAGCGCGTACATCACGCCGAAGGTGCCGATCACCGAGATCGGCAGCGCCACCGCGGGGATCAGCGTGGCCGAGAGGTTGCCGAGGAACAGGTAGATCACCAGCACCACCAGCACGCCGGCCAGCAGCAGGGTGAACTGCACGTCGTCCACCGAGGCGCGGATCGACTGCGAGCGGTCGTACAGCACGTCCAGCTTCACCGAGGGCGGCAGGCCGGCCTGGAAGCCGGGCAGCACCGCCCTGATGCGGTCCACCGTCTCCACCGTGTTGGCGCCGGGCTGGCGCTGGATCGCCAGCACGATGGCGCGCTCGCCGTTGTACCAGCTGGCCACCTGGTCGTTCTGCACGCTGTCGTCGGCGTGGCCCACGTCGCCCAGCCGCACCGTGGCGCCGTTGCGGTAGGCCACCACCACGTCGTTGTAGTCGGCCGCGCGCTGCAGCTGGCCGTCGTTGCGGATCGCCAGCTGCTGGCGGTGGCCGTACAGCGTGCCGGTGGGCTGGTTGACGTTGGCGTCGGCGATCGCCGCCTGCACCTGGTCGATGCCGATGCCGGCGGCGGCCAGCTTGTCCGGGTCGACGCTGACGCGCACCGCGTACTTCTGCGAGCCGTACACGTTCACCTGCGCCACGCCGTCGACCATCGACAGCTGCTGCGCCAGCTCGGTCTCGGCGTAGTTGTCCACCTGCGAGAGCGGCAGCGTGGCCGAGTGCATCGCCAGGTACAGGATCGGCGCGTCCGCCGGGTTCACCTTGCGGAAGGTGGGCGGCGTGGTCATCTCCTTGGGCAGCTGGCGCAGCGCGGCGGAGATCGCCGCCTGCACGTCCTGCGCGGCGGCGTCGATGTTGCGGTCCAGCTCGAAGGTCAGCGTGATCGAGGTGGAGCCCAGCGCGCTGGTCGAGCTCATCGAGCTGATGCCGGCGATGGTGGACAGCTGCGCCTCGATCGGGGTGGCCACCGCCGAGGCCATCGTCTCCGGCGAGGCGCCGGGCAGGCTGGCGCTGATGCTGATGGTGGGGAAGTCGACGTTGGGCAGCTCGTTCACCGGCAGCCGCGGGTAGGCGACCACGCCGAACACCAGCAGCGCCGCCATCAGCAGCGTGGTCATCACCGGCCGGCGGATGCACAGTTGCGGCAGGTTCATCGCTCAGCCGCCCTGCCGGACCTGCACGCGGCTGCCGTCCACCAGCAGCATCTGGCCCTCGGTCACCACCTGCTCGCCGGCGCTCACGCCCTGTTCGATCACCGTGCGCCCGCCCGTGCTCGGCCCCGGCGTGACGTAGCGCTGCGCCACCGTGCCGTCCGCCTTCAGCACGAACACGAAGCTGCCCCTGGCCGAGCTCTGCACCGCCTGCACCGGCACGCTGAGCGCGCGCGCGATGCGCGCGGTGGGCAGGCTCACCTGCACGAACTGGCCCGGCGTGAGGCGCATGTCGGGGTTGTCGAAGCGCGCCTTGAGCAGGATCGTGCCGGTGCTGTTGTCCACCGCGTTGTCGACGAACTCCAGCGTGCCCTGCAGCGGCTGCGGATCGCCGGGGATCGCCGCGCGCACGGGCACCGGCCCGCGCGCCAGCGCGGCGCGCACCGCCGCCAGGCTGCCCTCGGGCACGTTGAAGTCCACCCGGATCGGCTCGACCTGGTTGAGCACCACCAGGTCGGTGCTCTGCGCGGTCACCTGCGCGCCCGGCCACGCCAGCGGCGCGCCGGCGATGCCGTCGAACGGCGCGGTGACGCGCGTGTAGTCGAGCTGGGTCTGCGCCAGCTCCTGCGCGGCCAGGTCGCTCTGCAGCGCGGCGCGCGCCACCTCGAGGTTGGCCTGGTAGGCGTCGTAGTCGGCGCGGGAGACGAAGCCCCTGGCCAGCATCGCGGCGTAGCGGCGCTGGTCGGCCTGCGCCTTCTGCAGCTCGGCGCGGTCCTTGGCCACCGCGCCGCGCGCCTGGTCGAGCTGCGCCTTGAGCAGGCGCGGGTCGAGCTGCACCAGCAGCTGGCCCTTCTTCACCCGGCTGCCGGGCTGGAAGCCGAGCGCCTGCAGCTGCGCCGAGACCTGCGCGCGCAGCGTCACCGTGGACCAGGCCTCGGCGCGGCCGACCACCTGCAGCGAGAGATCGACGTCGCCGGCGGCGACCGGCGCCACCTGCACCGGCACCGCGGCGACCGCATGGCCGGCGCCGGCCGTGCCCTTGCCGGACGGATGCCCCAGGAAATGCACGCCCGCCGCCGCCAGCAGCAGGACCACGAGGATGAGCAGGATTTTCTTTGCGGACATGCGCTGGCTTCGTTGCAGGTCGCGGCCCGACGCCGGCCGGACGGAGCGAATCAGGCGGGCGGCCCGGCGGGCCGCCATGCGGAAATCATCATCAACGCGGCAGGCTGCAATCCGGTTTACCTGCCGCGGCCATTTCGCAACTATGCCGGGCCGCCCCCAGGCCGGGACCCTGACCTATGGCACTGGCAGCGGCACCACCCGTCAGGCCGGAGGCGCCTCGTCGGCCTGGTCCAGCGCCTGCAGGTTGTCCTTGATCCGGCCCAGCACCGCGAGCGTCTGCCGCAGCTCGTCCACGGTGAGCCCGAGCGTGGCGTCGCGGCGCAGGCCGCGGCTGATCTCCTCCATGTCGTCCACCACCGCGCGCGCCTGCGGCGTGAGGTGCAGGCGCCAGGCGCGGCGGTCCTTCGGGTCGGGCCGGCGCTCGACGAAGCCGGCCGCCTGCAGGCGGTCGATCACCCGGCCCACCGCGATCGGCTCCATCTCCAGCTGCTCGGCCAGCTCGTTCTGGCGCAGGTCCTCGCGGCGGTACAGCATCTTGATCGCGCGCCACTGCGCGCGGGTCAGCCCGAAGCGTTCGGCGCGGCGGTCGAAGTGCTTGCGGAACAGCAGCGTCACGTCGCTCAGCAGGTAACCGAACGAGATGTCTTCCGGCTTGGTCATGGCAGCGCGGGCCCTTCGGCGTCTTTCCGCCGAAGCATACGGCGGCGCGCCCGGCGAGGCCACGCGGCAGGATGACCCGGCCCCGGGCGCCGGCTCGCCCGCGCGCGGCCGGCCGAATCGCCACGGCGGCCCCCGCATGCCCGCGAACGGCGCAAAAGAGCAGGACGGACGCCCTCCCGCGCGAGACGGGGCCTGGCCGGTTCGCGGGCGGCGCCGCCGGACCGGCGGCGCTATCTTTGCTCCCTTGCAGCGCCGCGATCGCGCGCGACGGAGCGCAGCAGCCGCATGCCGCTTTCCATCGTCATCGACGACATCACCCGCCTGGCGGACGACGCCATCGTCAACGCCGCCAATCCCGCCCTGCTCGGCGGCGGCGGCGTGGACGGGGCGATCCACCGCGCCGCCGGCCCCGCACTGCTGCAGGCCTGCCGCGCGCTGCCCGAGGTGGCGCCGGGCGTGCGCTGCCCCACCGGCGAGGCACGCATCACGCCCGGCTTCGCGCTGGCCGCGCGCCACGTGATCCACACCGTCGGCCCGGTCTGGCGCGGCGGCGCGCACGGCGAGCCGCAGCTGCTCGCCGCCTGCCACCGCAACGCGCTGGCGCTGGCGCGCACGCACGGGCTGGCCAGCCTGGCCTTCCCGGCGATCAGCTGCGGCGTCTACGGCTATCCGCCGGAGCTGGCCGCGCCGGTGGCGGTCGCCGCGGTGCGCGAGGCGCTGGCGGAGCTCGAGGCCGCGATCGCGGTGCGCTTCTGCCTGCGCGACGCCGCGATGGCGGCGATCTGGCGCGCGGCGCTCAGCGCAGCTTGAACGGGTACAGCGGCGGCAGCGGCGGCTCGTCGCCGTCCTTGCCGGCCCCGTCGCGCCATGCGAAGCCGCGGACGAAGGCCGCGGCCAGCGCCGTGCCCGCCGTCGCCGGAGCGCCCGCGTAGCGCTGCCGCTGCAACGCCGCGATCGCCTCGCGCTGCGCGGGCGCGGCCAGCGCGTCGGCCAGCTCGCCGAGGTTGCGCAGCTGCGGCCGCTCGCTGCGCGCCCAGGCCAGCAGCGCCTGTTCCTGCGCCGCGGCGTCGGTGCCGCGCGCGGCCGCGAGGAAGGCCTCGCGCAGGCGCCGCGCCGGCGGCGCAACCACTGCCGTGGCGGATTCGCGGGGTGCCGCGCGGCGGCCGCCGCGCCGTCCCAGCCACCAGCCCAGCGCGCCGGCCAGCAGCAGCGCGGCCGCGCCGGCGAGCCACCACGGCCACGTGCCCGCGCCGGGCAGGCGTGCGGTCCATGCGCCCGACGAAGGAGCCGCCGTCGATGCCGGTGCCGCGGGCAAGGGCGCGGCGGGCGATGATGCCGCCGGCGGCGTCGCCGCACCGGCGCCGGCCGCGGGCAGCACGTCCAGCTCGCGCGCGGGGATCGTCGCCGTCTCGGCGCGCCCGCTCTGCACGTTCCACCACTTGAGCGTGGTGGCGGGGATGCGCAGCCGGCCCGGCCGCTCCGGCACCACCGCGAAGGACTGCGTGCGGCTGCCCAGCAGCCACTGGCCGTCGGCGCGCGTGGCCTCGGCCGGCTTGTCCGGGTACACGGTGGCGCCGTCCAGCGGCGGCAGGCCGAGCGCGGGCAGCGCCTCGTACGGCAGCCCGGTGGCCTGCAGCGTCATGGTGAGGTTGAGCGGCTGGCCGGCGCGCGCGCGGCCGTCGGCGGGCAGGCCGTCCAGCTTCAGCTCGAGCTGCCGCGCGGGCAGCCAGGCCGCGTTGCCCCAGTCGGCCGGCGCCGGCTGCACTTCCACCGCCGCCGCCGGCGCGGCCGCGCTGACCGGCGTGCCCATGCCGAAGAAGCTGTCCGGGTCGTTGGGATCGACCTGCTCGCCCTGGAAGCCCAGCGCGGGAATCTCCAGCCGGCCGGGCCGCTGCGGGATCAGCGCGTAGCGGCGCTCCACCACGTGGTAGTTGCGGCCGCCGCGCTCGGCGTCGTAGTCGAGGTCGCCGCCGAGCCGGCGCACGTCCACGCCGGGCAGCTGCGGGTCGGCCAGCGCGCCGTTGGTGAGCGTGGCGCGGTAGTACAGCTTCACCGTGTAGACCAGCTGCTGGCCCACGCGCACCGTGCCGGGCTCGACCGCCGACTCCATGAAGACGTCCTTGCCGCCGCGCGCGGCGGCCGCCGCGTCGGCCGGGCTCACCTGCAGCGACAGCGCCGCGGTGCGCTGCCCGTTCACCTCCAGCGGCGGGATCTCGAGCCGGCCCGCGCGCTTGGGGCGCAGCGCGATGCCGACGATGGTCTGCGCGCTGCGCTGGCCGTTGACGATGCTCACGCTGGTGTTGCTGGAGCTGCCGAGGATGTCGAAGTCGCGCTGCAGCGGCGAGAGGTCCGGCGTGCCGAGCGAACCGCCGCCGTCCGCGCGCAGGTTGAGGGTGACCGTCTCGCCGAGCTGCACGCTGTCGCGGTCGAGCGTGGCCTGCACCGCGGCGGTCTGCGCGAACGCGGGCAGCCACAGCAGCCAGGCCAGCAGGGCGAGCAGTCGGTGCGGCTTCATGGCGTGTCGTTCTCCCCCGGCGGCGCGCCGTGGCGCTGCCGGTATTCCAGCTCGAACTTGCGCCGCAGCAGCGCGCCCGGATCGTCGGGCACGCGCTGCAGCGCCTGGCGCAGCTCGGCGGGCAGCCGGGCCTCGGGGTCGTCCTGCGCGGCGACGCCGAGCTGGTGGCTGCCGTCGTCCTGCGCGGGCCTGCCGGATCGCAGCGCCCGGTCCATCTGCCGCTGCAGGGCCTGGCGCGCCTGCTCGGCCTGGGCGGCCTGCCGGGCCTGTTCGCCCGCGTCCGGCGGCGGCGCGGCGCCTTCCCGCTTCGCGTCCTGGCCGTTGGCGGATTCGCCCGGCTGGCCGTTCTGTCCGCCGCCCTGGCCGTTGTCGTCCGGCTGGCCGTCGGCCTGTTCGCCGCGGCGGTTGCCCTGGCTGTCCTGCTTGTGCCCGTCCTGCGCGTCTTTCGACGGAGCGTTCTTTCCCTGCTTGTCCTGGTCGCGCTGGTCCTGGCCGCCGCCCTGGCCGTCCTGCGCCTTCTGCGACGGCGGCGGCTGGCGGCGCAGCCAGTCCTCCACCGCCTGGCGGTTGGCGCGCGCGTCGGCATGGGCGGGATCGAGCCGCAGCGCCTCGTCGTAGGCGGCGATCGCCTCCCGGTAGCGGCCCATCCTGGCCAGCGCGTTGCCGAGGTTGTAGCGCGCGTCCGCGCCGGAAGCCCCGGCCAGCGCCTGCGCGGCGGCCGCGTAGTCGCCCGCGCGGTAGGCGGCTGCGCCGCGCAGCGCGGGATCGCGCGCGAGCTGCGCCGCCTCCTTCGCGCGCCCCTCGCGCAGCGCCTGCGCGGCCTGCTGGTCGCGGCGCTGCCACAGGTCGCGCCAGCTCGCCGCCTCGGCGCGCCCGGGCAGCAGCGGGAGGGCCAGCAGCGGCAACACCAGCAGCCAGCCGCGGCGGAAGCCGCAGGCGGCGACCAGCAGCAACGGCAGCAGCAGCCAGGGGCCGCGGTCCTCCCACTGCGCGCCCTGCTCGCCGCTGGCCTGTGCCGTCCCCGCGCGCAATTCGGCGCGCAGCGCCTCGACGTCCGCGGCATCGTCGCGCAGCGGCACGTAGCGGCCGCCGCCGGCGGCGGCCAGCGCGGCGAGCCCGGCGTCGTCGCGCCGCGCCAGCTCGATGCGACCCTGCGCATCGTGCAGGAAGCCGCCGCCGTCCTGCGGCACCGGCCCGCCCTGCGCGCTGCCCACGCCGAGCACCGAGACGCGCACGCCCGCGGCCAGCGCCTTGCGCGCGGCCGCCTCCGCGCCGGCGTCCACGCGGTCGGCGAGCAGCACCAGCGAGCCGCCGCCGGCATGCGCGTGGTCGATCAGCTCGACGCCGCGCTCGATCGCCGCGGCGGCGTTGTCGCCGTCCACCGGCATGGTGTCGGGCGCGAGCGCGTCGAGCAGGTCGTCCAGGCTGTGCGCGTCGCTGGTCAGCGGCGCCACCGCGAAGGCCTCGCCGGCGTAGGCGACCAGCCCGTTGAGACCGTCGCGGTTGGCGTCGAACAGCGCGCGCGCCTTGTAGCGGGCGCGGTCGAGCCGGCTCGGCGCCACGTCGCGCGCGAGCATGCGCGGCGACAGCGCGACCGCCACCACCTGCGCGGCGCGGTCGGCGTACAGCGGCGTCTGCGCGCGGCTCCAGCTCGGGCCGGCCAGGGCCAGCACGGCCAGCAGCGCGCCGAGGCCGGCCAGCAGCAGTGGCAGGCGGCGGTCCGCGCCGCGGCCGCTGAGCAGGTGCGGCAGCAGCTCGGCATCGGCCAGCCGCGCCAGCTCGTGCCGCGCGTCGCCGCGGCGCGACAGCCACCACAGCAGCGGCGGCAGCAGCGCCAGCGCGAGCAGCCAGGCCGGCCGCAGGAAATGGAACTGCTGCAGCGCGCTCATCGGGCGGGCTCCGGCCCGGCCCGCCTGCCGGCGGGCAGCGTGGCGAGGGCCGCCAGCGCCAGCGCGGCCAGCAGCGGCCAGCGGAACAGCTCGCGCCGCGGGCGCAGCGACGGCCCCTGCTGCGGCATCGGCTCCAGCGCGTCGATGGCGCGGTAGGCGGCGGCCAGCTCGCCGGTATCGGTGGCGCGGAAGTAGCGGCCGCCGGTCTGCTCGGCCAGCGCGCGCAGCATCGGCTCGTCCAGGTCGGCGGAAGGGTTCACCACGCGCGTGCCGAAGAAGTCCGGCACGCGCATGCGGGTGGCGCCGATGCCGATGGTGTAGACGCGCACGCCGGCCGCCTTGGCCGCCGCCGCGGCCTGCAGCGGCGCGATGCTGCCGGCGTTGTTGACGCCGTCGGTGAGCAGCACCAGCACGCGCGCCTGCTCGGGCAGGCCGGCCAGGCGCTTGACCGCCACCGCGATGGCGTCGCCGATCGCCGTCTCGGTGCCGGCCAGGCCCACCGTGGCGCCCTGCAGCTGCGCGCGCACCGCGTCGAGGTCGTAGGTGAGCGGGGTGACCAGGAAGGCGCGGCTGCCGAACAGCACCAGGCCCAGCTCGTCGCCGCCGCGGCGCGCGATGAAGTCGCTGGCGATCGCCTCCACCGCGGCGAAGCGGCTGACCGGCTGGCCGGCCAGCTCCATGTCGTCGGTGCGCATGCTGCCGGACAGGTCCACCGCCAGCATCAGCGCGCGGCCGCTGCGCTGCTGCGCCTGCGGCGGCCCCACCCATTGCGGCCGCGCCGCCGCGCCGAGCAGGCACAGCCAGGCCAGGGCGAGCCCCAGCATGCGGCCGCGCGGCGCGCGCTCGGCGACCGCGGCCAGCCGCAGGCCCGGATGCGGCAGGTGCAGCGCCTGCCCCGGCGCGGCCGGCGCCAGCCAGCGCCGCAGCAGCCAGGGCAGCGGCAGCAGCACGAACACCCAGGGCCAGGCGAGCTCAGGCATGCGCGACCGGCTCCGCCTTGCGCGGCACGCGCTGGCGCAACGCCCGCGCGAGCCAGCGGCGCGCCGCCGCCAGCGCCGCGTCGCGGTCGAGCGGCAGCGGCCGGTACAAGGCCTGCTCCAGGCGTTCGAGCTGCGCCATGGTCCCGGCATCCACCGGCACCCGCGCCAGCAGCGCCCGCCACGCCTCGCCGTCCGCCGACACGGCGCGCGCGTCGAGGCGCCGCGCCGCCCGGCGCAACAACTGGTGCAGGCCGGCGGCGAAGGCGCCATCGTCGGCATCCGCCGCGTGCCGCGCGGCCAGCGCGTCGACTTCGGCCAGCACGCGCCGCAGCACGATGCGCGCGCGCCGGCGGCGGCGCCAGGCCAGCAGCCCGATCGCGGCGAGCGCCAGCAGCAGCGCGGCCAGCAGCCACCAGCCCGGCGCGGGCGGCCACCAGGACGGCGCGGGCGGCAGGTGGATGTCGCGCAGCGCCGGCCCTGCCTGCGCCGGTGCGGGCAGCCGCGCGCTCATCGCGCCCCCTGTACGCCGAGCAGGGCCGATACCGCCGGCTGCGGATCGGCCGCGGTGTCGATGCTGCGGCAGGCCAGGCCGAGCGAGCGCGCCATCGCGGCCAGCCGCAGTCCGCCACCGCCCAGCGCCTGCTGGAACTCGCGCCGCTGGCGCTCGCCGTACAGCTCCACCTCGCGGCGCTCGCCGCCGTGCTCCAGCGGGTAGCGTCCGGGCGGCGGCAACGCCCGTTCGAGCGGATCGGCCACCAGCAGCACGCCCACCTGCGCGTGTCTGGACAGTTCCCACAGCAGCGGCCGCGCGGCCTCGTCGCAGCACAGGCCGTCGCTGAGCAGCAGCACGCGGCTGGCGCCACGCGCCAGGCGGGCGGCGCGGCGCAAGGCTCCCGACAAGGCTTCGGCGGCCGCCTCGTCGCCCAGCGCGCGGTCCCATTCCGCCAGCACGCCGCACAGCGCCAGCGCGCCGTGCATGCCCGGCCGCGGCCGCAGCAGCTGGCGCTGCACACCGAAGGCCAGCGCGCCGACCCGCTCGCCCGCGCGCGCGGCCTGCCACGCCGCCAGCGCGGCGGCGCGCGCGGCCTGCACCGACTTGAAGCGCGCGCGCGTGCCGAAGCGCATGCTGGCGTGGGTGTCCAGCAGCACCAGCAGCTGCGCCTCGCGCTCCTCCTCGAACAGCTTGGTGTGCAGGCGGCCGCTGCGCGCGGTGAGCCGCCAGTCCAGCCGGCGCACGTCGTCGCCGGGCTGGTAGGCGCGCGACTCGGCGTAGTCCATGCCGCGGCCATGCAGGCGGCTGGCCTGCTGGCCGGCTTGCGCCGCCTGGCGCGGCGCACGTGCCGGGGCCAACCGGCCCGTGCGCGCGCGCAGCGCGATCAGTTCGGCCAGCGAGACGCTGGCGCGTCCGTCGCCGTCGGCACTGCGCAGTCGGGCGCTCACGGCAACGGCACGAGGTCCAGCAGGCGGTCGATCACCTGGTCGCTGCGCACGCCCTCGGCCTCGGCTTCGTAGCTGAGCAGCACGCGGTGGCGCAGCACCTCGTGGGCGACCGCGTGCACGTCCTCCGGCAGCGCGTAGTCGCGCCCGGCCAGCCAGGCCCGCGCGCGCGCGCAGCGGTCCAGCGCGATGGTGGCGCGCGGGCTGGCGCCCCAGGCGATCCAGCGCTTGAGCTCCGGCCCGTAGCGCCCGGCGTCGCGGCTGGCCAGCACCAGCTGGGCCAGGTATTCCTCCAGCGCCGGCGCCAGGTGCACCGACAGCACCGCGTCGCGCGCGGCGAACACGTCGGCGGGCCTGAGCAGCGCCGCCGCCCGCGGCGCCGGGTGCAGGCTGCGCCGGGCCTGCTCGCGCGCCAGGCGCAGGATCGCCAGCTCGTTGGCGGCATCCGGGTAGCCGATGGTCACGTGCATCAGGAAGCGGTCGAGCTGCGCCTCGGGCAGGCTGAAGGTGCCCTCCTGCTCGATCGGGTTCTGCGTGGCCATCACCAGGAACAGCTCCGGCAGCGGCCAGGTGTTGCGGCCCACGGTGATCTGCCGCTCGGCCATCGCCTCCAGCAGCGCCGACTGCACCTTGGCCGGCGCGCGGTTGATCTCGTCGGCCAGCACGATGTTGTGGAACAGCGGGCCGCGCTCGAACTCGAAGCTGCCCGACTGCGGACGGAACACGTCGGTGCCGGTGAGGTCCGCCGGCAGCAGGTCGGGGGTGAACTGCACGCGGTGGAAGTCCGCCTCGATGCGCGCGGCCAGCGCCTTCACCGCGGTGGTCTTGGCCAGGCCCGGCGCGCCCTCCACCAGCAGGTGGCCGTCGGCGAGCAGCGCCACCAGCAGGCAGTCGACCAGCCGCGGCTGGCCGATGATCTCCCGCTGCAGCTCCTCGCGCAGGTGCGCGAAGGCCTGCTGCAGGCGGTCGGCGGAGGCGTTTTCCGGCATGTCCATCGTGGGTTCCTGGCTGTCACTGTCGTTTGACCGCGCAACTAAACGAAAGTTTCACTACCTGGAACTCTAAACAAAGAAAGGGATGGCCCTGCCATCCCTTTCTCAATCACCCATTCAAATCAACTGTCCCTGCGCAAAACAATGACCGTAGGATTTCCCTCTGGAGGAATGCCGCCAGGATGGTAACCGCATTTAGAGGTGTCATACCTATATTCGACTGGCGTCCATCCGATTGGCCACGTCCAACCATTCCAACACACCTGCATGACCGACCCAACAGGCATATCAAGAAAATAGGTCATCTCCCTCCAGTTTGGAGACGGCAACCCACCGGGCGGAGCGCACCAAATATTCCAAATTTCATTGGTTTCAATCCAGCCTGTAGTTATTTGCGGAGGAAATTTAACGGGCTGATGTGTTTGCTGATCATAAATACATCCAGATAAAGTTGGCGCGCCGTTTTGGCCAACACCAGGCGTCGGATCGGCCGCCCTCGTTTCCATCGAGACAAGGACGAGCGCAATTACTGCACAACTCATTAGGAATTTCTGTTTCATGACTACCTCCGTAGTGATGATTCATCTTCCCCCTTGAACTTTCCGTCATTGCAGAATATCGCTAAGAATTCGTGGAGTAACGAATATCAATAGCTCAGCCTTATCATTCTGACGAGTGGTTTTACGGAACAAGATTCCAACACCAGGAATATCACCCAATCCCGGAACCTTGGTTATGGAATTATTTTTCGTAATCTCATAGATACCACCCAGCACCACTGTCTGTCCATTATCGACTAATACTGATGTATTCAATTCGCGGGTACTGATTTGTGGCACCTGTCCACTGCCCGGAGCATCGACAAATTTTTCCAGCGCGTCTTTCTTCACGTTTATCTGCAGATAAACGCGATTATCGGCGGTGATTGTCGGCGTGACGCGCAGTTCAAGTACGGCGTCCTTGAACTGCACGGTGGCGGTGCCGCTACCTGCCGCGCCGGTGGCGCTGTTCTGGTAAGTGACGTAACCAATTTCGTCGCCCTGCCGAATCACCGCCTCCTGCTGGTTGGCGGTGATCACGCGTGGGCTGGACACCACCTCGCCGCGGCCTTCGGTCTGCGCCGCCGAGAGCTCCAGGTCCACGGCGTAGTTGGCGCCGAGGATGGCCAGGCCGAAGGAGCCGCCGGTCGCCGTGGCGGGGAGGTTGACGTTGAGCCCACTGCCGTCGGCGGGGAAGGCCACGCCCGTGGTCGTACCGTTGCCAAGGTCATGGCCGCCGGTGGAGATGACGTTGCCGCCGGAGGTCGTATGCCTGGCCTGGATGCCGAACTTGGCGCCCAGATCGCGGGTGAAGTCGTCGGTGGCGACCACGATGCGCGATTCGATCAGCACCTGCTGCACCGGCTTGTCCAGCACCGCGATCAGGTCGCGCAGCTGCTTGATCTTCTCCGGGTTGTCGTTGATCAGCAGGGTGTTGGTGCGGATGTCGTAGGACACGCTGCCGCGCGAGGAGAGGAAGCCGCGGCTGCCATTGCTGCCGCCGCTGCCGTTGCCCTGCAGGCTGCCCTGGGTCAGCAGTTTGGCGATGTCGGCCGCCTTGCCGTAGCTGATCGGCACGTAGTCGGTGACCAGCTCGGCGTTGTCCTCGGCCTTGATGCGCGCGTCGGCCACGCTCTGCTCGTAGTCGGCCAGCTCCTTCTGCGGGGCGATCCAGATCACGTTGCCGTTGCGGCGCTTGTCCAGGCTCTTGGCGCGCAGGATCACGTCCAGCGCCTGGTCCCACGGCACGTTGACCAGGCGCAGGGTGATGCTGCCGCCCACGGTGTCGGAGGCGACCAGGTTGAGCCCGGAGACGTCGGCCAGCAGCTGCAGCGCCGAGCGCACCGGGATGTCCTGCATGTTGAAGGTGACGCGGTTGCCGGTGTAGACCGGCTCCTGGCCCTTGGCCAGCTTGGCGGCCTCGGCGGGCGTGGTCTTCTTCGGCGCGACTTCCACCACGTACTGGTCGGCGGTCTGGTAGGAGGAGGTCTCCACCTTGCCCTTGAACGCGATCTCGACGCGCGCGCCGCCCGCCGTGTTGGCCTTGCTGGAGACGTACTGCACCGGCGTGGCGAAATCGAGCACGTCCAGCCGCTGCGCCAGGTTGGCGGGCAGGTTCACGTGGTCGAGGTTGACCACCAGGGTGTCGCCCTGGCGCTTCATGTCGGCGTTGGCGCCGGGGCCGGCGAAGCTGATCAGCACCCGGCCCTCGCCGTTGGGGCCGCGGCGGAAGTCGATGTTCGACACGGCCGGGCCGTTCATCGCCGACGGCAGCGCCTTGGACGGGTCGATCGTCGCCGCCGTGGTGGTGGTCTGCGCCGCGGTGCCGTTGTTGATCGTCAGCACCAGGCTGTCGCCCTCGACGCGGGCGCGGTAGGTGGACTCGCGCATCAGCTCGACCACCACGCGGGTGCGCCCGCCGGCGGCCACCGCCGACACGCCGGCGGTCGAGCCCTTGCCGATGTCCAGGTGGCGCGCGGCGGCGTTGTCGGTGTCGTCGAAGTCGAGCGCGATCCGCGGCGGGTTGCCGGTGGTGAAGATCTTCGGCTGCGGCACCGGGCCCTGGGCGAAGTTCATGTGCAGCTCGACGCGGCCGCCGGGCAGCGGTTCGTAGCTGATGTCCTTCAGGGTGGTGGTGGCCAGCGCGGCGCCGGCCCACAGGATGCCGACGGCCAGCAGGCCCATCGAAAGGCAACGGCTCGCTTGGCGCATGACACGGCCCCGGACAGGTTTGGTTTGGTTGCTCATTGCATCAGCCCCTGATTCCTATTTCTCGCCGAGCGCGATGCTGGCCGAACGTTCCATCCAGCCACCATTGCCATTGGAAACCAGCTCGACCAGGTCGATGTGGTCATCCGCAATGGCGGTGACGCGACCGTAGTTCTGCCCCATGTATTCGTTGCGGTGGACGCGGTGGATCACGCCGCCCGGGTCCTTGATCAGCACTTCCATGCCGGGTCCGGAGCCGATCGTGCCGACCATCTTCAGGCTGTCCAGCGCGAACAGTTCCAGCGGCTCCTTGGGCCGGTTCTCGTCCGGCCGCGGGCCCGTGCTGGCGCTGTTCTGCTGCAGCTCGGCGGTGCTCGGGCTGAACGGGTCGCGCTGGTCCTGGTCGTTGTACTGGAAGGTCTCGAAGGTCTTGATCACCGGCAGCGGCGGGATCGGCGCGCCCTTCTTCGCCTGCTCCTGCGCGACCCAGTCGTGCAGGTCGGACATGCCGCGGGTGCAGCCGCCCAGCGCCAGCACGGCGGCGAGCGCCAGGGCCGCGCGGGTCCAGCGGGCCGGATTGATGGCGACGAAGCCGCTCATTTGCCACCTCCTGCCTGGCCGCCGTGCGCCCCGGGACGGTTCGCTTCCTTCGCGGCGGCGCTTTCGTCGTCTTCGAGATAGCGGTAGGTCTTCACCGTGCCCTGCAGCACCAGCTGGCCGCTGCCCTTGTCCTTGGGGGTCAGGGACACGTCGTGCAGGGTGAGGATCACCACGCGCGGCAGCGAGGCCACGCCGCTGATGAAGGTGCCGAACTGGTGGTAGGTGCCGACCATCTTCAGCTGGATCGGCTTCTCGGCGTAGAACTCCTTGGGCGTTTCCGGGCCCGGCTGGAACACCTCCGGCTCCAGGCCCGCCGACAGCGCGGTCTGCGAGATGTCCACCAGCAGCTCCGGCATCTCGGTCTTGCTGGGCAGCTGGCGCAGCAGCTGGCGCAGCATGTCCTGCATCTCGTCGAGCTGCTGCTGCAGGGCCTCCAGGTTCACCGCCTTGGCCTGCTTCTGCGAGAACTCCTGCTTGAGCTGCTCCTCCTTGGTCGCCAGCGAGCTCAGCTCGTCCTGCTGGTCGCTGATCTTGAGGTACCAGCCCAGGAAGACCACCACCGCGAACAGCAGCACGATGAAGAACACCTTGACCGACCTCGGCCAGCCGCCGATGTTGTTGCGGTCGAGGTTGCGCAGATCGTCGAGGAACTTCATGGCCTGGCCCCTCCCGTCGGCGCGGCTGCAGTGGGCTTGGCGGCGCCGCCTCCGGCCGGGGCCGGCGCGGGCTTCGCCGTGCCGGCGGCAGCCGGCGGCGCGGCCGGCGCGGCGTTCGCGGGAGCCGCCGCGCTGCCGCCCGCGGCGGGCAGCAGCGGCATGGCGTTGGCGTTCTCGTCCTGCTTGGGCTTGCTCAGCGCCACGTCCAGGCCGAACACGTAGGGCATGCGGCTGTCGCCGTGGGTGTTCTCGGTCTTGCGCAGGTCGGCGTGGCCCATCCACGGCGAGGCCTCGATGTTGCGCATGTACTCGGCCACGCTGGAGTTGGACTGCGCCACGCCGTCCAACGACATCGAGTCGCCGCTCTGCTTGAGGCCGGTCAGCCGCGCGCTGGCGGGGATGGTCTTCACCAGCTCGTCGAACAGGTGGACCATCTGCGAGCGGTTGGCCTGCAGCTGCTCGATGATCTCCTTGCGCGCCAGCAGGCGCTGGCGGACCTTCTCCAGGTCCTTGATCTTGGCGATCTTCTCGTCGAGCTGCTTGATCTGCCCCTGCAGGTAGGCGTTGCGCTCGTTCTGGTTGTCGATGCGCTGGCCCATCCAGAACGCCCACAGCAGCAGGCACAGCAGCGCCGCCACGAAGGCCGCGCCCAGCTGCAGGAAGAACTCGCGCTCGCGCTGCTTGCGGCGCTCGGCGCGCCACGGAAGAAGGTTGATGTGTGCCATCAGTCGAAGCTCCTCAGGGCGAGCCCGACCGCGATCATCAGCGCGGGAGCGTCCTGCGCCAGCGATTGCGCCTGCACCCGCGGCGACAGCGACATGCGGGCCAGCGGGTTGGCCACCACGCAGGGCACGCCGAGCTGCTCCTCCAGCATCGGCCCGAGGCCCTCGATGGAGGCGCAGCCGCCGGCCAGCACCACCTGGTCGACCTTGCTGTACTCGCTGCCGGCGAAGAAGAACTGCAGCAGGCGGCTGATCTGCTGGATCAGCGCCTCCTTGAACGGCTCCAGCGCCTCGCTCTCGTAGGATTCGGGCAGGCCGCCCTTGCGCTTGGCGCGCCCGGCCTCCTCGTAGGACAGGCCGTAGCGGCGCATGATCTCGTCGGTGAGCTGCTTGCCGCCGAACACCTGCTCGCGCGAGTAGATGGTGCGCTGGTTGCGCAGCACCGAGAGCGTGGTCATGGTGGCGCCGATGTCCACCACGGCGACCAGCGCGTCGCGGCCGACGTTGAGCTGGTCGGCCAGCAGGGTGAAGGCGTTCTCCAGCGCGAAGGCCTCCACGTCGATCACCTGCGCCTTGAGGCCGCCCAGGTCCAGCGCGGCCACGCGCATGTCGACGTTCTCGGTGCGCGAGGCCGCCAGCAGCACGTTGTTCATCTCGGGGTTGTCGCGCACCGGGCCGAGCACCTCGAAGTCGAGGCTGACCTCGTCGATCGGGTACGGGATGTACTGGTTGGCCTCGACCTGGATCTGCCCTTCCAGGTCGTCATCGGACAGGTCGGCCGACATCGGCACGATGCGGGTGATCACCGCCGAGCCGGCCACCGCCGCCGCGGCGTGCTTGAGCTTGGAGCCGGACCGGGCCAGCGCCCGCCGGATCGCCTCGCCCACCGCCTCGACCTCGACGATGTTCTTCTCGACCACCGCATTGGGGGGCAGCGGCTCCACCGCGTAATGCTCGACGCGATAGCGGCCACCCGCCTGGCTGAGCTGCAGCAGCTTGACCGCGGTCGAACTGATGTCGACGCCGATCAGCGGCGGCTTCTTGGGTGTAAAGAGCCCCACGATTTTCCCCCTTTCCCCTGGCGCCCCGGAACCGGATACCGGCGGATGCGCTGGGGCATTAAATCCAAAAAATAACGCAATGGCAACGGCCTACGCGCACTTTCTCAACTATTGGGCGTGATGACCGCCACATTTGGGCCATCGGCGGCAATGGCCTGTTTTTTGCTCTGGGCCGCCGTGCTCATGTGGGGAATACTGCAACATCTATACTCTGTCCGGTTTGACTCACGTCTCGCTCTTCCCAAAAGCCATGCGAATTCTGAAGCGTCTGCTGCGCTGGGCCCTGATCCTGGCCTTCACCGGGCTGTTGCTCGCCGTGCTGGCCGTGGGCGTGGCCTACTGGCTGATCGCGCCGCGGCTGCCTTCGGTGTCGCAGCTGAAGGACTACCACATGCAGGTGCCGCTGCGGGTGCTGAGCGCGGACGGCAAGCTGATCGCCAGCTTCGGCGAGACGCGGCGCATCCCGGTCGACATCGCCCACGTGCCCGACCGGCTCAAGCACGCCGTGCTGGCCGCCGAGGACGCCGACTTCTACAGCCACCCCGGCGTGGACTGGCACGGCATCGCCCGCGCCGGCTGGCACGTGCTGATCTCCGGCGGCGACAAGGGCCCGGGCGGCTCCACCATCACCCAGCAGGTGGCGCGCAACTTCTTCCTCAGCCCGGAGAAGCTCTACTCGCGCAAGCTCACCGAGATCTTCATCGCGCTGCGCATGGAGAACGAGCTCAGCAAGGACCAGATCCTGGAGCTCTACCTCAACAAGATGTTCCTGGGCCACCGCTCCTACGGCGTGGCCGCGGCGGCCGAGTACTACTACGGCAAGACCCTGGACCAGCTGACCGTGGCGCAGTGCGCCACCCTCGCCTCCACCTTCCAGCTGCCCTCGGTGGTCAACCCCATCAACAACCCCAAGCGCATGCTCGCCCGGCGCAACTGGGTGCTGGGGCAGATGCTGGAGCACCGCTACATCGGCCAGGCCGAGTACCAGCAGGCGATCGCCGAGCCCAACGACGCCTACCCGCACGAGCAGCCGATCGAGGTGGACGCGCCCTACCTGGCCGAGATGGTGCGCCAGCAGGCGCTGGACCGCCTCGGCAACGACGCGCTCACCGAGGGCTACGTGGTCAGGACCACGCTCGACAGTACGCGCCAGCAGGCGGCGACCGAGGCGGTGCGCAAGGGCCTGGTGGACTACGACCACCGCCACGGCTGGCGCGGCCCGGAGGCGCACCAGGAGCTGGCGCCGGACGCCGGCGCGGCGGACTTCGACCGCATCCTCGCCGGCTACACCGACCTGGCCGGCATGCAGCCGGCGCTGGTCACCGCCAGCTCGGCGACGCAGGCCACGCTCTACCTGGCCAGCCGCGACAGCGTCACGCTCGACCTCGCCGCGATGGCGTGGGCGCGCCCGTACATCAGCGAGACCCGGGTCGGCGCCGCGCCGAGGGCGGTGGACGCCGTGCTCAAGCGCGGCGACATCGTGCGCCTGGCGCGCGACGGCGACGGCAAGTGGCAGCTGACCCAGCTGCCGGCCGTGCAGGGCGCGCTGGTCTCGCTCAACCCCGAGGACGGCGCGGTGCAGGCCCTGGTGGGCGGCTTCAACTTCCTGCGCAGCAAGTTCAACCGCGCGGTGATGGCGGCGCGCCAGCCCGGCTCCAGCTTCAAGCCCTACATCTACTCGGCGGCGTTCGAGCGCGGCTTCACCCCCGCCTCGATCGTCAACGACGCCCCGCTCGCCCTGCCCGACCCGTCGCGCCCGGGCGGCCTGTGGACGCCCTCCAACGACGACGACAAGTTCGACGGCCCGATCCGCCTGCGCGAGGCGCTGGTGCAGTCGAAGAACCTGGTCTCGGTGCGCCTGCTGGACGCCATCGGCGTGCGCTACGCGCGCGACTACGTCACCCGCTTCGGCTTCCCGCTCGACGCGCTGCCCAACAACCTGTCGATGGCGCTGGGCACCGCCTCGGTCTCGCCGATGAGCATGGCGCGCGGCTACGCGGTGTTCGCCAACGGCGGCTACCTGGTCACGCCCTACTTCATCAGCGAGATCGACGACCGCGACGGCAAGCCGGTCTACGTCGCCAACCCGGCCCGCGCCTGCCGCACCTGCCAGGAGCGCCTGCTCAATCCGACCCCGCCGGGCCCGCCGCCGCCCGACGCCGCCAAGGCCCCGGGCAACGCGGTGGTGGCCTCCGCCGCCTCCGCGGCGGCCGCGCCGGCCACCACCGCGCCGCTGCCCGCGGACGCGCACGCCGCCGGCGAGCATGCGCCGGAGCTCGCCCCGCACGTGATCGACGTGCGCAACGACTACCTGGTCACCTCGCTGATGAAGGACGTGATCCTGCGCGGCACCGGCTTCGCCGCCAAGGCGCTGGGCCGCGACGACCTGGCCGGCAAGACCGGCTCCACCAACGACCACCGCGACGCCTGGTTCGTCGGCTTCGACACCGGCGTGGTCAGCGCGGTGTGGGTCGGCTTCGACGACTTCAGCTCGCTGGGCAAGGCGCGCGGCGTGGGCGAGTTCGGCGCGCAGGCCGCGCTGCCGATCTGGATGGACTACATGCGGGTGGCGCTCAAGGACGCGCCGTCGGCCGCGCTGCCGATGCCGCCCGGCATCAGCACCGTGCTGATCAACCGCTCCAGCGGCCTGCCCACCACGCCGGAAGACCCCAACGCGATGAACGAGATCTTCAAGGTCGAGGACGTGGACCGCCTGCGCGCGCTGGCCACCCAGCAGCAGCAGAACGAGCAGGACCAGCACGCCTACGACATCTTCTGAGCGCGCCGCCGCCGGCACGGCGGCGCGGGCCGGGCCGCAAAAGCTTGCGCGCGGCGCGCGGGCCATGCCCGGTTACTTCCCGCCATGCGATTGCGGTAGCCTTGGCCGCGCAGCGCTGGGAAGGAGGAGCACCATGGCACGCGGCGAACACCATCGCATCCATGCCCAGGACCGCATGCAGCGCAACCGCCTGCGGGTCGCCCAGGAGGCCGCCCGCCTGATGAGCGAGCACGGCATCCGCGACTTCCACCACGCCAAGCTCAAGGCCGCCGAGCGCCTGGGCGTGCTCGACGCGCAGGCGCTGCCGCGCAACCACGAGGTCGAGCAGGCGCTGCGCGAGCGCCAGCGCATCTTCCAGGCCGACCGCCAGCCGCAGGCGCTGCGCGCCCGCCGCGAGGCCGCGGTGGAGGCGATGCGCTTCCTCGCCCGCTTCGATCCGCGCCTGGTCGGCGCGGTGCTCGACGGCACCGCCGACGAGCACTCGGCGGTGTGCCTGCACGTGTTCAGCGACGACCCGGACGCGGTGGCGCTGTTCCTGCGCGAGCACGGCGTGCCGGCGGAGACGCAGACCCGCCGCCTGCGCGTCAGCCGCGACATGCAGGCGGAATACCCGGTGCTGCTGTTCGCCGCCGACGGCCTGCCGTTCGACCTCACCGTGCTGCCGCGCAACGCGCTGCGCCAGGCGCCGCTGGACCGCATCGACGAGAAGCCGATGCGCCGCGCCTCGCTGGCCGGCGTGGAGGAACTGCTGGCCGCGCCGGACGGGGACGACGAGTTCGAGCGGATACTGGCTGCCGTGCGGCGGTGACCGTTCGCGGTTGCTGCGCCTTTCCCATCGAGGCATCGAAGCAAGGTCGCCGCAACGCCGGCTTGTCGCGCCTCCTCTCCCCTCCGGGGAGAAGGAATGAGGTGAGGGGGCAAGCTCGCGGGTACGCTGATCGACTCGCAGCGCATGCCGATCGACGGGCACGCTTTATCGGCAGCCCTTTCGCGGTATGGCCCCTCACCCCGGCCCTCTCCCCGGAGGGGAGAGGGCGCAAGGCCCGCATCGTGGCGCCAGGTTGCGGTGCGCCTCTCTCTACGGAGAGGCCATCGTTCCGGAGGAAGCAACGCACGAGGCAAGCCCCCAACGAAAAACGCCCCGGCATGGCCGGGGCGTTTCGCGTCCTGCGGGCGGAAGGCCGGTCGCTCAGCGCTTGTCCGCCGGCACGTAGTCGCGCACGCCCGAGCCCACGTAGAGCTGGCGCGGACGGCCGATGCGCGAGCCGGGGGTCTCGTGCTGCTCGATCCAGTGCGCGATCCAGCCCGCGGTGCGGGCGATGGCGAACATCACCGTGAACATCTCGGTGGGGATGTTCAGCGCCTTGTAGATGATGCCCGAGTAGAAGTCGACGTTCGGGTACAGCTTGCGCTCGACGAAGTAGTCGTCCTTCAGCGCCGCCTCCTCCAGCTTCACCGCCACTTCCAGCAGCGGGTCGTTCACGCCCAGCTCGCCCAGCACCTTGTGGGTCATCTCGCGGATGATCTTGGCGCGCGGGTCGAAGTTCTTGTAGACGCGGTGGCCGAAGCCCATCAGGCGGAAGTTGTCGTTCTTGTCCTTGGCGCGCAGCACGGCCTTCTCGACCTGGTCCGGCGTGCCGATCTCCTCCAGCATCTTCAGCACCGCCTCGTTGGCGCCGCCGTGCGCGGGGCCCCACAGCGCGGTGATGCCCGCGGCGATCGAGGCGTACGGGTTGGCGCCGGTGGAGCCGACCAAGCGCACCGTCGAGGTGGAGGCGTTCTGCTCGTGGTCGGCGTGCAGGATGAACAGCAGGTCCAGCGCCTTGGCCGCCACCGGGTTGAGCTGCAGCGGCTCGCTCGGCACCTCGAACATCATGTGCAGGAAGCGGCTGACGTACTCGAGGTTGTTGCGCGGGTAGCGGAACGGCCAGCCGATCGAGTAGCGGTAGCAGGCCGCGGCGATGGTCGGCATCTTGGCGATCAGGCGGATCGCGGCGAGCTTGCGGTCCTCCGGGTCGTCCACGTTCAGGTCGTCGTGGTAGAACGCCGACAGCGAGGCCACCGCGGCGGCCAGCATCGCCATCGGGTGCGCGTCGTGGTGGAAGCCCTGGAAGAAGTTCTTCAGCGACTCGTGCATCATCGTGTGATGCGTGATCTGGTGCTCGAAGGCGGCGAACTCGTCCTTCTTCGGCAGCTCGCCGTGGAGCAGCAGGTAGGCCACCTCGAGGAAGCTGGACTTCTCCGCCAGCTGCTCGATCGGGTAGCCGCGGTACAGCAGCACGCCCTGGTCGCCGTCGATGTAGGTGATCGCGCTCTTGGTGCTGGCGGTGGCGCCGAAGCCCGGGTCGAAGGTGAAGTGGCCGGTGTCCTTGTACAGCGTGGACAGGTCGATGCAGGCCGGGCCGAGCGTGCCGCTCAGCAGGGGAAGCTCGCTGCTGCGGTGATTCGACTCATCGACCAGCTTGACGGTCTTGGGATCGGACACGGATACCTCCTTCGCATAGGTCGCGCCGGAGCGACCTAGGAAAGGCGCCGGCCGGCGTGGGGATCGGGCACCCGCCGCGGGGGATGGCGGCGGTGCATCCACGCATTATCGCACATCGCCGCCGCGAACATCCGATAGCGGATGGTCGAAAGCCGCTCCCGCGGAGCGCGCAAACGGACACGGGGCGGCCCTTACGGACCACCCCGTGGGAGACCGGCCGGCCGGCCGCCGCGGCGGCCGGCGCAGGCCATCACTTCTGCGCGTAGCGGCGGCGGAACTTGTCGACGCGGCCGCCGGCGTCGATGGTCTTCTGCTTGCCGGTGTAGAACGGATGCGAGTGGCTGGAGATATCCACCTTGACCAGCGGGTACTCGTTGCCGTCCTCCCACTTGATGGTTTCCTTGGTGGCGATCGTCGAACGCGTCAGGAACGCGAAGTCGGACGACAGGTCCTGGAACACCACCGGACGGTAGTTCGGATGGATATCGGGCTTCATGTCGGACTCAAAGCGGTGGGTGAAAAGGACGATATTGTAGAGGGGGGCTTGCGGGTTGCGCAAGATGACGGTCTGGAAGGGACGGGTAGCGAGGGCGCGAGGACCGCGACCGCCCGAAGCCCCCGGCTGGCCGCCCTCGCTACTCGCTACTCGCTACTCGCCCCTCATCCCTCGCCCGCCGCCCCCAGCGCCGCCCGCACCATCGCCCCGAACCGCACCTGGTCCACCTCCAGCACGATGTCGGCGTTGGCCGGGCGGCCCAGCCGGCCGGCCCAGTCCACCACGGTGGCGCCGCGGGTGAGGCGGCCGTCCAGCTCCACCGCCACGTGGCGGCTTTCCCGGCGGGTGACGATGGACGGGTCGATCGCCACCGCCATCGCCAGCGCGTCGGCGGCGATGATGCCGCGGCGCGCCTTGCGCCGGTTGAACGCGCGCGCGGTGCCGAACACGCGGCCGAAGAACCCGGCCCGGGCGTCGCCGGCGGCCAGCCAGCGGTCGAACTCGTCCTCGTCGAAGGCGTGCCGCAGGGTGGCCTCCCAGTCGACCAGCTCGAAATGCGGGAAGGCCTCGAACACCACGTGGGCCGCCTCCGGGTCGAAGCCCACGTTGAACTCGGCCGGCACCTTGTCGGTGTTGCCGTGCCCGGTGACCGCGCCGCCCATCACCACCAGCCGCTTCACCCGCGCGGGCAGCGCGGGGTCCAGCCGCAGCGCCAGCGCCAGGTTGGTCAGCGGCGCCAGCGCCACCAGGGTCAGCTCGCCGGGGCGCTCGCGGGCGAGGCGCAGCAGCGCCAGCGCGGCGGCCTCGTCCGCCGGCGCGGCGGCGGGCGCGGGGAAGCCGACGTCGCCGAAGCCGTCCGCGCCATGCACGAAGGCGGCGTCCTCCTCCGGCGCCCGCACCAGCGGGCCGGGACAACCGGGGAACACCGGCGTGGCCGCGCCGAGCAGGTCCACCAGCGTGCAGGCGTTGCGCACGGTGTGGCCGATGCCGACGTTGCCGGCGGCGATGCTCAGCCCCGCCACGTCGGCGTGCGCGTGCGCCATCAGGATGGCCAGGGCGTCGTCCACGCCGGGGTCGGTGTCGATGAGGAGTTGGGGGCGGGTGGGCATGGGGGATGAGGGGCGAGGGATGAGGGACGAGTAGCGAGGGCGCGATGATCGCGGCCTGCCGTCGGCCTGGAGGGTGCTTTCTACAATAGCGGTTCTTGGCGGCTCACCTGAAGAGGCGGGCGCGCACTGGAGGCACGGGGCCATGCGGCAACGCCGATCCCCGCGCCCTCACCACTCACTACTCGTCCCTGCCCCCTCACGCATGCGCGTAGCGCGCCGCGCCGCCGATCCAGCGCTCGACCAGCGCCTGCGCGCGGCGCGGATGCTCGGCGAGCAGGCGCTCGCCCACCCGCTGCACGCCCGGCAGCAGGTGCGCGTCGCGCGCCAGGTCGGCGATGCGGAAGCTGAGCTGGCCGGTCTGGCGGGTGCCCAGCACCTCGCCGGGGCCGCGCAGCTCCAGGTCCTTCTCGGCGATGCGGAAGCCGTCGGTGGTCTCGCGCATCACGTTGAGCCGCTCGCGCGCGAGCTGCCCCAGCGGCGGCTGGTACAGCAGCACGCAGCTGGACGCCGTGGCGCCGCGCCCCACCCGCCCGCGCAGCTGGTGCAGCTGGGCCAGGCCCAGCCGCTCGCTGTTCTCGATCACCATCAGGCTGGCGTTGGGCACGTCCACGCCCACCTCGATCACCGTGGTGGCGACCAGCACGGCGATGGCGCCGGCCTTGAAGGCGTCCATCGCCGCCTGCTTCTCCTTCGGCTTCATGCGGCCGTGGACCAGCCCGACCGGAAGCCCCGCCAGCGCCGCGGAGAGCTCCGCGTGCGCCACCTCGGCGGCCTGCGCGCGCAGCTGCTCGGACTCCTCGATCAGCGTGCACACCCAGTACGCCTGCCGTCCTTCCGCGCAGGCGGCGCGGATGCGCTCGATCACCTCGGCGCGGCGCGCGTTGGACACCGCCACCGTCCGCACCGGCGTGCGGCCCGGCGGCAGCTCGTCGATCGAGGAGACGTCGAGGTCGGCGTAGGCGGCCATCGCCAGCGTGCGCGGGATCGGCGTGGCGGTGAGCACCAGCTGGTGCGGCACCAGGTCGCCTTCCCGCCCCTTGTCGCGCAGCGCCAGGCGCTGCTGCACGCCGAAGCGGTGCTGCTCGTCGACGATCACCAGCCCCAGCCGCGCGAAGGCGACGCCCTCCTGCATCAGCGCGTGGGTGCCGATCGCCACCGGCGCGCCCTCCGCCACGCGCTGCAGCGCCTGCCGGCGCGCGCGGCCCTGCACCTTGCCGGCCAGCCACTCGACCGCGACGCCGAGCGGCTCCAGCCAGCGGCGGAAGTTGGCCAGGTGCTGCCCGGCCAGCAGCTCGGTGGGCGCCATCAGCGCGACCTGGTGGCCGGCCTCGACCGCCGCCAGCGCCGCCAGCGCCGCGACCAGGGTCTTGCCGGAGCCGACGTCGCCCTGCACCAGCCGCAGCATCGGCCGCGGCCGCGCCAGGTCGGCGGCGACCTCCTCGGCCACGCGCCGCTGCGCGCCGGTCGGCCGGAACGGCAGGGCCTGCAGCAGTTGCCGGCGCAGCGCGCCATCGCCGGCCAGCGCGGGCGCGTGCCGGCGGCGCACCGCCGCGCGCAGGCGCTTCAGGCTCAGGTGCTGGGCCAGCAGCTCCTCGAAGGCCAGCCGCCGCTGCGCCGGATGGCGGCCCTGGGTGAGTTGCGCGAGGTCGGCGTCGGCCGGCGGGCGGTGCACGTACAGCAGTGCCTCGCGCAGCGAGGTCAGGCCCAGCTCGGCGCACAGCGCCGGCGGGATCAGTTCCAGCGACGCCTCCGGCGGCAGCAGCGCCAGCGCCTTGCCGATCACCCCGGCCAGCCGCCTCTGCCCCAGCCCCTCGGTGGCCGGGTAGACCGGGCTGAGCAGCGCCTCCAGCGTTGGCGGCGCGTCGCTGGCCAGGCGCTGGTACTGCGGATGCACCATCTCCAGCCCGGCCGCGCCCAGCCGCACCTCGCCGTAGCACAGCAGGCGCGTGCCGGGCGCGAGCAGCTCGGCCTGCGCGCGGTGGAAATGGAAGAAGCGCAGCAGCAGGGTCTGCCGCGAGTCGTCGCCCAGCGCCACCTTGAGCTGCGGGCGGTAGCGGAAGCCGCGCTCGACCGCCTCGACCACGCCGGCGACCTGCGCGCGCATGCCGGGACGGAGCTCGGCGATCGGCGTGATCCGGGTGCGGTCCTCGTAGCGCAGCGGCAGGTGGAACCAGAGGTCCTGCACGCGCTCCAGGCCCAGCCGCGCCAGCGCCGCGGCCAGCGCCGGCCCCACGCCGGGCAGCGCGGCCACCGGCGTCGAGCCGGGGTCGGCGGCGGCAGGGACGGCGGCGCGCGCGGGCATGGCGCAAGCCTAGCCGGGCGGATGCGGCAAGGACTGTCGGCGCATGCCGCGGCGGCGCCTCAGTCCAGCACCATCACCGCGTCCACCTCCACCTGCGCGCCCCTGGGCAGGCCGGCGACCTCGATGGTGGAGCGCGCGGGATACGGCTGCGCGAAGTACTCGGCCATCACCGCGTTCACCTCGCCGAAGTGGGCCAGGTCGGTGACGTAGATGCCCACGCGCACGATCTTGTCCAGCGCGCCGCCGGCCGCTTCCGCCACCGCCTTGAGGTTGTCGAACACGCGCCGGGTCTGCGCGGCGATGTCGCCCTCGACCAGCGCGCCGGTGGCCGGGTCGAGCGGGATCTGGCCGGAGAAGTACACGGTGCCGCCGGCGCGCACGGCCTGCGAGTAGGGGCCGATCGCGGCGGGCGCCTGGTCGGTGGCGATGATCTGGCGGGACATGGGGGCCTCGTCGTTGCGGGAAGGCCCGCCAGTCTAGAACGGGACGCGCGCGGCCGACAGCGCGGGGCGCGGCGACGGTTGCGCCCAGGGCACCGTCCCGGCGCGGGCCGGACCAGCGCGCGGCGCGCAGAGCGCGCGGCGCCGGAATGACGAGCGAAAAGCCATGGTTGCGCATGGGTGGGGCGTGCGCAAAAGCGGACCGGCGGCGCGGCATGGCGGGAGCGGGAATGGTCTGCGCATCGCGGCCGGAGGCCGCGATCAATCTGGCCCGAGCCCGCTAACGACCGAGCGCCGCCTCGACCCCCGCCCGCAGTTCATCCCGCCGGCCTTCCTGGCCTCTTTACTCGGAAGATCTCGAACAGGCGCCTCAGAGCGGATAGCGGTAGGCGCCGCTGACCACGCCGGTGCGGCGCACGCGGCGGATCACGTCGGCCAGGTGCTTGCGGTTCTTCACTTCCATGGTGAACAGCAGCGTGGCGGCGGCGGCGTCGCGCTCGACGTATTCCACGTTCTCGATGTTGGAGTCGGCCGCGGCGATCGCCGCGGCGATGGTGGCCAGCACGCCGGGGCGGTTGATCACCTCGATGCGCAGCTCGGCCTTGAAGTCGCCCTGCACGTCGCGGTCCCACTCGATCGCCACGCAGCGCTCGGGCGACTTGCGCAGCTCGGCCACGTTCGGGCACTCCACCCGATGCACCACGATGCCCTTGCCGGGCGACAGGTAGCCGATGATCTCGTCGCCGGGCAGCGGATGGCAGCAGTTGGCGAAGCTGAGCACGCCGCGCTCGGCGCCGGTGATGCGGATCTTCTCGCTGGCGTGCGGCGCCGCCTTGCCCGCGCGCACCTTCTCGCCGCGCGCGGCGACCAGCTGGGTGGCCACCTGGTCGGGCATGCGGTTGCCCAGCGCGATGTCGGCCAGCAGTTCCTCCAGCCGGTGCAGCTTGGAGTCCTGCAGGAAGCGGTCGAGCACCGCCGGCGGGATCGCGTCCAGGCTGCTGCCCAGCGCGTCGAGCGCGCGGTCGAGCATGCGGTGGCCGAAGTCCACCGCGTCCTCGTGCTGCAGGCGCTTGAGGTGCTGGCGGATCGCCGTGCGCGCCTTGCCGGTGACCACGAACTCCAGCCAGGCCGGGTTGGGCAGCGCCGACGGCGCGGTGATGATCTCCACCAGCTGGCCGGACTCCAGCCGCGTGCGCAGCGGCACCAGCTTCTTGTCCACGCGCGCGGCCACCGCGTGGTCGCCCACGTCGGTGTGCACCGCGTAGGCGAAGTCCAGCGCGGTGGCGTTGCGCGGCAGCGAGAGGATGTCGCCGCGCGGGGTGAACAGGTAGACCTCGTCCGGGAACAGGTCGATCTTGACGTTCTCGATGAACTCCGCCGGCGAGGGCGTGTTGGCCTGGCTGTCGGCCAGCGAGGACAGCCACTCGCGCGCGCGCGCCTGCGCGCTGTTGGCCGGGCCGCTCTCGGTCTTGTAGGCCCAGTGCGCGGCCACGCCGCGCTCGGCCACCTGGTCCATCTCCTCGGTGCGCACCTGCACCTCGATCGGCGCGCCGAACGGCCCCAGCAGCACGGTGTGCAGCGACTGGTAGCCGTTGGCCTTGGGGATGGCGATGAAGTCCTTGAAGCGGCGGTCCACCGGCTTGTACAGCGAATGCACCGCGCCCAGCGCCATGTAGCAGCGCATCGCGCTGTCCACCACCACGCGGAAGCCGTACACGTCCATCAGCTGGGCGAAGCTCTTGTGCTCGTTGCGCATCTTCGAATAGATGCTCCACGGCGACTTGATCCGCCCCACCACGCGCGCCGGCAGGTGCTCGGCGGCCAGCCGCGCGGACAGCGCGTTCTCGATCTTCGCCATCGCCTCGCGGCGGTTGCCCAGCGCGGCGCGGATGCGCTCGCTGATCACCCGGTAGCGGTCGGGATAGAGCGCGCGGAAGCCCAGGTCCTGCAGCTCCGCCTTGAACTTGTTCATGCCCAGCCGCTGCGCGATCGGCGCGTAGATCTCCAGCGTCTCGCGCGCGATGCGGCGGCGCGATGCGGCGTCCTTGGCGCCCAGCGTGCGCATGTTGTGCAGGCGGTCGGCCAGCTTGATCAGGATCACGCGCAGGTCGCGCGCCATCGCCAGCAGCATCTTGCGGAAGCTCTCCGCGTCGGCCTCCTGCCGGCTGGAGAAGCGCATCTTGTCCAGCTTGGTGACGCCGTCGACCAGCTCGGCCACGGTCTCGCCGAACTCGCTGGCCAGCTCGGTGCGGCTGAGCGCGGTGTCCTCCAGCGTGTCGTGCAGGATCGCCGCGATGATCGTCTCGGCGTCCAGCCCCAGCTCGGCGAGGATGCCGGCCACGGCGACCGGATGGGTGATGTAGGGCTCGCCGCTCTTGCGCGCCTGGCCCTCGTGCGCGCGGGCGCCCACCTCGTAGGCGCGCAGCACGCGCGCCACCTGCGGCTCGGGCAGGTAGGCGATGCGCTCCTTCAGCGCCAGCACGTAGGGGGGCAGCACGGACGGGTCCGCGGCCGGGGGGGCCGCGGTCGTCGGCATGGGAATGCGCTGCCCGCTCAGGCGGACACCTCGCGCAACGGGCCGCCGGCGCGGGCCGCGCGGCAGGAAAGATGCCCGGCGCCCGCGGGGCCGGGCTTGCGGCGGCGCTGTCGACAGCCGCCGCCGTCCATCAGTCGTCGCCGCCCTTGGACAGGTCGTCGTCCACCTCGGCGGCCGCCCATTCCAGGGCCTCGCGCTCGGCGCGCTCGCGCTCGGCGCGGTCGATCTCGTCGATGGTGGCCTGGTCGATGCGGCGGTCGGCGATCTCGCGCAGGGCGAGCACGGTGGGCTTGTCGTTGTCGGGGTTGACCGCCGGCTCGGCACCCTTCGACAGCTGCCGGGCGCGCTTGGTCGCCATCAGCACCAGTTCGAAACGGTTGTCGACCACCTCGAGGCAGTCTTCCACGGTAATGCGGGCCATGTGAAATCCTCAAGCGATAAAGCGACTTATACGGTTTGACAGTGTAGCCAGCGGGACCTTGGCTGGCAATGCGGCGCGCGCGTATCATGCGCGGTTCAGCGCGGGACAGGGATCGTCATGGACGTGCAAAATACAATACCAGGAAGTACAATTTTGCGTCTTTCCCCGCTGCCTGCTCGCCCCATGCCCCCCTTTCGCCGCCTTCTCTCGCCGAGCCGCTGGATGCCGCTGGTCGCGGTGGCCCTGCTCGCCGGCTGCGCCATCGCCAAGCCGCGTACCGACGACCCGCTGGAGAAGTACAACCGCAAGGTCTACGCCTTCAACGATGCGCTGGACCGGGCGGTGATCCGCCCCGTGGCGGTCGGTTACCGCAAGGTGACCAACCCGCCGGTGCGCCGCTCGATCAGCGACTTCTTCACCAACCTGCGCATGCCGGTCACCATCGCCAACGACCTCCTGCAGGCGCGGCCGAAGCAGGCGCTGAAGAGCAGCGGGCGCTTCCTGGTGAACCTGACGCTGGGCATCGGCGGCTTCTTCGACCCGGCCAGCCAGCTCGGCCTGCCGCTGGAGGACAACGACTTCGGCGTGACCCTCGCGCGCTGGGGCGTGCCGGAGGGCGACTTCCTGATGCTGCCCTTCGTCGGCCCGACCACCGCGCGCGACGTGTGGCGCCTGCCGGTGGACAGCTACTTCTTCGACCCGCTGAGCCGCTACGCCCGCCACCACGACTTCAAGGCCGGCCAGTACTACCTGCCCGAGGTGCTCTACCTGGTCACGCTGCGCGCGCGCGCCATCGACGCCGAGGGCTTCCTGAAGTCGGCCTACGACCCCTACGTGTTCCTGCGCGACGCCTACCGCCAGCAGCGCATCTACGAGATCTACGACGGCAACCCGCCGGCCGAGATCATCGAGCAGATGCAGGGGCTCAAGGACGACGACTTCGACCCGGAGCAGCTGCTCGACGAGCAGCACCAGTGGGAGAACCAGCATCCGGGACAGGCCAACCAGCCGCCGGAAGGCCAGCCGCCGCCGCAGAAGCAGTAGCGCGGCGGCGCGGAAACGGAAAAGGGGCCGCGCGGCCCCTTTTCCGTGCGTGCCGGACGCGCGGGACTCAGCCGGCGAGGGCCTCCACCTCGCACAGCCGCGCCAGCGCGCGCATCCCGGCCGGCATGTTGACCACCTCCAGGCGCCCGCCCCGGCGCGCGGCGTCCGCCTGCACCGCCAGCAGGCAGGCCAGCCCCGCGCTGTCGCTGCGCGCGAGGCCGGCCAGGTCCAGCCGGCGCGGCCGCTCCGCCCGCACCGCGGCGCCGATCTCGCGCAGCGCGGCGGCGGCGGTGGCGAAGCTCAGCTCGCCTTCCAGGCCGAGCGTGCCCGGCGCGGCGCGGGAAAGCCGGAAAGCGCCCTGGCTCATGGCGAGGACGGCGCCTTGCTGTCCTTCTCCAGCGTCTCCAGCGCCTTCTCGCCCTGGGTCTCCAGGTTGGTGATGAGCTGGTCGATGCCGACCTTGCGGATCTCCGCGTCCACCTGGTTGCGGTAGTTGGTGACGTAGGAGATGCCCTCGATGATCACGTCGTAGGCCTTCCAGTCGCCGCTCTTGCTCCTGCGGAAGGCGTAGTCCACCGACACCGTCTTGCCGTCGTCCAGCACCACCTGGGTGCGCACCACGGTGCGCTTCTCGTTGAGGTCGCCGTTGAACGGCAGCACCTTCACCGCGCCCTTGGTGTAGTTGAGCAGGCCCTCGGCGTAGCGGTGGGTGATCGAGTTGTAGAACGCCTTGGCGAAGCGCTCGCGCTGCGCCGGGCTGGCCTCGCGCGCGTGCTGGCCGAGCACCAGGATCGAGGCGTAGTCGATGTCGAAGTGCGGCAGGAACACGTCGTCGATGACCGCGATGAGCTTTTCCTTGTCGTTCTTCAGCTCGTCGCGGTGGCCGGCGATGGTCTTGTCCAGGTCCTTGGTGATCGCCTGCACGACCTGCTCGGGGCTCTGCTGGGAAGCGTCCGCCGATGCGTCCTGGGCGAGGACCGGGGCGGCGGCGAGACTGCCGGCCGCGAGGGCGATGGCGAGGGCCAGACTGCGCAACATGGGGAACTCCTTGTGGGGGAAGGCCGGCATCACTGCTTGCCGGCGGAAGCGTCGGGCGAGGTGCCGGGCTTCTTCTCGCCCGGCGAGCCGTTGACCAGGAACTTGCCGATCAGGTCCTCCAGCTGCATCGCCGACTGGGTCAGCACCAGCTCGTCGCCGTCCTTCAGCATGTCCGGCGAGCCGCCCGGCTGGATCGCAACGTACTGGCTGCCGATCAAACCGCTGGTGAACACCGCGGCGGCCGAGTCGTCGGGGATCTGGTCGTATTTCCTGTCGATCGCCAGGGTGACCACGGCGTCCAGCTTGACCGGGTCGGCCTGCACCGAGGCGACGCTGCCGATCGCCACGCCGGCCATCTTCACCGGCGCGCCCGCCGACAGCGCGCCGACGTTGGAGAAGCGCGCCTTCACCGTGTAGGTGCCGCCCAGGTTGTCCGCCGCGCCGCCGGCGCCGAAGAACTTGCCGAGCATCTCCTCCAGCTGCTGCGCCGGGCGGGTCAGCGCCAGCCTGCCGCCGTCGGCCAGCATCTTCCTGGCGTGGCCGAACTCGATGCCCACGTACTGATCGCCGAGCAGGCCGCTGGTGAAGATGGTGGCGACCGAGTCCTCGGGGATCTTGTCGAAGCGCTTGTCGATGGCCAGCTTCACGTCGGCCGCCTCCTTGCCCGGCGCCAGGTCGATCGACTTCACCTGGCCGACGCGCACGCCCGCCACCTTCACCGGCGCGCGCTCCTTGAGCTGGCCGACGTTGGCGAACTCCACGTCCACCGTGTAGGTGTCGCCCAGCCGCACGTTGGCCACCGAGGTGGTCTGGGTGGCGAGATAGGCCAGCGTGGCGAAGCCGAGCACGATGAACAGGCCGGTGCCGACGGCATAGGATTTTCTCTGGCTCACGACAGCATCCTCGCGGGAATCGAAACGGGTAGTGGCATGGCGCTCACATCAGGAAGGCGGTGAGCACGAAGTCCAGCGCCAGGATGGCGATGGACGAGGCGACCACGGTGCGGGTGGTGGCGTAGGCCACGCCCTCGCTGGTCGGCGGCGTGGTGTAGCCCTGGAACACCGCGATCAGCGACACCACCGCGCCGAACACCAGGCTCTTCCACAGGATGCCGTTGACCACGTCGGTGCGCAGCTCCACCGCGGCGATCATGTTCGACCAGAAGGTGCCGTTGTCGATGCCCAGCCAGCTCACCCCGACCAGGTGGCTGCCGAGCAGCGTGGTGGCGCAGAACACGCAGGCCAGCAGCGGCATCGCGATCAGCCCGCCCAGGAAGCGCGGCGCGGCCACGTAGGCGACCGGGTCCACCGCCATCATTTCCATCGCCGCGAGCTGGTCGGTGGCGCGCATCAGGCCGATCTCGGCGGTGATCGAGGTGCCGGCGCGGCCGGCGAACAGCAGCGCGGTGAGCACCGGCCCCAGCTCGCGGTACACCGCCAGCGCCACCACCTCGCCGGTGGCCGCGGTGCCGCCGAAGATCGACAGCACGTGGTACAGCTGCAGCGCCAGCACCATGCCCACGAACAGGCCGCAGACCATGATGATGGTGAGGCTGAGCGCGCCGATGAACCAGACCTGCCGCACCGTCTCGCGCGCGTGACGCAGGCTGCGCGGGACCGCCGCCAGCAGGGTCAGCAGGAACAGGCCGCAGTCGCCGATCTGCGCCAGCGAGCGCAGCACCACGTTGTCGGAGGCCGCGCGCCCGTTCATGCCGCGCCTCCGGGGAAGCCCAGCGCCTGCGCGTAGTCGCCGGCCGGGTACTGGAACGGCACCGGGCCGTCCGCCTCGCCGCCGAAGAACTGCCGCGTCCACGGCGAGCCGTCGCCGGCGATGGCGTTGGGGTCGCCGTGCGCCACCACCTTGCCGTTGGCGATCAGGTAGATGTGGTCGGCCACCTGCTTGATCGCCTCCAGCTCGTGCGCCACCAGCACGCTGGTCAGGCCCAGCGTCTGGTTGAGCGTGCGGATCAGCTTGAGCACCTGGTTGAGCGCGATCGGGTCCAGGCCCACGAACGGCTCGTCGTAGAGGATCAGCATCGGGTCGAACACGATCGCCCGCGCCAGCGCCACCCGCCGCGCCATGCCGCCGGACAGCTCGCTCGGCATCAGCCCGGCGGCGCCGCGCAGCCCCACCGCCTGCAGCTTGGTCAGCACCACGTTGCGGATCAGCTCCTCCGGCAGGTCGGTGTGCTGGCGCAGCGGGAAGGCCACGTTCTCGAACACGTCGAAGTCGGTGAGCAGCGCGGAGTTCTGGAACAGGTAGCCGATCTTCTCGCGCAGCGCGAACAGCTGCCGGCGGTCGAGCGCCGGCACGTTCACGCCGTCCACCCACACCTCGCCGGCGTCGCCTCGCATCTGCCCGGTGATGTGCTTGAGCAGGGTGGTCTTGCCGGTGCCGCTGGGGCCCATGATGGCGGTGATGCGGCCGCGCGGGATGTCCAGGTCCAGCGCGTCGAAGATGGTCTTGCCGCTGAGCACCGTGGTCAGGCCACGGACGCGCACCAGCGCTTCGTCGTCGGATGGCGTGCGGGCGGAATCGGTCATGGGGGAAGGCTTCGGCCGCGAAGGATGACAAGGTAGCGGAAGCGCCGCGGTGCCGCCACGCGGCACCCTTATGGGGCCAGCAGCTCGGCGATCAAGGTCTCGTGGCGGCGCCACTGCAGGGCGCTGCGCTGGCGCACCGCGCGCACGATCGCCTGCAGGTCGGCCAGCGCGTCCTCGAAGCGGTCGTTGACGATGATGTAGTCGAACTCGTGCGCGTGGGCGATCTCCTCGCGCGAGTTGTGCAGGCGCCGCTCGATCACCTCGGGCGCGTCCGAGCCGCGCCCGCGCAGGCGCCGCTCCAGCTCGGCGCGCGAGGGCGGCAGGATGAACACGCTCACGCAGTCCGGCTTGGCGGCGCGGATCTGCCGCGCGCCCTGCCAGTCGATCTCCAGCAGCACGTCGCGGCCCTGCCCCAGCAGCTCCTGCACGGTGCGGCGCGAGGTGCCGTAGAGGTTGCCGTGCACCTCGGCGTGCTCCAGGAAGATGCCGTCGGCGACCTCGCGCTCGAACTCGGCGCGCTCGACGAAGTAGTAGTGCCGCCCGTACTGCTCGCCCGGCCGCGGCGGCCGCGTGGTGTGCGAGACCGACAGCGAGATCGCCGGCTCGCGCTCCAGCAGCGCGTTGACCAGGGTGGACTTGCCGGCGCCGGAGGGCGCGGCGACCACGAACAGGGTGCCCGCCTCAGCCTGCATGGCGACGCGCGCGTTCGCTTCCTCTCCCCGCCGGGGAGAGGGTCGGGGCGAGGGGCCGCCCTTGGCGGAGCCGCCGGATCGGTGCGCGCGTCCTCATTCGATGTTCTGCACCTGTTCGCGCATCTGCTCGATCAGCACCTTCAGCTCCACCGCCGCGTTGGTGGTGCGCGCGTCCACCGACTTGGAGCCGAGCGTGTTGGCCTCGCGGTTGAACTCCTGCATCAGGAAGTCCAGCCGGCGGCCGACCGGCTCCGCCAGGCCCAGCACGCGGCGGGTCTCGGCGACGTGGGTGGCGAGGCGGTCCAGCTCCTCGTCCACGTCGCTGCGGGTGATCTGCAGCACCAGCTCCTGCTCCAGCCGGCCCGGGTCGGCCGGCTGCTTCAGCTCGGCCAGCCGCGCCTCCAGCCGCGCGCGCAGCGCGGCGCGGATCTCCGGCATCCAGCCGCGCACCTGCGCCACGATGCGCTCGATCGCGTCGAGCTTCTCGTGCAGGATCGCCGCCAGCTTGGCGCCCTCGCGCTCGCGCGTGGCGGCGAGCGCGTCCAGCGCGCGGTCGAGCACCGCCAGCAGCGCCGCCTGCTGCGCCTCGGCGTCCACCTCGGCCTGGCGCAGCACGCCGGGGAAGCGCAGCAGCTCGGTGAACTGCGTGGCGAGGTTCGGGAAGCGCGCGGCCAGGTCCAGGTTCAGCTCGGCCAGCCGCGCCAGCAGCGTGCCGTCCAGCTGCAGCGCGTCGCCGCGCGCCTCGCCGCGCAGCCGCACGGTGAGGTCCACCTTGCCGCGCGAGAGCCGCGCCGCCACCCGTTCGCGCAGGACGCCCTCGAACGCGCGCAGGTCGTCCGGCAGGCGCGGGGCGAGTTCCAGGTAGCGGTGGTTGACCGTGCGCAGCTCGCAGGTGAGCGCGCCGGCGGGACTGGTGGACTCGGCGGAAGCGTAGGCCGTCATGCTGCGGATCATGCGGTGCCCCGTGGGACAGGCTGGTAAAGGCGGCAATGGTAAACTTTCCGGCCCTGCCTTGCCCAACGGCCCCGCGCATGACCTCCACGATCCGCCCGAGCGGCCGCGCCAGCGACCAGCTCCGCCCCGTCGCCATCGAGCGCCACTACACCCGCCACGCGGAAGGCTCCGTGCTGGTCAGCTTCGGCGACACCCGCGTGCTGTGCACCGCCAGCATCGAGGACCGCGTGCCGCCGTGGCTGCGCGGCAAGGGCGAGGGCTGGGTCACCGCCGAGTACGGCATGCTGCCGCGCGCCACCAGCACGCGCACCCAGCGCGAGGCCGCCCGCGGCGGCCAGGGCGGCCGCACCATGGAGATCCAGCGGCTGATCGGCCGCAGCCTGCGCGCCTGCGTCAACCGCCAGGCGCTGGGCGAGCGCGTGATCACGCTGGACTGCGACGTGATCCAGGCCGACGGCGGCACCCGCACCGCGGCGATCACCGGCGCCTACGTGGCACTGGCCGACGCGATCCACCTGCTGATGCAACGCGAGAACCTGAAACGCAACCCGATCGTGGGCGCGGTGGCGGCGGTCTCGGTGGGCATCTACAAGGGCTTGCCGGTGCTGGACCTGGACTACGCCGAGGACGCCGACTGCGACACCGACATGAACGTGGTGATGAACGACGGCGGCGGCTTCATCGAGGTGCAGGGCACCGCCGAGGGCCACGCCTTCCGCCGCGACGAGATGGACGCGATGCTCGCGCTGGCCGAGAAGGGCATCGCCGAGCTGGTGGCGCTCCAGCGCGCGGCACTGGAGCGCTGAGCATGCGGCGCATCGTGCTGGCCAGCGGCAACCGCGGCAAGCTGGCGGAGTTCAACGCGCTGTTCGCCGGCAGCGGCATCGAGGTGATGACGCAGGGCAGCCTGGGCGTGGAGGACGTCGAGGAGACCGGCCGCACCTTCGTCGAGAACGCGCTGCTCAAGGCGCGCCACGCCGCGCGCGCCACCGGGCTGCCGGCGCTGGGCGACGACTCGGGGCTGTGCGTGGAGCGCCTGGACGGCGCGCCCGGCCTGTACTCCGCGCGCTACGCGGGCGGTCACGGCGACGCGGCGGCCAACAACGCCAAGCTGCTGCGCGCGCTGGACGGCGTGCCGGCGCAAGGGCGCGGCGCCTTCTTCATCTGCGTGCTGGTGCTGCTCGCCCACGCCGACGACCCGGCGCCGCTGATCGCGGAAGGCCGCTGGCATGGCCGCGTGCTGGAAGCCCCGCGCGGCACGCAGGGATTCGGCTACGACCCGCTGTTCCTGCCCGACGGGCAGGCGCTCTCCGCCGCCGAGCTGGACCCGGCGGTGAAGAACGCGATCAGCCACCGCGGCCAGGCGCTGGCGAAGCTGCGCGCGCTGCTCGGCGCGCCGGCTTGACCGCGGCCTTGGCACGGTAGCGCGGCGCTTCCTCCTGCACCCGCTGCGTGCGCAGGCGCCCGCGCAGCCAGGCGGCGAAGTCGGGGGCGGACAGGCGGCCGTCGGCCAGGGCGAGAAAGCGCGGGAACAGCTCGGCATCCTCGGCGTCCAGCCGGGCGCCGTTTAGCTCGATGAAGGTTTCGCAGACCACCGCGGCGGTGCGCTTGTTGCCGTCCACGAAGGGATGTTTGCGCGCCAGGCCGTGGGCGAGCGACGCGGCGAGCTCGGCCAGGTCCGGCTCCGGCTCGGCGTAGGCGAGCATCTGCTGTGGCCGCGCAAGCGCCGACTCGAGCAGAACCTCGTCGCGCACGCCCTCGGCACCGCCATGCTCGGCGAGCTGGCGATCGTGGATTGCCAGCACCAGGAAGTAATCGATCCAGATCGGCACCATCGGTCAGTTCCCGGCAAGCTCGCGCAGGAGATCGCGGCGGCGGCGCATCACCTTCTCGGCCACTTCCATCTTCGCCGCGAACTGCGGATCGAACGGCGCCAGCTTGATGCCGTCCGGCAGCTCGGTGACGTAGAGCGTGTCGCCCTTGCCCACGCGCAGGCGCGCCAGCAGCTCGCGCGGCAGCACCACGCCGACGGAATTGCCCACGGTGGTGATCTTGAGCTTCAGGTTCATCGCGGCGTCCTCGTTCAGTCCGTCTGCATTATAACCATCGTGATAACGGCCGCCAGCCCGGCTACAATGCGCCCATGCCGCTGACCGCCCCGCCCCTCGCGCTGTACGTGCACATGCCCTGGTGCGTGAAGAAGTGCCCGTACTGCGACTTCAACTCGCACGGGCTGCGCGGCGAGCCGCCGCCGTATGCGGCCTACGTCGACGCGCTGCTGGCCGACCTCGACGCCGACCTGGCCGACTTCGGCGCGGCCGCGCACGGCCGGCCGATCGCCAGCGTGTTCTTCGGCGGCGGCACGCCCAGCCTGTTCGCGCCGGAGCACGTCGCGCGCTTCCTCGACGCCGCGCGCGCGCGGCTGCCTTTCGCCGACGGCTGCGAGATCACGCTGGAGACCAACCCCGGCACGGTCGAGCACGGCCGCTTCGACGGCTACCTCGCCGCGGGCGTGAACCGGCTGTCCTTCGGCATCCAGAGCTTCGACGACGACAAGCTGAAGCGGCTGGGCCGCATCCATTCGGCGGCGGAGGCCGAGGCGGCGGTGAAGTCGGCGCAGGACGCCGGCTACGCCAACCTCAACCTCGACCTGATGTACGCGCTGCCGGAGCAGACCCTGGACGGCGCACTGGCCGACGTGGAGCGCGCCATCGCGCTCGCGCCGGCGCACGTCTCGCACTACCAGCTCACGCTGGAACCCAACACCGCCTTCGCCGCGCAGCCGCCGCCGCTGCCCGACGACGACGCGGCCTGGGACATGCAGGAGCGTTGCCAGGCCCGCCTCGCCGAGGCCGGCTACGCGCAGTACGAGGTGTCCGCCTACGCGCGGCCCGGCCGGCGCTGCGCGCACAACCTCAACTACTGGCGCTTCGGCGACTACCTCGGCATCGGCGCGGGCGCGCACGGCAAGCTCAGCGACGCCGCCGCGGGCACGGTGCGGCGGCGCTGGAAGGTGCGCCATCCGCGCGCCTACCTCGATGCCGCCGGCATGCCCGCGCGCATCGGCGGCGATGCCGCGGTGCCCGCCGGGGAGCTGCCGTTCGAGTACATGCTCAACGCGCTGCGCCTGGTCGAGGGCGTGCCGCTGGACGAGTTCGCCGCGCGCACCGGCCTGCCGGCGGCGACGATCGCCGCGCCGCTGGCCGAGGCGCAACGCCGCGGCTGGCTGAGCGGGGAGCCCGGCCGGCTGCGCGCCACCGCGCTGGGCCAGCGCTTCCTCAACGACGTGATCGGCGCCTTCCTCGGTTGAGCCGACGCGCCATGGCGGGCCGCCCGCAACCGGCATAGACTGCGCCACCGGGGAACATCGCCAGGGGGAGGCGCCATGATCGACCAGGCGGGGCTGTCGGCGCGCCGCGCGGACGTGCGCTGGCCGGCGCGCGCGCAGCGGCTGCTCGGCGAGGTCCGCGCGCTGTGCGGCAACTGGCTGCACGAGCCGCTGCGGCTGAGCCTGGCCGACTTCGACAGCCGCCTGCGCGAGCAGGCCGAACGCGCGCGCAGCCACCTCGACCAGCAAAGCTACTTCGCCACCCGCCAGCGCCTGCCGCAGGAGCGCCAGCTGTTCGACCGCAGCTTCGTCGCCAGCGTCGAGCGCGCCTTCGACCGGCTCGGCGAGCCCGCCGCCAGCCCCGCCGCGGCCGCGGACCAGCCGCTCAGCCTGCTCGATCCGCTGGAGCACGAGCTCACCGCCGCGGTCGACCAGCTGGTGGCGCGCGGCGAATCCCGCGGCGGCCCGCTGCTGATCGAGCTGGGCTACCGCCTGGCCGTGCTGATCGGCGCGCCGCCGCTGGAGGGCGAGGCGCTGCCGGTCGGCCCGCAGGCGATGGCGCGCGCCTTCCGCGAGGCCAGCCAGGCGCTCGACCTGCCCGGCGAGCACCGGCTGCTGCTGTTGCAGAGCGTCGAGGGCAGCCTGATACAGGAGCTGCCGCCGCTGTACGAGCTGATCAACGCGCAGCTGCTCGGCGAGGGCATCCTGCCCGGCCTGCGCGCCTTCCCGCTGGCGCGCATCGCCGTGCGCCGCGGCCGCGAGCCGGAGCCGCCGCCGCGCGAGGGCAGCGCGCCGGCGGAAGCGGCGCGCAACAGCGAGCCGATCGCCGTGCTGGACAGCCTGCGCGAGCTGCTCGCGCAGCGCCGCCACGGCCAGGGCGGCCCGCTGGCCGGCGGCCACGTGGCCACCGCGGGGGAGCTGGAGACCGCGCTGGCCGCGCTGCAGCAGCACATCGGCCAGGTCAGCGACCACGTCAGCCGCGAGCTGCGCAGCGCGCAGCGCCTGCGCGACGAGCTGCTGCAGCAGCTCAACGCCGCGCGCCCGCCGGGCAGCGCGCCGGCCCAGCTCAGCCCCGAGCAGGGCGACACGGTGGAGCTGGTCGCCATGCTGTTCGAGCAGATGGCCCGCCAGCTGCAGCAGGGCGGGCAGGCGCAGAACCTGCTCGGCGGCCTGCAGCTGCCGCTGCTGCGCGTGGCGATGGCCGACCGCCAGTTCTTCGAGCAGCGCGGGCACCCGGCGCGCCAGCTGCTCGGCAAGGTCACCGAGGCGGCGCACGACTGGATCGACGACGCCGGCAGCGAGGCCGACCGCGGCCTGCGCGCCCGGCTGGAGCAGCTGGTCGAGCGCGCCGCCCGCGAGCAGCCGAGCAACGAGCTGTTCGCCGCGCTGCTGGCCGACGTCGAGCAGCACCTGGCGCAGCTCCGCCACAAGGCGCAGGTGGCCGAGCGCCGCCACGTGGAGGCGATGCAGGGCCGCGAGCGGCTGGAGCAGGCGCGCCAGCGCGCCGCCGAGCTGATGGCCGAGCGCTTCGCCAAGGCGCCGCCGCGCGGCCTGCTGCGCACCCTGCTGGAACGCGCCTGGTCCGACGTGCTGGCGCTGACCCTGCTGCGCCACGGCGAGGAGAGCGACACCTTCGCCACCCGCCTGATCATCACCGACCAGCTGCTCGGCCGCCTGCCGCTGGGCGACCGCCGCAAGCTGCAGGACGAGGTGGAAGCGGGCCTGCAGCAGATCGGCATGCACGGCGACGAGGCGGTGCAGGTGGCGCAGCGGCTGATCGGCGCCGGCGCCGCCAGCGGCGCCGACGGCCCCAGCGCCACCGGGCTGGCGATGCGCCTGAAGCAGCACCAGCGCCTGGGCGAGCAGGCCGGCGAGGGCGCGGCGCCGTCCCCGTCCGCCGCCGCGACGGCGGCGGGCGCGACCGTGACGGCCAGCGCGCCCGCGCCGGCGAATCCCGAGGAGCAGCGCATCCTGGCGCGCCTGCGCGAGCTGCCTTTCGGCAGCTGGTTCGAGTTCGTCGACGCGGCCAGCGGCCAGGTCACGCTGCGCAAGCTGGCCTGGTTCTCGCCGGTGTCCGGCAACAGCCTGTTCGTCACCCGCCGCGGCCAGCGCGCCGAGGAGATCGCGCTGCCGCAGCTGGCCCACGAGATCGCCAGCGGCCGCGTGCGCGAGGCGCCGCGCGGCCACGACGGCCTGCTCGACCGCGCCTGGCGCGCGCTCGCCCGCAGCCTGCGCCAGGCGCCCCGCCCCGCCATTCCCGGAGCCCAGCCATGAGCCGCGACCAGCGCCGCGCCGTGCGCAAGCGCACCGACTACACCGCCGTGGTCACCGACATGATCAGCGGGCAGCCGTTCGGCCAGCTCGGCAACCTCTCCGCCAGCGGCATGCTGGTGATCAGCGCGAACCCGCCGCGCAGCGAGGCGATCTACCAGCTGCGCCTGCCGCTGTCGGGCCTGGGCCGCACGCCGCAGCACATCGAGGTAGGCGTGCAGGAGCAGTGGCAGGAGCAGGCCGCCACGCCGGGGCAGGTGTGGGCCGGCTACCGCATCGTGGCGATCAGCAGCGAGGACAACGCCCGCCTGCAGGCGTGGCTGGCGCTGCCGTCCTGACGCGCGGCTTGGCAGCGCGGGGCGGCCCGCGCGATCATCGTCGCCCTTGGAGCCCGTTCACGATCCTGCCGTGCCCGGCGCCGGCATCGCGGCCGGAGGCCGCTCCCACGTGAACTCGCAAGCCGTGTGGGAGCGGCCTCCGGCCGCGATGGCGGACTTCCCATGGCTCCGTCGCGGGGCCACGACAGGATCGTGAACGGACTCTCTCTCTCGGCCCCCGGCGCCCGCCCCGACCCGCACAGGACGCTCCATGCACGACCGCCTCGCCCCGCTCTACCCGCAGCACCTCGCCACCGTGCGCGAACGCGCCGACCGCGCGCTGATGCTGGGCGGCTTCGACCACCTGCTGGTCGCCGCCGGCACGCCGCCGGGCAGGTTCCTCGACGACCAGGACTACCCCTTCGCCGCCAGCCCGCACTTCCGCCACTGGCTGCCGCTGGCCGACGCGCCGGGCAGCTGGATCGCCTACACGCCGGGCGCGAAGCCGAAGCTGGTGTTCGTGCAGCCGCGCGACTACTGGCACGTGGTGCCGGAGGCGCCGCGCGGCTACTGGGTGGAGCATTTCGACATCGTGGTCGTGCGCAGCGCCGCCGAGGCGGCGGCGCAGCTGCCCGGAGGCCGCCGCGCGGTGATCGCCCCGGCCTGCCCGCCCATCGACGGCGTGGAGGCCAACAACCCGCGGGCCGTGCTCGACTGCCTGCACTGGCACCGCTCGTACAAGACGCCCTACGAGCTGGAGCTGATGCGCGAGGCCAACCGCATCGGCGCGCGCGCGCACCGCGCCGCCGAGGCCGCGTTCCGCGCCGGCGAGAGCGAGTTCGGCATCCACCTGGCCTACCTCGCCGCCGCGCGGCAGATCGACGCCGAGCTGCCCTACGCCAGCATCGTGGGCCTCAACGAGCACGGCGCGGTGCTGCACTACACGCACTTCGACCGCGCGCCGCCGGCCGAGCACCGCGCGTTCCTGATCGACGCGGGCGCGAGCTGCGCCGGCTACGCCAGCGACATCACCCGCACCTACGCCGCCGCCGGCCACGCCGGGTTCCAGGCGCTGGTCGACAGCATGGACGCCGCGCAGCGCGGCTTCGCGGCGAAGGTGCGCGCCGGGCAGAGCTACCCGGAGCTGCACGTCCACGCCCACCACGTGCTGGCCGGCGTGCTGCGCGAGCACGGCTTCATCCGCATGAGCGCGGAGAGCGCGGTGGAGTCCGGCGTCACCGCCGCGTTCTTCCCGCACGGCCTGGGCCACCCGATCGGGCTGCAGGTGCACGACGTGGCCGGCTTCCAGCAGAGCGAGCGCGGCGGCAGCATCCCGCGCCCGGCCGGCCACCCGTACCTGCGCATGACGCGCACGCTGGAGCCGGGCATGGTGGTGACCATCGAGCCGGGCCTGTATTTCATCGACATGCTGCTGGAGGAGCTCAGGGCGAAGCCGCAGGCCGCCGACGTCGACTGGGCGAAGGTGGACGCCTTCCGCGGGTACGGCGGCATCCGCATCGAGGACGACGTGGCCTGCACCGACGGCGCGCCGGAGAACCTCACCCGCGACGCCTTCGCCGCGGCCTGAGCCGGCCGCTCGCCTGCGGCAATCCGCCGTCGGGTCGACGCGGCGCCCTTTTCACGTCATGGGCGTATCCTCTGCGCAGTCCGCGCATGGAGACCGCCGCCGCATGCCCGCCGCCGCTCCCGCCGTAACGACCGCGCCCCGTCCGCTGCGCCGGCTCGCCGTCAAGCTGGTCGCCCTCGTCCTCGCCAAGTTCGCGCTGCTCACCCTGGTGTGGTGGGCGGCGACGGCCGCGTACCCGCGCCCCGACACCCGCCCGGCCGCCGTCGAGCGGCTGCTGGCGCCCTCGTCCTCGTCCCCGCACGGAGGCCAGCCATGATCGTCGACCCCGAGGTCGTCACCCTCTCGCGCCTGCAGTTCGCGCTCACCGCGCTGTACCACTTCCTGTTCGTGCCGCTCACGCTGGGGCTGGTGTGGATCCTGGCCATCATGGAGAGCGTCTACGTGATGACCGGGCGCGAGGTGTGGAAGCGCATGGTGCAGTTCTGGGGCGTGCTGTTCGGCATCAACTTCGCCATGGGCGTGGCCACCGGCATCACCATGGAGTTCCAGTTCGGCATGAACTGGGCCTACTACTCGCACTACGTGGGCGACGTGTTCGGCACGCCGCTGGCGATCGAGGGGCTGATGGCGTTCTTCCTGGAGGGCACGCTGGTCGGCCTGTTCTTCTTGGGCTGGAACCGCATCTCGCGGGTCAAGCACCTGCTGGTCACCTGGTTCCTCGCGCTGGCCACCAACCTGTCGGCGCTGTGGATCCTGGTCGCCAACGGCTGGATGCAGTACCCGGTGGGCTCGGCCTTCAACGTCGAGACGATGCGCATGGAGGTCACCTCGTTCGCCGAGGTGCTGTTCAACCCGGTGGCGCAGGCCAAGTTCGTGCACACGGTGAGCGCCGGCTACGTGCTGGGCGCGATGTTCGTGCTGTCGATCAGCGCCTGGTACCTGCTGCGCGGGCGCAACGTGGACTTCGCCAGGCGCTCGATGACGGTGGCGGCCAGCTTCGGCCTGGCCGCGGCGCTGTCGGTGGTGGTGCTGGGCGACGAGTCGGGCTACGCCATCTCGGAGAACCAGAAGATGAAGATGGCGGCGATCGAGGCGATGTGGGAGACCGAGCCGGCGCCGGCCTCGTTCACCGTGTTCGGCGTGCCCGACGTCGAGGCGCGCACCACCCACTTCGCCCTGCGCATCCCCTGGGTGATGGGCCTGATCGGCACGCGCTCGCTGGACAAGCCGATCCCCGGCATCGCCAACCTGGTGGAGGACACCAAGGGCAAGATCGCCTCGGGCCTCGAGGCCTACGACGCCATGCTGATGCTGCGCGAGGACAGGAACGACGCCCAGGCCAGGGCGATCCTGGCCGCGCACGACCAGGACATGGGCTACGCGCTGCTGCTCAAGCGCTTCATGGACGACCCGCGCAAGGCCACGCCGGCCGACATCCAGAAGGCGGCCGACTCGACCATCCCCGACGTGCCGGTGCTGTTCTGGGCGTTCCGCATCATGGTGGCCTGCGGCTTCTACTTCATCGCGCTGTTCGCCTGGTCGTTCTGGCTGGCCAGCAAGCGCCGGCTGGACGAGAAGCGCTGGTACCTGAAGCTCGCGCTGTGGAGCCTGCCGCTGCCGTGGCTGGCCGCCGAGCTGGGCTGGATCGTGGCCGAGTACGGCCGCCAGCCGTGGGCGATCGAGGGCATCCTGCCCACCGCGCTGGGCGTGTCCTCGGTGACCGCCGGGCAGGTGTGGATCTCGCTGGGCGGCTTCGTGCTGTTCTACACCGTGCTGGCGGCGATCGACGCCACGCTGATGGTCAGGTACGCGCGCCGCGGCCCGGACGGGCTGGGCATCTGGCCGGCCGCCGACGCCAACTCCCTCTCCCCTGCGGGGAAAGGGCCGGGGTGAGGGGCCACTCTTGTGATGGAGAGGCATCGAAGCACGCCTCGATGTCACACCCCGCAAACTCGTCCCCCTCACCTCAATCCTCTCCCCACAAGGGAGAGGAAGCAAAGGAGAAAGGCACATGTTCGACTACACCACCCTGCGGGTGATCTGGTGGGCGCTGCTGGGCATCCTGCTGATCGCCTTCGCCATCATGGACGGCTACGACTTCGGCCTGGCCGCGCTGCTGCGCGCGCTGGGCCGCGACGACGACGAGCGCCGCGTGCTGCTGGAGACGGTGGAGCCCACCTGGGAGGGCAACCAGGTGTGGTTCGTGCTGGGCGGCGGCGCCACCTTCGCCGCCTGGCCGATGCTGTACGCGGTGTCGTTCTCCGGCATGTACCTGGCGATCGCGCTGGTGCTGCTGGCCTTCATCCTGCGCCCGGTCGGCTTCAACTTCCGCGGCAAGGTGCCGGACCCGCGCTGGCGCGCGCTGTGGGACTGGGTGCTGGTGGGCTCCGGCGTGGCGGTGCCGCTGCTGGCCGGGGTCGCCTTCGGCAACCTGTTCCTCGGCCTGCCGTTCCGCCTGGACGAGGACCTGCGCATGAGCTGGCAGGGCGGCTTCTTCGGCCTGCTGCGCCCGTTCGCGCTGCTGGCCGGGCTGGTGTCGCTGAGCATGCTGCTGGCGCACGGCGCGGCCTGGGCGGCGCTGAAGGCCGACACCGCCATCGCCGTGCGCGCCGCGCGGCTGGCGCGCTGGGCCGCGCTGATATGGGCAGGACTCTACGTCGCCGCCGGCATCTGGCTGGCCTACGGCGTGCCGGGCTACGCGGTGGTCGGGCCGGCGGTCACCGGCGGCGCCTCCAACCCGCTGCTCAAGCAGGTGGCGACCGGCGGCAGCTGGTTCGCCGGCTACCTGCAGTACCCGGCGTTCTGGCTGGCGCCGCTGCTGGCGCTGGGCGGCGCGCTGCTGCTGCAGTGGCGCATCGGGCGGCACGGCTTCGGCGGCTTCCTCGGCAGCTCGCTGATGGTGGCCGGCACGATCGCCTCGGCCGGCTTCGCGCTGTTTCCGTTCCTGCTGCCGTCCAGCCTCGATCCGCGCTCCAGCCTCACCGTGTGGGACGCCTCCTCCAGCCGCGGCACGCTGCTGCTGATGCTGGGCGCCACCGTGCTGCTGCTGCCGATCGTGATCCTCTACACCGCCTGGGTGTTCCGCGTGCTGCGCGGGCGCGTGACGCTGGAGCACGTGCGCAATGCCGGCCACGGCTACTGATCGAGCGGAGGGCATCGACCATGTGGTACTTCACCTGGATCCTGGGACTGGGGCTGGCCTGCGCCTTCGGCATCCTCAACGCGATGTGGTACGAGGTGCACGCCACCGACGAGGCGCACCGGCGGCGGGAGCCGCCGCCGCCGGACGAGGGGGCCTGATACGCCCGGCCATTCAAGGCTGCCGAGCGTTGGGGCAAGCCCCGCCCCTCACCCTGGCCCTCTCCCCGGAGGGGAGAGGGAAGCAAGGCCGGGCGCACGCGGTGCCGGATGACGCGCTTGCCCGGTCCGCCGGGGATGGATCCCTCTCCCCTCGGGAGAGGGTGCCGGCAGGCGGGTGAGGGTTCGGGCGGGGCGAACGGTTGAGGCTTGTCGATGAGGCGAGGTGCCGCGCTCCGGCCGTACCCCCGGCCCCTCTCCCGGAGGGAGAGGGGAGCAAAGGCAGCGACGGCCTCAGCGCTGCGCCAGCAGCGCCTCGATCGCCTCGGCTTCCTTCGGCACCGCGGCGGTGAGCACCTCGCAGCCCTCGCGCGTCACCGCCACGTCGTCCTCGATGCGGATGCCGATGCCGCGCCAGCGCTCGGCCACGCCGCGCTCGTCCGGCGGCACGTAGATGCCCGGCTCCACCGTCACCACCATGCCCGGCTCCAGCAGGCGCGGCTGGCCGTCCACGCGGTAGTCGCCCACGTCGTGCACGTCCAGGCCCAGCCAGTGGCCGGTCTTGCTGGGGAAGAAGCGGCGATAGGCGCCGCTCTCGACCGCCGCGTCCGCGTCGCCGCCGAGCAGGCCCAGCGCGCACAGGCCCGCGGCGATCACCCGCACCGCCGCCTCGTGCGCGGCGCTGAACGGCCGGCCCGGCCGCACCTCGTCGATGGCGGCCGCCTGCGCGGCCAGCACCACCTCGTACAGCGCGCGCTGCTCGCGCGAATAGCGGCCGCCGACCGGGAAGGTGCGGGTGATGTCGGAGGCGTAGCACTCCACCTCGGCGCCGGCGTCGACCAGCAGCAGCTCGCCGTCCTTCAGCGCGGCGCGATTGGCCTGGTAATGCATCACGCAGGCGTTGGCGCCGCCGGCGACGATCGGCGGGAACGCCGGCACCGCGCCGCGCGCGCGCATCGCGCGCAGGATCTCGGCCTCCACCTCGTACTCGTGGCGCCCCGGCACGGCGGCGCGCATCGCCGCCAGGTGCGCCTCGGCGGCGACCGCGGCGGCGGCGCGCATCAGCTTCAGCTCCGCGCGCGACTTGTACAGGCGCAGGTCGTGCAGCAGGTGGCCCAGCGCGACGAACTCCTTGGGCACCACGCCGCCGCCGCGCAGCTGGCGCAGGCGGCGCATCCAGCCCATCAGCTGCGCGTCGAACGCCGGCTCGCGGCCGAAGTGGCAGTACACGCGGGCGCGGCCTTCCATCATGCCGGGCAGGATCTCGTCGATGTCCTCCACCGGGAAGGCGTCGTCCATGCGGAAGTCGGCCACCGCGCGCTCGGTGCCGATGGACTCGCCGTGCCAGCGCTCGCGCTCGGCGTCGCGCTCGCGGCAGAACAGCACCGCCTCGCCGTGCCTGCGGCCGGGCAGCAGTGCCAGCACCGCCTCCGGCTCGGGGAAGCCGGTGAGATAGTGGAAATCCGAATCCTGCCGGTACGGCCAGGGCGCGTCGGCGTTGCGCATGCGCTCGGGCGCGGCGGCCACCAGCAGCACGGCGTCCTCGCCCGCCATCTTCATCAGCTGGCGGCGGCGGCGGGCGAATTCGTCCGGCGCGATGCTCAATGCAGGGTGCCGCGGCCGGTGCGGTCGGGCGTGCGGCATTCGGCGAACAGCAGCATCGCGCCCATGCGCACGAACTCGTGCACCTCGATCAGCGCGTCCTCGTCCTCGGCGGCGTCGCCGAAGTCCAGCTCCGCGGCGGCGATGGTGCCGAGGTCGCGCAGGATCTCCTGCGCCTCCTCGCTCAGCTTCGCGTGCGCCGGCGCGCCGGCCAGGCCGAAGCCGCCGAGGAAGCCGCGGCACCACTCGACCAGCGCGTCGGCGCGCTCGTCCAGCGGGCGGTCGTCGGCCGGCAGCAGCGGCTCGAAGCCCAGCTCGGGATCGGCCAGCTCGGTCTCGGCCTGCCGGCCCAGCCGCTCGAACAGCGCCTGGTCGGCGGCCGAGGGCGCCGCCGCCTCCTCGGCGCCTTCCAGCTGCAGCGCGGCGAGCAGCGGCTGCCGGCCCAGCGCGCCGCCGCCGGCCAGGAAGCCGCACAGCGAGCCGTGCAGCTCGCTGGCGTCCACGCTCAGACGCAGCCGGCGTATCGAGGTATCCAGCTCGTCGTAGTCGATCGGTTGGGCGGCGGTCATGCGGGCGTTCCGTGGTGTCCGGACGGCAAGTCTAATCCCTGCGCCCGGGCGTTCACCGCAAGAAGGCCGGGGAACGGAGCAGCGCCGCGCTCCTCAACCGCGCTGCGGCGCGGCCACCAGGCGCTGCCGCACGAAGCGGATGAAACTTAGCGTGGCCTCGCTGACCGCCCTGCCCGGCATGGTCAGCGCGTGCAGCGGCAGCGGCGGCGGCTCGTGGGCCTGGGCCTCGAAGGCCGGGCACAGGCCGCCGTCGGCCAGGTCGTCGAGGCAGGCGTACAGGGGCAGCTGGACGAAGCCCAGGCTGGCCCGGGCGGCGGCGAGCAGCGCCGCGAGATCGGCCGAGGCCAGCCGCACCTGCCGCCGCCGCGGCGCCACGCCGCGCAGGATCCATTCGCTCGGCATGTCGCCGCCGACGTAGCTCAGGCAATGCTCGTCGTCGAGCTGGTCCGGGTGCGTGGGATGCCCCAGGCATTGCAGCAGCTCCGGGCTGGCCACCACGACCAGCCGCATGCTGCCCAGCGAGCGGGCGACGATGTCGGCGCTGTCGGGCAGCGCCTCGCGCATGGTGAGGATCACGTCCACCTGCTGCCTGAGCAGGGCCTCGACGCTGCCGCCGTCGGCGCTCAGGGCCAGCCGGATGCCCGGGTGCGCGGCGGCGAACGGCGGCACCATGCCGGCCACCAGGGCCGCCAGCAGCCCGTCCGCATCGACGCGCACCAGTCCGCTGGCGACGCCGGAGAACGCGGCCGCCCGTTCCGCCGCCGCGGCGGCCTCGCACATGGCCAGCGCTTGGCGGTAGACCCGCTCGCCCACGGCGGTGACCGCGAACTGGCGCGCATTGCGGTGCAGCAGGCGCACGCCCAGGCGCCGCTCGAGGCCGATGATGCGCCGGCTCAGCAGGGAGCGCGTCGTCCCCACTTGCGCGGCGGCGGCCGAGAAGCCTCCGGCGTCGATGACCCGCACCAGCAGGAACAGGTCGGTCAGATTGTTGGCCTGGTCCATGAAACCCATGTCGAAAACCGGTGGCGGTGGATCATACGATCCATCCTCGTGCCGTGCTCCTGATCACAAAATTAATCATTGTATCAGGCGCCCGTCTTTGCCACGGCGCCCGGGACCTTTGGCCGCGCGGAAAACATTGACCGGAAAGGCCTATACTCGCGCGGTCGCGCCCGCCCGCCGGGCGATGCGGATCCAGGGGGAATCGCTCCGACGTGCCGGGCTCGCCGCACATCCTGGTCATCGACGATGCGCCGGAGGCCATCCGGCCGCTGGTGGAGGCGCTGCGCGCGCAGCCGTGGCGGGTGACCCTGGCCACCAGCGGCCAGCAGGGCTACCAGCGCGCGCAGCTGCTGGTCCCCGACCTGATCCTGCTCGACGTGCGCATGCCGGGGATGGACGGCTTCGCGCTGTGCCGCCTGCTGCAGGAGTCCCCGCGCACGCGCGGCATCCCGGTGCTGTTCCTCACTTCCGCCGGCGCGACCGACGAGCGGCTCGCCGGGCTCAGCCAGGGCGGCGTCGACTACATCCTCAAGACCTGCGACCCCGGCGAGCTGGTCGCGCGCGTCCGCATCCACCTGCGGCTGATGCCCCGCCCGGACCTGGCCGCGCACAGGCCCGAGGAGCAGGAGGCCCTGCCGACGCAGGACGAGGTCGTGCTGCGCGCGGCGATGCGGCTGATCGCCGGCCGGCTGGCCGAACCGCTCTCGCTGGAGCAGATCGCCGGCGCGGTCGGCACCTACGACAAGCGCCTGTCGGCGATCTTCCGCCAGCACCTGGGCATGACCGTGTTCGCCTGGATCCGCGAGGAACGCCTGCGCCGGGGCCGGCAGCTGCTGGCCGACACCCGCCTGGGCATGCAGGACATCGCCGAGAGCGTCGGCTTCCGCAGCGCCTGCAATTTCACCACCGCCTTCCGCGAGCGCATGGGCGTGACGCCCAGCCAGTTCCGCCGGGAGGCGCAGGCCGCCGCGCCGGACGGAAGCGCCCTCCGTGCCCCGTGAACGCCACGGCGGCGCGGCCGGCCGGCCCCGGGCCTGGCCGGTGGCGCTCGGCCTGCTGCTGGCGCTGTGCGGCCTGCCGCCGGCGCGGGCCGCCGCGCAGCTGCCGCTGACCGCCTACGAGCAGAGCAACGGCCTGACCAGCCTCTCCGTCGTGCGCATGTTCCAGGACCGCGAGGGCTTCGTCTGGGCCGGCACCGAGAAGGGCCTGTACCGCTTCGACGGCATGGTCTTCGAGCAGATCGGCGCCGAGCAGGGCTTCCAGACCTCCGAGGTGGTCGGCATCGCGCAGGACGCGAGGGGACGCCTGTGGGTGGCCTCGCGGGCCGGCCTGCAGCTGCGCGACGAGCACGGCCGCTTCGGCTGGGTCCACCCGGACGGCCATCCCCTGCTCGCCGACCGCGGGCAGACGCTGGCGCCGGACGCGGCCGGCGGCATGCTGCTGGTGAGCGGCCACCGCCTGTGGACGCTCACCGAAACGGCGCCCGGCCGCTGGCGGCTCGATTCGCCGTTCGACGACGCGCAGCTGCGGCAGGAACCGGGACTGCGCGAAGTCGGCGCGGTCTACCGCCACGGCGACGCCGTGTGGTTCGGCTGCGGCGGCCAGCTCTGCCGGCTGCGCGACGGGCGGCTGACCCGCTACGGCCCCGCGCGCGGCGTCCCGGACGACAACTGGCTGGGCCTGCTCGGCGCCCGCGACGGCAGCCTGTGGGCGCGCGGCATCCGCAGCGTGCGCGTGCTGCCGGCCGGCGCCGACGCCTTCGTCGCGCGCGACATGCCCGGCAACCATACCGAGGTGGCGGCGTCCAGCATCGACCTGGCCGAGGACCGCGGCGGGCGCGTGCTGACCCGCACCGACCTCGGCCTCGCGCGCTGGGACGGCAGCCATTGGGAGCTGTACGACACCAGCAACGGCCTGCCCGCCGTCGGCGTCTCCGCCCTGCTCGCCGACCAGGACGGCACGGTGTGGATCGGCACCTACGGCCGCGGCGTGCTGCACTGGAGCGGCGGCGACGCGGTGGAGAACTGGACCGCCGCGCAGGGCCTCAACGGCACGCTGATCTGGTCGATCGCGCGCGGCGGCCCCGATGCCGTCTGGCTGGCCGACGACTGGGGCGGCGAGGTGATCGTCCCGTCGCAGGGTCGCGCGCACCGCTGGCCGCTGCAGGCCAGGCCGCCGAACCAGGCGCACACGGTGCTGGCCGCGGCCGACGGCAGCCTCTGGTACTTCCTGTTCGACGGCCGCGTGCTGCGCTACCGGCCCGACGGCGACCGCACCGAGCAGGTCGCCACGCTGCCGTTCCTGGTCCGCGGCGCCTACCAGGACCGCACCGGCCGCTTCTGGGCCTACACGCTGGGCGGGCTCTACTCGGTGGACGCCGCCGGCGGCCGCGTGGAGCGCGCGGCGCCGGGGCTGATCCCCACCGCGATGTGCTCGGACCTCGCCGAGGACGGCGCCGGGCGCCTGTGGCTGGCCTGCAGCGCCGGGCTGTTCCGCTACGACGGCCGGCAGTGGACGCGCGTCCGCGTGCTGCCGGAGGAGAGCATGGGCGGCTACGAGAACGTGGCGATCACGCCCGACGGCCGGCTCTGGCTCAGCTCGCTGCAGCCCGGCCTGCTGGTCGGCGCGGTCGCCGCCGGCCCCAGCGTGACGGTGCGGCGCGTCGCCGACGCGCTGCTGGACGACACGCGGCTCTACTTCCTGCGCACCGACCGCCGCGGCCGCCTGTGGGCCGGCGGCGGCAACGGCGTGGACGTGCTGGACGGCGGCGGCTGGAAGCGGCTTTCCTCGCGCGACGGCCTGCTCTGGGACGAGACCAACCACGGCGCCTTCTACGCCGACGAGGACGGCACGGTGTGGATCGGCACCCCGGTCGGCCTCAGCCACGTGCTCAAGCCGGACCAGCTGCTGGCGCCGCGGCGCATCCGCCCGCTGCTGCTGTCCGCGCGCTACGGCGGACACGAGCTGGACGCGCAGTCGCCCTCGCCGCCGTTCGAGACCGCCGGCGCGCTGGTGCTGCGCTTCGCCGTGCTGGGCAACAGCGCGGGCAACCCGGTGCGCTTCCGCTACCGCCTGCCCGGCGTGGACCGGGACTGGGTGGAGACTTCCCTGCGCGAGGTCCGCTACGCCTCCCTGCCCCCCGGCGACTACCGCTTCGAGCTGCAGGCGATCGACGAGAACCAGCGCAGCCGCTCCGAGCCCGTCGTCCTTTCGTTCACCCTGCGGCCGCCGTGGTGGCGCACGCCCTGGGCCTATGCCGGCGCCGGCCTGGCGCTGCTCGGCGTCGTGGCGCTGCTGTGGCGCTGGCGGATGCGCGTGCTGATCGGCCACGCCCAGCATCTCGAGCGCACGGTGGCGGCGCGCACGGCCGAGCTGCAGCAGAGCCTGCGCGCGCGCAGCATGCTGCTGGCGCACATCGGCCACGACCTGCGTTCGCCGCTGGTCGGCATCCTCGACGGCATCCGGCAATGGCGGTCCGGCGCGTCCGCGCGCGACTACCCGCGCCTCGTCGAGGGCAGCGCGCGCCAGCAACTGGAGCTGATCGACGAGCTGCTGGAGTTCTCCCGCGGCGAACTGACCGAACTGGAACTGGTGGAGGCGCCGGGCTACCTGCACGGCTTCCTGCGCGAGGTCGAGGAACGCGCCCAGCTCCTGGCCGAGCGGCAGCGGAACCGCCTGGAATGCCGGTTCGCCCCCGACCTGCCGCCGCTGGTGAAGGCGGACTTCCGGCGCCTGCGGCAGGTGCTGATGAACCTGCTCGGCAACGCCGCCAAGTTCACCCGCGACGGCCGCATCCTTTTCGCGGTGTCGACCGCGCCCGCCGGGCCGGGGACGGTGCGCCTGCGCTTCGCGGTCGAGGACACCGGGATCGGCCTCGGCCCGGAGGACGACCGCCAGCGCCTGCTGCAGCCCTTCGTCCGCGGCGGCAACGCGGCGCCCCACGAGGGCAGCGGGCTGGGGCTCTCGATCGTGGGACAGCTGCTCGACCGCATGGGCAGCCGCCTGCGGATCGAGTCCGCCCCCGGCGGCGGCAGCCGGTTCGGCTTCGAGCTCGACCTCGCGCCCGCCGGCGAGGACGAGCTCGAGCCCGGCGCCGGGGAAGGCGACGCCGGCGACATCGACGGGGCGGGCCGCGTCGTGCTGGTGGTGGACGACCACGCGCCGAGCCGCGACCTGCTGTGCGACCTGCTCGACGGCTGCGGCTTCGAGACCGTCCCGGCGGCGGACGGCGCGGCGGCGCTCGACCTCCTGCGGCGCAGGACGCCCGACCTGGTCCTGACCGACCAGCGCATGCAGGGCATGGACGGCTGGCACATGCTGCAGGCGGTGCGGCGCGAGCATCCGGACCTGCCCGTGCTGCTCTATTCCGCGCTGCCGCCGCAACGCCCGCAGGACATCGACGCGCGGCTCGCCTTCACCGCGGCCCTGCTCAAGCCCGCAAGCGAGCGGCGGCTGCTGGAAACCGTCGCACGGCTGCTGCGGCAGGCCGGCGCGGCGCCCGTCCCGGGCGACGGACGGACCGCGGCGCCCGCCCCGGACACCGCCGCCGGATAGCCCGGAGACGGGCTGGCGTCGTTGCGCCGCCAGCGCACTGCTTCCGTCCGGGCAAAAGCCGGGTCGGCGGCCGGACCGGCCCCAACCCGGCGCCGATATTGGCCTTGGCGATGGCCGGCCCGGCCGCCGCCGTCGCGCGCTGCTTTGCCGGATCGCCCGATCGTCATGCCGGACATGACACAAGTTCCCGCGCCACCGTCTTTATTCCACTGCGGAAGCGCTCCTAGGGCGTGTCATCAATTGAGCAGGATGACGGCGGCAGCGCCGTAGATAGCACCGAGGAAATTACGAGCCGTTTTGTCGTATCGAGTGGCGATGGCGCGGTACTGCTTGAGCTTGGCGAAG